>LQAI01000031.1_pt1 | contig 123692 bp, 150 predicted proteins | sample 1535821 | NCBI WGS metagenome assembly LQAI01 (sample SAMN04331586, study PRJNA305678) | bioreactor metagenome | isolation source: bioreactor_5 inoculated with Wadden Sea sediment 1st replicate of a... | place: Germany:Bremen
CTCTCTCAACCAAACTATATTAATCAGTTTTTTCAGCGGTTCCTAAAACTGGCAATAATTTCTACAACATTATCAACATGTTCCAGCCCCAGATCGGGAAAAATCGGTAGACATAGCACCTGCTCCGCCACCCGTGTCGCCGTGGGCAGGTTGGTGGGTTCCGCCCCGGACAAAGATTTGTACATGTTAAAGGAGGAAATCAGCGGATAAAAGTAGCGGCGGCACATGTAGTTGTTTGATTTGAGGCGTTCGTACAGATTGTTTCTTGTTCGGCCGTAGACGGAGGCATCCACGAAAATGGGGAAATAGGCGTGATTGTAGTCCACTTCCGGGCCGGAGGTGAGAAATGAGATGCCGTCTAAGCTGGATAGATGGGCCGTGTACCGGTCTGCAATGGCTATACGCTTTGCCAGGATCTCGTCCATGTATTGCAGCTGTAGCAGGCCCATGCCGGCCTGGAACTCGTTCATTTTGGCGTTTATTCCCGGGGCCACCACCGTTGTTTCACCGGCAAACCCGAAGTTTTTCAGATAGTTGATGCGCTGGTAGGTCCGCGCATCATGGCAGACGACGGCCCCGCCTTCAAAGGTGTTGAACGCTTTGGTGGCATGGAAGCTGAGCACGGACAGGTCACCGAAATCCGCCAGACTCCGGCCGGAAAGCTTGACCCCGAAAGCGTGAGCCGCGTCATAGATCAAGTGCAGGCCAAAGATGTCGGCAATCTCCTGGAGTTGGTCCGTTTTGCAGGGATGACCGTACACATGGACCGGCAGAATGCCCGTGGTTTTAGGGGTGATGGCGGATTCCACCTTTTCTGGGTCCAGGGTGCAGAATTCCGGCTCAATATCCACGAACACGGGCCTAATGTTGTTCCACCACAGGGCGTGCGTGGTGGCCACAAAACTGAAGGGTGTGGTGATCACCTCGCCCGTAACCCGCAGAACCTGAAGGGCGATGACTAAAGCCAGGGTGCCGTTGGCGCACAAGGCCACGTAGGGCACATTCAGGTACCTCGCTAGTCGGGCTTCCAGTTCTTTGTGAAAAGCCCCGGAATTGGTCAGCCATTTGCTGTCCCAGATCTCCTGCATAAAAGCGGTGACTTCGGGCAGGGGAGGAAGAAAGGGCTGGGTGACGGTGATGGGTTGTTTGGGTGTGAACATGAAAGTCTCAGGCTTGCTTTATTGTCGTTATCGGGGGTCCTGTGTATCGAGATGGTCGGTTAGGAGCTTGTTCAGGTATTGGCCGTAAGAAGTTTTACGTAACGGGTGGGCCAGGCTTTCGAGCTGTTCAGCCATGATGAAGCCTTTGCGGAAGGCGACTTCTTCGATGCAGCCGATTTTCAGACCCTGGCGTTTTTCAATTGTTTCAATGAAGTTGGCCGCCTCCAGCAAAGATTCGTGGGTGCCGGTATCCAGCCAGGCAAATCCGCGGCCCAGAAGCTTGACTTTGAGGTCTCCCCGATTCAGATAGACATTGTTCACTTCGGTGATTTCCAACTCACCCCTGACTGACGGTGTGATATCTTCGGCAATGGCAGTCACATCGTTGTCATAAAAATACAGACCGGGGATCGCATATCTTGACTTGGGGTGCTCCGGTTTTTCTTCGATACTCAGGACATTGTAGTATTTGTCAAAGGAAACAATGCCGTACCGCTGGGGATCTGTGACCTGGTAACCAAAGATGATGCCGCCTTTTTCGAGGCTAATGCATTCTTTCAGAATTGGGTAAAACCCGTGGCCATAAAATATGTTGTCGCCGAGGATCAGGCACACGGTGCTATTTTTGATGAAATGTTTACCAAGGATAAAGGCCTGGGCTAGGCCTTCGGGCCGGGGTTGAACTGAATAAGAGATGTCTATGCCTAAGTGGCTGCCGTCCTTGAACAGGGTCTGAAAATCAGGCAGGTGGTCCGGGGTGGAAATAATAAGGATCTCCCGGATACCGGCCAGCATCAGAAGCGACAAGGGGTAATAGATCATGGGCTTGTCGTATACGGGCAGTAGTTGTTTGTTCAAGAGTTGGGTTGCCGGGTATAGTCGGGTACCAGTGCCGCCGGCAAGGAGGATTGCTTTCATAGAAGATTAAGTTTCGATTTGAGTGATTTTTGGGCTTTGGGTTCTCCAAGCACCAGCCGGATATCGCCCGGGCAATTTCGGCATGGATTTCACCCAGTCACACAGGGTTTTCTGGTCGGCATGGGCCGAGTATCCGGACAGCCGGTGGATGGCGGCTTTGGCCGGGGTGCCTTTGGCCTGGTATCCCACAAGAACAGGTCGTTTTTCGGGTCATACAGGCCGTGTTTCAGGCGGTTGACAATGCGGTCGTCCGTGTACATGCCGGATCCGGCGATAATGGCGGTTTGGCCGGAAAACGACATGGCATCCCTGAGCATGGGCAGGAGCAGGGCCTTGGTGTCGTGGGTGTAGATGATCTCACCGCAAAACCTGGCATCGATCAGGTATGAGTATGGGTGAGAAACAGAAAGTCGATCTCTGCCGGTGGTATCGGGAACCGGTCGAAAGGCACCTGCGGGTTATGGCCTTGGGCAATACCGCAGTCCACCAGGATATGGACGTCGCTACCGTGGTCCGGGTGAAACTGGACGAGGTGGCAGCAGTCGGTGATACAGGTTTCAGCACCCAAGAGGGTGATGGTGATGGCTTTTGATTGATTATTCATCAATTGTATCATCTGTCATGTACATCATCAGTACTAACGCTCATGAGAGGCGGGGATTTTTTGATCAGATGTCATCTACAGGGAAAGGGTCGCCTGCTTCTGCCTATAGATTGTCTTACCCGTTTGATTCCGGTACCATATTTTCAATTATTCCCTCTTCATTGAAAATGGTTCATAGGATTTTGGATATTGGGTTTCCGGTGTTTTCGGCAAGCCCCAGGCGATGGCGGTCCTGGTATGTACCGTTTTGGACGCGGCGGCACCAGCCCCGGTTCTGCAAATACCAGGCCACGGTTTTGTGGATGCCGGTGTCAAAGGTTTCTTCCGGTGACCAGCCCAGTTCGGCCTGGATTTTGGCGACATCGACGGCGTAGCGAAAGTCATGGCCGGGGCGGTCCGGGACGTGGGGATATCAGTTCGGCATGGGGGGCTTGGTCTGGAAACTGTTCGTCCAGGATCCGGCACAGGGTATGGACCACCTCGAGGTTGGTTTTTTCGCTGCATGCACCGATGTTGTAGGTGTTCCCCGGTATACCGTGGGTCAACACCCGGCAAAGCGCCTTGACATGGTCGTCCACATAAAGCCAGTCCCGGATGTTTCGACCGTTGCCGTAGACCTGGAGGGACTTGCCCTCCAGGGCGTTCAGAATCATTAGGGGGATCATTTTTTCCGGGAACTGGTATGGGCCGTAATTGTTGGAGCAGTGGGTGACCAGCACGGGCAGGCCGTAGGTGCGGTGCCAGGCCCGGACCAGATGATCGCTGGATGCTTTGCTGGCGGAATAGGGCGAGCTGGGGGCGTACGGGGTCTGTTCCGTGAAAAAACTGCCGGATTCGGCCAGGTCCCCAAAGACTTCGTCCGTGGACACGTGCAGAAATCGGAATGATTTTCTGGCTGGGGTATCCAAGGACTGATAATGGCGGCGGGCCGCCTCCAGCAGGGTATAGGTGCCGGTGACGTTGGTTTGGATGAATGCTGCCGGGCCGTCAATGGAGCGGTCCACGTGGGATTCCGCAGCCAGGTGCAGGACAGCATGGGGGCGGTACCGGTCAAAACACCGGGTCACTTCGGCGGCATCGCAGATATCCGTCTGTTCAAAGAAGTAGCGGGGGCTTTCGGACACCGGGGCCAGGGATTCCAGGTTGCCGGCATAGGTCAGCTTGTCCAGGTTCACCACATGGTGCGGGGTGTGGGTGGTGAGATGGCGGACAAGGGCCGATCCGATGAAGCCGGCCCCGCCGGTGATGAGCAGCGTCATGGGGCGGTGAGTGTCAGGTGCTTGGTATGGGGTTTTGGGCATAGCTCCGCTCTGTCGGTTACAAAGGAGACGGCTTTGTAATCAATCTGGATTAAGAGATGGTTTGTATTTCCGGCTACTTTTCCCAGATCAGCAGATGGGGTCTGGAAGCCAGGTCTTTTTGAAAGGTTTCGAATTCGGACCGGGTCAGGACCAGATGCCGGATTTTTCGGTTGATATAGCGCTCGGTTTTTTTGGTCAAATCGTGCAGGTGATAGTTGTCTATGTCTCCCACCAACAGCAGGTCGATGATGCCGGTGTCTTTGCCCGAGGCATAATCATCCAGCAGATAAGCCTGTTCCAGGTTTCCAAGCCGGCAGACGATGCTGTCGATGACCTGGTCCACGCCCAGCACTTTTTTGGCCATGGACCCCAGTTCCGGGAACAGCGGATGTTTTGCGTTGGCTTTGTACCATATTTTTCTGCCCTGTTTTCGGCTGTGATCAGGTCGCTGCCGGACAAATGGGTCAGTTCCGACCGCACGGCATTGGACGACACACTAAACTCTTTGGACAGCTGGCGCAGATACGCCCGGGAATCCGGTTGGTAAAAAAACGCAGCAGCAGCTTGATTTTCAGCTTTGACTGGATAATGCCGGAAAAAAGGGAGTTGTTCATCAATTCCAAATCCTGTTATGTTCAATAAAATTGCTCATAACAGGTGATGTTTTTTTGTCAATCATTATTTTTTGACGTTCAATATCGGTTACCGGCATATTCCACATCAATCAGAACCTTGACCAGTTGGATCTGAGGGTTGTATATTGCCTTGAAAATGTAAATGCCAATGGCCAGGACCCTCATCAAAGAATCAAAGAGAGGATTTGTGTATAAGGGCAAAAAATCGGCGTGGTGGTACCGGCCTACAATGAGGGGTCGCAGATCGCCGGGGTGATCGGAACCATGCCGGATTTTGTGGATGCGGTGGTGGTCGTCGATGATGCCAGTACCGATAATACGGTCCGGGTGGTAGAAGAATGCCGGCAGGGCAGGGGGGATCTGTTTTTGATCGAACATGAGACAAACCAGGGGTGCGGCGGGGCCGTGATCACCGGGTATGCCTGGGCCATGGAACGGGATTTTGACGTGGTCGTCCGCATGGACGGGGACGGGCAGATGAATCCGAAAGACCTGGATTCCCTGATCGAACCCGTGGTAACGGGGGCGGCGGATTTTGCCAAAGGGAACCGGTTTTTTCCGGCAAAGCCTATGAAGTAATGCCCAAACTGCGGTTTCTGGGCACGGCGTTTCTGTCGCTGCTCACCAAGATTGTTTCCGGGTACTGGCATCTGTCCGATTTTCAGTCCGGGTATGTGGCTATCAGCCGAAAGGCCCTGGAAACCGTGGACTGGCAGCAGATGTATAAGAAATATGGGCAGCCCAATGATCAGCTGATTCTATTGAATGTGTATAATTTCCGGGTCCAGGATATACCGGTGGACCCGGTATACCATGTGGGGGAAGTTTCCGGCATCAAGATCAAAAAGGTGATTTTCACCCTGGGATGGCTTTTGATGAAGCGGTTTTTCTGGCGGCTCAAGGAAAAATACATTATCCGGGATTTTCACCCCCTTGTATTTTTTTATGCCATGGGACTGACCCTGGGCGGGTTTTCATTTCTGTTGTTTCTGAGGGTATTCTACATCTGGGGTGTCGGCGGCAATATCCCCACCATTAATGCGTTTGCCGCGTTTTCGTCCTTTATTGCCTCGGCCCAGTTTACGTTGTTTGCCATGTGGTTTGATATGGAGGCGAACAAGCATCTGCGGCCGGATGGGGAGTAGGGAATATTATCCGGCCGAATCTTTCAGGTCAAGTGTTGTTTTTGATATGTTTCTTGACTTTTCAAGCGTTTAGCACTACAAACAGAAGTTTGATATTGATGACAGACGACCAGATTCGGAGGACGAATGGATTATAAAAAAACGCTCAACCTGCCTTCAACAAAATTTGCCATGAAGGCCAATCTGCCCCAGCGGGAACCGGAACAGCTCAAACAATGGGATGACAAAAAGATCTATGACAAACTGCGGGAACAGGCCAAAGACCGGCCTTTGTTCATACTCCATGACGGTCCTCCGTATGCCAACGGCCATCTTCACATGGGCCATGCCATTAACAAAATTTTAAAGGATATCATTGTGAGGTCCCGGCAGATGGCGGGATTCAACGCCCCGTATGTGCCAGGATGGGACTGCCACGGGCTGCCCATCGAACACAATGTGGACAAGCAGCTGGGGGCCAAAAAAAGGAGCTGACCCCGGTGGAAGTCCGGCAGGCGTGCCGGGCCTATGCAGCCAATTTTGTGGATATTCAGAAAGAAGAGTTCAAGCGGTTCGGCGTGGCCGGGCAGTGGGAAACCCCGTATTTGACCATGAATTCCGCGTATGAGGCCAGAATCGCCAGGGAATGCGGCGAATTTGCCCTGGCAGGGGACATGTTTCTGGGCAAAAAACCGATCTACTGGTGCTGTTCTTGCCAGACCGCCCTGGCGGAAGCGGAGATCGAATACCATGATCATACCTCGCCCTCCGTTTATGTCAAATTTCCGTTTAAGGACGATCTGTCGGACCTGATTCCGGATGCAGGCGATTCACCGGTGTCCATGGTGATCTGGACCACCACGCCCTGGACCATTCCCGCCAACTTAGGCATCTGCATTCATCCCCAGTTCAGGTATGCCGCAGTGAAAACAAAAGAACACGGAATATTGATCGTGGCCAAAGAGCTGGTGGGCAGGGTGATGCAGACACTGGACATCGAGGATTTTCAGGTGATGGCGGAACTCAATGCCCCGGATCTTGAAAAAAGAAAATGCCTGCACCCCATTTACGGGACCGATTCCCTGGTCATTCTGGGAGACCATGTCACTCTGGAAGCTGGAACCGGTTGTGTTCATACAGCTCCGGGCCACGGAGCCGACGACCATGTGGTGGGAAAAAATACGGGCTGGACTGCTATTCTCCGGTGGAAGACAACGGGGTGTTTTCTCCCGATGTCCCGCTGTTTGGCGGGGAGTTTATTTTTAAGGCCAATACGCACATCAATGCAGTGCTGGATGAAAAAGGGGCCTTGCTGAAAAACGACAGCCTGTCTCATTCCTACCCGCATTGCTGGCGGTGCAAAAATCCGGTGATCTACCGGGCCACGCCCCAGTGGTTCATCTCCATGGACAAGCTGGGACTGCGGAAAAAAACCCTGGAACAGATTAACCATGTGCAGTGGGTGCCGTCCTGGGGGAAAGAACGCATCTATGCCATGATCGAGAACCGGCCGGACTGGTGCCTGTCCCGGCAGCGTTCCTGGGGGGTGCCTATCCCGGTGTTTCATTGTCAGGACTGCAAAGAGGTCTACGTGACCCGGGAATCCGTGGACAAGATCCATCAACTATTTCTGGAGCATTCCTCTGACATCTGGTTTGAAAAGGAAGCGGCCGATCTCATGCCGGAAAATGCCATGTGCGCCAAATGCGGCAGCAAAGACTTCACCAAGGACCATAACATTCTGGATGTGTGGTTCGACTCCGGGGTCAGCCATGCGGCCGTACTCACGGAATTTCCCGGTTTGAGACGACCGGCCGACATGTACCTGGAAGGCTCGGACCAGCACCGGGGCTGGTTTCATTCCTCTTTGCTGACGGCTGTGGGCCGGACCGGCCAGGCTCCCTACAAGACGGTGCTCACCCATGGATTTGTGGTGGATGAAGCCGGCCATAAAATGTCCAAATCCGTGGGCAATGTGGTGGCGCCGGAATCGGTGATCAAGCAGTATGGCGCCGATGTGCTGAGATTGTGGGCGGCATCCGCCGACTACCGGGGAGATGTAAGCATCTCCAGCAATATCATCAAGCAGCTGTCTGATGCCTACCGCCGGATCCGCAACACCTGCCGGTTCATGCTGGGCAATTTCACGGATTTTGATATGGTGAACGATGCCAGGCCGATTTCTAAGATGGGGGAACTGGACCGGTTCATTCTGCACCGGCTGTATCAGATGACGAAAAAAGCGGTGAACGCTTATGATATCTATGAATTTCACACCATCTACCATGCGCTGCATAATTTCTGTGTGGTGGATTTGTCCGCATTCTACCTGGATATCATCAAGGACCGGCTTTATACGTCTCCGCCGGCAAGCCCGGATCGAAGGGATGCCCAGACGGTCATGGCTGTCATTCTGGACACCCTGGTGAAAATCATGGCCCCGGTGCTGCCGTTTACTGCGGAAGAAATCTATGATCACATGCCGCCGGGCAAAGACAGAAAAGAAAGCGTACACATGGAAGCCATGGCAAAGGCGGATCCCCAGTGGCAGGACAAGGATCTGGCTTATAAATGGACCCGGATTCTGGCATTGAGATCCGAGGTGACCAAAGCTCTGGAAGAAGCTCGGAAAAACAAGCTGATCGGCCATCCTTTGGATGCGGATGTGGCGATCAAACTGCCGGAAACGGATATAAAAGAAGTTGTTCAAAATCTGGACATGCCGTTGTCTGATGTTTTTATCGTGTCATCCGCCGGACTGACCGAGATGTCCGGGGAGGGCGCATACCAGAGCAAAGAGATCCCGGGCCTGGAAATTACGGTCAACAAAGCGTCCGGGGAGAAATGCGAGCGTTGCTGGCGGTACAGCCAAACCATCGGGCAGAACACCCGATTCCCCACGGCGTGTGACCGATGTACGTCCGCCCTGGATCAGATCCTTTAAAACGGTGTTGTGGGTAAAAAACAACTCATACGCCTGATTCTGGTAAGCGGGATTGTAGTCCTGGCTGACCAGGTCACCAAAAAGATCATCATGTCATCCCTGGCAGTACATGACGTCATCAAGGTGATCCCCGGTTTTTCAATATCACCCATGTGCTGAACCCGGGTGGGGCGTTTGGTTTTTTGCCACCCAATCGGATATGGTGCGCAAACTGGTGTTCCTGGTGTTGTCATCGGCTGTGGCCCTGTTTATCCTGTGGTTTTACAGCCGGGTGGCCAGAACCCATGTATTTCTGTCCTGGGGCCTGGCATTGATTTTCGGTGGAGCCATAGGCAACCTCATCGATCGGTTCCTGTACGGGCATGTGGTGGATTTTCTGGACTTTTACATCGGAATGGCCCACTGGCCGGCCTTTAATGTGGCGGATACCGCCATCAGTGTCGGCATGGCCATTCTGATCTATCACGTAATGTTTAAAAAAATGCCGGAGGTATAACCCATTGCATCCGATTCTGATCCATTTTCATGGCGTTACCCTGTATACCTATGGGTTGTTCCTGGCATTGGGATTTCTGGCCGCTGTCTGGTTCACCAATCGGAACGCCCGGTTTTGCGGCATCAAATCCGGTGATATTTCCGATCTGTTTTTTGTGATCCTGATCTCGGGCATTATCGGCGGCCGGCTGTTGTATGTGATTATCAATTTTGAAGTTTTCAAGGCGAGTCCGCTGGATGTTTTCAAGATCTGGAACGGGGGCCTGGTTTTTTCGGGGGGTTCATCAGTGCGGTGGCGGCATCCCTCATCACCCTGAAAATCAAACACCTGCCGTTTCTCAAAACCGCGGATGCCATTGCACCCGGAGCGGCTCTGGGACACGGTATCGGCCGTCTGGGCTGTTTTTTGCCGGATGCTGCTACGGCCGGCAGTGTGAACTGCCGTTTGCTGTTCAGTTTTCTGATCCTCACAGTCTGGCGCCGCTGCATGTGCCGCTGCATCCCACCCAGATTTATATGGTTTTTGCCAACCTGGTACTGTTTTTCATCCTAGTGTTTCTTCAGCGCCGCAAACGGTTTCACGGGATGATTTTTTTAAGTTATATTATTTTATATTCGGTGTTCCGGTTCATCATTGAATTTTTCCGGGGAGATTTCCGGGGGGATTTTTTCTTTTGACTTTCTGTCTGTGTCTCAGGGAATCGGGATACTGGCCGTTCTCATCGCTGTCATTGTGATGGTGAAACTGGCCCTGTCCACCCATGCCGACCGTTAAACATACCGGCCTGACCCAATGGCTGGGCAAATCCGGCAATTCGGTTCCTGGATTTGTGTTGTGTGCAGGGGAAGACTATTTGGTTCAAAAAGCGGTGGATCAGATCAACACCCGTATCATGGAAACCGCCCCATCCGGATGTCTTCTGGAATCCCTGGACGGGCGGATGACTGCTATGGGGGATGTGATCGAACAGGTGAATACCTTTTCATTTTTCGGAGGCAAACTGGTGCTGGTGAGGCATTCTCCGATGTTTGCCGTCAGGGTCGGGGCAGGGGAATTTCCTATTCGGAAAAAGACCTGGCCCGGTTATCGGAAATGGTTGAAAGCGGTTTACCGGACGGACATTTTTGGTGATGACCACCGGATCACTGGACCGGCGCAGGAAAATTGTCAAAACTCTGGAAAAACCGGTCTGATCGTCGACTGCACTGTGCCCCAGGGATCCAGAAAAGCGGATCTGGATGATCAGCGGCAGATCCTTCAGGACATGGCAAAATCGATTCTGGCAAAGTCCGGAAAAACCATGGATTCAGCCGCTTTTTCCGAGCTGACGGATCGCACCGGTTTCAATCCATCCCTGGTTGCCCAGAATATAGACAAATTACTGGCGTATACAGGAAGCCGCACAGCCATCACCCGGGCCGATGTGACGGCCATTATCCAGCGGGATAAAAAAAGACCCGATTTTCAGCCTCACCAATGCGTTGATGGAAAAAAATTTCAGTCAGTCCCTGTTTTATCTGACTTCTCTGCGCAAAGATGGGTTTCATCCGCTGCAGATACTAAAATCTTTTGAAAACATTGTGCGCCGCATGCTTCTGTTCAAGGCGTTTTCATCGGAATTTTTGGAAAATCATCCGAACATTCGGATGGAGCGGATGAATTTCAATGGGTTCAAACAGCAGGTTATGCCGGCCGTCATCGCCCATGATCAGGCCCTGTTGGATCAGGCGGCACAGGGTCGGACAGAAAAACAGCCAAAGAATCGATCAGAGACCTGATGCTCGCCCCCAATCCCAACAGCCCGTATCCCGTGTTTCAGACCTTTGAAAAATCGGCCCGGTTTTCACTGAAGGAGCTGTGCCGGGGCTTGATTTCTCTGAGTGATCTTGATTTTGCCTTGAAATCGTCATCCGCCAGTGCCGACATAGGTATTGAAATGTTTGTGATGACGTTCTGCCGAAAAGGAGACCCTGAGCATGCTGCGTAAAACCAAAATCATCGCCACCATTTCCACCCTGAACGGTTCAAAAGAATTCATCAAAGGGCTTTATCTGGCCGGGATGAACGTGGTCCGGCTTAACACGGCCCATATGACTCATGCAGATGCGATGATGGTGGTGGAAAACACCCGGGCCGTGTCCGAAAAATCGGGATTCTTTGGATACCAAAGGGCCGGAGATCCGCACCTGTGATGCAAAAGACCCCTTGACGGTCCGGCACGGAGAATCTATCCGGATCAAAGGGGATCCCAGCGGGATTTCCAGGGAGGATATCATTTATGTGTCCCATAAAGGGTTTGTCAAGGATGTGCCCATCGGCAGTTCGGTTCTGATTGATGACGGCACCGTGGCTCTGGCGGTCATGGATCAGCAGGATGATTTTCTGGTGTGTCATGTGGAAAACGACGGGGTGATCCATCCCCGCAAAAGCGTGAACATCCCGTCAGTCCATGTGAAGCTGCCGGCCTTGAGTGAAAAGGACAAAGGGTTCATTGAATTTGCTGCAGACCAGCACCTGGATTTCATTGCCCATTCGTTTGTTCGCAACAAGGAAGATGTGCTGGCTGTGCAGGCGATTCTGGACAAGAAAAAATCTACTATAAAAATCATTGCTAAAATTGAAAACAGTGAAGGGGTGGAACATATTGATGAGATCCTGGGTTACGCCTATGGTGTGATGATCGCCAGGGGGATCTGGCCGTGGAAATCCCCACGGAAAAGATTCCGCTGATTCAGAAAAAGATTGTCACCAAATGTATCGAGCGCCGGAGTCCCGTGATCGTGGCCACCCAGATGCTTCATTCCATGATCGATTCCCCCAGGCCCACCCGGGCGGAAGTGTCGGATGTGGCCAACGCTTGTCTGGACAGGACCGACGCCCTGATGCTGTCCGGAGAGACCGCCAGCGGCAAATACCCGGAACTGGCCGTGAGAATCATGGCCAAAATCGCCAGAGAAGTGGAAACCAGTTTAAGCAGCTTTATCAATACGCCGTATACGTCAAAGAAAAAAGTGACGGCTTATCTGGCCAAGGCAGCGGTCAAGGCGGCGTTACGGTTGAACACCAAAGCCATTGTGGCCGACTCCCTGACCGGGAGCACTATTCTGGAACTGGCTGCCTACCGGGGGGACAATCCCATTTTTGCCCAGGTGTATGACAAACGGGTGATGCGGCAGTTGTCGCTGTCGTTCGGGGTGTCGGCCGATTACATTCCTATGAGTGCGGGATCCATGGAATCCTTGAAGCTGTCCATCTGCCGGCTGCTGGAAGAAAAAAACTGGCAGATGATTCTTTGATCATCGTTCTGGCCGGGAGTTTCGGACCGGCTCATGGCGCATCGTTCATTGAAATCGCCTCGGCCGGCATGTTTAAGCTGAAATGCGTTACGATGTAAGCGGTTGAGTTGTAGGCGGTTGGAAAAGTTCCTCGGCTTTGTAGGAACTTCTCACAAACGGTCCGGACGCCACTTTTTTGAACCCCATGTCCCGGGCCAGGGCTGCCAATTCCTCAAACTCCTGCGGCGGATAAAATTTTTGTACTGGCAAGTGGTTTCGGGTAGGCTGGAGATACTGGCCGATTGTGAGCATATCGCACCCGTGATCCGCCAGGTCCCGAAGGGTCTGCTTAACCTGTGCCCGGGTTTCTCCAAGTCCCACCATGATGCCGGATTTGGCGGGCATGTCCGGGTTCAGGAGTTTGACGTTTCTTAACAGGTCCAAAGACCTCTGATAGACGGCTTCCGGTCTTGCTTGTACGTACAAATCATCCACGGTTTCAATGTTGTGGTTGATCACATCCGGGCCGGCAGCCATCACGGTTTTCAGGGCATGGACATCTCCTTGAAAATCCGGTATCAGTACTTCCACCCGGACGGTCTGACCGGCATCCTCACCAGTCAGCCTGATCGCCTGGATTACGGCGGCAAAATGACCGGCGCCTCCGTCCGGCAGGTCGTCCCGGGTCACAGAGGTCACCACCACATATTGGAGGCCTAAGTCCCGTGCCGTTTTTGCCACCCGAACGGGTTCGTTCGGATCCACAGGCAGGGGAGGGCGGGCCGTGATATTGCAGAACCGGCAGTGCCGGGTGCACTGGTCCCCCAAAATCATGAACGTGGCCGTATTCTTTGAAAAGCATTCAAACATGTTGGGGCAGTTGGCTTCCTGGCAGACTGTGTGCAGTTTGGCGCCGGACAGCAACCGGGTCACCCGGGTATAATCCCCGCCTCTGGGAAGATGTTTTTTCAGCCAGGCCGGCTTTCCTTTTCGGATCGCTGTGTCATGCATGAACAGACTCCTTGTGTTTGACCGGATGATAATGAAACCATTGACAGAAATAGGAGATCAGCGTTTCCTTGATCGTCTCCATGGGAAGCAGGGGATCAGACAATCCCCGGTCTTCCAGTTCCTGTTTCAGGGATGTCATGGAGATCCCGGACATGCCGCAGGGGTTGATCCAGGAAAACGGGGTCAGGTCCATAGACACGTTCAGGGCCAGCCCGTGGATGCTGATGCCGTGTTTGATGGACAATCCCACGGACCCGATTTTTTTCGATCCTTTCCACATGCCGTGATTTCGAGGGTCCCGGTGAATGGACACCCCGAAATCCTTTGCTGTTTGTCCCATGATTTCTTCCAGGCCGTACACAAAATCCCTAACCCCGATTTTGGCTTGTTCCAGGTCCACCACCGGATACAGCACTGCCTGGCCTGGCCCGTGACAGGTGATATTGCCGCCCCTGTCCGTCTGAACCAGGGCCACGCCCCGTTCCTTGAGAAATGCTTCGGACACGGTCAGGTTTTCTTTTCCCCCGTTTCTGCCGAACGTGAACACAAAAGGGTGCTGGACAAAAAAGATTTTGTCTGGCCGGGTCCGGTCTTCAATTTTTTCCCGGCGGGCGGTTTCCTGAAAATTCAAAGCCCTGGTGTATTCCAGGAGACCTAAATCCTGGAATACACCGGCACGGGATCTGGAGTTTATCCTCTGAGGCATGGTTTTCTGGCGGCGGCCACTTCATCCAGCCGGGTCACCTTGGGCAGCCCCGGGGCCCGGGTCAGCTTTTCCGGATCGGTTTCCGCTTCCCTGGCAATGGCTTTGACTGCTTCGATGAACTGGTCGATATCCTCTTTGGATTCGGTTTCCGTGGGTTCCACCATAAAGGCGCCTTCCACCACCAGCGGGAAATAGACGGTGGGCGGATGGAATCCATAATCCAGCAGCCGTTTTGCCATATCCATGGTGGTGATATGATATTCCTGCTGTCTGGCATCGTTGAACACGCATTCATGCATACAGGGCCGGTCATACGGCAGATTCAGGGTGCCTTTGAGGGATTCCTTGATATAGTTGGCATTGAGCACGGCTAGACGGGATGCGTCCAGCAGCCCCTGGGCCCCCATGGTCAGAATATAGGCATAGGCTTTCACCATAACCCCGAAATGTCCGTAAAAGCTGTGAAGCCGTCCGATGGTATCCGGGCAGTCAGTCACGAATTTGAATGTATCCAGTTCTTTTTCCACCCGGGGGACGGGCAGAAACGGCATTAGTTCTTTGGTCACGGCCACCGGGCCGGAACCCGGGCCGCCGCCGCCGTGGGGGGTGGAAAAGGTTTTGTGCAGATTCAGGTGAAGCACGTCGATGCCCACCTTGCCGGGCTTGACCACGCCCATGATGGCGTTCATGTTGGCGCCGTCGCCATAGACCAGACCGCCCTTGGCATGAACAATTTCGCAGATTTCCTTGATGTTTTCTTCAAACAGCCCCAAGGTATTGGGGTTGGTGATCATGATACCGGCGGTTTCTTCATCCATGATGGCTGCCACGGCTTCTGGTTCCAGGATTCCTTTGGGGCCGGATTTGAGATTGATGCTCTTGTATCCGCACAGGGTGGCGGATGCCGGATTCGTGCCGTGAGCCGTATCCGGAACGATGATTTTGGAGCGTTGTCTGCCCTGTTTGGCATGATAGGCATGGATAATCAGCATGCCGGTGAGTTCGCCGTGTGCTCCGGCGGCCGGCTGAAGGGTGACGGCATCAAATCCCGTGATTTCCGCCAGATACCGCTCCAGCTCATACATGAGCCGCAGGGCACCCTGGGAACAGTCGTCACCGGCCAGGGGGTGGGCTCCGGCAAATCCCTGGCGGGCCGCCTGGACTTCATTGGTTTTGGGGTTGTATTTCATGGTGCAGGATCCCAGGGGGTACATGCCGGAGTCCACACCGAAGTTCCATTGGGACAGCCGGGTGTAATGCCTCACTACATCCAGTTCGGACAACTGGGGCAGGTCCGGGGCATCCCCGGTCAGGGTCGGATCCAGAGAAACCCGTTCCACATCCGCTTTGGGCAGGGAAATGGCGCATCTGCCTTCCCGGCTTTTGTCCCATACATTGGGTTCATTGAATATCAGTCCTTTGGTGCCTGGCCGTTGGCTCATCATGCCACCTCCTTTGCCAGCTGATCCATCTGCTGTTTCGACACTTTTTCCGTGGCGCAGAACAGGTAATGGTCGGTAAATTCTGGATAATACGTTGCCAGATCCAGGCCGGCAAACAGGCAGTGCCGGTTGATCAGGTCAGTCCGTTTCTGTTTGAAATTTTTAGGCGCTTTCATCACAAACTCGTTGAAAAAAGGCTGATCAAACACCGGTTCGAACCCCGCACCCGTGAGAGCGGACCTCAGGTATACTGCTTTGTCATGGTTGAGCTGAGCGATCTCCCGGATCCCGATCTTGCCGATGGTGGACAGGTACATGGCTGCGGTCATGGCATTGAGTCCGTTGTTGGAGCAGATGTTGGACGAGGCTTTCTCCCGGCGGATGTGCTGTTCTCTGGTGGACAGGGTAAGCACGTATCCGTCCTGGCCGTTGGTGTCTTTGGTCCGGCCCACGAGACGTCCGGGCAGGTCCCGCATGAGTTTGGATGTGCCGGCCAAAAGTCCTAAGCCCGGGCCGCCAAAGGATTTGGATATTCCCAGACTCTGGCCTTCGCCGGCCACCAGGTCGGCACCGAACGACCCGGGGTTTTCAAAAGTCCCCAGGCCAGGGCTTCGGTAAACGAGGTGATGAACAGGATTTTTTTGTCATCCGCGATTTTTCTGAACGCGGCCAGATCTTCGATGTGTCCGAAAAAGTTAGGGGACTGAACGGCAAGTCCGGCGATGCCGTCCATGGCTTCCAAAGCAGCGATATCGGTTACACCGTCTTTGGTGTGGGGGATCAGCACCATTTCATACCCGGTGGGTTTGAGATAGGTGTCGATGATCTGCCGGTGACTGGGGTGTACCAGGTCGGATACGGCGATCTTATCGGCATTCCGGTTCTTGCGCAACGCGATCAAAGCGCATTCCGCCAGAGCCGTGCCGCAGTCGTAATGGGAGGCCGTGGCAATATCCATGCCCAAAAGATCCGTGATCATGGTTTGGAATTCGTAAATACCCTGAAGGGTTCCCTGGCTGACTTCCGGCTGGTAGGGGGTGTAGGCTGTGGCAAATTCCGAACGGGACACCAGGTAGGGAATGATGGCCGGAATATGATGATCGTAATTACCGGCCCCGATAAGACAGGTGTAGCCTTTGCAGGCGATGTTTTCCGAAGCAAGCTTTTCCATGTGGTCGTTGAGTTCCCACTCGCTCATGGGCTCCGGCAGGTTCAGGCCGTCTTTGACTTTGACGGCATCCGGAATGGTTTTGAACAGGTCATCCAGAGAGCTGCATCCGGCAACGGTCAGCATCTTCTGAATATCTTCCTGTGTGTGAGGCAGATAACGCATGACATCTATCCTTTCAGCATTTCAAAGTATGCGGCTTTGTCCATCAACGCATCCATTTCAGACAGATCAGATGGTTTGACCTTGATGATCCATCCGCTCTGATAGCAATCCTCGTTGACTTTTTCAGGCGCGTCTTCCAGGTCTTGGTTAACCGCTACGATTTCACCGGAAATTGGCATGTACATTTCCGATACCGCCTTGACCGATTCCACGGATCCGAACTCCTCTTCAGCGGAAAAAGAATCCCCTTCCTGGGGCATTTCCACAAACACGATTTCTCCAAGCTGGTCCTGGGCATAGTCGTTGATCCCGATGGTGACGGTATCCCCTTCTGCTTTGGCCCATTCGTGGTCTTTGGTGTATTTGACGTCTTCAGGTAAATTCAGTTCACTGATGTCTTTCATAGCAGCCTCCTTTTTGATTTAAATAAAATTGCTGATTTTTTTTCTGGCGGTTCTGTCCGGCCGGATGTCACTGACAATGGTCACCCCGATGGAACGCTTGCCTTCTTTGAGGGTCAGTTTTGTGCCCGGTTTCAGTGGTTTTGAGACCATGATAAACCCGCAGGCGATGCCTTTGATTTTGATGTTGTCCGGCAGGTCCGGGGTGTTGATGCTTACAATTTTGCCATCATGCCAGGTGATGCCCATATCCGTGGCGCAGGTGAGCACATGCCCGATCTGAGTGCCGGTTTCGTCAACCACGCCGGTGGCTTCCCCGGCGGCCACTTTTCTCAGACTGTCTCCCGCAAAAGGGAACACATACACGTCATCTTTTTCAGGGGCCAGGGCACTGGCTCCCAGGAACTCTTTGGTGAATCCGGATCTGTCCGCATTATAGGGCAGGGCGAAATCCCAGGGATGGTTCATGAATTTGAAATGGCCGATATCCTGGTGGGACAGGGGCAGGCAGGCCCCGGCCCGCAGGGAGTCCCGGGCACCCAGGCCGCAGGCGGTGATCCCGAACGATTCACCGGCCGCCAGAATTTCTTTCCACAGGTCCACAATGGCATCCGGGACAATGAAAATTTCAAACCCGAACTCTCCGGTGTATCCGGACCGGGACAGGAGCAGGGGAGTGCCGTTTTGCAGTTTACCCTGTCTGCATCCGGGTGGTTCGGATCAAAATGACCCTTAAAGGAAAAATAGGGCATTTCGGCAAACACCTGATCCGGAGACTGGATCAGCTTTGACAGAATGCGGGCCGCATTGACACCCTGGATGTCCATTTTGGCCACTTTGTCTGTCAGGTCCGCGACCGCAACATCCCGGTCCTTTTTCCAGTCTAACAGATGCCGGGCGATAGCCCCGCCCATGCCGGCATTGACGCAGACCATGAAATCGGTATCCGAGCACTTGTACACGATGGCATCATCCAGGCAGTGGCCTTTTTCATTTAAGAATGCACCGTACACACACCGGCCCGTCGTCAGAGACGTCAGGTTTCTTGTAAAACAGCAATTGAGGAGTGTGAACGCTTCCGGGCCCTGAACACTGACACAGGCCATGTGGCTGGTATCGAATATACCGGCGGACTTGAGCACACCCAAGTGTTCGTTTTTGACTCCGGTGTCATACCACAGCGGCATGTCATATCCGCCGAAATCCGCCATGTTTGCACCGACATCCAGGTGCCACGGGTGCAATGGTGTGGTTTTTAAACTATTCATAACAATGCCCTTTGAAAGTAAAGATTAAAAAATATAGGGAACCTTTAAATTATATGATTTATATACAACAAAAGTTTCCACGGACCGGACACCTTGGATTTTGGCAATTTCCTCGGTGTAAAATTCCAACAGTCCGAACCCTTTTTTAAACAGAACCATGATCAGCAGATCAAACCGCCCGGTGACTACATTGGTGTGGATAACTCCTTTCAGCCGGCTGATCTCACGGCCTTTTTCCACCAGATCCATCTCCGACAGTTTGATGCCGATGATGACCACTCGGTGGCCGGGAAGCATGGCCGGATCCACCAGGCCGCAGATTTCCAGCACGCCTTCCTCCTGCAGTTTGTTCACTCTGGACCGGACCGTATTCTCCGTAATGGCAAGTTTGTCTGCAATTCTCTTAAAGGATTTCTTTCCCTGTTTCAGCTCTTTGATGATATCGATGTTAGTTTGATCTATTTTCATTCCGCCTCTATATGATTCTGGAAAATTGAGGAAAAACACTAATTTTTTTTAATATCTTGATATTTAGACCAGGTTAATGATAATGTCAAATAATTTTTAAAAAATTTGTGAAAAATGAAATTGGAAATCGATAAATTAACAGATTTTCTATGAAAGGAGGATTCATGGTAAAAAAAATCGTGGTGATCGGTGGAGGGCCGGGAGGATATGTGGCTGCATTGCGGGCAGCAACCCTGGGCGCGGATGTCACGCTGATCGAAAAGGAAAACTTAGGCGGTACCTGTCTCAACTGGGGATGCATTCCTTCCAAAATCATGAAATATACCGCAGAAATGCTGCACAAAACCCGGCATGCTTCAGATTTCGGCATCAAACTGGATGGCCCGGTGCTGCCGGACATGGCCGGACTTATGGCAAGGAAAGACAAAATACTGGCATCCCAGCGGGCCGGAATCGACGGGTTACTCAAAGCAAGGAAAATTACCATTATTAAAGGATGCGCCACCATCACCGGCCAGGGGACGCTTTTGGTGACAAGTGAGGATGACGTTGTACAGTCGTTGAACTGGGACAAACTCATCATTGCCGCCGGAACCCGGCCCATGAATGTGCCAGATTTTCCATTTGACGGTAAAAAAATTCTGTCTTCCAATGACATTCTGGTTCTGGATCACATTCCTGAATCTCTGACCATCGTGGGCGGCGGGGTAATCGGATGCGAATTCGCAGGGATTTTCGAGGCGCTCGGCACCCAGGTGACGATTGTGGAGGCCATGTCCCGGCTTTTGCCCCTGCCTGCTGTGGATGCAGCCATGTCCAAGCTTTTGCTCAGAGAGATGAAAAAACGGAAAATCACGGTATACTGTGACACCGTGGTCACGGATTGTGAGACCGCCGGCACCGGATGCCGGATTTCTCTGGCAAAAAGTCCGTTCACGGACAACCCCAAAGCAAAAAATCCCAGAACCGGCACCCTGATATCAGACCTCATGGCCGTGTGCATCGGGCGGACTCCGCTGTCCTCAGGCCTGGGCCTCGATACCATCGGTCTGGACAGGTCAGGTCCCGGCTGGATCGAAGTGAATGACAAATGGAAACCGCTGTGGAAAATGTGTATGCTATCGGCGATATCCTGGGGCCTGCCCGGATCATGCTGGCCCACGTGGCGTCCCATGAGGGCCTGGTGGCGGCCTGCAATGCCATGGGAGGCAATGACACCATGCTGTATGACGCTGTACCAGGCGCTATCTTCACCATGCCGGAAATCGGGACAGTGGGATTGAGCGAGGAGGAAGCCCGGAAAAAAGGTCTTGAGATCGACACGGCATCCGTGAATTTCCGGGTCCTGGGCAAAGCCCATGCCATTGACGAAATTGCCGGTGAAGCCAAGATGATTGTGGAGAAAGCCTCGGGCCGGGTTCTGGGGGTGCATATCGTTGGTCCCCATGCCACCGACCTGATCGCCGAAGCCACCCTGGCTGTTGAAAAAGGCCTGACCGCTAGAGACATCGCCCATACCATCCATGCCCATCCGACTTTGGCGGAAATCATGGGGGAGACAGCCTCCAAGGTGGCTGGCATGCCCTTGCACGGGTAAAGAATCCGTTGTAAACAATTTTGCTGAATATCTACCGGGACGGAAGTCTGATTTGGCTTTCAGCCCGGCAGTGTTTTTGGATCTCTAACATAGTGTATTAGCTCTGAAGAGCTGATTGTCGGAATTTTGTGGAATTTAGCAAAAATTTGTGCTTTATTTGACCTTTATTAGATGACACTTGAGGTGGTCTCCTGAGTTCGGTCATTTTGTTTGTGGTGAACTCATTATAACCTTTATTCATGGGACTTTTCAAGTATTTTTATGCTTATTTTCTATCTTTTTTGTAATATCAGGGCTTTGTTTGCAAGGGGGAAATACACCATTAATGATCGAATTTTTTGACATCCGTATGCTTTTGGTGGTTCTTGGAGGAACGCTCCTGGTTTCAACCATTTCCATGGTCTGTTATGCCCTGAACCGGAAAATTTATGGCAACTTCCGTTTGTGGACCTTGGGAATGGGGTCTCTGTCCCTTGGTTTTTTATTGATCAGTTTTCGGGATCTAATACCGGACTTGTTCAGCATCGTGCTGGCCAATGCATTGATCTTTTTATCTGTTTTTTTGATTTTCCTGGGATTCACATACCTTGGCGATAGATCGATCAGAACCGGAAATCATTTGGCACTTGTCGCAATGCTGTCTTTGGTTGTCGTTCCTTTTTTAACCTATTGGGTTCCCAGCGTTGATAGCCGTATCGTCATCTGTTCCCTTTACGTACTGGTCTATCTTGGCTTGATAATCCGGGTATTTGCGTTTCAAATCCCGGTTCTGCGGTTTCGGGACAATATATTGCTTGGCACATCCCTGATCCTGTTGTGCGTGCTGTTTCTGGCCCGGGTGTTCTTTCATCTGTTTTCCGGGGATTCCATTGATAATTTCATGCAAAAAGCCCCGTTTCATGAAATGATTCTATTCAGCCTAATACTCGTGCAAATCACCTTTGTTATGGGTCTGATGCAGCTCAATTCCCAACTTCTGGAACATGATCTGTTTGAAAAAGAAAAACGCCTGACGAAAAATCAAAAGCAGTACCGTCAATTGGTGGAAGAATCCCCGCAGGTCTGGTCATCACCAGAGATCAACCTTTACGATTGGTCTTTGTCAGTTCGCCAATGACAAAAATTACCGGGTACACACCGTCTGAACTCAAAAATTTCACTCCGGAACAGCTCAAAAATATTCTACACCCGGATGACTGGGATCTGTTTTCCAATAATTTCAAAAAACGGCTGACCGGCATGGATATCACACCTGTTCAGCAATACCGGATTCGTCATAGAAAAAAAGGGTACCGGTGGGTTGAGACCTATACTACCCTGGTGGATTATGAGGGCACCCGGCGGTTCATTCTCTTTTTCTGGATATCACTGAAAAAAACAAGCTGAAGATATCAATGCCGCCATGTTTAAGATTCTGGGTGCGGTGGCCACTGCCCGGGATCTGAACGATCTGTTTCAGACTATCCATGAATCGCTTTCCCCAATTATCGATGTGACCAATTTTTTCATCGCACTCAAAGATGCCCGGAACCATCAACTGCTTTTCCCCTATCACGTGGATACCACAGATGATGATTTTTCGCCCATTCCGTTTGATGACGCGGAAAACAGTTCATTGACCGGCCTGGTTTTCACAAGAAAAGAACCGATTCTGCTGAATCGGAACGAACTGACGGAACGGGCAGCCCAAAAAGGGATGTGGGGACCTTTGGGGCTCATCTGGATGGGGGCTCCTTTGATAGTCAGGGACAAAGTCATCGGGGTAGTGGCCGTCCAGAGCTATACAGATCCGGATTTGTATACTACCAGAGATCTGGAAGTGCTGGCGGCCGTTTCCCATCAGATGGCCCTGGCCATTGAACGAAAGCAGTCCCAGGATGCCCTTATGGAAAGCGAACAGAGGTACCGGCATCTGTTTTCCCATGCCCCGGCCGGTATCTGTGAGGTGGATTTTGAAAACCAGCGGTTTATCCGGGTCAATGAGATCATTTGCAAAATTTCCGGATATACCCGGGCGGAACTCATGGAGATGAGCCCGCTGGACTGTTTGACACAAAAGAGCCGGGAACGCTTCAAAGAGCGGATTGACAGGCTGGCTGCCGGTGAAAAGGATACCCGGGATATTGAATATGAGTTGATTACCAAGCAGGGTACTCAGCTGTCGATCGCAGTGACCCTTGATTCTGTCCATGTTGACAAAAAACTGAATTATACCCTGGTGGTGATTCATGATATTTCCTGGCGCAAAAGGATTGAAAGGGAAAAAATCGAGGCCCAGAAGCTGCTGGGTGAACAGCAGAAGCTGGCCCTGATCGGTCAGGTGGCCGGAAAAATGGCCCATGATTTCAACAACATTCTCGGGGTGATCATGGGCAATGTCGAGTTGATGCTCTTGGATTATGATGACCCGGAGTTGCAAGAAATATTGAGAAGAATATTGGATCATACTGAAAAAGGGCAGTATCTGACCCGGAACCTGATCGCGTTTGCCAAGAATCAGGAGCCCAGGCAGAAATATTTTTCGTTTAATGAAAAATCGACCTGGCACTAGCTCTGATGAAAAAAGATTTGAATGGCATCCAGATCCATCGGTCATATGCAACTGATCTGCCGGATGTCCTGGCAGATCCCGGCATGATCGAGCACGCTCTGATCAATCTGCTTCAGAATTCCATCCATGCCCTGTCAAAAACCAAAGCACCTGTAATTTGCCTTCACACATTTATTCATGAAGGCAACATCGGTCTGGAAATTAAAGACAACGGCTGTGGTATTCCGGAAGCGTATATCAATGATATTTTTACCCCGTCCTTCACCCTGAAAGGCGGAAAAGATTTCATCCGTGCCTATGCTTCCGGTATCAAAGGCACGGGTTATGGCATGTCCAATATCCAGAAATATGTTCATCAGCATAAAGGAACCATCGAGGTGACGTCTATCCCAAATCAGGAGACCTGCGTGCGGATTTGTTTTCCCGTGATTGAAAAACAATTGACAGAGGCGGAAAAGCTGTCTCTGTCATCAATCATGGCTCGGCCGGGCATGCGAATCCTAGTGGTGGAAGATGAGCCCGATATTTCACGCATGCTGCACCGGGTGCTGTCCCAGGAACCCTGCAGCCACCACGTTGATGTGGCGGTCAATGGCCAGTCCGCAATGGAGCTGTTCGAGCGGCATACCTATGATCTGGTGAGTCTGGACTACATCCTGCCGGGTTCATTGACCGGAATGGATGTGTACCGCCATATCCGCCGGATCAATAGCGTCATTCCAATTCTTTTTGTTTCTGGCAATATCGAATTCATTGAAGAGATTAAATCCCTGGCGGAAAGAGACGGGCGGGTAGGGCACCTGTCCAAGCCCTGCAGGGGGGTGAATATGTCGAGATGATCCATTCCCTGCTGAGAGGAATACCCGTGCCAAGAGGTGAACTATTATGAGCGCACCCGGGATTCTGACCGGTTAATCGCAGGTATCACCTTGGTGGGAACGCGCTCTAAGCCCCCAGATAGGCTTTTTCACATCCGGATTGTCCAGCAGTTCATCAGAGGGCCTTCTAATACCAGTGCCCCGTTTCAATCACATACCCCCGCTGGGCGAATTTTAGAGCCAGCCGGGCATTTTGCTCCACTAAAAGGATGGTGGTGCCCAGCTTGTTGATCTCTTTCAACGCCTCGAACATATCCAGCATGAGCAGCGGGGCCAGGCCCATGGACGGCTCGTCCAGAAGCATCATTTTCCTACCCGACATATAAGCCCGTCCCACGGCCAGCATCTGCTGTTCTCCGCCGGACAAGGTTCCGGCCAGCTGGTATCGCCGCTCTTCCAGCCGTGGAAACAGGTCAAACACCCATTTCCGGTCCGTTTCGATCTCATGTTTGTTTTTTCTGGCAAAACAGGCCAGGTTCAGATTTTCGGTCACCGTAAGGTTGCCGAAGATCCGCCGGCCTTCAGGGACATGGGAGATCCCCAGTTTGGACACCACTTTGTCCGCGGAATAATTGATGATATCCTGGCCGTCGAATTCCATGACAGAACCGGCCTCACAGGGAATCATCCTGGAAATGGCCCGCAAGGTGGTACTTTTTCCGGCCCCGTTGGCCCCGATAATCGTGAGAATTTCTCCGGCGCTCACGGAAAATTGATGCCGTGAAGGGCCTTGATATTGCCGTAGGATACATTCAGGTTTTGGATGTTGAGCTGCATCAGGTCATATCCTCCTTGCCCAGGTAGGCCTCGATCACCTGGGGGTTGTTCTGGATTTCTTCAGGCGGGCCTTCGGCGATCACCTCTCCGAACACCAGGGTCTGGATCTGTTCGCACAGTTCCATGACAAATTTCATCCGGTGTTCGATCAGAAAAATGGCCACATTGAAATCCTCGTGAACTTTCCGGATGATCCGGATCATCTGGATCAGTTCATCCGGTGTCATGCCGGCGGTGGGTTCGTCTAAAACAGCACCTTGGGCCGAGTAGCCATGGCCCGCGCCATTTCCACCCGGCGCTGGGCACCGTAAGGCAGGTTGGTGACCAGATGATCGGCATATTTCTTGATGTCGAACAATTCCATCAGACGGTGGGCATTTTCGATGACCTGGCTTTCCTGATTCCGGCAGGCTTTGGTATTGAAAAAAGCACCAAGCAGCCCATAATTCATCTGAGAATAATGGGCCATGCGGATATGGTCAAGCACATTCATGTGTCGCCACAGGGCCAGGTTCTGGAAAGTCCGGCCCAGTCCCATGGCAGCGATTTCATTGGTTTCCAGGCCCTTGATGTTTTCGTTTTCCAGCAGAATCTCTCCTTTGCTCGGCGTATAAACCCCGGTGATCAGATTGAAAATCGTGGTTTTACCGGCTCCGTTAGGGCCGATAAGTCCGAAGATCTGACGGGGGGCAATGGTCAGATTGTAATTGTGAACCGCCCGCAGCCCGCCGAAATAATGGGTCATGTCTTTAACGTTCAGCAGCGGGGTCATGAAGTCGCTCCTTGTTTGCTTTTATGTTTGGCTTCCAGCAGTTTTTTGTGTTGATTTCCGTAAATGAGATCAGGCCGTAGGGTCGGAATATCATGACAAAAATCAAAATCAAGGGAATGATAATCCATTTGAACAGCTCCAGGGGGCGAAGGGCCTCTCCCAGAACATTGATGCTTACGGCCCCCACAATGGAACCCAGAATGGAGTTGAGTCCGCCGAAATAGACCATGGCCAGAATTTCTGCCAGCCGGTTGATGCTGAACATGCCGGGGTTGATATAGGTGAGCACATGGGCGAACAGTCCGCCGGCGATGCCCGCCCAGAATGCCCCGAACATAAATGCGGTCATTTTTGTTTTACGGGTTTTGATGGTCATTGATTCTGCGGCAGCTTCATCGTCTCTTACCGTGTTCAATGCCTTGCCGTAAATAGAGGTCACAAAATTGTGGACGATCCAGATACACAGCAGGGTCCAGACGAAAATGACAGGTAAAGGCGCCAGATCCGGCTGGCCTCCCATGCCCCTTGCCCCGCCGATGATATGCAGGTTTTCAATGGCGGATTTGACAATGAACATAAAGGCCAGTGAAATGATGGCCAGATAATCCCCCCGGGTCCGGAAAGAGGGGATGGCCACGGCCAAAGAGCCGATGGCTGCGGCAGCGCCTCCGATGGCCAGTACCAAGGGAAAGAGATAAGGGGCCAGGGCCGGCGATAAGAGAGGTGCTCCGAAAATTTTATCATCCGCAAACAGCATCAGGGTCAAAATGGAGGACACATAAGCCCCCAAAGCCATGAATCCCGGGTGGGAGCAGGAAAATTCTCCCTGGTATCCATTAATGACATTGATGCTCACCGTCAGGATAATGGAGATCAGGGAGAGTTTGACCACCAGGACCCGGTAGTCATTGATCCCGGCCCAAAGATGAAGGACCGCATATAAAAATACCAGATGCAGCATTGCGGACAGCCATAACGGCAGCTTTTCAAGCAGGGCTGCCCCCTGATTGGTGAGAGGGCTGGTCAGCTTGCCCACCGCCAGCACCGGAATCACATAAACGATCAGGTCATAGGCCAGGGCTCCGGGGATCATCAACGGTTCCTTGAGCATGATCAGGGTTCCGAACAATACCGGAATCTTTGGCAGGCCCAGGTAATAGGAGATATAATCATATCCCCAGAAATATTCGATCAGTACTGCTGTGAGGATGCCCAGAAACCAACCCAGCATGGGGACAGTCGAAAACATTTGTCGAAATTTTTTTACAATTTCCATTAGACGTTCCTGTGTGTGTTGGGTCAACAGAAATTAAAGCCGCAGTTTGGTACTGTGTTCCATACCAAAAAATCCCCTGGGCCTGAAGGTCAGGATGATCAGGATAATGGAATAGGCAATGAGATCCCGAAGGGTGGATGGAAAAAATTGTGGCCACGAAAATCTCGATAAAGCCCAGCAGATATCCGGCCATAGCTGCCCCCTTGATGGAGCCGCGGCCTCCCAGAATGGCAGCTACAAAGGCTTTCCATCCCAGCAGTACTCCCATGTAAGGGTCCAGAATCGGATATGCCTGGCCGTACAGAATGCCGGCCACGGATGCCAGGCCGGCACCCACGGCAAAGGTCAGGGGCGCTATGATATTGATGGAAATGCCCATGAGAGGCACTGCCAGAAAATCATATGACATGGCCCGCATGGCCATTCCCCATTTGGTTTTCTGGATAAACGCGTGCAAAGCCAGCATCAGCAACAAGGAGAGGATGATGATCATGGCCTTGACATTGGTGATGTAGATACCGCCGATATGGTAATTGACCGTTTCCATCAACGGGGGAAAACTTAAGCGTTTGGCTCCCAGCATGATCAGAATGCCGGTTTCAAAAATGATCCCGATCATCAGGCCGGTGATGGCGGCGGACGCCCGGGGTGCCTGGCGAAGGGTCGGTACCCGGCCACTTCCACAAACACCCCGATCCAGGAAGCCAGGAACATGGTCACCAACACAGTGGCCAGAAAAATTAGCGGGGCGGGGACCAGTCCGGTCAATGTGGCCAGAAACACAGTGGCAATGCCGAAACCGATATAGGTGCCCACCATAAAAATATCGCCATGGGCAAAGTTGAACAGCATCAATACCCCGTACACCATGGAGTATCCAATCGAGATCACGGCATAGAACTGCCCCGCTGCAGGGCGTTGATAATGTTTTGAAGGATATAATTTAAGGATTCTATCAAAGGTTCCATTCACCGACTCCTGTTGAATTGGATCATTGTTGCAGGCCCGAACGGGCCTGCAACAATGCTGACACGGTTTTAACAGACATGGCCTTTAAAATCAGGGGCAGCTGGAGCCGTAGAATTCATATTCCCCCTGATTGTTGATTCTGACGATGACCGCGCATTTGATGGGATCACCTTCTTCGGTAAAGGTCATTTTGCCGGTAATGCCGTCAAAGTCCTTGATCTGGGCCAGGGCGTTTCTCACCGCTTCCCGGTCTTTTTCGATTTTTCCGGTAAGTTCTCCGGCATTTTGGATGGCTTGCTGGGCCAGACGCAGGGCATCCCAAGTGAGGGCAGCCACGTCATCAGGGATGTATCCATAGGTTTTTTCATACCGGTCAATAAAGGCCTTGGTGGCGCCTTTGGCTCCGGCAGCGGCATAATGGGAGGAGAAGAACAGTCCGTAGCAGTCTTCACCGCATAATTCAATGGTTTCCGCCGATCCCCAGGAATCAGATCCCACAATGGGGCCGGTCCATCCCAGATCTTTGGCCTGGCTGACGATCAGGGGAACTTCATTATAATACTGGGGTGTAAACAAGACCTGGGCACCGGATTTTACAATTTTGGTGAGCTGGGAGGAAAAGTCGGTGTCCTTGGTGGTAAAACTTTCATAGGCCACCACACTGCCGGGGCCGTGTTTTTCTTCCCAGGCCTGTTTAAATACTTCGGCCAGGCCCTTGGGATAGTCGGAAGCCACATCATATAATACCGCAGCTTTGGTAAATCCGAATTCATCGGTGATGAAATTGGCCACAACCGGTCCCTGGAACGGGTCCAGAAAGCAGCCCCGGAACACATAGGGACGGTCCTGGGTGGTGTTCGGGTTTGTGGACCAGGGGCTGATCATCACGGTTTTGTACTTGTTGGCCACTTCCCCGGCCGGCACCGCCTGTTTGGAGGATTGCGGCCCCACAATGGCCAGTACATCATCCTGGGTGATCATTTTGGTGTTGGCCTTAACAGCGGATTCCGCTTTGGATTCATTGTCCTCGATGACCAGTTCCACTTCGTACTTTTTACCGCCAACTTCCAGGCCTCCGGCTTTTTCGATGTCTTCAAGCCACATCTGAGCCGCATACTTGGTACCTTCACCCACCTTGGGAATATCCCCTGTCAGCGGGGCGTTGATACCGATCTTAATAACGGTTTTTCTGGCACCCATGGCCAGAGACGAAATCATCATGCCATGCAAAAGGCCACCATCGCTAGAACAGCAATTTTTTTCATAATACCTCCTGAATCTGAAATAGGTTAACGATCCATCGATCCCGGCTTTAAAAGAGAGGAGCCACCAATCACCGAGTTGGGCATGAATAATTCTATATGTAAATTCCCGGGTGAAGTAAAGAATTAATATGAACTTCTGTCAAAAATTTTTCATATATCTCCCCTGGTTTAATCGGGTTGCATTAAGAATCAATTAATATTATAACGCCTGAATTGTGAATTCTGTAATCCTGTCGAAAAAAAAGTGAAAAAAATAATAGTTTGAATAATGACGGCAGGCGAACCGTAATGTAAGGAAAACCAATGAAAAATACTTCAATACGCGGTACCGGTATGTATGTCCCCCCCATGTGGTGACCAATCATGATCTTGAAAAATTCATGGATACCTCGGATGAATGGATCCGTCAGCGAACCGGAATCAAGCAGCGGTACTGGATAAATGAAGATTGTGGCGCATCTGATCTGGGTGCCGAAGCCGCCCGTATGGCCCTGGATGATGCCGGATGGCAGGCAGAGGATCTGGATTTTATCATTTTTGCCACCTTGAGTCCGGACATCATGTTTCCGGGATCCGGATGCCTGATGGCCGCCAAACTGGGCCTGAACAAGACCCCGGTGCTGGATATCCGTCAGCAGTGCACCGGATTTCTGTATGGTCTGGCCACGGCGGATGCCTATATCAAATCCGGGCTGGCCCGTCGGGTGCTGCTGGTGGGCGGGGAAGTACATTCATCCGGACTGGACAAATCCACCAGGGGACGGGATGTGACCGTGATTTTCGGGGACGGGGCAGCCGCGGTCTGCCTGGAAGGCATTGACAGCGATGAAAAAACGGGCCTGCTGGCGTCGGCCTTGCATGCGGACGGCAATCACGCGGATTCACTGATGACGGAACTGCCTGCATCCCGGCTGCTCCAGCGGCTACCCCCGGATGTTCCCCTGGATGATCCCCGGTATTATCCGGTGATGGACGGCCCGGCCATTTTCAAGAAAGCCGTGAGAATGCTTCCCCAGGTCACGAAAGAAGCCCTGGAAAAAGCGCAGATTTCTCTGGATGAGATCGACTTGGTGGTGCCGCACCAGGCCAACAAACGGATCAACGAGGCCTATGGTCAGTTCATGAAACTGGAACCATCCAAAATATTCCACAACATCGAAAAATACGGCAATACCACGGCGGCCAGTATTCCTTTGGCCCTGCACGAAGCCATGGTCCAGGAACGGGTGGGCAGGCCCGGAGACACGGTGCTGTTCGTGGGATTGGGTGCAGGACTGACCTGGGGGCATCCATTTACCGGTTCTGCTGATGTGATCGTCTTTACTTAATCGATGCGGCCCTTGAAAAGAGCATTGAGGTAATATGCCGTTACAGAGTCCGGCGGTGTTTCGCCGGATGCCTTTCCCGCATTCCGGTCCGCCATATGGCAACGGATACCGGAAGCCAGCGTTTTGCCCAGTTCCACTCCGAACTGGTCAAAGGGATTGACGTTCAGGACAAACCCTTCAAATACGGTCCGGGCTTCATAAAAGGACAGCAGCATGCCGACGTTTCCGGAGACAGGTCCGGAATCACCACCACCGAAGACGGCCGGTTTCCGGAAAAATTCCTGGCCGGCCGCTCATGGTCCCGGCCTTGAGCCAAAGCCTGAGTCTGGGCAATGAGATTGGCCCATAGTTCCTGGTGGTTGTATACTCCTTTGGAGGTGACCTGCTCCCCGGTATACCCGGGTTTGAGCACCCCGATAAACTCAACGGGAAAAGCCGGGCCTTGGTGGGCCAGCTGAAAGAAAGAGTGCTGGGCATTGGTGCCGGGTTCACCGAAGATGATGCTGCCGGCCGGGCAGGGGAGAGGGACGTCTTTTTTGTCCACGTTTTTGCCAAGGCTTTCCATGTACACCTGTTGAACATGGGGGGCAGTTTTGACAGGGCGCTGGAATAAGGGATAACCGCCTGGGCCGCATATCCCAGGAACTGGACGTTCCAGATACTGATCAACGCCGCCGTCAAAGGGATGTTTCGCTCCACCGGCGCTTCCAGGGCATGGCGGTCCATTCGGGCACAACCGGACAAAAACCGTTCAAACGTTTCATATCCGAATGCAAGGCTCAACGGGACGCCTCCCACAGCTGAGGTGACCGAGTACCGTCCTCCGATGAAATCGAACATGTGAAAACTGTCCAGCACCGGGTTGGACGGGTCATCCCCGGGACTGCCTTTGGCAGTGATGGTTATCAAATGATCTTCTGGATTCAGGTGGTGCAGTTTGAGAAATGCCTGGACCTGGGTCAGGTTGGCCATGGTTTCCGTGGTGGTGAAGGATTTCGAGACAATGATCCACAAGCAGGTGTCTGGATCGATCCGGGAGATGATCCGGCAGAAATCGTCGATGTCCACGTTGGATAGAAAATGGAGGTTTAAATACGGAGGACCGGATGACAGGTGTTGGGTGTTGGCTGGTGGGGCCGTGCGTGTCCGGTCTTGCGTGTCAGATTTTGAGTGTCGCGTGGCTTTGAGGGCAGTATACACAAATTCACATCCCAGGTAGGAACCGCCGATGCCCACGACTACGGCATCAGTGAATGCTTTTCCCCGGGTTCCGGTGATGCGGCGGTTGTGGATGTTTTCTGAAAAAATGCGGATGTTTTGGGCAACAGTCTGGATATCGTCAAGGATCTTCGGATCGTCCGGTTTCAGGCCTGAATCCAGAAATCCACGGGCCGCAGTATGCAGGGCGGCCCGGTTTTCCGAGGGATTGACCGTTTTTCCGGCTGCCATTTTTGCAAACATCTTTGTTGCGCCGGAGTCGACGGCCAGATCCATTAACGTGTTTCGAATGGCATGGTCCAGTCGCTGGCGGGAAAAATCATAAAAAAAATCAGGTATGTTCAGGGAAAAATCAGTCAGCCGGTGGGGATCTGTGATGAGACGTTTTAAATGAAATTCGGGGCTGTTCATTCGGACAGCGTGTGTTTTCAGGGCGTTGAAAGGGGTTGAATCATACATGCGAAGTCCTTTGCAGTATTCAAAAGAGGTTTCAACTTTTTTTATCATATGGTATCCGGCCGGCAGTGAATTGTAAATCAGTATTTTAAAACACGTCAAAACAAATGACAGACAAAAACATTTTCAAAACGAGTGTCAATAATTATTGACAGGTGCCTGTGCGGACGATTAATAAAGGATGTCATGGATTCGAATCATCATACGGTCAAAAAAGAGCTGCTGGCCAGGGGTGTGATCATGCCCGACCCGGACTCGGTGTACGTGGCTAGCGATGTGGACGTGGGCCGGATTTCAGGCAATGGGGTCACGGTGTTTCCCGGAAGCCGGATTGCGGGAAGCGGACATTGATCCTTCCGGGGGTCCAGATCGGATATGAAGCCCCGGTGACCCTGGAAAACTGCAGGGTGGGAAGAAATGTCCGGCTCAACGGGGGATTCTTTCAAGAGGCCGTATTTTTAGGCGACAATGTGTTTGGATCCAATGCCCATGTAAGGGCCGGAACAATCATGGAAGAGCAGGCCTGTGCTGCGCATACCGTGGGACTCAAGCAGACCCTGTTGTTTCCGTTTGTCACTTTGGGCAGTCTGATCAATTTCTGTGACTGCTTCATGGCCGGTGGCACCAGCCGGAAAATCATTCCGAGGTGGGGTCTTCGTTTGTGCATTTTAATTATACTCCCAATCAGGACAAGGCCACTCCTTCCATGATGGGCAATGTGCATCAAGGGGTTTTTCTGGATCAGTCGCCCATTTTTCTGGGCGGGCAGGGGGGGCTGGTGGGCCCGGTGCGCATCGGATTCGGATGTCTGACCGGGGCCGGTTCCATTGTCCGTAAAGATGAAACGCGTGAAAACCGAATAATTTTGGGAGGAAACACCCGGCCGATCTCCCTGCCCAGACGGGCAGGGGGCACCCGGGAGCGGTTCGAGTCTTTAATCACAATATTCAATATATCGCCGGGTTTGTTGCTTTGTATGCCTGGTATGTTCATGTACGGCCTTTATTTGCCCTTGATCCGTTGTCCAGGGAACTGATCCGGGGATTACAGGAAATGCTGGTTCTAAGCATCCGGGAACGGGTCCGGCAGCTGGAGAAATTCTGTGATACCCTGGGGTCATCCAGGACCCATGGGCCAATCCTGTCAGCCATGGAAAAGGCAGGGCCAGAGATGGATCAGGCCCTTGCTGAACCGCATCTGCCCGCATCCGGGGAGCAGTTGGTTTCCTGGCTGAATGACCAGGCCCTCCAGGATGGTCGTGATTATATCACCGCCGTTCAGCAGCTGCCATCTCAACTCAAAACCGTGGGTTCCGGCTGGCTGCTGAAGATTGAAACCTCTCTAATGGATCGTTTGACGGTCTGATAATCTCTTCCAAGGAATTTTTTGCATGACACGATTGTTTGGCACTGACGGTATCCGGGGCCGGGCCAATGTCCCCCCCATGGACGGCAACACCGTGCTCAGGACTGGCCGGGCCGTGGGTCGAATGGTCCGAAACATGAAACTGGACCGGGTGGTGATCGGGAAGGACACCCGGATTTCCGGAGATATGCTGGAATCAGCCCTGGCAGCCGGGGTGGCATCGACCGGAGTCCATGTGGAACTGGCCGGTGTGATTCCCACTCCCGGTGTGGCCTATCTGGCCGGATGCCTGGCAGGGGTGGGTGCGGGGTGGTGATTTCCGCATCCCATAATCCGTTTTATGACAACGGCATTAAAATTTTTCAGAAAGGCGGCTTGAAACTGACAGATGAACAAGAGCAGGCCCTGGAAGCCGATATTGACGACCCGGAAATTGTTTCACGAGATGATGTAGGAAAAATTTCTATAATATCAGATGGTTTGAAACGGTATGCTCAATTTCTCCTGGACAGGTTTCCTTTCAGGAAACTATCTTCCCGCATCCGAATCGTGGTGGATGCCTCCAACGGGGCTGCCAGCCGGATCTGCCATGAAGTGTTCAACGTTCAGCTGTTTGATGCGTTGTTTATCCATGATTGTCCGGATGGGTTCAATATCAACCGGGATTGCGGATCCCAGCACCTGTCAGATCTTCAAAAACAGGTGAAGGCCGGAAAAGCGGATTTGGGCATCGCTTTTGACGGAGATGCCGACCGGATGATCGCGGTGGATGAAACCGGAGAGATAATTACCGGAGACCGGATCCTGGCCATCTGCGCCAGGCATGCCAAGGAAAAAGATCAATTGCCCAACAACTGCGTGGTCAGCACAGTGATGAGCAATATCGGGCTGACTCTTGCTCTGGAGGATCTGGGTATCACCCATGCCATAACCGGGGTCGGGGACCGTCAGGTTTTGGCAAAGATGCAGGAGACAGGGGCGATCATGGGGGGAGAGGATTCCGGGCACATGATTTTTCTGGATGATCATACCACTGGCGACGGCATGCTGTCCGCCCTGCGGCTGATCGCGGTGATGGCGGAAACCGGCCGGCCCCTGTCGGACCTGGCTGGGGTCATGCGGGTGTTTCCCCAGGTATTGAAAAATGTGGGGGTGGATGCATCCGTCCGGATTTCATGCAGGTGCCTGAAATTGCCGAAGCCATTGATGAGGTGAGTTCACAGCTGGGAGATAAAGGGCGTGTTCTGGTGCGGTATTCAGGAACCCAGCCGCTGCTCCGGGTCATGGTGGAAGGCCCGGAAAATGAGATGATTCAAACGGCGTGCGATCGGATCTGCCAAGCGATTCAAACCCATCTCTAATTGTATCTGCTGATGCCTGCGATTGTGATCCGCTTGAACCAGTCAGGGCCTGCTATCTTTGAGGATAGCAGGCCCTGATTTGTATGTTCAAACAATAGCGAGTTGACTCAATTCCTTATTCTTTGGCAACGCCCAGCAGGTGCATCAGATGGATAAACAGACCCATGAAGTCCAGGTACAAGCTCAAGGCCCCGATAATAGCGCCCTTACGGACCATCGCACCGGTGGCATTGTCCGGCAGGGTCACGGCCATGTGTTTGAGTTTCTGGGTGTCATACGCGGTCAGGCCCGTGAAAATCAGCACGGCAATCATGGATATGATGGTCTGCATCATGGTAGAGCCGATGAAGATGTTCACCACCATGGCAATAATGATGCCGATCAAGCCCATCATCAAAAACTGGGCCATGCCGGTGAGATCTTTTTTGGTGACCATCCCGTAGACACTGGCTGCGCCGAATGTGGCTGCACAAATGAAAAAAGTGGACACAATGGATGCGGCTGTATAGATCAGAAAAATGGGGGTCAGGATAACGCCGTAGGCGATCGTCAGTGCCACATACAGTCCGGTGGCGGTGCTGGCCTCAATTTTTTGAATCCGGGCGGACAGATAACCGCACAGAATGATCAGGCCGATGAACAGAACAAAGGGCATCACCGGGTTCCCGTAGAACATCTGAAGCAGCCCTGGGCTGCGGGAAACGAAAAAGGACGTGAACCCGGTGACCACCAGTCCGATGGTCATCCAGTTGTAAACGCTCCTGATAAAGGTATTGACCTTTACCAGTGAAGTGGTTTGGGCAAATGTAGGATTCATGATTTCCTCCAAAAATTTTTAGGTTAACAACATAACTTTTAAAGGCAATATAACACGGAAGGGGGGAATTTCAAGATTATTGTTTGGTTATGTGGTCGATTTTGCGGGCCGTTCAAAAGATTTGAACCGGCTGGCTCCAAAAAGGGAAAAATGGGTATTTAAAATAAAAGTTAACATAATATATATTATCAGACCTTATTGATTGAGAATAAAAAAAGGGTTGCTCTTAAGATTCAGCAAGCATCTGCCCGTTCTTTGAAACCCAGTCCCAGCGGGATCATCGACAGCTTCATGCAGGCCGCAATCGTCCTCTAAATCCAGATTAACGGGTGTGATGGTTTTTTTGCTGATCCAACGGAAACGCAAGCGGACATTTCACCACATTTACGTGCGTTGACCCTGATGCCTGATCTTCATAGTGTTGACTTTTTAGGCACATCTGTCTTATAAATAAAGATTTGATGTTGCAGGAACAACCAGTTGATGCCAAACCGTGAAACCACACATATCTATTCGGTGACCCTCCTGACCCGGGAGATCAAAACGATTCTTGAACACCGGTTTCCGTTTGTATGGGTCACGGGTGAGATTTCTAATTGTGCAACGCCGGCTTCCGGGCACTCCTATTTTTCACTCAAGGATGAACAAGCGGTGATCCGGGGGGTGATGTTCAAAAATCAGAAACGCAATTTAAAATTTTCTTTGGAGAACGGATTGAAGATTATGGGCTTGGCCCGGCTGTCCGTGTATGAACCCCAAGGGGCCTATCAGCTGATTTTCGAGCACATGGAACCTGAAGGAGCCGGCGCTCTGCAAAAAGCCTTTGAACAGCTTAAGAAAAAACTAGAGAAAGAAGGCCTGTTTGACGTCGCCCATAAACAACCTGTGCCCCTGTTGCCACGGCGAGTATCGGTCATCACCTCGGGAACCGGAGCGGCTGTCCGCGATATCATTCACATCTCAGTCCGGCGGTTTCCCAACTGCTGCCTTGAGATCGTTCCGGTGTCGGTTCAGGGTAAGGCCGCCATTCAAGAAATTGTATATGCAATTGAGATGGTGAATGACCGGAATAGATCTGATGTTATCATTCTGGCCCGGGGGGGCGGCTCTCTGGAAGATCTGGCAGCGTTCAATTCTGAAGAAATTGCCCGGGCGGTTTTTATATCGCGTATTCCTGTGATCACCGGCATTGGCCATGAAACAGATTTCACCATTGCTGATTTCGTGGCGGATGTAAGGGCCCCTACCCCGTCGGCTGCAGCTGAACTGGCGTTGCCGGAAAAATCGCATTTGATTCGGCATATTGGAAGCCTGAACCGGGATTTGGCAGCAGAGATGTCACAGCAGCTCACCTTTTATCAGCAGAAACTTGATGATCTGCACGGCCGGCTGAAAAGCCCGGTTCAAATCATGTCCCGGTTCAAACTGACAATCTCTTCCCTGAGCGTTCGTATGCACCAGGCCCTGAACCGCCGCATTATCCATAACCGGGAAAAGCTTTTCTGGGTATCCCAGGCCCTGTCTGGGTCGGCCCCCGATGTAAAGGCCTGTGAAAAAACAGTGTCACAACAGCTCGGGCACATGGAGATGCACATACGTCATCATTTGGCCGTCAAACAGAATCGGATCGAACAGGCGGCAGCCGCATTAACGGCGTTAAATCCCACATCGGTGATGAACCGGGGATACGGTATCGCACGGACCCTGCCGGAAAAAGAGTGATTCTGGACGCCGGGATGGTGGACGTTCAGGACCTCGTAGAAATCATTTTAGCCCGGGGACGGATTCGGACACGGGTGGAGAAAATAATTCATGGCAAAGACCACATTTGAGACCGCGTTAAAACAGTTGGAAACGATTGTAAAGGAAATGGAGTCCGGGGATCTGCCCCTGGAACAGGCATTGAAAAAATATGAAACAGGTATAGAAAAGGTCCGGTACTGCATGGAGATCCTTGACAGTACAGAAAAAAAAATTACCCAGCTGACCCAGAATCTGGATGGATCCGTTTCAGAAGATGTCTTTGACCATGACTGAATCCGGGTTTGATCTCACTGTTTATTTAAACACTCACCGGCAGCGGGTGAACGCATGTCTTGAAACAATTCTGACATCCTTTGACCCTCAGCGGGAACTGGTTCAGGCCATGCGGCATTCTGTGATGGCCGGTGGAAAAAGGCTTCGCCCGGTCCTGGCTCTGGCAGCGGCAAGGGCCTGCGGCGGAGAGTCAGCCCTTGTGCTGCCGGTGGCCTGTGCCCTGGAGATGGTTCATACCTATTCGTTGATTCATGATGACCTGCCCGCCATGGATGATGATGATTTGAGACGGGGAAAACCCACGTGTCACAGACAATTTTCCGAATCCACCGCCATTCTGGCTGGTGATGCCCTGCTCACCCATGCCTTTTATGTGCTGTCGCATCCCCGTGATCTGTTCGATCCGGTGCCAGAACCCGAAATTCTGCTGGAACTGACTGCACTGATGGCTGATGCCGCCGGTGTCAACGGCATGGTGGAAGGACAGGTGATGGATATACAGTCTGAAAAACAGCCGGGTCTTTTCAAGGAAAAGACCGGTCATGACAAACAGCAAAGACTGCTGGCACATCTTGAAACCATGCACGGATTAAAGACCGGAAAAATGATCATTGCCAGCGTGGTGGCCGGAGCGGTGAGTGTCAGCGCCGCTAAACAGGCCATAGCGGATCTGACTGACTATGCTGCCAGCCTGGGGTTGGCATTCCAGGTGATGGATGATATTTTGAATGTGGAAGGGAATCCCGTAAAAATGGGCAAAGCCGCCGGATCGGACCTGGAAAGAGACAAGCTCACTTTTCCGGCCGTTATGGGGCTGGATCGATCCAAAACCTATGCCGCTCAATTGTCAGATCAGGCTCTGGAGGCTATTGCCGGATTTGATGACAAAGCGGATGCGCTTCGGGCCATTGCCCGTTATGTGGTTACCCGGGATCGTTGATTTCATTGATGGAAGAGTGATCATATGGGGGAACAGATTATCAAAAGGATAGAGGACAAATCCAGTTATATGCGTGACACTAAAACAGAACTCCGGAAAAACGGTGAGACCATGGATCTGCTGCAGCGCATTCACGAGCCGGAAGACTTTAAGCGCCTGTCCCGGAACCATCTGCCGGAACTGGCAAGACAGATCCGGGATCGGATCATCCATGTGGTGTCTCAGAACGGTGGCCATCTTGCCTCCAGTCTGGGTGCGGTGGAACTGACCCTGGCCATTCACTATGTGTTTGACCTGCCTAATGACACGCTGATCTGGGATGTGGGTCACCAGGCTTATGCCCACAAACTGATTACGGGCAGGAATCAGAAATTCGACACCCTGCGCCGGTACAAAGGCATCTCCGGGTTTACCAAGATTAAGGAAAGTGTGTGTGACGGATTCACGGTTGGCCATTCTTCCACATCCATTTCCGCCGGCCTGGGAGTCAGTTGTGCGAAATACCTGAACCAGGATGATTCCCATGTGATTTCGGTGATCGGTGACGGTTCCATGACTGCCGGCCTGGCCTATGAAGGGATGAACCAGGCAGGGGATCTCAAACGCAAACTGATCGTGATCCTTAACGACAATGACATGTCCATATCTCCCAATGTCGGTGCCCTGTCCTCCTACCTGAGCCGTACTTTTTCCGCCAAATATCTCCAGACCCTGAGAAATCAGTTCGGGGCCTTTTTAAAGTCTTTGCCCAAAATCGGAGATGATATCTATCAAATCGCAAAAAGGTCTGAGGAATCCTTTAAAACCTTTGTCACCCCCGGCATGCTGTTTGAGGCGTTTAATTTTGATTATTTCGGTCCCATCAACGGCCATAATCTGAACCATCTTATCGATATTCTCGACAATATCAAAAATACGGCCGATTCGCCGGTGCTGCTTCACGTCACCACGGTCAAGGGCAAGGGATATGCCCCCGCGGAAAAATCCGGTCTATTTTCACGGAGTGGGGTCCTTTGCCGTAGATACGGGTAAGGCCAACGGATCCGCCGGAAAAATTCCCACCTATACCCAGGTGTTCGGGGATCAGATGGTGCAGCTGGCAAACCGTCACCCCGAACTGGTGGCCGTGACCGCTGCCATGCCCGAAGGAACCGGCCTGATGAATTTCTGTGACCGGTTTCCGGAGCGGTTTTTCGATGTGGGCATTGCTGAGCAGCATGCCGTAACATTTTCGGCAGGACTGGCAACCAAAGGGGTCAAGCCAGTGGTGACCATCTATTCCACCTTTCTTCAGCGGGCCTATGACCAGATTCTGCATGACGTTTGCATTGACGCCCATCCCGTGGTGTTTGCCTTGGACCGGGGGGGATTGTGGGGAAGACGGCCCCACCCACCACGGTCTGTTTGATTTTGCCTATCTGCGGCCTATGCCCAACATGACAGTGATGGCGCCCATGGACGAAAATGAACTGGCCCGGATGCTGGCCACGGCGGTGCAGCATGACGGGCCCATTGCCCTGCGCTATCCACGGGGCCGGGCTACCGGTGTTGAAGTGGCGGATCCGGTCACTCCCCTGAGGATCGGAAAAGGCAAGGTGTTGTGTGACGGTGATGACCTGCTGATCATTGCCATCGGCACCGGGGTTCAGCAGGCCCTCAAGGCCCGGGACATTTTGGCAGCGGAAGGCATTTTCGCCACCGTGGTCAACGCCCGGTTTGTCAAACCCCTGGATCAGGCACTGCTGCTGGAAAAGCTGCCGCATTCAAGCGGATCATCACAGTGGAGGAGCATGTGCTGGCAGGCGGGTTCGGGTCAGCAGTCCTGGAGCTGTTTATGGACCATGGATTGACTGACCGGCATGTCAGACGTATCGGTATTGAGGACCGATTTGTGGAGCACGGGCCCCAGGATGTCCTGAGAAAGGAATACCGGATTGATGCAAATGCTGTAGCTTCTGCTGCCCGTGAACTGCATGGCAACAGATAGAAATGTGGACCGGTGCCGCTTGGATCAGGTGCTGGTAAACAAAGGTCTGGCAGGTTCCAGGACCAGAGCCCGGGCCGTGATCATGGCCGGAAAAGTAATGGTAAACGGCCAGCCCTGTGATAAACCCGGATTCCGTGTGGACCCATTGGCCGTCATTCAGGTGAAAACCCCTGACCATCCTTATGTCAGCCGGGGCGGGCTTAAGCTGGAAAAAGCATTGAACACGTTTCCTGTGGATGTCACACACAAGGTGTGCCTGGATATCGGAGCATCCACAGGCGGTTTCACCGACTGTCTGCTGCGGTTCGGGGCCGGACAGGTGTTTGCCGTGGATGTTGGGTATGGACAGCTGGCGTGGTCGTTGCGCACGGATCCCCGGGTGATGGTGATTGAGCGTACCAATATCCGGCACATGGCCTGGGAAACCATCGGAAGGGAGGTGGATGTTGTGGTGGCGGACACCTCTTTTATCTCTTTGAAAACCGTGATCCCGGCGGCGGAAAAATTCATGGGAAAAGATACCCGGGTAATCGCCCTGATCAAACCCCAGTTTGAGGCAGGCAAACAACATATCGGCAAAGGGGGTGTTGTCAAGGATCCGGAAATCAGAAAAAAGGTGGTGACAGATTTGTCACAGTTCTTTTCAGACCGTGGATATGCATTGCAGGGAGTGGTCCCCTCCCCTGTCCTGGGTCCGAAAGGAAACACGGAATACCTGATTTCATTGATTTTCCTTGGGCATTGAAAAAAACACTGTTATTTTTATTTAAATTTTATTATTTAAGTAAGACTTTTTTATTAATCGTGTAAAGGAGCGGTAATGAGCGAAGACATCAAAACCATGAGAAATGTGGCCTTTGCAGGCCATGGAGGTGCGGGCAAGACAACTCTTGCTGAGGCTATGCTTTTCAAACTGGGTGTGACCAGCCGGCTGGGCAAGGTGGAAGAAGGCAATACGGTCATGGATTTTCAGCCCGAAGAAATCAAAAAACAGCAGAGTATCAACACCTCATTTATCAAATACACCCATAACAAACACGTTGTCACATTGATGGACACCCCGGGTGATCAAAATTTTTTCTCAGCGGCCAAAATCTGTTTTCCGGTGGCCGATGCCATGGTCTTTGTCATCGATGGTGTGGGCGGGCCTTCCGCCATGACCGAAGAAGCGGCTGCCTCTGCTCTGGAATACAACCTGCCCGGACTGGTCATTGTCAACAAGCTGGACCGGGAACGATCCGATTTTGCCGCCTGTCTGGAAGCCTCTAATGTCTCTTTGAAAAAGAAAATTATTCCCATTTGTTATCCCATTGGGAAGGAAGCCGGTTTCAAAGGACTGGTGAACATCGTCACCCACAAGGCGTTTGAATATGACGAAAACGGCAAAGCCACACCCATGGATATTCCGGCGGACATGGCTGACGACATGGCCGCTGCCAAAGAAGAGTTCATTGAAAATATTGCGGAACTCAATGATGAACTGCTGGAAAAATACCTGGAAGGCGAGGAACTGACTGAAGAGGAGATCAAGAACGCCTTTCGGAAGGGAATTTCTGAGGCCCAGTTTTATCCGGCAATCTGCGCATCCGCTGTCAAAATGATCGGCATTGACACAGTATTGGACTTTATCAATACCTATATGCCCTCCCCGCTGGATAGAGGCGACTGGATCGCCAAAGACAGTGATGGACAGGATGTGGTAGTGTCTCCGGATCCGGATGCGGAATTCTGCGGATTTGTGTTCAATACGATTGTGGATCCCTATGCCGGACGGCTGTCCCTGTTCCGGGTAATATCCGGCACATTGGGGAAAGAGGGAAATTTCCTCAACGTGACCAAGGATACCAAGGAACGCTATTCCCAGTTGCTGGAAATTGCGGGTAAGGAGCAGAAATCCATTACATCGGCAGTGCCGGGATCCATTGTGGCGGTGGCCAAACTCAAATCCACGCTGACCGGAGACACCCTGACCGGCGGCAGGCAGATTCAGATTCCGGCCCCGGCCCCTATGCCACCGGTGATTTCCTTTGCCATCTCCCCCAAATCCAAGAATGACGAAGACAAGATTCATGAAGCCTTGCGAAAAATTCTTCAGGAAGACACCGGGCTGGAACTGAAGCGGGAAGAGGAAACACGGCAGACAATTTTGTCCGGCAGAGGGCTGGTGCATATCGAGGTAACCGCAGATAAAATTCAGCGCAAATTTAATGTAGCCATGGAGATCAACACCCCCAAGGTGGCGTATCGGGAAACCTTCAAGAAAAAAATCAGGGTCCAGGGAAAACACAAAAAACAGTCTGGAGGCCATGGCCAGTACGGGGACTGCTGGATCGTCCTGGAACCGCTGCCCAGAGGCACCGGATTCGAATTTGTGGATAAGATCGTGGGCGGTGTGATTCCCAAAAATTATATTCCTGCTGTGGAGGCCGGTATCCGGGAAAGCTCGAAGTACGGTATTCTGGCAGGGTTTCCTGTGTGGATTTCCGTACCACCCTGGATTTCGGGTCCTACCATTCCGTAGACTCATCGGAAATGGCATTCAAGACGGCTGGATCCATTGCGTTCAAGGCCGCAGCCAAGGATGCCAAATCCGTTTTGCTGGAACCGATCATGAAAGTTTCGGTGAAAGTGCCGGATGCTAACACCGGTGACATCATGGGAGATCTCAACTCCCGGCGGGGCCGGGTTCTGGGCATGGATTCCGAAGATGACAAACAGATCATCAATGCCCTGGTGCCCATGTCGGAAATGCTCAGGTATGCCCCTGATCTGAGCTCCATGACCGGGGGCCGTGGAACGTTTACCATGGAGTTTGCCCAGTATGATGAAGTGCCGGGTGATCTGGCCCAGAAAATCATTGACCAGGTCAATGCAGAAAAAGAAAACAGTTAGCGGTCAATAGATGTCGGCCGGTTGGCCGGTAGTACATCCGCTGACCGATATCTCTCAGGGGAGGGTCTGTTGTTTCAGGTCCTTCCCTTTTTTTCAGAGCAGGTCCGGGTTCAACCGGCAGTGTGACACGGCAGCCCGGTCCAGGAGATGCCCTAAAGCCCCCTTCTCCCCGGGAAAATACCCCATGGTTTTTTCCCAGACCTCCTGATCTTCCATACAGAAATAAACCTGAACATCCGGCGCATAGTCTTTTATCAGGTTCACCAGTTTCCGGTACAATTGTATGCGCAAGGGTTTAAAATATCGCATTTTATTGTCCAGCCCCAGGATAAACTCCCCATAGCAGAGTCTGGAGGATGGAAACCGGTTTTCAATGATCGGTTTGAGAGCCGGCATGAACCTAAAACTGCCGATACTGATCCACACGATGCTTTCCGGCCGGACATGGGAAAAAATATCATGGATTACCTGAGCATAGGCTCGTTCACATCCATCGTACAGCACCAGGGGGTCAAAATGAAACGACAGGGGGTATCCCTTGGCTTCACAACGTCCGGCTGTTTTTAGACGGATTTTCAGCGGTGTGGTGCCTTTTTCTTCCGACTGAATGACTTCCGGTGTGTTGACCGACCAGGCCAGCACAGTTTTTGGTTATGGTCCAGATCCAGAAGCGATTCCACATTCGCGGTTTTGGTCTTGAGTTCCAACAGGCTGCTGGATTGTTCTGCAAAGGTGTTCACCAGGAACCGGGGGCTGGGGGTGAACGGTTCCCAGATCAGTGAATCCGTGTATTCTCCGGTGCCGATGCGAAAAATTTTGTTTTGTGAAAACAGGTGGGCCAATTCCGATTTTATCTGGTTAAGGCCTGAGAAATACTGAAGTACCGGTGGATGAAAATAGGCCTGAAGAATACAGTAGGCACAATCCATGGTACAGAAAGTTCCGGTGTGCAGAATCGTGTAGTCGCAGCAGGTGTAATGGCTGGTACCGGGACACGCCCGTATCTTGGCCCCTTTGTTGTTGGTGATATATAATAAAGATTTGGCGGCCCCGATCGGATCGTTTGCCTGATGGATCCGGTCATATATTATCCGGGGATCCGAAACGATTTCCGGATGGATGGACAGCCGGGAAACAATCTCCTCAATCTCACCGGTCATTTCCAGGGAGGGTCCATGATGACCTGTCTGATTTTCATCGCTGCAAAAGCCCCTTCAGGTCGGGATGATCTGCCAGGGATGTCAGGGATTGAACCTGGTTTCTGAATTCTTCGGAAGACGTGAATTCAAAGGACACGCCATATGTCATGGATTCAAAATTATCCGGCAGATGAAACCGGAACCCGTTTTGAGACTGAAGCCGCCCGACATGGGATCTGGCTTTCTGCCGGGCCTGTTCAAGGTTCGGAAACCGGCGATGAACCAGATACTGCCGTATCTGGTCTCCTTTTGTCCTAAGTCCTGGATATCCCGCTTGAAAAGGGCTTGCAACCCGGTTTCATTGAACAGGGTTGCAGGTGCGATCCGTTCTTTCTTGCATACTTCGGTAAAACAGGTGATCATATCCAGTTGCTTTCCGGAAGAGGCTTTGATCCGGGAAAACAGATCGATTAATACCTCAATGGCGCCGCTGTCATATCCGGTCAGCCGTCTGGCCGGTTTCAGGGCCAGACGGCCGTTTTCAAGCAGTGCAATGGCTTTGGGGGGCAGGTCTGATACCGCCAGCAGTTCTGAGATAAATGCCGGATTCAGCTGCCGGTTGAATATGCCGGGAGATTGACGGGCCATCTGTGCAGAATTCATGAATCGGCCCAGCAGTCTGACGGCTCTCACCTGTTCCGACGGGGTCAGTTCCCGGGCGAACGCATTGTCCGCAACTGCCTGGAGGGCACAAGCCTTCTCTTGATCAGACGGCATGATCCGGCAGTCAATTCTCCGGATGCCCCGGCCTCGGCCAGAGACCGGGCCGCCTGAATCCGCCGAAACCCGCATACCGGAATAAAGCCGCTGTCCGTCAGCCAAACCGTGGGGGGGCAGATCAATCCCACTGTCCGGATGGACCGGATCAGAGACGTCAAATCTTCCTCTTCCTCGACCGTGATCCGGAAACGGTCGTCCTCCAGCCGTATGTCGGTTAATGCAATGGACCGGAACGGGTTAGAGCTGTTCACTCGTCAGTCTCGTGTAAATCTCTTTATACGTTTTGGCGGTATTTTCAATCACTTCTTTTGGCAGTCTGGGGCCCGGGGGAGTTTTGTCCCATCCGGAGTTGACCAGCCAGTCCCGGACCGTTTGTTTGTCAAAACTTTTCTGACTGCGGCCCGGGGCATAGTCGTCCAGGGGCCAGAACCGGGAGGAATCCGGGGTGAGCACCTCGTCGATGAGAATGATTTCGTTATCCAGCACGCCGAATTCAAATTTGGTGTCTGCGATAATAATCCCTTTTTCCAGTGCCAGGGCCGCTCCTTTGTTGTAGATTTCCAGGCTCAGGTCCCGGATTTTTTCAGCAGTTTCCTTGCCCAGAATATCCACGGTCTGTTCAAACGAGATATTGATATCATGATCCCCGACTTCCGCCTTGGTGGATGGGGTATACAAAGGTGCTGCCAGTTTATCGGATTCCTGAAGTCCTTCAGGCAGCTGAATTCCGCAGACATGTCCGGTGGTTTGGTATCCATGCCAGCCGGATCCGGTGATGTAGCCTCTCACAATACATTCAATGGGCAGCGGATCCGCCTTTTTTACCAGCATACTGCGTTTTGTTCAAGGCTTTTTTGTAGGGATGACAGGGATCGGGGTAAGCATTCACATCCGTGGTCACCAGATGATTGCCCACAATATCCGCCATTTTTCAAACCAGAACACACTGATCTGGTTGAGCACCTTTCCCTTTTCCGGGATGGGATCCGGTAATACCACGTCAAAGGCGGACAGCCGGTCTGTCGTGACCAGCAGCAATGTGTCGCCAAAGTCAAAAATATCCCTGACCTTGCCTTGTCGTTTCAATGGCAGGTCCTTAAATTGTGTTTCAGGGATAGCTGTCATGTGTGTCTCCTCGTTTTTGTCAATCAAAGGTAGTTTTTTTGGATAAAAAGATATCTATATCACGGATTTTTTTTTTTTCCATAACAGGGAAACGCAAATTTATTTCCAGCCTGCGGAGCGCTTGACGAATGATGGCGATCATATTATTGTAGATGTCTGTTTGATCAATTCAAAAAAAGTCTTGTGTAAAAGGAATTTTATGAAAACAAACGGGATGATCTTGTTAGTCTGCCTGATGACCATGTCGGTCTGCTGCCCTGCCCTGTCTGCTGAAAAGCAGGTTCATTATACTTTGAAAAATCTGTGCCGGGCCGCCAACGAAACGGCGGAAACCATCAGGATCGCAGAAGATGACGTGAAGATCGCCCGACAGGATAAGCTGCGGGCCAGATCGGTTCTGATTCCCCGGGCCACCGTATTCGGCAGCTACACCAAGTACAAGGACACGGGCATATTTACTCCGGATACGGCAGTGGGGGGGATCCGGCTGAATCAGTCCTTCACTCTGAACGGCAGGGAGCTGATCGCCTATGATGTGGCCAAAAAAGGGATTGAAACCAATGTCTTTTCCCTGGAAGCGATTCGTTCTGCGTACCTGTTGGAAGTGTCACTGGCATATTTCAAAGCCCTGGAAGCCAAGCGCATGCTGGAAATTGCCCAGGCCGATGTAGAGCGGCTGAAAACCCATAAACAGGCGGTGGAGGAAAAACTGCGGGTGGGCAGTGTTACCAAAACCGATTCGTTCCGGGCCGAGGCGGAACTGTCCCGGGCCAGAACAGACCGGGAAATAGCGCTGAACGGCATCGTTCAAACACGGGCCAATATTGTCCGGATCACGGGCATTGATGACGGATTTTCCACTTCCGACACCGATATCCAATCCCTGGAGCTTATGGACATATCTCTTGAGCAGGTTCAGGCTAAAGCCTTGATAAACCGGTTCGAAATAAGAGCTGCACAAAAGAATATAGAAATTGCCGACCAGACCATCCGATATGAAAAAGGGGAATACTGGCCCCAGCTGAGTCTGGAGACCGGATACCGGAAATCCGACGTCACCTATGGCAGTTCATTGATGGGCATGGGCATCGGCCCAAACGATGAAGAAGCCTATGCCATGGCCGAAATTCAATTCACCCTGTTTGATGGGGGACTTCGCAACGCTCAGATCCGTCAGGCCGAAGCCAGAAAAAAACAGGCCCATACCTCGCTGATTCAGGTCAGAAACGATATTATACTGGAATCCAAAATTGCGTTTTCCGAGTATGAAACCGCCAGAAAACCTTGATTAACCTGGCGGATGAATTGAAATCCGCACAAGAGAATTATAATGCCGTCCAGATGCAGTATCAGTATGGCCTGGCAGATATTGTGGACATGATGGATGCCAACACCCTGCTGGTACAGTCTGAGCGGCGGATTTCCAATGCCCGGTATGCCCTGTTTCAAACCATTTTTAAGTTGTTTTATACCCAAGGGGAATTACCGGCCCGCGTACTCGAATAAAAGGTAAAATGTAAAAATCAACGTATAGGACAAGGAGTAATCAAATGTACGAAATTATCGCCAACCCTGAAGACTATCAGATCGACCATCTGATCAACGGCACCGAAAATGCCGATATTGAACTGACCCGGGATGAACGCGACAAATGGGCAGGTGAGATCGTCAATTTCAGTGAGAAATTAACGGAATTTGCCGACAAATCGGGAAAATTGGCCCGGTTACTTCAATCCGATGAAAAAATATCTGCCACCCAGGTTCATTGAAAACTTTGAAAATTCAATTGTTTGCCATCAATGATGCCCTGAATTCCGCGCTGGCGATTGCCGACCGGCTGGAGGCGGATATTGTTCAAAAATAAGGCGTGATCATAACAGCATTTTTTGACGTAGCACATGGTCTGTGATTACCAGCGCCAGCATGGATTCGCAGACCATGTTGATCCGGGGAATGGCACAGATGTCATGCCGGCCCTGTGTGGAAATGACAGCCGGCTGTCCGCTTGTATCCAGGGTTTTCTGATCCAGCCCGATGGAAGGGATCGGTTTGACGTGTACCCGGACAACAATGGGTTCTCCGGTTGATATTCCAGCCAGAATTCCTCCGCAGTAGTTGGACAGAAACCCGGTGTCGTCCATGAGATCATTGTTTTGCAAACCGGTTCTGCCGGAAGCCTGGATTCCGGAGCCGATTTCCACGGCCTTGACCGCTCCGATCCCCATCATGGCTTTGGCAATGTCGGCATCCAATTTGTCAAACACCGGATCACCGATTCCGGCCGGCACATGATTCGCACGAATCTCCACGACCCCCCCCAGGGAATCCCCCTGAGCTTTCACGGTCTTGATGCGTTCAATCATGCTTTGGCCGCCGCCATATCCGGGCACCGCAGTTCATTTTTTTTACGGCGGTGGCATCAAACTGCTGAACCGCCACGCCGCCGATAGCCATGGTAAAACTTTGGACGGTCACGCCATAACGGTCCAGAACCGCTTGTGCCACTGCACCGGCCGCCACCCGGGCTGCGGTTTCCCGGGCCGATGCCCTGCCCCCGCCCCTGAAATCCCGGATTCCGTATTTTTTCTGGTAGGTGAAATCCCCGTGACCGGGTCGGTACAGATGGGCAATGTCAGAGTACGCGCTGGAGCGGGCATCCTTGTTTTGAATCAGGATGGCGAGCGGGGTGCCGGTGGTCTGTCCCTGAAACACACCGGACAAAATGACAGGGTTGTCCGGTTCCCTGCGTTTGGTGCCTCCGACTCCCTGTCCGGGTTTGCGGCGGTTCAACGCCTTCTGGATTAGGGATTCATCCATGGGCAGGCCCGGCGGCAACCCTGGATCACCACGCCGATACCCGGACCGTGGGATTCACCAAATGTCGTTATGTGAAATGCTTTACCGAACTGGATCCGGCCATGATCAAGGCTCCTTTTGATAATTTCGGCAATTTCCCGGGGAGTGTGACCGGTGGTGGTGGCCACGGTTATGTCAGCCAGGTCTTTATAGAACGGGGTGCGTTCCGTCAGGGTGTCACGGGTTTCTTTCAGCAGGGATCGGGCGGTGAACCGGGGCCGGGTCGATCGGGTGTGCGGGTCTTCCTTCAGTCGCTGAACAATGGTGTCAGGATCCGCTGTCAGCCAGATCACCGTTCCGTTTTTCTTTATCAGCGCCCGGTTTTCAGGGGCCAGCACCATGCCGCCGCCTGTGGCTATGACCTGGTTGTTTTGAAGAACAATTTTTTTTAAAATCATTGTTTCTTTTTGTCTGAAATACGGCCATCCCCTGGCCGCCACCAGCGTATCAATATCGGTACCGCAGTCTGACTCTATGCGTTTATCCGTATCCACAAAATCATACCTCATCAAATCCGACAGATGCTGCCCCACCCGCGTTTTTCCGCAGCAGCGGTAACCGATGAGAATGAGATTACAGGGCATCATATACTTCCCAGAATCCGGGAAAGGATTTTCCAACACAGGCCGGGTTTTCGATCTGTATGTCCGGCACCGTGAGGCCGGCTACGGCAAACGCCATGGCAATCCGGTGATCGTTAAAGGTATTGATGAAAGCGCCTGAAGGCGTTCCGCCTGTCACTGTCAGCCAGTCCTCCCCCTGCTCGGTGAGAATGCCCATTTTTTCCAGCTGGGATGTCACGGCATAAAGCCGGTCACATTCCTTTTCCCTCAGATGCCCTATGTTGCGGATCCGGGTGGTGCCGGTGGCAAAGGCCGCCACCACGGCAATGGTAGGGACCGCATCCGGGGTGTCAGACATATCCACATCCACGGCATGCAGATCACGGCCCTTGACCGCCGCTGATCCTTCTTCAAAAAACAGGTCGCAGCCCATTTTTTCAAGAATCCGGATCTGTTTCAAATCTCCCTGAAAAGAATCCGCCTGGATATGGGCCACACCGATCTTCTGTCCGGTAATGGCGCCGGCGGCCCAGAAATAACCGGCATTGGACAGGTCCGGCTCCACCACATGGTCTCCAGGGATGTACTGCTGTCCTCCCGGCACCTGATACGTGGTGTCATTGATACGGCAAGCCGTCACTTGAAATTGTTTCATCACGTCCATGGTCAGATCAATATAGGGGGAAGACACGGGCGGGCCAGTCAGGTCAATGGTCAGTCCGTGGGTCATGAAAGGTCCGATCATCAGCAATGCGGATAGATATTGACTGCTTTTCGAGCAGTCCAGCCGGGTGGTTCCTCCCTGGCGCTCTTTTCCTTGAATGGTGACCGGTGGAAATCCGTCCGGAGTGCCGGAGAAAGCATGGATGCCTATAGGTGACATGGCATCCAACAGCTCTTTCATGGGCCTTGCGCACATGCGGTCATCACCGGTCAGGGTATACGGAGTGGTGCCGAGTCCGGTGATACCGGCCAGAAGCCGCATGGAAGTGCCGGAGTTGCCCAGGTATATGGGATCGGCCCAAGGTGCTGGATGCCCGGCAAATCCGGTCACCCGGACCAAGTCGCCACCGGTGTGGTCGATTTTTGCCCCCAGACAGGATAATGCATCCCGGGTCAACCCCAGGTCCTGGGAATCCAGAAGGTTCCGGATCCGTGACGTGCCACTGCACAATGCTGCGCAGATGAGCATGCGGTGGGAGATGCTTTTGGAGCCCGGCACCGTCACGATTCGGGGGGAAGAAACGGGTTTCGGGGTCAATTGTTTCATGGTTGGTCCTGTTTTGGTCTTAAATGGGTTGAATATTCTGATGGGCGAGAACGGCATGCCGCATTTTTACCATATCCGGCGAAATACCGGTCCACAGTTCAAACTGGGCTGCTGCCTGGGCTACAAACATGGTCACCCCATCTATCACCTGGCATCCCTTTTTCTGGCCATTGACAACAGCCGTGTTTCCAATGGGGTATACACCACATCCATTACCAGGGTGGCGGGCGTAAGACACTCGGACGGACATGACAGCACGTCGGTATCCGGGGCCATTCCAAGGGATGTGGTGTTAATGATGATATCCGGACGAAGATGACAGATTTGATCCATAGGACAAAAATCTGCATTGTATTGTGTTGCCAAGGCCCTGCCCTTTGGTTCAGATCGGTTGGTGATCACCATCCGCCCCTTTTGTTCATGGATGCCGAACGCCACAGCCCGGGCCGCCCCTCCCGCTCCGATGATCAGCACGGATTTGCCGGAAACAGATGAATTTTTCAACGGAAGGACAGCAGCCCGGCTGTCGGTGTTGTATCCGTACAGCCTGCCTTGCTGGTTGACAATGGTGTTCACGGCTCCGATGGCTGCTGCCTGGTCATCGATATGATCCAGAAAAGGGATGACTTCGGTTTTAAAGGGAATGGTGACTGAAACCCCGTGAACATGGAACTGTCGGACTGCTTCCATAGCCGGTTTGATATCAGTGGGTGCAAACGCCAGATACACTGCATCAATGGAATGATCCGCAAATGCCTGGTTGTGAACCAGAGGGCTTCTGGAGTGGGAAACCGGGTTGCCCAGCACGCAGTAAAGTTGGGTGGCTGAAGTGATGGGTGTCACGATCCGCCCTCTTTTTTAACGATAAAGGACTGGATTCGATTGCCGTCCATCTCTTTGACCGTTGCGGTCCACCGGTCGATGATCACGGATTCTCCGGGCTGGGGGATCCGGTCGATCTGTTCGAGAAAAATCCGGAAAAGGTGTCGTAGCTCACTGATTCCGGGATATTGATGTCGATTTCCTTGTTCAGGTCCTCCACATTGATTCGTCCGGCCACCAGCCATTTGTTGTCTTTGAGACGGACAATGTCCGGAACCATCTGGTCGGTCTCATCAATGATTCTCCGAAAATTTCCTCCACCACGTCCTCCAGTGTCACCAGGCCGGCCACTCCGCCATGCTCGTCCACCACAATGGCCATATGGCTTTTTTTGGCCTTGAATTCCTGGAGCAGAGAGTCCAGTTTTTTTGGACTCCGGAATAAAATAAGGTTTTTTCATAATGGTTTTGATATCCAGGGAGGATATCTGTTCATCAGATGCAGTGAGTTTTTGGTAACTGGCAAACAGGTCCTTGATGTGCAGCACACCGATAACATTGTCGATGCTGTCTTCAATGACCGGAATCCGGGAATATCCGGTTGATAAAATGGCGGGAATGTCCAGTTCTTCCATGGCATCCACCACGAACATATCCGCTCTCGGAGTCATGATTTCACAGCAGGAGGTATCATCGAATTCAAAATATTGGTGATATATTCTTTTTCCGCTTCCTTGATTTCCCCTTCTTCTTCCACCACTTCCACCATGGTCATCAGTTCATCTTCGGTCACCGTATGGTATGCCGGATTGACCGACCCGTATAATCTGGGAATGAAATTGAGAATCAGAACCAGGGGCCAGAAAAGTCTGGAAAGCCAATATAACGGGAAAATAACCACCCGGGCTACCATTACGTTGTACTGCGTGGCAAACGCTTTGGGAAATATTTCTCCGAACACCAGGATCACCAGGGTCATGACCCCGGTGGCAATGCCCACGGCATTGGATTGGAAATAGGTGATTGCAATGGATGTGGCCAGGGCCGCCCCCCCGATATTCACCAGATTGTTGCCGATGAGGATCGTTGTGAGCAGCGTATGGGGGTCCTGTTTCATTTTGACGATCAATTCTCCGGTTTTCGACCCGTCTTTGGCAACATGGAAGGCTTTGATTCTAGAAATGGAAAACAGTGCGGTTTCAGATGATGAAAAAAACCGGACAACACCAGGCAGATAACCAGCAATGTGATATTCAATGTCATCAAGTTAGATTTTTTCCTTCAAAACAGATCATTTGAAAAATCAGTTTAATAAGGTTTGATAGGGTTTGTCAAACCTCCATTTTTCCTTTTAGCGACTATTATTATCCCTGGATTGTAATGCCAAAGCGATTTCCGCCGCTCGGGCAGCCGCACCAGGTCCTCCCAGCAACCGTCTGACCGGAAGCAGCCTGTGCCGGAATTCATCCAGGTGAGTGAGCATCTCACAGGCAGCGGTGGAAATGGTTTCCGGGGTGGCTACGTCCTGAAGCAGTTCAGGCATCACCTCTTTGTTCAGGATGATATTTGCCAGACCGGCATACGCCACTTTCACGACCGCACGGCCCACGTGAAACGTAATCGGCGACACTTTATAGACAATCACGGTGGGAATGCTGCACAACGCGGCTTCCAAGGTGATGGTGCCGGATGCGGCAATCAGCATGTCCGATTGTTCAAAAATTTGTCTGGGATCGCCGGAAATTACTCGGAACAGTTCGGGATTTTTTGCAGCCTTTACCTGTGATTCTATCAGATCCGAGGGGATCGATTCTGCGGCTGAAACCAGAAACCGGATGTTAGGATGGTGCCGGTGAATGTTCTGTGCTGCGGCCAGAATGGTCGTCAGCAGTGCATGTATTTCGTTTTTTCTGGAACCGGGCAGCAGTCCGATGGTTCCGGAATCCGGCACATCAGTATGGGATCTGACGGGATGCGGCAAAGGCACAGGGTATTGATCCAGCAAAGGATTTCCCACATAAGTGGCGGGAACACCAGCCTTTTTGTATATTTTTTCTTCAAAAGGAAAGATCAGTCCGGCATGATCAACTGTCTGTTTCATCTGTCGGAGGCGGGACGGGTTCCAGGCCCACACCTTGGGGGGGATATAGTAAAACACCGGGGAGCGGCTGTGCTTTTTTACATATGCTGCCGCCCTGAGGTTGAAGCCCGGATAGTCGACAAGAACTACCAGCCCCGGATCAAGGCTTCGCAGGTGATGTCTGAAAAGATCGAACGCCTGTTTGACTGGCCGGATCTGCCGGATAACCTCCCAAAGTCCCATGGCGGACAGCCGATCAATGGAAAAAAACAGACGGGCCCCGGCGTCGGCCATGCAATGTCCGCCAATACCATGGAATATCAGCGAGCCGTCCCGCTGTTTCATCTCCCGGATCAGGTCTGCCCCGTGCACATCTCCGGACGGTTCGCCCGCCAGTATCAGGACATGGTTGTTTTTTTCGGGTCATAAGATATCATCGTCCGTCAAAGCGGTAATGGCGATTCCCCGTTCGTCTGCCAGAGCAATCATCTGTTCCCGGTCAAAAGACAGGGATTTGCCGGCTTCCAATACCAGGGCCGTGGCCCCAGCTGCCGCCATGGTTCGAATGGTTTCTCCGCCGGTGGCCGGCAGATCAAACCGCAGATCCTGTTGGGGTTTGGATCGTTTGACCACCACACACCCATTACCCCGGGCCAGTCCACCTCCCCGCCGGATGGTGGCATCCGTGCCGTCAATGGCTTCCACCGCCAGGACCGTACCGTTGCTGATCACAATGCACTGGCCGATGTCCAGTTTTCCCACGGCCTTAGCCAGGTTCCATCCTTGGATTGCATCCTGTTGCTCTGCATGATCCATGGGTCTTTTGGTCCAGCAGCCAGGTGGACTCAACAGTTCAGGCAAAAGTAGTGTCGAGGGCTGAATGTCAATGCCTTCGGTTTCCAGCAGATCTGCAAACCGGGTTAAAATCGAATCATCGTGGCTTCTGCCGGTTTTGAGAATAAAGGCCAATGCCTTGAAATCCGGACGAATATCCTTGAAAATGCTGGTTTTGTGTATGGTTCCAAGCATGACGGCCTCGTGAATGCCCTGGCGTTTGAAATATTTCACCAGTCTGGATACTTGTCCCAGATACAGCCATTGAAATTTTGATACCTTTTCAACCAGCCTGGGATCGGTTTCCGAAACAAAACCGGCCGCTACCACGTCCATGTTTTTTTCGGCGGCTTTTTTTGCAAACAACAGTGGAAACTGTCCGCCGCCGGCAATCAGTCCAATTTTCATCGATTCATTTACCGGGTGATTCCCCGGCTGGAGTTGACAATGAAATCAGTGAAATTTTTCACTTCCGGAATCTGTTCCACCTCGGCCCTGACTCTTTCCGAAGCCTGTTTAACCGTCAGTCCGATCCGAAAGAAAATCCGGTAGGTTTTTTGAGTTCACCCAAAGTGAAGCTGGAAAACCGGTGGCGCTTAAGGCCGACATTGTTCAGGCCGTGAAGGGTGGCCCGGTCTCCAGCAGCAATGACATAAGGAGGAATATCTTTTACTACAGCGGACTTGCCGCCGATGTAGGCGTAATCCCCGATTTTGACAAACTGATGGATGGCCACCAATCCGCCGATAGTGGCATGGTCACCGATCTCGATATGTCCCGCCAACGTGGAGTTGTTGGCTAAAATGACCTGTCTGCCGGTTTTGCAGTCATGGGCGATATGGGTATAGGCCATCAGATAATTTTCCTCGCCCAGTTGGGTGATGCCGCCGCCGGCTTCCGTGCCCCGGTTGATGGTGACAAACTCCCGGATAATGGAACCCCGGCCGATGGTCAGGTAGCTTTTTTCACCGTGAAATTTTAAGTCCTGGGGCGCACCTCCGATTGACGCGTATTGAAATATCTGGCAGTCTTCACCGATGGATACGTATTTATCGATGGTGGTATAAGGACCGATGGTGGTTCCGGCCCCGATGCGTACATCTGAGTTAACGATGGCAAAAGGACCGATCGTTACACGGGAATCAATTTCAGCAGATGGGTCGATGATGGCAGTAGGATGAATCATGGCTGCTCCGGTTTTTGTATGACGCGTTCAAGAGATTCGAGCCGTTTTTCCATGGCCAGAAGGGTTTTTCGCATGCCCGGCAACCGGCTGAGGATATTGACGACTTTTAACCAGGTTTTGTGGGGCATGTGCGGAATCCCGGAAACGATCTGGTTGTCCGGGACGGAAGAAGACACCCCTGAAAAAGGCCCCACGATGACATTATCGCCAATGGTCAAGTGTCCTGATATGGCCGATTTTCCGGCAATAATAGTTTGCCTTCCAACCGTGGTGGACCCGGCGATTCCCACCTGGGCCACCACCAGAGTATTGTCTCCGATGGATACATTGTGGGCAATGTGCACCTGGTTATCGGTCTTCACGCCGTTGCCGATCCGGGTAACCCCCAGGGTGCCTCGATCAATGGTGTTGCATGCTCCGATCTCCGCATGGTCTCCAATGATGACATGGCCGGTATGGGACAGCTTGAAATGGATGTCACCATCCTGGACAAATCCATAACCGTCAGATCCGATCACGGAACCTGAATGAACAATGACATAGCTTCCCAGACAGGTGTTATCCATCAGGGTCACATTGGGTTTAATGACGGTGTGGTCTTTGATCACACACCCATTTCCAATAAATACATGGGGCATGACATGCACATGGTCTCCGATAACCACATCGTTTTCAATCACCACGTGAGGGCCGATGGTGACGTTTTCCCCCAGCGCACAGTTTTTTCCGAAGACCGCCAGGGGACTGATACCTGGGACGGGGGCCGTGACCGGATGAAACAGCGGGACCAGTTCGAAAAATGAGCGCCTGGGATTGTCGGTCTTCAAAAGGCAGAAACGGGAGAAAGGAACTGCAACCTCAAAATCCCTGGGAACAATCACGGCTTTGGCCCGGGTCTGATCAAGCCGTGACAGAAAAGCTGTGTTCCCGGCAAAAGTGATATCCGATGGACCGGCATGATCAAAAGAGGATACACCTGTGATGCTGGTTGAAGGGTCTCCGGTCACCCGGGCACAAATTTTATCCGCAATTTCTTTAACTGTCAGTTTCATGAATAAGTGTTAACCGCCTGAAAATCAGCTTCCCTTGGCTGTGGCTGCATTGTATTTCTTAATGACAAGATTCGTGATATCCACGTGATCCGAAGCATATATGACACCGGCATTCTTTTTTTCTATGATCAAGTTGTATTTTTCTTTTTGCCCCAGTTCATTGGCAATCGCAAACACGGCTTTCTGCATGTCGTTGATCATTTTGATTTCCATGTTTTTCAATTCATTGGCATAATCCTGCTGCATGATTTTGAAATCTTCGATCTGATTTCTGAAGTCCCGTTCTCTTTCCCGTTTTTTTCATCGCTGAGCACCAGTGCTTCCTTTTCAAAAGACCGGCCGATCTCATCGAGACGCTGTTTTTCATTTTCCAGTTTACCCTTGAGTTCCGTACCTCTGGTATTCAGAGCCTTTTGATTCATTTTTCCGGCACTGGATTCCTGCATGATTTTTTCAAAATCGATGATGCCGATTTTAACTGAATCCGCCCCGGATGCGACCGGCACCAGCCCGATGAATGACAGCCATATTATCATTGAAAGAACAAGTTGTTTCATGATTTCCTCCCAAAAAATTCCTGTTTACTGATATTAGAAAAAAGCCCCGATGGAAAAATCAAACTGGCCGTCTCCGGTTTTAAATTCATCCTGGCCTTCCACCACAAAACCATAGGCCAGACGGATGGGCCCCATGGGGGAGTTCCACCGCAGTTCAAATCCTGCTGAGGAATATTGTTTGGCCAGATCAATGCTTTCACTGGTTCGATAGACATCTCCCCGGTCATAGAACAGCACCCCGGCCACTCCTTGTTCCTCTTGAAGGGGAAAAATCAGTTCCGCATTGAATTGGACAAATTTTTCCCCCCCCCGCAGAATGCTTTGTCCGGGTTCTCTGGTGTTGATGTCGTATTTGTCAAAGCCCCGAACGGAATTGATGCCTCCCAGATAAAACCGCTCCCAGTCGATATCGATCTGCCCGTTAGTGCGGTCATCCAGATATCCGCCTTCCACATGAAAGGCTCCGGTGAATTTCCAGAAAAGAGGAATCCAGAAGCCCCCCTCTGCCAGATACCTCGTGTAGTCAATGTCGCCACCCATGAACTCCCCAGCGTATTGCACCGATACTTTGCTGAAAATACCCTCTGTGGGCAGAAAATAATGGTTTCTGGAGTCATAGCTGATATACGGCTTGATACTGGCGGTGAAAAAATCTCCTTCAGTCACGCTGGTATATTGGGTTTCTACGTTTTCGACTTCAAAATCTTCCACATTGTATTCCACGCCGATGGTGGTGTAATCCCACAGCTGCCGGTAAGAGGATCGGAGCGTCAAACCGATGGCGTTGCGTTCGAAATATTCGAACTCTTTTCTAATTTGTAGATATTGAAGCCGGCTGAAATCGGCTTGTCAAAATCCATGGTTCGGTGAACCCCAGATCATACAACCCGGTTTCTCCTGAGATTCTGCCCAGAATTTTTAAATTCTGTCCCCGGCCGAACAGATTGCGTTCCTCCAAAGATACCTGACCAAAAGGACCGTCATCGGTTGAAAATCCCCCGCCAAAAGCAAAATTGCCTGTGGGTTTTTCTTCCACCTTGACCTCCAGATTCCGCTGATTGGTCCTATCGGTTGGAACCGGGTTGATTTCTACCGTTTGAAAATAATCTTTGTAAGCCAGGTTCCGGTAGGAACGCTGAATGTCTTTCATGGAAAATTTTCCCTGCTCTTCCACGGCAAGCTCCCGCCGGATTACCTTATCTCTGGTTTTTTTGTTTCCAGAGATAAGGATCCGGTTGAAATAAACCGGTTCTCCCTGGACGATATGGTAGGTGATGTTCACAATATGACGGGCATCATCGGTTTCCACCAGAGGCGAGACCTTGACATTGGCAAAGCCCTGGTTGGCATAATAATCATTGAGCCCCAGCATGTCTTTTCGGATCAGCTCCCGGTTGTACAGATCCGATTCCTTGACCAGAAGTTTGTCGGACAGATCGGCTTTGGAAGTCAGAATATCTCCGGTAATGTCCACTGTCCCGGTTTTGTATTGTTCTCCCTCATCAATCCTGAACCCGATGGTGATGCTTTCTTCCTCCATTTCTATCTGCGGATCCGATACTTTGACATTGATGAATCCATTGTTTTTATAAAGCGATTCGATACGCAGCACATCATTGGTAAGCTCACTTTCGTCCAGATCTCCGGAAGAGGTGATAAACGACCAGAATCCTTTTTCCCGGGTTTGAATGTTTTTTTCAGTTTTTTGTCATTGAAGTGTTTGTTTCCTTTAAACACGATGGATTCGATTTTGATTTTTTCTCCCTCTTCAATGACGAACAGAATATCTGCCTGGTTGTTGTCCAGGGAAGTGATTTCATAATGAACTGCACAGTTGTGGTAGTTTTTTTCCGTGTACAACCCTTTGATTTTTTCTACATCTCCATTGATTTTATACACATTCAGGATGGATCCGGTGCTGGTATCCACCACTGCGGCCAGTTCGTCGTCTTTGTAAACCCGGTTTTTGGAGAATGAGATATTTCTGACGCTGGGTTTTTCCGTGACAGTGAAAACAATTTCAACCCCTTGGTCCAGCTCATTTTTTTGATCACCACGTCATCAAAATAGCCCATTTTATAGACCTGTTCCAGGTCTTTGGACAATTTTTCCTGATTCACGATGTCGCCGGGACTCGCTGAGATCACCCGCAGCACTGCATCTGAATCCACCCGGCGGTTACCGGTCACAGAGATTTTTGAAATGATTCGTTTTTCAAACAGTTCGCCGATGATTGCCCGGGCCAGCTGATTTGTTGCGGCATGCAGCTCTTCCAGAGAATCGGATTGAGAAAAAAAAGGCAGCGGCGGGCCGGATTCATAGACCGGGTGCATGATCGTGTCAATACTGATGCCGCTGCCGGCAATGAAGATGTTTCCGGTGATAATGTGATCCACACCCAGGCGAATGCCTTCCTGCTGGAATCTGGCGGTATTCCAAGTTTCCGTGTTCATGTCGTCTGTGACATACACCACCTGCGTGCCTTCCTTTTCCAGGCTGTTTCCCAGCATTTGAGGAAGATCTGTGCCAAGCGCTTGATGGGGCTTAGAGGCCTGAACGGAAAATGGAAACACTGCGACACTCACGGTCTGCTCGGCATACAAGTTTGTCATCAGTGCGAACCATGCCATCCATATCAGCGCTGCATTGAGCAAATATTTTTTCATATCAGTCCCTTTCATGTGCCGGTACAATTTTTCCACGTTGGATCGTTACCTTTTCTTCCATCATATGGGCCAGTTTCATGTTATGGGTGACCACGATCACGGTCATTCCCAGTTCTTTGTTTAACTCTGAAATCAGGGAATGAATACCATCCGCATTTTTTTCGTCCAGATTGCCGGTGGGCTCATCCGCCAGAAGTATGTCCGGTTTCATCACCAGGGCCCTGGCGATAGCCACCCGCTGCTGTTCCCCCCCGGACAGATCTTCCACGCGATGACGACATCGATCCGCCAACCCTACCCTTTCAAGCATATTTTCGGCCTGGGTTTCAACCATTTTTTTTGATTTCCGGGCAATGAGTCCCGGGACCATCACATTTTCCACTGCAGTAAAGCCCTGAAGCAGATAATGAAACTGAAACACAAATCCAATCCGTTCGTTTCTGAACGATGCCAGCTGATCATCTTTCAGTGAAAGCAGGTTATGGCCCTGAAAAAACACCTCTCCTTGATCGGGTCGATCCAGGGTCCCAATGATATTGAGCAGGGTGGATTTGCCGATACCCGATGCCCCAACCACCGCCATCGTCATTCCCCGAGTAATGGAAAAATCAGATTCATTAAGGATATTAATTTTTTCCGGGGACATGCCAAACGTCTTGGTGATCCGGGTCAGGCGCATAAGAATTGATTCATCCCTATCCATACCGAATAGCCTCCAGCGGGTCCATGTTCGATGCCTTCCAGGACGGATACAACGTAGAGATGAAGCAGATGATCACAGCACTGACAGAAATGATAAGCACATCCATTGGGTCCAGCTGGACCGGCAGTGTGGAGAACGGGTACGCCTGGGGCAGCCGGATGAAATCATATCGCTTGAGCAGCAGACAGATGACGGTGCCGGACACTGTTCCCAGCAAGGTTCCGATCACGCCGATGACCAGACCCTTGAAAATGAAAATATTGCGGATCATCCGATGGGTGGCGCCCATGGCTTTGAGCACGGCAATATCTTTTGTTTTTTCCATGACCAGCATGATCAGGGCGGATGCAATGTTGAATGCCGCCACCAGAATGATCAGGGTCAGAATGATGAACATGGCGGTTTTTTCAAGTTTCAATGCGGAAAAAGGCTCTGGTTGATTTCCATCCAGTCCCTGACATAAAACGGGTGATGCTCCAGATGGCTCAGCAGGGTTTTGCGGATCTCCTTGACGTTGAAAATATCATCCACCCAGATGCCGATGGCGGAAATTTTGTCTTTGTCGCCTGTCAAAGCCTGGGCCTGATCCAGATTGACATAGGCCAGCATGCCGTCATATTCGGACATGCCGGATGAAAAAGTGCCTTTCACCACAAACGGTTTCATGGCTGGGATCTGCCCCATGGGAGAGATCACGGACCGGGTGGACATGAGAATGATCTTGTCTCCGGCCGAAGCGCCCACGGACCGGGCCAGCTCTTTTCCCAGAATGATACCCGGCAGATTACCGGAATCTTTCTGGACCGCCAGGGCATCTGTTAATGTGAACACATCAAACCCCTGGATCAGCGAAGCACTGTTATCCGGCGCAATACCCCTCACCATGCCCCGGACATGGTATGACGGGTCCGGATGATGGCCTGGGCAAACATGATGGGGGAAACGTCTTTGATCCGGGAACTGGCAGGTATGTTCTGAATCACGGTTTCGTAATTTTCAAAGGGGCCGTTGTAATTCATGACCAGAATATGGGGCTCCAGCCCAAGAATCCGTCGTCTGAATTCGGTTTCCGCGCCGTTCATGACAGCGATCACCACCACCAGCGCCATCACCCCCACCATGACCCCGGCCACGGACAGAAAGGTGATCAAGGAGATAAATCCTTCTTTCCGCTTGGCCTTAAGATAGCGCCGGGCTATGAACAGTTCCACAGCCATGGATGATCAGTTGCTGTGCTTCATGTGAGGAAACAGGATCACCTCTCGAATGGAGGCGGCATTGGTGAGCAGCATCACCAGCCGGTCAATGCCGATGCCTTCTCCGGCAGTGGGGGGCATGCCGTATTCCAGGGCCTCCACATAATCGGCATCCATGATATGGGCTTCGTCGTTTCCTTCATCCCGCTGGCGCACCTGCATGAGAAACCGGTCGTGCTGATCTTCCGGATCATTGATTTCGGAAAATCCGTTGGCAATTTCCCGGCCGGCGATGAACAGTTCAAACCTGTCAGTCAGGTTCGGGTCGGATTCGCTTTTCCGGGACAATGGCGACACTTCCACCGGGTACCCGGTGATGAATGTGGGCTGGATCAACCTGGGCTCCACCAGCACATCAAAGAGTTTGGTGAGAATTTTTCCATGACTTTCGGTTTTGGTGATCTGGATCTGTCGGTCTTTTGCAAAGGCCAGCAGGGCTCCGGTATCATTTACAATATCCGGGTCCATCCCGCCGATAGATGACAGCGAGTCGATCATGGCCATCCGCTGCCACCCGGATTTGAAGTCAATGGTGTGGCCCTGATATCCGATGACGGTGTCTCCGGTGATGGCTCTGACAATAAAGGCAAACATCTCTTCTGTCAGTGCCATCAGGTCCTGATAATCCGCATAGGCCTGGTAGAATTCTACATGGTGAATTCCGGATTGTGCCGGGTAGACACACCCTCATTTCTGAAATTACGGTTGATTTCAAATACTTTTCAAACCCGCCTACCACCAGGCGCTTCAGATAGAGCTCCGGAGCGATTCGCAGGTACAGTTCCATGCCCAGTGCGTTGTGCCAGGTCTTGAAGGGCGTGGCTTCGGCACCTCCGGGCAGTGGCTGCATCATGGGGGTTTCGACTTCCATGAATCCGTGTTCTTCAAAAAATTGGCGCATGGCCGAAACAATCCTGCTTCGGGTAATGAAAATGTTCCTGGAGCCTTCGTTCATGATCAAATCCAGATACCGTTGCCGATACCGTTTTTCGGGATCCTTGATTCCGTGAAACTTTTCCGGCAGAGGCCGCAAGGCTTTGGACAAAAGCCGGAATTCCATGGCCAGGACGGTCCATTCTCCGGTTTTGGTCTGAAATAAAGGACCAGTGACACCGATAAAATCTCCGATGTCCAGTTTTTTGAACAGGTCGTAAGTCTCATCCCCGACTTTGTTTTCTGGACATACACCTGCATCTGGTCTGATCCGTCCTTAAACCGGACAAAAGAGGATTTCCCCATTTTGTTGATAGCCATCATCCGTCCCGCCAGCCTGAATGTCCGGCCGTCTTCGCCCAGTGATGACGGGTCCGTCTCAATGATGGTCCGCAGCTGGGCCGCGGAACAGGAAATTTTGAAGTCATTGGGGTACAGGGGGACGCCTTTTTCCCTGATAGCGTTTATTTTTTCTTTTCTGGCCTGGATGACCTGCGTGTCTTTATCCATGAGAGTCTTGTTTCCGTAATGTTCCTTTGGTGTGGTTCAAATTGATAAACATAATAAAATAGCTTGATTGACAAATGGTTGTCAAGCAGTTGTTTGGTCATTCATCGGTTTTGCCGGTTTGAATATGATGGTGAAAAGAGTTCCCTTTCCGGGGATGGAGTCAAAATCGATCAAACCGTCATAGGTTTCAATGAGCCGGTGAATAATGGGCAGGCCAAGTCCGGTACCCTCTGATTTGGTGGTGAAGAACGGATCGAAAATATGGCGGGCATTGTCGGGATCGATGCCCTGCCCGTTGTCTTCAATGGTCAGATAGATCCGCTGATTTCTCGGAGATGTTAGGGTAATGATAACCCTTCCGTTTTCAGGAATGGCCTGAGCCGCGTTTTTGATCAGATTCCAGAGAATTTGTTGAAAGTGTACCGGATCGATGAGAACGAAGAGCCCTTCATCCAGACGGGTGATAATTTGAATTCTGTTTTTGAATTCTTCGGTGTTCATAAACAAGGCAACCACATCCAAGATCACCTGATGGATTTTTATCGGCACGGCATTGGCTTTGCCGGGTTTCGCAAACAGTCGAATTTCATTGACAATAGTTTTTAACCGATCGGTTTCCCTGAGAATGATTTTCATAAGCCGGTCCTCCCGACTGCCAGGGGCGGTATCTTCTCTGAGCAGCTGGATGGATCCGGCCAGAGATGCCAGCGGATTTTTGATTTCATGGGCGATGCCTGAAATCATCTCATCCATGGCTTCCATTTTTTCCACCCGCCGGTAATGGGAGTGGGTGATTTTCAGATTCTGCCGGGCCCGTCTCAGCTGTTTTGCCAGAACCCCGCTCAGCAAGGCGACTGTCAGACAGGCGGCCATGAGAATGACGATCCGATAAAAGACCAGGCTCGGGTCCAGGGAGGCCGGAGCCGTATGCTGGCCAGAAAAGGGCGGTATAATATGAAAATATTCCAGGACAATCAACAGGCCGTATTGGACGCTGGAAAGACCGGCAATGATAATGCTGCCATGCTGAAGCACCAGCATGGCGCTGTAAATGATGATCAGGAGATACAAAAATGTGAAAATGGAATCAAGGCTGCCGGTCACATAGATGATCACGGTGACGGTCAAGGTGTCCATCAGCATCTGGGTAAAGGAAAGCGCCAGCAGATTTTTCCGCGATTGAGCCACAGGCCGTATCCCACGGACAGCAGCAATACAGCGGCTGCCAGATAGTACAGGGACACAAACGGTTGGGATAAAAAGGACAGGTTTTCCCCGGTGGAAAAGACCAGGCTTGAAAATATCAATACAACACAGAAAATCACCCGGGCCAGAACAATCCATTTCAGTGGCTGGATCCTGTCGGATGTATCCATGAACGGGTCGTCGGGCAGAAATCTATCCAATGTTGCCTGCCATTGAAAAAAATGGGTAGATACATGGCAATGACCAGTCCGCCTACGACCACGCCCAGGAAAACCAGCATAAACGGCTCGATCATGTCCGTGAGGTTTTTAACCGCCTGGTCCACTTCATCATCGTAGAAATCCGCGATTTTTTTCAGCATGGTGTCCAGTGCACCGGTGGATTCCCCGACAGCAATCATGGAACAGACCATGGAAGGAAACACCCCGCTTTCCAGCAGCGGATCTGCCATGGACCGGCCTTCGGAAATCCCGGATTTGACATCCTGTATGGCAAATTCAACGATTTTGTTTCCTGCGGTACGTCCCACGATGTCCAGGGCTTCCAGAATGGAGACTCCTGATGAGATCATGGTGCTGGTGGTGCGGGTGAATTTGGCCACGGCCACTTTTCGGATCAGAATGCCGATGACCGGCAGACGAAGAAACAGATCGTCCATGAGGATCCGGCCTTTTTTGTTTTGTAAAACCGCCTGATGAGAAACACGGTTCCGATCAGTCCCCCTATGATATATCCGATATTGGCTACCACGAAATTACTCAACGCCACCACCATCAGTGTCGGACCCGGCAGGGCAGATCCCATGCTGGCGAACATCTCTTCAAACACGGGAATCACGAATACCAGGATGATCCCCACCACGATGATAGCCACGATGATGGTGATAATGGGATAGGTCATGGCACCCTTGACCTGTTTTTTGAGCTTTGCCATTTTTTCCATGTAAGCGGACAGGCGGCCCAGAATGACATCCAGGATACCGCCGGCCTCTCCCGCGGCAATCATATTGACAAATAGCTCATTGAAATCAGAAGGAAATTTTTTCAGGGCATCGGCAAAGGTTTCTCCGGATTCCACCGATTCCTTGATTTTTTTCAGATGTTTTTTAAAGGTCGGATTTTCCTGTTGGGCATACAGGATTTCCAGGCATTGGAGCAGGGGCAGTCCGGCATCGATCATGGTAGAAAACTGTCTGGAAAAAATAATGACATCGCTTTCCTTGACCCTGGGCTGTAAAAACGAAATGTTTTCAAACAGATCCTTGGGTTTTTTTCGGATTCTTCCCGGAGTGATTTTCCTTCTGACCAGGGCATTGTGAATCTGTTCCGGGGTTTCCGCCTCCATTTCTCCCTTGACTGATCGCCCCCGGGGATTCTTTCCTTTCCATAGATAAACATCCGGCATCGCATATCCTCATCTGGTTGATCAGCAACACCGGACCAAAGGCCGGTCCGGCTACTGATGATTTAGACCTGGGCTATTGAATTTGTCAAATCCGCTTAGATAGTCTATATAACATCCGATAGTCAATCTCAACAGGAGTTATGACGTGGCCCAGAAAAAGAGCATGACGGCCCAGACCATCATCACCAGTCATGTCAACGCGGATTTTGATGCCATCGCCGCCATGCTGGGGGCCCAGAAGCTTTATCCGGATGCCCGGATCATCTTCCCGGGATCCCAGGAAAAGACCTTAAGGGATTTTTTCGTTCATTCCATGGGGTATCTGTTCAACATGGCAGACCCAAGTACCATCGATTTTTCGGAAACCCGGACCTTGGTGCTGGTGGACACCCGTCAAAAGAACCGGCTGACCGGTGTTAAAACTCTTCTGGGCAGAAAGGATGTGGCCATTCATGTGTATGATCATCATCCGCCGGGACCCGAGGATGTGACCGCCACCATGGAAATATACAAATCCTATGGCGCCACCACCACCATCGTGTGCGAGCTTCTTCAGAAACAAAACATACCGATCACCCCGGAAGAGGCAACGGTCATGGCGTTGGGCATCTATGAGGACACCGGGGTGTTTACCCATGCTTCCACCACTCCGGCGGATTTTATCCAAGCCGGTTTTCTTTTGGGCTGCGGGGCCAGCCTCAATACCATTGTCAGTCTGGTGGTCAGAGAAATCAAGGCGGAACAGATTTCCTGGCTCAATGATCTGCTCAATGAAATGACCCGGCACCAGATCAATGGACTGGATGTGCATGTCTCCACCATTTCATCACCCACCTATATCAGGGATCTGGCATCCATTGTTCAGAAAGTGATGCGCATGGAAAATCTGGATCTGTACTTTGCCGTGGTGCTCATGGGCAACAAGGTGCACGTCATTGCCAGAAACCGGATCCCTGAGGTGGATGTGGGCCGGATTCTGGCAATGTTTGGCGGTGGCGGTCATGCCTATGCCGCATCCGCCAAGATCGAGAACCATACCCTGGCCCAGGTGGAGCATCTGCTTTTGGATCAGGTGAAAAAGGAAACCTGGCAGATTCAGGTGGCCCTTTCCCTGATGTCTTCGCCGGCCATCACCATTGATCCAAAGGCCTCCTGCGAACAGGCCGCCAATACGATGACCCGGTACAATATCAACACCCTTTTGGTGGTGGTTTCCGACACCCGTGCCTACGAAGGGTATATCACCCGGCAGGTGGTGGAAAAAATGCTGTTTCACCAGCTCAAAGACCGGCCGGTGGAAGAATATATGAATTCGGAAGCCACGTTTATTTCTTCTGATGCAAACATGGCTGAAATCGAATATCAGATCATTGAAAAAAAACAACGGATCATTCCGGTGATCGACCGGAATGATATCAAGGGAGTCATCACCCGAACGGATTTGCTCAATTATCTGGTGCAGCATGACAAGGCGGTGAAACGCACCGATCAGCTGGTGTTCAAGAAACCGAACGCCCGGAAACGCCAGATTGCCAACATCATGGTTCAGCGACTGGATGACCGGACCATGGACCTGCTGAAAACCATTGGCTCGGCAGGCGATGAGCTGGGAATCAACCTGTACGTGGTGGGCGGATTTGTCCGGGATCTGATGCTGCAGCGCAAAGTGGACGATATTGATATCGTGGTTGAAGGAGACGGCATTACCTTTGCAAAATATGTGGCCGAAAAACTGAACTGCCGGGTAAATACCCATAAAAATTCGGTACGGCTGTGATCATTTTTTCCGATCAGGTCAAAGTAGATGTGGCATCGGCCCGACTGGAATACTATGATTTTCCGGCCGCACTGCCCATCGTGGAAAAAGCTCCATCAAACGGGATCTTGCCAGGCGGGATTTCACCATCAATACCCTGGCTTTGAGTTTGAATGCCAAGACATTCGGCACCATGATCGATTATTTCGGTGCCAGCCGGGACCTGAAAGACAAAACCATCCGCACCATTCACAATTTGAGTTTTGTGGAAGATCCCACCCGTATTTTCCGGGCCATTAAGTTTGCCAACCGGTTCGGATTCGACATCGGCAAAGTGACCGCTAACCTCATCCGTAACGCCATCAAGGTGGACTGTTTTAAAAATTTGAGCGGGCTGCGGGTGTTATCGGAGCTCAAACAGATCTTCAGCGAGGAAGACCCCATTCCCGCTATCCATACCATGACGGATTACGGACTTGAAAAAGTGATTCATCCCCAGCTGGAAATCACACAGCCCACCTACCAGATGCTGGAATCGGCCAACAAATCCCTGGCATGGCATGATCTGCTGTATGTGGACGGGACCTATCCCAGGTGGGCCGTGTATTTCATGGTGCTGCTCAACCGGTGCACCTTCAAGGTCAGCGAACAGATATGTGACCGGCTCATGATTCCGGCCGGAGAACGGCAACTGCTGCTCGAAACCCGGTATAAGGCGGAAAACCGACTGTCTTTCATCGAAACCAACCACCCGGTTTCACGGCAAAAACTCTACTGGGCGTTGATCAATTTCAACACGGTGTTCATTCTCTACATCATGTCGTTGACCAAAAATGAGGCGGTCCGTAAGGACATTTCCAATTTCTATACCGATTACCGGCACGTAAAACCCCGGATCCAGGGCAGAGATTTGATTCGGATCGGTGTCAAACCCGGCCCTGCCTTTACAAAAATATTGAATGAAGTACTCAATGCCCGGTTGGACGGGCATCTGGACACTCTGGAAAAGAGAAGGCATTTGCCGAAGAATATGCCCGGAAAAACGGTTTGATTTATGGTTGATAAAACCAGAGCTTTGTGGTTGAATCCCAATTTTGATAAATTTGATGATAAAAGAAAGACAGTTGAATGAAAAATGCAGATTATCTGACCGGTATCACCACCAGCGGCACGCCGCACCTTGGCAATTTTGTGGGGGCCATACGGCCGGCCGTGGCCACCAGCAAAGACCCGGATTTGACATCCTATTATTTTCTGGCGGATTATCACTCGTTGATCAAAAACCATGACCCTGCTAAACGCCGTCAATCCACTCTGGAAATCGCTGCCGCCTGGATCGCGCTGGGCCTGGATCATGACAACTGCCTGTTTTACCGGCAGTCGGATATCCCTGAAATTCCAGAACTGACCTGGATTTTGACCTGTCTCACTGCCAAGGGGCTGATGAATCGGGCCCATGCCTACAAGGCCGGGGTTCAGGAAAACGAAGCCGCCGGCACCAAAGACCCGGACCAGGGGATTACCATGGGCCTGTTTTCCTATCCCATTCTCATGGCCGCCGACATCCTTATGTTCAATGCCAGAAAAGTACCGGTGGGCAGAGACCAAGTCCAGCATCTGGAGATGACCAGAGATATCGCGGCCCGGTTCAATCATGTGTATGAAAACTGTTTGTGCTGCCGCAAGTGGTGGTGGATGACAACACGGCGGTCCTGTCGGGCATGGATGGCCGGAAAATGAGTAAAAGCTACAACAATTATATTCCTCTGTTTGATACGGAAAAGCGGTTGCGCAAGATGATCATGAAGATCCAGACCAATTCTCTGGGGCCGGACGAACCCAAGGACCCGGATACCTGCACCCTGTTTTCCATTTACAGGGCCTTTGCCACAGAAACGGAAACAAAGACCATGGCAGACCGGTACCGGCAAGGGATTGCCTGGGGGTGATGAAACAGGAGCTGTTTGAATATATCAACGCCATTCTGGCAGGCCCCCGGCAGCGGTATGACGGGCTGATGAAAAATCCCGGGGATATCGAAGCGATCCTGGCCAAAGGTGCGGAAAAGGCCCGGGCGTTTTCTGTTCCTTTTTGGAAAGAATCCGGGCTGCCGTGGGTATTCGGTCACTGGGCTAGCTTTTTAATCTCTTCGGGAGTCAGGTAACGCCAGGCACCTGGGGCCAGCGCCCCTAAGCGGACACCGGCCATTCGGACCCGCAAAAGATCTGTTACCCGGTTTCCGGTTTTGCCTACCATCCTTCGTATCTGACGGTTCATCCCCTGCTTCAGCACAATGGCGAACCGGTTTTTCGATATTCGGGTCACCTCCGCTTTCCGGGTCCTCTTTCCCTGGATCACCATGCCTTTTGCCATGGCCAGAAGATGGGCATCCGTGACCGGGCGGTACGTAATGACCTGGTATTCTTTTTCATGGTTGTGGGAAGGATGGGACAGGCGGTTGTGAAGATCGCCGTCATTGGTGAGGATCACCAGACCCCTGGAATCCTTGTCCAGACGACCCACCGGAAAGATCCGTTCATCCACCGGTATCAGATCCAGAATGATAGGATCATTGTGCTTTCTGGCACAGGAAGTGACCACGCCTCGGGTTTGTTAACGGCAACATAGATCAGGGCCGCTTCTTTGGCCAGACAGACCCGGGCGCCATCAAACTTTACCACATCCGTATCAGGGTTCACCTTGGTGCCCAATGTATCGGCCCGAGAGCCATTGACCTGAATGCGGCCGCCGACAATCAGTTCTTCCGCAGCTCTTCGGGAACATACCCCGCCCGGGCCAAAATTTTTGCAGCCGCATTGGCCGGTTTTCTGAGTCAGGACCGGTAATCGGCATTGATCTTGACATAGTTTTCACTGAAATCACAGAAAAGAAAGCTGTCAGAATACTCCCCCAGATTCAGATTTAAAATGATGGGGATCTCGGATGCTCTCATAATTTGGGCCGCCTGTTTTTCCGCTGTTTTTCCCTGCCATTTTCCCTGAATGACCAAAGCGACCTTGTCAAAAAAAAGGTCTATTCGGTCCGGATCCACCTCTGCTCCGGACCGCCCGGCCGCTGCCGTGATCCGTCCCCAGTTGGGGTCTTCTCCATAAATGGCGGTCTTGACCAGGTTGGAGTGGGCGATGGTTTCAGCCGCTTTGAATGCATCCGCTTCTGTGGCGGCCCCCAGGACTTTGATCTGTACCACTTTGGTGGCACCCTCTCCGTCTTTGACAATCTGTTTTGCCAGATCCCGGCACACGCGTTCCAGCAGATTCCTGAACACGCTCAAAGAGGCTTTATCGGTAATGTGGGCTTCTCCGGTGCCGCTGGCCAGGCACAAGAGTGTGTCATTAGTAGAGGTGTCTCCATCCACCGAGATGCGGTTGAAAGACCTGTCACAGGCAAAAGTCAGCGCCTGTGACAGATCTGTGCTACTGATATGGGCATCGGTGAGCAAATAGGCCAGCATGGTGGCCATATCCGGCCGAATCATGCCCGATCCTTTGGCCACCCCGGTCATGGCAATGGTCTGCCGTCCCTGATCGGTTTCAATCTCTGCGGTCATTTCAACGGTTTTGGTGGAAAGGTCTGTGGTGAGAATGGCGGTGGCAAAATCCATCAATGTTCCGGTCTGGAGGTGCATTTTTAACTGTGGAATGCCGGATTCCAATTTGTCCATGGGCAAGGGGGCACCGATCACCCCTGTTGAGGATACCATGACCAGGTCCTCCGATATGCCAAAGGTCTTCGCCACTATGCCAGCTGACCGCTTCGCATCCCGGATCCCTGTTCTCCGGTAAAACAGTTGGCATTGCCTGAATTGACCAGGACCGCCTGGCAAGCCCCCCTTTGTATCATCTGATGTCCCAGAATCACCGGAGCAGCCTTTACCTTGTTTTTTGTGAAAACAGCGGCTGCAGCCGCAGGCGCATCACATAGAATGAGCCCCAGATCTTTGAGCCCGTTTTTTTGATACCGGCGTGAATGCCGGCAAACGCAAATCCTTGCATGTCTCCCGCCTTTTTTCTGCCTGATTTTTTTTCATTCGAACAATGATTATACCGCTGGTATTGGGTGGTGTAAATGGATTGACAATGAATATTTTCATTGGTCTATCCCGGATCCCATGGATATCGATCAGGAATGACGGCTGTTACGTAAAAAAACTGGTTATCCCCCGGATTCGAACAGCCAAGCAAACAAGGATACATTCAGCAAAGATTTTTCCCTTTAAAGCGGGGGCATTTCCGAAAATCCGGCGATGGTTGAGGGGCTGAAGCAATTGGGTGTTGATTATGCAAAGAGATGTCATTATATTAAAAGTGAACCATATGGCTGATGTAACCGGAGGAACTGCCTGACATGACGGAAACAATGTAATGGAGAATATCGTTCTGGCCCATGGCCGCTATGAAGACCTGAAAAATACCGCCACATTGAGTGAAAAAATTCAGGTACTGCATCAGAAAATCCGGCAGGAATTTGCTTATATCCACCGTGTGTCAGTGGCACTGTTCGACAACAGGATGAACACCCTTAAAACGTTTGTTCAAACCGGCAGTGATCAGCCGTTGCAGTTTTATGAATGTCTGATGGATAATGCGCCGTCTCTGATGGAGACCAAAACGCTGAAAAAGAATCGGCTAGTAAACGATATGGCCGTGTTCCGGAACGGCATCCATGAACATACCCAAAAAATTGCAGCCCACGGCTATCAGGCCAGTTATTCCGTGCCGCTTTTTGATACCGAAGCCTTTATTGGCATGCTTTTTTTAATTCGTATCAAAAAAATGTATTCGGAGAGCCGGATTTAATGAAACTGGATCTGTACGCTCAGCTGGTCAACGCTTTGGTGGTCAACAAACTTCAATCTACCCAGATGCTGGTGGGGGCCTTCCGCTCGTGCTTGAGCCTGGTCAGTTATAAAGATCCTGAAACAGGAAATCACTTGGAGCGGATGGCCAGGTATGCCCGGTTGATCGCCCGGAAAATGGCTCAAAAAGGATATTCCGGACTGACCGATGAAGTGATCGAACACCTTTTCATGTTTGCCCCGTTGCATGATATCGGTAAAATCGGTATTCCGGACCATATTCTGCTGAAACCGGGAAAACTGGACGAGGATGAATGGGTAATTATGCAAACCCATTCTACCAAAGGGCGGGAAATTATTGATGCCATTGTCGGACATATGGGACTTCAATCTTTTGAACACCTTTCCCTATTGCAGAACATTTCCGGGGCCCACCATGAAACCATTGACGGGAAAGGGTACCCCAATCAGTTGAAAAAAGAAGAAATTCCCATTGAAACCCAGATCGTTTCCGTGGCTGATATTTTTGATGCATTGACCAGTCACCGGTCTTATAAACCGGCATGGAGCAATGCTGCTGCGTTTAAAGAGCTCAGACGTCTGTCCGGTACCAAATTGAACCCGGACTGTGTCAGGGCCTTGATCGAGAATGCGCATGCGGTTCAAGAGATTCAACAACGGTTTTCTGACGTTTTCTGATGACTTTGCCAGAAAACAGTACCCCTTCTAGAAATGAACCACTCAGGGCGGAATCCCATCATTTTCTGGAAGCTTGTCTGTTCTACAATGTCAATGCGTTGTCACGGCAGCTTTTAAAAATGGCGGAGGCAGCATTCGCGCCTTTGAAATTGTCCCCTGCCCATGCGTCTCTTTTGCTGGTTTTGTATGACAATTCCGGCATCAATCCGAAAAACTGGGAAAAATGCTGCAACTGACCCCATCCACCATTACCCGGTTCATTGATGTACTGGCAAGAAAAAAACTAGTGAAAAGAAAAAAACTCGGCAGACACATTGCCATTTTTCCCACGCAAAAAGGACTTGAAGCGAAACCGGCCATTGCTCAAGCGTATAAGGAATTTTATTTGGGGTATACGCAACTGTTGGGTACCGGATATGCCCATCGTCTGGCGCTTCAGGTCCAGATTGCGGGTCAGCGGCTGACCGCTTCTTCTTCTGAAACCAACCATGATCCGGACGTTTAAACTTACCATTGAGTATGACGGTACCGGGTTTGCCGGATGGCAGCGTCAACCCGGGACACGATGTCTGACCATCCAGGGTGAGCTGGAAAAAATTCTTTCAAGGATTCTTAATCAATCCATTACCCTGGCCGGTTCGGGCCGGACCGATGCCGGGGTCCATGCCCGGGGACAGGTAGCGTCATTCAGCGCGGATACAGCCATGGAAACCGGGTCTTTGAAAAAAGGGGTAAACAGCCTGATTAACCATCCCATTGTTTTAACCGACTGTGTCCAGGTGCCCCACGATTTTCACGCCCAGTATTCCGCAGTTTCCAAAGAATACCATTATGTCATCTTGAACCGGGAAACGCCCTGTGCCATCGGCCGGAATTATGTCTGGCATATTCACCGGCCCTTAAACCTGCAGGTGATGAATCGGTGCTGCCAGCGGATATGCGGGACCCATGATTTTAAATCGTTTGAAAATGTAGGGTCTCCGAGGCGGTCAACGGTTCGCACCGTATTTATGGCCCGGGTGCATCCGCTGGACAGGGGGCGGTTGATGTTCAGAATCCGCGCAAACGGATTTTTAAAGAACATGGTCCGGAATGTGGTGGGAACCCTGGTGGATGCGGGCCATGGAAAAATAACCCCGCAAACGATTGAAACCATTCTGTCTGGGCGAAACCGTTCCCTGGCCGGCGCCACTGCTCCGGCCAGGGGATTGTATCTCCATCAAGTGAATTATGAATGAATCATGACTGATCAGATGGTGTTTCAGCATTTTTTTCAAGGCGTTGATCTTTGGAATGGGCAGCCCGTATCCCTTGAATGTGCTGATTGTAATGGGCGATAATATCCCGCCGGTAGATCAGCCCGATCAGTTCCCGGGAATTGTTTTCATTCACCACCGGCAGTGCGTCGATATTTTTCCGTGTGAGTTTGTGCAGCACCGTGTTCAAGTCTTCGGCAGGCGTGGTGGTGATCAAATCCGAAATCATGATGTCTTTCATCACCACCAGATCTTCAATATGAACGGTAAACATCACTTCCCGGATGTCATTGGATGAAAAAATGCCGGTGAATTCCCCATTGGCGTTGAGTACCGGAAAATAATGCTGTTTGGTGATCTGGTAGAGAGACTTGAATTCCGAAAAAGACATGTTTTCGCTGACACACTGGACTTTTTTGAGCAGGTGTTCCAGATTCCCCACCTTCATGGTCTGAAGAATGTCCATCATGAATTCTCCGGCATGGGCCGGTGAATCCACCCGGGATTTGACCTGATTCTCAAAGATGGTGAACCGCTGGGACAGGAGATAACACAAAGAACAGACCAGCAGGCTGGGCAACAGCAGATGATAGGAGTTGGTCATTTCGCTGACAAAGATGATGGTGGAAATGGGGGTATTGGAAACGGCGGTGAAAATCCTGCCATGCCCACGATCACGAACGCACCCGGCTGGGTCACCACCGTGGGGATGAGTAGATGAAACAAATTGCCAACAGCCCCGCCCAAGGCCCCGCCGATCACCACGGACGGGCCGAACACCCCGCCGCTGCCCCCGGAACCGATGGAAAACGAGGTGGTGAAGATTTTGCCGATGGCCAGGGCGATCAGCGTGGAGATGGCCACCTGGTTGAAAATGGCGTTTTGGGCCATTCCATAACCGAATGCCAGGGTATAGGGTAGAAAAAATCCGATAATACCGGTACACAGCCCGCCGATGGCTGGTTTGACATGATTGGGAATGTTGAGGTTTTTGAAAAACCCCACCATGCCGTAAAAAACCTTGACATAAATATAGCCGAACACCACCAGAACGCCGGCCAGAACGATATAAGGACCCAGCTCCAGGGGGTTCTGGAACTTGAAACCCGGAGAATCGAACAAAGACCCCCACCCGTATACCAGGCAGAACATGCAATAAGCCACTACCGAAGAAATACCGGCCGGAATAATGACTTCGGATTCAAATCCGGATCCCGGTACAGCACCTCGGCGGCAAACAAGGCGCCTGCCAACGGTGCCCGGAAAATACTGCCCACCCCGGCACCGATACCGGCGGCCATCATGATACGGCGTTCCCGTTCCGATAACCGGAGCCGTGACGCCAGAAACGACCCAAAACCGGAACCGATCTGGGCGATGGGTCCTTCCCTGCCTCCGGATCCACCCGTGGTCAGCGTGATGGTAGAGGCGATGGTCTTGATAAAGGGAATCCGGCTTCGGATTTTCCCCCTTTGTTGTGATACGCGTCAATGGCCGCATCCGTACCGTGGCCTTCCGCTTCCGGCGCAAACGTATACACCAGCCATCCGGATATCAGCCCTCCCAAAGCCGGTAAAATCAGCAGCATCCAGCGGTTGAACGGGGTGCTGGTGTGCGGCAGCAATGCGTGTTCCCCGGCTGGGGCATCCGGCCGGTATCCGGCCATCATGTCCAGAAAGTAATGCATGCCCAAGCCGCATAGATAATGAAAAGCCACGGCACCCAAACCGGCGATCATGCCGATGAGCACAAAATTCAACAACCATTTAAACGCGGTTTTGAAATCAAAAGAACTCATGTTTGATCAGATCCGGAAAAACATTTCAGGTGCTTCGAAGATCTGAAATCCCTTGCAGGATAATGTCAAACAGAGTTTTTACATCGCTTCTTCCAGACAGGAAAACGCCACCCGGATATTTCGGTCTCCCAAGGCGATTAGTCCGACCCCGTATTTTTCCAGCAGGTGGCACCGCAATTGTTCCGCGTTCACATCTTTGAGGCGTATACACATGAAATAACCGGAGTTGAACGGATACACGTCAAATCCGGACTGGTAAACCGGATCTGCCAGAACGGTTTTGATTTGGCCGCCCGCTGCTTGAGCAGGTCGAATTTTTCTGTTTCTGAGCATGATAGTCCGGATCTGACATGGCTTTGAACAAAATGGTCTGACCCAGATGAGAGGCATTGGAGATATTTCCTCGAATGCAGCCGGCTGTTTTTTTCTCCAGTGCCTGATTCAATCCATCCACCGTTTCCGGGGCCGCGACCATGCCGTAAGTGATGAATCCGATCCTCAGTCCCCAAGCATAATCTTCTTTGGTGGCGCCGTCCAGTTTGACGGCAGCCAGACGTTCATGTCTGCCGGCCAGTCTGGCAAACAGGGATTCTTTGTTGGTTTCTTCGTCAAAAAACAGACCGAAATAGGCGTCGTCACAGGCGGCCACGACATGGGTGCCGGACTGTGCGATATCCAGCAGGATGTCCGCCACCCGGTCCGCCTCCTCGCGGGTCAGTGAATATCCGCTGGGATTGTGCGGAAAGTTCAGCACGGTGACAATTTTATGGTTGATGTCTGCCTGGGCTCGCATTACCTTTTCGAAATCTTCCACATTGAACCGGGTCAGACCGTCATCATATGCTTTATAATGAACAATTCTCGCCTGGTTGCGCACCGTAAAAGTCATGTTGTAGTTGCCCCACATCATATCCGGCAGAATGACCACATCCCCCGGATCGATCCACAGGTCGGAAAAAATGCTGACTCCGTGGGTGATGCCGGATGTGACCACCGGCAGGCTGATCTCACATCCGTCCAGAGACGGATTTTTTCAAATAGATCCTTTCGCCACTGCTCCCGCAAACCCGACAAACCGAGGACGGGGCATATGGCAGATAGTCATCAGGATCAATGCCTGAGACATATCGGGTGACAGCGGGCAGGGCCAGCACGTGGCCGCCTTGCTTGGCAATGCCGATGGTGGCATTGATCTGATGAGCCTTGACTTTGGCTTCCGCGCTCTGGCTCAATATGCCTTTGGGGAAAAAAAGGGCTTTTCCCATACTCGACAACATATCCAGGATATGGGGATTGGCTTGTGAAATCCGGGCGTTCAATTCTTTTGCTATTGTATTCATCAGCATTTTCCTCGCAAAAAATTAAAAAACTCTGCGGCTTTCGGTTGAAGATGGAAAACCACAGAGTTTTGGAAATGCGGTCAAAAAATTATCTTCTTTTGGATGCCTTGATCGGATTGATTTTTGCTTTTTGGTTTCCACGGTGGTCTTGATATGGGTGGCCATGTTACAGGAGCCGGATTTCCATTTTAGAGACGGATCCGGTGCTGCCGCGCAGTACATGCCGGTGGGAAACTCAGACATTCTCTGGCATCCCATGCATTCTTCCACGACCGGCAGGCAGTTGCCTTCGTTATAGCTGCAGCCGGCAGCTGTCATGAACACACAGTCTTCCCCTTCCCTAATTGTTGTACAGATCATGATACCAATTTCCTAAATACTTATGGGTTTAATTTGTTAAAGCCGAAAAACCGCTGTGTCTTCGATATTGTTACAGGGTGTTTCAAGGCGGTAATTTTTTTAAACTTCCCGACTCGGGATGAATAGCCTGACTTCAATAGCACAAAATGGTTCAAGTGTCAATTAAAGAACGACTGTTTATTTACTTTTTCCAGTTGAATCAGTTGAATTTTTTTATGGGAAAAACACTGTAAGTGTTGTATAAACCAGAGAGCAGCAATAATGATGAAATCACCGAATTAAACTCACTCTTTAAATAGAAAATTATGATGATCATTTCCGAAGCCAAAAAGTATTGACACTTGAAGCACAGGGCATTTTGTCCCTGGCCGAAAAACTGGATCAGGCATTTGAAACCCTTGTCCAGGAAATCTGCGATTCCCCGGGACGGGTGATTATCTCAGGAATCGGGAAATCCGGGCTGATCGGCAGAAAAATAGCCGCAACTTTATGCAGCACCGGCACCAATGCCCTGTTTCTGCATCCGGTGGAGGCCGTGCATGGGGATCTGGGCATGGTGAGTTCGCATGATATATTCATTGCCATTTCCAATAGCGGAGAGACCAGCGAACTCAATCAACTGCTGCCCGTGATCCGGGGAATCGGATGCCGTCTGGCAGGATTTACCGGCAATCCAAAATCCACCATGGCCCGGTATTGTGATCTGGTCATTGATACGGGGGTCGAAAAAGAAGCCTGCCCTTTCAATATGACCCCGACCGCTTCCACCACAGCCCAGCTGGCCATGGGAGATGCCTTGGCCGTTGTGCTGATTGAAAAAAAAAAATTCAGGGAAACCGACTTCATGAGATCTCATCCCGGTGGTGCCTTGGGGCAACGACTGGCCAGCCGGTCGGTGAAATCATGCTCGCGGCAGACCAGGCCCCATGTACGTTTATCGATGATGCCATGACAACCGCTCTCCAGGTCATGGACCGGTTCAGTCTGGGGGCGGTGTTGGTACTGAACCGGGAACGGCAGCTGAAAGGCATTATAACCGACGGAGATATCCGCCATACAATCGCTAAGGGAATCACGAATTTTAATCAACTGACGGCTGGCGATGTCATGACCCGAAGCCCCCGTTGTTCCCAAATGGATGCATATCTGTATGATGCCTTAAATCTGATGGAAAAATATGAGATCACGGTGCTGCCGGTTGTGGGCTCAGACAACCGCCTGAAAGGTATCTTGCATCTGCATGATATCCTTGGAAAAGGATCTTTCAAATTCAACGGAGGCAGTCGATGATCCCTCATGATCTGTGTACGGACATTCCGGTGCTTGGAAAAGCCAATATCACTTCTCCCATCAAGCGGGTGACCCGGTCCACCCAGCGGAGACACAGTTTTATTTCAGATGATTCCCGGATCATTGTGGATGTTCGGACGGAATATATCCAGGAATCCGTGGATACCTGTGAAGCGTTGCTCAGTTTTGAACAGGCCGGTCCCAGAGAAAAGATTTATTTTGATCCCAGCAAATTGAAATGTGCCATCGTGACCTGCGGCGGGTTGTGCCCGGGCCTCAATGATATCATTCGGGCCGTGGTACTGGAGTTGTATCATATCTATCATGTCAAGACCATTTACGGCATCCAGCACGGACTTCAAGGGTTTGTTCCGGAATACGGCCATGACATTCTGGACTTGACTCCTGACACAGTGGCAGGAATCCAGGACATGGGCGGAACCATTCTGGGGTCCTCCCGGGGCAGCCAGGATATCGGTGTGGTGGTGGACTGTCTGGAACGGATGAGTGTGGGCATTCTGTTCATGGTCGGCGGGGACGGAACCCTGATGGCATCTAAGAAAATCGCCGATGAGATTGAAAAGAGAAACTTAAAGATCTCGGTGGTGGGCATTCCTAAACCATTGACAATGATATTTTTCTGGTTTCCAGATCATTTGGATTCGATTCAGCAGTAGATGTGGCGACTCTGGCCATCAAGGGTGCCCATAATGAAGCTGAGGCATACCCCAACGGCATCGGCCTGATCAAGCTCATGGGGCGGCATTCAGGATTTCTCGCCGCAACGGCCGCACTGGCTCAGCAGGATGCCAATTTTGTACTGATACCGGAGGTGGATATTGATCTGTACGGGGAAAACGGGTTTCTTCCCGCCCTGGAAAATCGGCTCAAAACCCGGAATCATGCCGTGGTGATCGTGGCGGAAGGGGCTGGACAGAATTTTTTTGAAAACAGAGAAAAAAAATATGATCCGTCCGGCAACATTGTGCTTCAGGATATCGGCCTGTTTCTTAAAAAAAGATGACCGAATGGTTCAAGTCCAGAAACATGGACATTTCTTTGAAATACATTGATCCTGCCTATATTATCCGAAGCCTGGCGGCCAATGCCAATGACAGCGTGTTCTGCGGGCTGCTGGGACGCGATGCGGTTCATGCCGGCATGGCTGGAAAGACCAAACTGCTGATCAGTTACTGGAACAACCATTACGTGCACGTCCCCATGGAAGCCTCTGCCGGTCGGCAGAAACGGCTGGACCCCAACGGTCGGTTATGGCAGTCGGTTTTGGAAGCCACCGGTCAAGATGCCTATTTTGGCGGATAGCTCATGGCCGGAATCACCGGTCCAGTTCCACAAACCGGTCTTTTTTGATGGTGATTAAAAACAGTTCTTTCCGGGCCGCACCGGTCGGTTCAAAAAGGGTTCTGCCGGTGGCCCCTTCAAAAATTCTTTGTTCCAGAAGCGCTTCTTTCAACCGCTCCCGGGAATCCACCGATGGATCCAGGGCGGTTGACAACATGATCTGCACGGTATCATAAAAGATCGCTTCAAGAAAACCGGGGGCTTCTCCATACAGGGTTGAAAAGGCATGGGTGAACCGGGCCGTGGCAGGTCTGTGGCTGTGCTCGAAATATCCGTCTGTGATGATGGAGTTTGCGTTGTATCCTCTGGTCTGATCCGGCAGACTCGGGTCGTGCCAGAGGTTGGTGCCCAGCAGCACAATGTTCCGGATGTCGCTGAAGGCCAGCTGGGGAAGAATCATATTGATCCGGGACGCTGAATCCGGGATGAACAGTGCCTCGAAATCAAAGGTGACACGACCCGTGGAATCACTGCCCGGTGAATTCTGATGGGCGACTTTTTTCCTGGTAAATTTCCGGATGACGTCGATAAAATCGGTGCGGGTGCCGTCATAGGCATGTGTATCCGCCAGTTTGGCACCATATTCGGCCACAGCCTCTGAAAATAGTTGCATGTGCCGCCTGCCGTAAGGTTCATCCGGGTACAGGATGGCGGCCTTTTTTAGTCTCAGAGTTCTAAATATGTAGGCGGCCAGGGTCTGCACTTGCATCCGGGGGGTGATGAAATTGGAAAAAAGATAATCACCGGACATGGCAAAGTCCTCTTTTTGGGTCAGGGCGATCAGCGGAATAGCCAGTTCTTGGGCACGGGCCCCAGCAGCATCCACGGCCAGAAGCGGACCGACAATGCCGGCCACGCGAGCCTGATGCAGCTCATCCACGCATCTGGCAGTCGTATCCGGATCCCCCCGGGTGTCTTTAATGACCAGATTAAATTTGCGGCCGTAGGTTTGGGTCAGGTCCTGAATGGCCAGCTGGATTCCTTTCAGGCTTTTTCGCCATAGGTCGCATATTTTCCGGACAGCGGTATCAGGCAGCCGATGGTGTCTTTTTTAAGCAGGGTCTCCTGAATCATCGTTACCAGGGCCTGTGCATCCGGTGCCTGGGGATGATCCGGCCAGCGATCCAAAAATTGAGTCAGAACGGTCAAGGATTGGGCATATGCGGTTTCCTGAGCAAGGTTGACCCCCAGCCAGTATTGCAGCAACGGTTCGGACACGGATAGGCTGGGAATGTCCAGAAATGTTCGGATCAGAGCAGAAGAAGCATTGGCCAGCACCTGATCAATCCTGCTCATGATCTCCCGGGTCTGAACAGGGTTCTGGTTCAGGGCCAGGGCCTGATTGTATTTATAGAATGCCTCCTTCAGATTACCGGACTTCGTGAGCATGGCGGCCTCTGATGTCAGTTTTTTCACCCAGGCAGCAGTTTGAGCCGCCGAGTCCGATGCTGGGGGGGTGGTTACCGACGGCTCTTGCGGGGACGTCAGAATCGGTTTTGTACCACATCCCCACATGGCAAACAATAAAGTTATGGCCGCGATGCTGGCTGCCAAATGAACAATCAGAGAACGTCTTTGTGTCACATGCATTTTTCTAACGAGGTCCTTATATCAAATATTGTTGTCATGAATTTTAATCATGGCGTTGTCACGGCTGTGACTATAGGTAAATTTCAGAAAGATGTCAAAAATCTTTGACCAGTGAAGCCGCCCGAGTCACTTGGTCCGGCGTTATCCAGACAATGCCAGGCTCTTTTTTGAACCAGGTGAACTGACGTTTGGCATATCGTCTTGTATCCCGTTTCAAAAGCGACACAGCCGTGTCCAGATCCAGGCCCCTGCTGATGACCCATCCCATGTGGCGATATCCAATGGACTGCATGGATTTCAAGTTCAGGTCATATCCTTTATCCACCAGATCCCGCACTTCAGATAAGAGTCCCTGGTCCATCATCATATCCACCCGTTGATTGATGCGCTCATACAACTCATGGCGATCCATGCAAAGGCCCAGGGTCAGGCTGCGGTAACGGGGGTGGGCAAACGAATGCTGGGCCTGCTTTTTGGATATGGGAATGCCGGTGGTCAGAAATACTTCCAAAGCCCGGATGATGCGGAATCCGTCATGGGGATGGATCCTCTGTGCAGCAGACGGATCACAGCACTCCAGCTGCTGGTGAAGATAAGAACTGCCTTTTTTTTCAAGGGTTTCGCTCAGTTCGGCCAGGGTGGCCGGCACACCGGCCGGGAGCGGAACAAGCCGTATAAAATGGCCCGGATATACAGACCCGTGCCGCCAGCCACAATGGGAAGTCTTTTTTATGCGTGATGATATCAATGGCTTCATCAGCCATCTTCGCGTATTGTCCGGCGTCAAATTCTTTTGCCGGATCCAGAAAATCCACTAAATGATGGCAAGCCTCGGCCCGCTCCGACGTATCGGGTTTTGCCGTACCGATATCCATATATTTATAGATCTGCATGGAGTCGGCCCCGATGATCTCCCCATTGAACTGCTTTGCCAGATAAATGGCAAAACCGGTCTTTCCGATGCCGGTGGGACCGCATATCGTAATGATGTTTTTCATGGATCAACGGACCGCAAGGGTTTTATTCGATAATGGTTGACATTGTTTAACAGATGGTTTTATAACATACTTTTTTAATTAACAACAATTAATAATAAGGGAATTGATTAAGACATTTAAAAGACAGTCATTGACGTCTGCGGGCTGTTTTGGCTGATATCGTTTTTAAGAACTAAACAGGAGAGACAAAGAATGGAATCAAAAAAACCGGATCAGTGGTGGTGATCGGCGGCGGTATATCCGGCATGCTCTCGGCACTGGATCTAGCGAACTCCGGATTTTATGTCTATCTAGTGGAAAAAGGTCCGTCCATCGGCGGGGTCATGGCCCAGCTGGACAAGACCTTTCCGACCAATGACTGTGCCATGTGAATTATCTCACCCACACTGGTCGAGGTCGGCCGGCATTTAAACATTGAGTTGTTAACCCTTTCAGAAGTTCAGAATATCACCGGTGAAAAAGGCAATTTCCAGGTGGAAATCCTTAAAAAACCCCGGTACGTCAGAGAAGACCGCTGTATTGCCTGCGGGGCCTGTACGGAAAAATGCCCGGGCAAGTTTGATGACGGCTATAATGCGGATCTGAAAACCAGAACAGCGGTTTATGTGGAGTATCCCCAGGCGGTTCCTTTGAAATATGCCATCAATCCGGACGCCTGTCTGAAATTGACCAAGGACAAATGCGGGACTTGTCAGGAAGTGTGTCCGGCAGATGCCATTGATTACACCATGACCGAAGAAACGTTTACCATTGATGCGGGATCCATTATCCTGGCCCCTGGTTTCAAACCGTTTGATCCATCCCGGTTCGACAATTATCAATATGCAAACTTCGCCAATGTGGTGACCTCCATGGAATTCGAGCGGCTTTTGTCTGCCACCGGTCCGACCATGGGGCATGTGACCACGTTTCCGAAACTGCCTCTTAACCCCAAAAAGAAAAAAGACAAACTTCTGGCGGAAAAACGCAAGGATCCCAAAAAGATCGCCTGGTTCCAGTGCGTGGGCTCCAGGGATGTCAACAAATGCGACAACCCCTACTGTTCCTCGGTCTGCTGCATGTACGCGGTCAAGGAGGCCATCATTGCCAAGGAACATGCCGGCGATGGTCTGGATTGCTCCATTTTTTTCATGGACATGAGAACCCCGGGCAAGGAATTTGAAAAATACTACCAGAACGCAAAAGACAAACATGGCATCAATTTCATCAGATCCCGGGTGCATTCCGTGGTGGAGGATCCGGAAACCGGAGACCTGCACCTCCAGTATGCCGATGAGATGGGACAGATCGTCAGGGAAACCTATGACATGATCGTTTTGTCCGTGGGTCTGGAGATTTCCCCGGAAACCCGGGCATTTGCAGAAAAATTCAATATTGATCTCACGGAATCCGGATTTGCTAAAACCGGATCGTTCGAACCTGTGGCCACCTCCAGGGACGGCATCTATGTGTCCGGGGTGTTCAACAATCCCAAGGACATTCCCGAATCCGTCCTGGATGCGTCAGCTGCCGCATCGGCGGCCGGAGACGCCTTGGCTGAAGTCCGCAACACCCTGACCAAGGAAATCCCGGCGGTGCCGGAAACCAATGTGGTGGGAGACCGTCCCAGCATCGGCGTGTTCATCTGTGACTGCGGCTCCAACATCGCTGGTGTGGTGGACTGCCCCCAAGTGACGGAATACGCGGCCACCCTGCCCTATGTGACCGTGGCCGAAGAAACCACTTACGCATGCAGCCAGGATGCCCAGGACAAGATGGTGGAAATCATCAAGGAAAAAGGACTCAATCGCATCGTGGTGGCGGCGTGTACGCCGAAAACCCATGAGCCGCTGTTCCAGGAAACCTTGAAGAACGCAGGTTTAAACAAATACCTGTTCGAGATGACCAATATCCGGAACCACAACTCCTGGGTCCATAAAAACAACCCGGACATTGCCACGGAAAAGGCCAAAGACCTGGTTCGCATGGCGGTTGCCAAGGCAGCCCTGGCTCAGCCCCTCAAAGAGGAGAAGATTCAGGTCAATGCCTCGGTCATGGTGGTGGGCGGCGGACTGGCCGGCATGACCGCCGCCAGAAGTCTGGCGGCCCAGGGATATGAAACCCATATCATCGAGAAAAAACAGACCCTTGGCGGCGAGGCGGTTAAATTGTGGAAAACCGCTCAGGGAGAGGATGTACAGCAACATTTATCCGCCCTGATCCAAGACATTCAGGACAACGATAAAATTGTCGTCCATACCAGCACCACCCTGGAAGGGGTGGACGGGTTTGTGGGTAACTTTACCTCAAAGTTGAATACCGATGGGAAAACCACGGAACTGGCACACGGGATTGCGGTGCTGGCCACCGGTGCCAAGGCCCTGGAGACCACAGAATACAGTCTGGGTCAGGATGAGCGTATCATCCGAACTCTGGATTTGGACAGAATGTTCATGGAGAACGACCCGAAACTGGAGAAAATCCAGTCGGCCGTGTTCATTCAGTGCGTCGGGTCCAGAGAACCGGAACGTCCCTACTGTTCCAGGGTCTGCTGTACCCATTCCGTGGAAAATGCGGTTGCGCTCAAGGAAAAAAATCCGGACATGGATGTGTTTATCCTTTACCGGGATATCAGAACCTATGGGGAACGGGAACTGCTGTACAAAAAAGCCCGTGAAATAGGCGTGATTTTCGTCCGGTATGAGGTCACGGACAAACCACAGGTGAAAGTAGAAAAAGACTTTGTGTCCGTGACGGTCAAGGATCATGTCCTGAACCAGCCCATCACCATCCAAGCGGATCTGGTTACCCTGGCCACGGCACTGGTTCCCAGAAAAGATGAACGTCTGGCCAATTTCTTCAAGGTGCCTTTGAATGATGAAGGGTTTTTTGTTGAAAAACACGCCAAACTGGGACCGGCGGAATTTGCCACGGACGGGGTGTTTGTGGCGGGTTCCGGTCATTATCCCAAACCGGTGAACGAAACTGTTACCCAGGGACGGGCCGCCGCTTCCCGGGCGTTGACCTTGTTGGCCAAAAAGACAGTCTGTTCACCTCCGGCACCATTGCCAATGTGGATGTACAGAAATGCTCCGCATGCGGGGTGTGCGTGTCCATTTGTCCCTACAATGCCCCGTCTTTTGTGACTGAAGGCCGATTCGAGGGCAAGGCAGATATCAATGCCGTGCTGTGCAAAGGCTGCGGCCTGTGTGTGGCATCCTGTCGATCCGGTGCCATTCATCTGCGGGGATTTGATACCAACCAGATTTTTTCACAGATTTTCGCCCTGGGTGAAACAGCCTGAAGGAGAACATTCATATGACCGAAAAAAATATAAAAATTGTCAGTTTTCTGTGTAACTGGTGCTCTTACGGAGCCGCAGACCTGGCAGGAGTCAGCCGGATGGAGTATCCGGCGGATATCCGGGTCATCCGGATTCCTTGCTCCGGACGCATGAGTCCGAAATTCATTCTTTCCGCACTCCGGGAAGGCGCGGATGCCGTGTGGGTGTCCGGGTGACATCCGGGCGAATGTCATTACCTGGATGGTAATTATTATGCACGGCGCAAATTTGCCATGATGGGCAATCTGTTGGAACACATGGGAGTTGATCGGGACCGGATCCATTTTTCCTGGATTTCATCGGCCGAAGCCACCAAGTTCGTGGACGTGGTCAAAGAAATTTCCGACAAGGTCAGAGCCCTGGGCCCCAATAAAAAATTTGTCAAAGATTACAATAAATAAAGGTGTGAACTATGGATACCTGTATTGAAAAAATAAGGGCCATTGGTGCGGACCTGCTGGCCAAAGGCACAGTGGAAAAAGTGATCGGATTTGCTGACGGCTCCATTCCCATGGCCGCCCGCCCGGTATCACTGACTTCTGAAAATGATATGGATAAACTGGTGTTCAACTCGGTGTGCGGTCTTAATCTGGCCAATTATGTCTCCAAAAACAGCCTGTCAAAAAAAGAAGGAAAAATTGCCGTGGTGGCCAAAGGCTGTGATGCCAGAAACCTGGTCACCCATATTGTGGAAAACCAGATTGCCAGGGATCAGGTCTATATCATCGGGGTGCCCTGCACCGGCATGGTGGACAAGCGCAAGATCGCTTCCCTGTTCGAAGATGAAATCACGGGATTTGAAGAAGACGGCGATACCCTGACCATTACCTCCGCTTCAAAAACGGAAATGGTCAAAAAAGCGGATGTACTGCGGCACAACTGCCGGGTATGTACTCATCGGAATCCGCCGGTCTACGATGAGATGGCCGGGGATCCTGTAGAGGAACAGACCCTGGATCAGCCCTATGCAGACGTGAGCCGGATTGCTGCCATGGATACGGATACCCGGTGGGCATATTTTGAAAAGCTGACGGAAAACTGCATCCGGTGTTATGCCTGCAGGAATGCCTGTCCCCTGTGCTACTGCCCCACCTGTTTTGTGGACGAATCCGGTCCCCAGTGGGTGGGCAAAGGCCAGAACGAGACCGATGTCACCACGTTTCATTTCTTGCGGGCCTTTCACTGCGCCGGCCGGTGCACGGACTGCGGGGCCTGTGTGGAAGCCTGTCCCATGGGGATCAATGTCCGGGATTTCACGCGCAAGCTGAACAGCGACGCGCTGGAACTGTTTGGATGGGAAGCCGGCCTGGATCTGGATAAACGGCCGCCGCTGGATGTATACAGCCCTAACGATCCCAATGATTTTATCAAGTAAACTAATAAGGGTATGAATATGAATTTCATTACAATTGATAAAAAAGACTGGGCCCGGGGATTGATCAATCCAGGAAAACCTATCGGGTCTATGGTCCGGTTCAGGATGAGAACGGCTGCCAGATCAAGCCTCTGGCACCTGATATGCCACCGAAAATGGATGCCCCTGTCACGGTCATGTCTGCCAAATCCGTGCTGTTTCCGCAGACGGAAAAAATATTGACCGCCACCCTGGATGCATCAAAGCATGACCATCATATCATGAAACCGGTGAAAACCGATGACATGCCCCGGGTGGTCCTGGGCATCCGCCCCTATGATGCCAAAGCGGTTCAGCTGGTAAAACTCAACTTTGACAATCCTGATTATCAGGATCCTTACTGGTGTTCAGCCTATGATGCCACCACTTTTGTGGGGCTGGGCGTGACCCGTCCCGGGCCGTGTGATTTTTCAACGGCTGCCGGATGCGGACCATTTAGTGAAGACGGCCTGGATGTGCTCATGGCGGATCTGGATGACAAATACGTAGCAAAGGTGCTGACGGAAAAGGGTGAAAATGGGCGGCTGCTTGTGGATTCGATACCCGGCGGATGAAAGGAAAGCCAGGCTCTGTTTGATATTCTGCGGAAAGAAGCGGAGAAACAGATCCACGTGGATGTGGCCATGGACAAGCTGGCCGGGAAAAGCATTCTGGATCTGTATGAAGCCCCTTTCTGGGATGAAGTTGCGTTTTCCTGCATCAACTGCGGGACCTGCACGTTTGTCTGCCCCACCTGTTGGTGCTTCGACATTCAGGATGAAACCCGGCACAACACGGCCGTGCGGTTCCGCAACTGGGACACCTGCATGTCCCCGCTGTTCACACATCACGCCTCCGGCCACAATCCCAGAGGCGCCAAAGTACAAAGGGTCAGACAGCGGTTCATGCACAAACTCAAGTATTTTTTGGACAAGTACGATCAGGGAGTCATGTGTGTGGGATGCGGACGGTGTGTAGCTTCCTGCCCGGTGAACATCGATATCCGGGAGGTGTGCAGCCGGATGAACGATTATGAAACAACCAAATAGCGGACACTAAGGAGAATTCACATGGAAAACCCCTATCTGCCGTATCCGGTTCGCATAGACAACATAGAAGTGGCAACGGAAGACAAATCTTTGAAAACCTTTACCTTTGTCTTTGTTAACCCTGAAGATGAAGAAAAGTTTGCCTACCAAGCCGGTCAGTTTGCCGAACTGTCCATTCCCGGTGTGGGCGAGATCCCCATCGGCATCGCCTCATCTCCGGTGGAAAAAGGATTTGTCAAGTTCACGGTGTTCCGGACCGGTGTGGTGACCTCCCATCTTCACAGCATGAAGAAAGGGGATATCATGGGCATCAGAGGGCCTTTGGGCAACTGGTATCCCTGGGACAAGCTGGAGAACAAGAATGTGGTCATCATCGGCGGTGGATTCGCATTTACGACGTTGCGGTCCTCTATTGTCTATATGCTGGATTCGGCCAACCGGAAAAATTCAAAAATATTGACGTGGTTTACGGGGCAAGGTCTCCGGGCATGCTGCTGTACCGAAACGAGTTGTTTGAATGGGAAAAACGGGATGACATCAATATGCATATCACCGTGGATGGAACCGATGATCCCGACTGGAAATACCATATCGGGTTTGTTCCCCAGGTGGTTGATCAGAACGCGCCGGTTGCGGATGAAGACACCTATGCGATTGTGTGTGGCCCCCCATCATGATCAAATTCACCCAGCCGGCATTGACCAAACTCGGATATCAGCCGCACCAGATTATCATGTCTCTGGAAAACCGGATGAAGTGTGGTATTGGTATGTGCGGCCGATGCAATATCGGCAAGGAACTGGTGTGTAAAGACGGCCCGGTATTCACACTGGAAGAAATCAACCAGACCCCGAAAGAATATTGAAAAATCAAAGGGTTTGGCGGATTATTTTTTATGTTTCAGTCATGATTCTTTGTTGACAAGCACAGGCCGCTGAGATATGTTTAGATTTCAATTATTGAGGCTGACCTTTGAAGCCAAGACAGGACATGTCTTAACGTGATAGAAAAAAACAATTTACAGGAGGAAAGTTTACATGGCAACAGTTGAATTTAACGGGAAAACATTTGAAGTAGATGAGGATGGATTCCTTCTTGACTACAATTCCTATTCAGACGAATGGGTCGATTATGTAAAATCCCAGGAAGGAATTGAGGAAATGACCGAAGAGCACTGGAAGCTGGTCAAAGTGCTTCAGGACTATTATGAGAAAAACGGTATTGCTCCTATGGTTCGGGTTCTTTCCAAACTCACCAAATTCAAGCTCAAACACATTTACGAGCTGTTTCCTTCCGGCCCCGGAAAAGGTGCCTGTAAAATGGCCGGTCTTCCCAAGCCTACTGGATGTGTGTAAACCACAAATTCAGTTTGATTTGAACTAAATTAAAGGCCCTGTTTACTCCTCAAACAGGGCCTTTGTGTTTTCGGGGTCAGGCCTGCGTTATTGTAATTTATTGAAGAGAATAACTACAATAACGCAGGCCTGACCCCGAAATCCCCTGATACAGGATTGATATATGGTTGCCCTCAGTGAGACGGACAAAGAGATCCTCAATATGATCCAGCTGGATTTTCCCATTGATGCCCGCCCTTTTCAAGTGCTGGCAAAAAGACTGGGACTTTCCGAAGAAGACCTCATCGCGCGTGTTCAGGCTATGAAGGATTTGATGATCATTCGACGTATCGGCGGGAATTTCAGCCCGGACCGCCTGGGATATTATTCCACCCTTTGTACGGCACAGGTGCCGGAAAACAAAATCGAAGAATTCACCCGTACGGTCAATGCCTACCCAGGGTTACCCACAATTACATGCGGGACCATGACTTCAATATCTGGTTTACTTTTATCGCTCCTTCCCGGCAGCAGATTGCCGATTGCCTGGAAGAAATATCCCGGCAGACCGGGGTATCCCCCATCTTGAATTTGCCGGCCACCCGGGTGTTCAAAATTTCCGCCAATTTCAAACTATGAAAACGGTGACCCTGTGTCTGGCCATTGTCAAGTGCCGGTACAATCGATATGAAAACAACCTGAACACCTGCATCAATATGATTCAAACTGCGGCCCGGAACGGAGCTGACATGGTGGTCTTTCCGGAAATGAATCTCACCGGGTATGGGACGGATCAGCGGTTGTCCTCTTTTGCCCGGCCGGTGGATTCCCGTCTGGCATTCACATTGTCCCGGTTGTCTGATCAGCTGGATCTGGCGATTCTGGCGGGACTGGCTGAAAAGGCTGAGGGGCGGATCTATGGATCTCATCTGGTGTTCATTCCCCATACCGCTTACGGCAGATACCAGAAACTTCACATTGCACCCAATGAGCAGGATTTATTCACTCCGGGGAATGAGATTCCGCTGTTTGAACATTCCGGGGTCCGATTCGGTATTCAGCTGTGTTATGACGTCCACTTCCCGGAGCTTTCCACAGCCATGGCACTGGACGGGGCGGACCTCATTGTTTTCCCCACGCCTCACCCCGGGGACAGAGACTGACAAATTCACTTCCTGGATGCGGCATCTCCCGGCCCGGGCATTCGATAACGGGGTGTTTGTGGCAGCAGTGAACCAGACTGGGGACAATGGAGCAGGTTTGAAATTTCCCGGACTGTCACTGGTGCTCGGTCCGGACGGCAACCTGGTCTCCCGGTCCTTTTCGGGTGAGAACCACCTGCACTTTGTGTCACTGGATTCAAAACTGCTGGACCATGTCCGGTCTCACCGGATGCGGTATTTTCTGCCCTATCGTAGAAAGGATCTGTTTCCCTTCACTGGCTGACCAGCATTCGCCGGTTCTGGATATAGGCATCCCGGAATGCAGTATACGGATCCAGTGCCGCATCTTTTAAGCTTTCATAATCGCCGAGGTGAAAAGATGTCCGGTTGACGATATCTAACATCTCGATTCCCATCTGCAGTTCCCAGGGGGACACATAGTCGATGGGATCCAGCACAAAATAATCCCCAGCCATGCCCGCAACATCCCGGAGCGTGGACGGTCCCAGTACCGGCAGTACCAGATAAAATCCCTCCTTGATGCCGTATGTTCCCAGAGTCTGTCCCAGATCTTCTTTCTGCGTATGCATGCCCAGATGTTTCTGGGCCACCTGGTTGAAACCCAGAATCCCGGCTGTGGAGTTTACAAGAAAAATCCCGAATTCATCCGAAGCCTGTTCCAGTTTCCATTGGAGCAGGTTGTTGACAAACCGGATCGGAAACTTCAGGTTGTGGAAAAAATTGCGGATACCTTTTCGGGCCGGTAATGGCATCACAGCCTTGTAACCTTTGGCCACTGGTTTAAGGAAATAATAATACAGGCGGTCATTGACCACATACATGGCATAATTGAAATGGAAAAGGGGGTCTGGAACCGGATCTTCCAAAGTGGCTACCGGGTCATTTTCAAAAAAATCTTCCTCCTCAAAAGGATCGGTTTCTTTTACAGTGTTTTCGGCCGGGTTTTGACTGCCGGTGGATGGCACATCCGACCATGCCGGCGACCACATGGTGGTGAACAAACAGATCCCTGCAACAATCCAAAGCCAGTGACATCGCTTTTTCATTTATCTGTTTTCCTTTCAGAAGCATCGTTACTGAAAATAAATTTTTAATCAATGATTCAATGTCCAGCGCAGATTCCGTATTTTCGATCTCATCCCCTTGTGACAGCATCAGATCAGATCCTCCCGGTAAAATTTCAATATATTTCTCTCCGATGATTCCCTCGGTCCGGATGGAAGCGATGCTGTCTTCGGAAATTCCAATATGGCTGTCGATCTCCATTGTCACTTTTGCCACCAGAAGTTTTTTGTCAATACTGATCTCCGACACATGACCGATCCTAACCCCTGCCAGATTGACGGATGCTCCATTTTTCAATCCGGATACCGAAGAAAAATAACCATGGACGGCATACCGGTCTTTGAAGAACCGGGAAAACTCCCCCACCACCAGAAACAGATATCCGGTGCAGATCAGGGTGACAATGACAAAAATTCCTACATAAAAATCCCGCTTCCGATCAGTCATACAACTCTTCCCTTCCTCTGATAAAAGCACACGCTGTGTCATGGTCACATGCCATGATTTCCTGCCTGGTCCCCTTGAAAATAATCTTCCCTTCATCCAGCAGTGCAATCTGTTGAGCCAGATCAAAAATATCCGGAATATCATGGCTGACGATTACGGCGGTAAACCCGAATTGTTTCTGAAATTCCCGGATCATGTGATGCACATCATTTTTTCGTATCGGGTCCAGACCGTGGTGGGTTCATCGAACAGGATCAATTCCGGATTCGTCACCAGGCCCGGGCCAGGGCCACCCGTTTTCGCATGCCGCCGGACAGCTCGGACGGATATTTGCGGTCAACACCCTCAATGCTCAGCCGGGCCATACGGTCATGGACCTTTTCCCGGATCTGGGACTCTGTCATCCGGGTGGTTTCCGTTAACGGCAGTGCAATGTTTTCATATGCCGTCAGAAAATCGAACAAGGCATTGTCCTGAAACATATAACTCATGTTTTTTTTGAACTGCATGGCCTGTTTTTCGGAAAGTCGGTTCAGGGACCTGCCCTGGATCAGTACGTCTCCCTCATCTTCCTGGATCAGGCCCACGATATGCTTGAGCAGCACGGATTTGCCGGAACCGCTCTTACCGATCACCACGGTGACGGTGCCTTTGTCAATGGTCAGATTGATTCCTTTAAGCACCTCCAGGCTGCCGAATCGTTTCCACACATTTTTGAATTCAATAAATGGCTGTGTCATCGTCATACCAGAAAAGAGGTGATCACATAATCACAGATCAGAATACTGATGCACGACTGAACAACAGCACTGGTTGTGGCCTGAGATACCCCTTTTGCCCCGGATTGTCCCTGATGGTTCATATGGGCGAAAAATCCCCGGTAGCAACAGATAGCGGTCACAACCAGAGAAAACACAACAGACTTGATAAGTCCCCCCAGATATCCATGAAATTGACGCTCTGGATCACCTTGTCCATGTAAACGGCTTCATTGATCCCCATTAACAGGGAACCGGACAGAAATCCACCAAAAATGCCCACCACATCAAAAAAGAAGTCAGCAATGGAAAACTGACCAGAGCAGCCAGAATTCTCGGTGTAAACAGAAACCTGATCGGATCGATCTGCATGGTGATCAACGCATCGATCTGTTCAGACATGCGCATGACACCGATTTCGGCTGCCATGGCAGATCCGGCCCTTGCAGTAATCATAATAGCCGTCAGAACCGGCCCCAGTTCTCGAATCAGACTCAAAGCCACGGCCCCGCCTAAAGCCGCTTCCGATCCAAAGCTGACCAGCGTGTAATATCCCTGGAGACCCAGCACCATCCCGGTAAACAGGCCGGTCAAAAGAATGACAAACAGGGATTTGGCGCCAATGAACCAGACCTGGTCCATGGTCTTTCCAAACTGAAACGGAAAGACCGGTATCTGTCGGATACCGGCAAAGAAGAACCGGGTCAGCCGGCCCACTGATTCAATATATCTGGAAAATGGATTTCCAATGGCTTCTATCCATCGATTGTTCATAATTTTAGACTTATACCTGAATCAACTTGAAAAGACAAGAAATAGAAAAAGCAGATTATTGGATTGACACAAAAGTGAAAAAACAATACGTATAATCGAATTGTCGCATGCAAAGCCGGATTAATTCTTTACAACTAGAAAAAAATGCAATGAATGATATGATTGCGGGAATCGATGTCGGATCTGTTACTGTCAGTATCGCGTTGATTGACAGCCATACCCATCTGGTTCACAAAGCCAGTGTTTTTCATCATGGGGATGTCAAAAAATGTCTGACTGAATTACTGTCCCATGAAGCAATGACTTGCGTGACCCATGTTTCGGTGACGGGTTCGACACCGGGGTTCGTTTTCTGCCATGAGCGGGTTGATGACCAGGTGGCATTGATCCGAGCCGCCAAATTTTTATACGATCAGTCCTTTGATGCCCTGCTTCATGTGGGGGGTGAGAAGTTCTCCTTAAGCCTGTTTGATCAAAGCGGAAATTATACCGGGGCCCGTTATAACACCTCCTGTGCCGCCGGTACCGGCAGTTTTCTGGACCAGCAGGCCCGGCGCCTGAACCTGCATGGGTCTCATGAAATCAGTGAACATGCCTTGAAAAATCAGCATGCCCGGCCCGACATTGCCACCCGGTGCGCGGTGTTTGCCAAAACCGACTTGATTCATGCCCAGCAGGAAGGATACAACATAGAACAGATCTGTGACGGCCTCTGCCATGGGCTGGCCAAAAACATTGCCAATACCCTGTTCAAGGGAAGCACCTTTTCCGGGAAAATCATTTTTTGCGGTGGCGTGTCACAGAACCGTTCTGTGACAAAGTATCTGGAATCTTTGTTGGGCGTGACACTTGCCATTGATGACTGTGCCCAGGTTTATGGAGCTATGGGAGCGGCCCTGTCCCTGGCGGATGAGATACAGGACCGAAACCCGGCACCCCGGGTTTTGATTCACCCCGGGCTTTTTTTACAGACACGGTCAAAAACGACAAATACCGGTATCCCCCGCTGTCTCTGACACTGTCCGATTATCCAGATTTTGCCTGTTTTGACGTATATATGGCGGACGGGGTTGAAGTGGAAGTGTATACAGACCCTGTGCAGGCAGACCTGTCTGGAGCGTTTCTGGGACTGGATGTGGGATCCACAAGCACCAAGAGTTTTCTGATTACCAGAAGCCTTTTGCCGGTGATCGGGTGTTATACTAAAACCGCTTCCCGGCCAGTGCAGGCGGTACAGGCGATTTTCAAGGTCATGGACAACTGGATTTCACGAAACCGGCTGGAAGTGACCATCGCCGGCTGCGGCACCACAGGGTCCGGCCGCCGTATCAGCGCCCGGGTGATCGGTGCGGATCTCGAACCTGATGAGATCACAGCCCATGCCACAGCCGCCGTGAACCTGAACCCGGATGTGGATACCATCATCGAGATAGGGGGCCAGGATGCCAAATTCACCCTGCTCAAGGACGGCCGGGTGACCGCTTCGGTAATGAACACCGTGTGTGCGGCCGGCACCGGCAGTTTCATCGAAGAACAGGCACAGAAACTGTCATGCCCCCTGCCCCAATATTCAGACAGGGCCGAGGGGATTCCGGCTCCGGTGTCCAGTGACCGGTGCACAGTGTTCATGGAGCGGGACATCAATTACTTTTTTGCTGAAGGGTTTGAACAAAAGGAAATACTGGCATCTGTGCTCCATTCGGTCAGGGACAATTACCTGACCAAGGTGGCGACTGTGGGCAACATTGGTAACTGCATCCTGTTCCAGGGGGCCACGGCACGGAACCGGGCACTGGTGGCGGCGTTTGAACAGAAACTTCAAAAACCGATCCATGTGTCCCAGTTCTGCCATCTGACCGGAGCGTTGGGCGTTGCTCTGCTGGCTGCTGAACAAGGGATAGACCATTCCGGGTTCCGGGGATTTGATCTGTGGGAAAAAATATTCCAGTCCGTCAGGAAGTGTGTCAGTTGTGCAGCAATTACTGTAAAATCACTATTGCCGATGTCGACGGACAGCCCCAGGCATATGGATTTCTGTGCGGCAGAGACTATGACACTCAAAAACGGGTGGACAGGGATACCCGGTACAGCCTGAAAAAATTGAGAAAGCCTTCCCCCGCCCTCTTGCAAATGACCCACTGGATCAGGATGCCCCGTCCATCGGTATTCCGGCGGCCCTGCATCTGTTTGAAGATCTGGCGTTCTGGGAGATGTTTTTTTCCATTCTGGGCATTCGGACCGTTGTCAGCCGAAATTTGAAACAGCCGGTGGCGCTTGGCAAAACACTGGCCAAAGCGGAATTTTGTGCGCCGGTTATGGCCTTGCACGGCCATGTGGTCCACCTGCTGAAAAAAACTCCGTACGTGTTTCTACCGTTTTATTTTGAAGAAAAAACAAATCAAAAAGGTGTCCGCCGGCAACATTGCTATTACACTCAGTTTACTCCTTCGGTGCTGGCCTGCCTGGACAGCGGCGAAAAAGACCGGCTGATTATGCCCACCATCAAGTACCTGTATTCGAGCCTGCATACCAAAATGGCTCTGTACCGGGCCTTGAAACCGGTGATACCCCATCGACCGCTCTCATTTTTCGATATCCATGCCGCCTGGGACAAGGCCATGGAATTCCGGAAAACCGAACAGGCGCGTCTGGCAGCCGTATTTCAGACAAAGACCCAGGATGTGTTCGGCGTGAAAGTGCTGCTGCTGGGACGGCCCTATACCGTACTGTCAGACACCATGAATCACCATATTCCCCAGATGTTTGAAAAAATGGGGGTTCAGACGTTTTTCCAGGATATGGTGAACACGTTAGATCTGGACCTGTCTCCCATCCGCCCCCTGCTGGAGGAAATCCACTGGAAATATGCGGCCCGAATTCTGGAATCCGCCTATGCTGCCGCCTTGACAGACGGGTTGTATCCGGTATACATTACCTCTTTTCGGTGTTCCCCGGATGCGTTCGGGGTGGATTACTTTAAACAGATCATGGAACGGTGCCACAAGCCTTATCTGGTACTGGAACTGGATGAGCACGACTCCAGTGTGGGATATGAGACCCGGATCGAAGCGGCGGTTCGGTCATTTACCAACCATTTCCAGTCTAGTTCTCGTTCAAAGGCTGTTCCCATGGACTTCTCGCCGCTGTTTTTGACCGGCCCGATGACAAGACCATTGTTTTCCCCAACTGGGATACCTTCACCGGCCAATTGATCGTTTCCACCTTTCAGAGCGAAGGGTACCCGGCCCTGCTGATGGAGGAAACCTCGGAAACCCTGAAAAAATGTCTGCTCACCAACACCGGTCAGTGTATCCCTCTCAACGCACTGGCGGCCGGATTCATTCACACGGTCAGAAAACATCACCTGAATCCGGCCGATACCGTGTTATGGCTCAACCGGTCGGATATCGCATGCAACATCCGGCTGTACCCGTATCATATCCAGCAGATTCTCAAGCAGGAGGGAAAAGGGTTTGAAAATTCCGGGATCTATCTGGGGGAGCTGTCTTTGTTCGACATTTCCTTTAAAGCGTCCACTAATGCTTATTTCGCCTATATGTTTGGCGGGCTTCTTCGAAGTATTGGCTGCAAAATCAGGCCCTATGAGGTAAATCCGGGCGAGACCGACCAGGTGATGGGAAAAGCGCTTACCATCATCAATCAGGCATTTGCTAATGGCGGGTCCAAGGAACAGGCACTGGCCCGTGCCATTCCGCTGTTTGAACGGATCAAGACCCGTGATCCAGGCACACGGCCCAAAGTGGCGATTTTCGGAGACCTGTATGTTCGGGACAATGATGTCATGAATCAGGACCTGATCCATTTTATCGAAGCCCATGGCGGTGAAGTGATCACCACGCCTTATTATAAATATGTGAAAATCATCGCCGGGTCCTATTTCAGAAAATGGTTCAAAGAGGGTAAATATCTCAGTCTGATCTCCAACAAAGCCCTTCTGACAGCTATGAATACCATGGAAAAAAGATATTATCCCTACTTTGAACCCGTTCTGCATGAACTGGATTTCACTCCCCCCGCAGCATGTGAAGATGTTCTGATCCGCTATGGGATTCAGCCGGAGCACACCGGTGAATCCATGGACAACATCCTGAAAATTCATCATCTCCTTCAGGAACATCCGGATCTGGCGCTTCTGGTACAGACCACCCCGGCCTTCTGCTGTCCCGGCCTGATTACCGAAGCCATGTCGTCCCGGCTGGAAGCCACCACCGGCGTCCCCATCGTCAGTATCACCTATGATGTTTCCGGAGGAAACAAAAACAAGGTGATTGTCCCGTTTATCAAATATTACAAGCGCAAAAAATCTGTGAATGGCTTCCGAAAGGCCATTCCTTGAAACAGGCTGAAAACGGCATTGCCTCCGTCAGCGGTCATTGAACTCAAAAATCTGAATAAAACGGGATCACCTGAAAATCGTTGCCCCTGGAGGTGATGGTAACGGCGCCATGTTTATCGGTCCGGAAGACCTGGATGTGTTTCTGCGCATACCGGCGAATCACATCAGGGTCGGGAAACCGGTATGGATTGTTGAATCCACTGGAAATCACGACAATTTCCGGATCCACCCGGTCCAGAAAAACGGGTGGACGATGAATTGCTGCCGTGATGCGGGGCCAGCAGGATTTTCGATGACAGATGATGGGACCTGTTTTCGGCCAGCAAGTGCTCCCGGACAGCCTGAATATCGCCTGGAAATAACATGGTAAATTCTTTCCATGTCAGTTTGAATACCAGAGAACGGTCATTGCCTTCCCAATCAGGATTCACAGCATCACATTGAAAAAAAGTCAGGAAAGTGTTTTCCCAGCCCATCTGGTTTGTTTGGCACCCGGGAATGAACACCGGGATGTTTTTATCTCTGCAGGCCGCCATGATCCGTTCAAACGATTCATCAGGCTGGTATCCTCGTTTTTTACCAGGATTCCGATCCCAAAATTTTCCAGGATAAACACCAGCCCATTCATATGGTCCGCATCCGGATGAGTCAGAATTACCGCATCCAAAGCTGTGATTCCCTGATACCAAAGAAACGGAGCCACCACATACCGACCTACATCAAACCGGGCGTTGCTGGAAAATCCGCCGCCGTCCACTAGAATAGTTTTGTTTTCAATGGTTTGAATCAATGCGGCATTGCCCTGCCCCACATCCATTACTGTGATGGTCAGATGGTCTGGTGGGCCGGGCCGGGTCATGATACGGATTACGCAGATTATCAGCATGGCACCCAGGACCGCGGCCATGACCGGGGTGGAATTTCGAAAACACAGCAGACAGAAAACAGTACCCAGAAACCCATAAGCCAAGGCGATATCGAACGTGGACCAGGCTGGTATATATGACCAGGCATACGGGAGTTCCGTCAGCCGGTCTGCATACAGGGAACACCATTCTATCAGCTGGGCCGCATCGGCCAGAATCCGGGCTGCCGGGTCAGGGAACAGGGGCCACACTGCCAGGCTCACCAGACCGGCCGGCAGGCACACGAAACCAATGACCGGCACCAAGATCAGATTGGCCGGGATCTGAACCAGGGAAACCAGGTTGAAATATCCGGCAATCAGGGGAAACGTGCCCAGACCGGCCAGCAGGGTCACTCCGCTGATACCTGCTGCAAACCGGGAGATGCCGTGGAGATTCAGTTTCGGGTATTTCTCCATCACTTTTATGCCGGCGATAATGAACAACACGGCGGTAAACGACAACTGAAAAGAGATGGAAAACAGCGCGGCCGGATCGATCAAAAGGATGATGATGCCGGCCCCGGCCAGGGTGTTGAAAGGATGACTCTGCTTTTCAATGACAAAAGAAACCATGAACAGGGTGATCATAAGGAACGCCCGCTGGGTGGAAGGGGAAAATCCGGAGAACACAAGATACACTCCAAGGGGAACCAGAGTCAGCAGTCCGGCGATTTTCCGGGCTTTGGCATAAACCATCCATTTGGGAAACAGCCACAGGACCCGATAAAACACAAAGAAAAAGATCAGGCAAAGGATCCCCATATGCAATCCGGAAATAGCCAGTAAATGAGAGGTTCCGGCTCTGGCGAACCGATCTCTCAACTCCGTCGGCATTCCGTGTTTGATGCCTGTAATGATTGCAGCCATCACATAAGCCCCATCCCGGTGTTCCAGGCGGGTCATGACAAATTCATAAAACCGGTTCCGGGTGTCTTCCAGTACCTGAATGACCCGGATCCAGACGGGCAGGAATGGATCTGTGATTTTTGCACTTTATCCGCACGGGTATGAACCGACCCTAAAATGCCCTGTCGTTTCAGAAAGATTTGATAGTCAAATCCGCCGGGATTGCCGAAATTCCGGACAGGCCGGATGGGGCCAGAAAATCGGATATGATCATTGAACCGGAAGGTATTTTCCGATTTGCCGTACAGATTCAAGTGGATACGACCGGATATGGCCAGAGGTTCGGAATGGGTATGATTTTGCGGCAGTCGGATTGTCCGGCAGTTTACTGTAATCCGGATTTTATGGGGATACTGCCGGGCAAATGAAGTCACCCGCCCGGTCAGAGCGATTCCTTGCTGGTTGTAGAAATTGGAGATACGACCGGCCGGTATCTCCGGAGAATGGATCAGAAAACTGTGAAATCCCGACCAGATGCCGAGCACAAGGCATATACAGATAATCGTTTTTCTTCTGCCTGCCATTCCGAAAAAACACAAGGACACGGACACCGCAGGAATCAGAACCATCCAGACCGGATGGGACAGACTGGACATGCTGCCTGCCAGGATTCCGGTCATCATGGTTAGACAGACAGGAATCAGCGGCGGGATCATCGGCTGTGACAGTAATTTCACATGCGTTTGCTTCCTGACGATTGTTTGATGTCGTTATCTGATTCGTTTGATATCCGCTCCCAAAGCGGAAAACTTCTCCTCCATGGCTTCGTATCCCCGGTCCATATGATACACCCGGGAGATCACGGTGGTGCCGTTTGCCATGAGTCCGGCGATCACGAGCGACGCACTGGCCCGCAGGTCCGACGCCATCACCTGAGCCCCTGGAGGGCCGGCACTCCCCTGACCATGGCGAGATTTCCTTTGGAAAGCGTGATATTTGCCCCCATACGCATCAGCTCATTGGCATGGATAAATCGGTTTTCGAAAATGGATTCATGGATCATGCTGGTGCCCTGCCCCAGGCACATCAACGCCATGAACTGGGCCTGCATGTCCGTTGGAACCCGGGATACGGCAGGGTCTGAATGTCTACGCTTTTGACGGCATCCCCTCCCCGGACCCGGATCTGTTCAGGCTGAATTTCGATCTGCGCGCCCGTGGATTTGAGTTTGCTGATCACCCCGCCGATATGATTCGGATTGCACCGGGTGAGCCGCACATCTCCTCTAGTGGCGGCCGCTGCCACCATAAAGGTGCCGGTTTCAATCCGGTCAGGAATTACCGTGATCCTGGCCGGCCTGAGCCGCTCCACCCCATCAATTGTGATGATGGGAGACCCGGCCCCGGCAATGTGCCCCCCCATCTCGTTGAGAGCCTCAGCCAAATTCACGATTTCTGGCTCCCTGGCCGCATTTCGAAGAATGGTCCGACCTTTGGCCAGGGTCGCCGCCATCATCAGGTTTTCCGTGCCGGTAACAGTCGGGTGTCAAAATAGATCTCCCCGCCGGTTAACCGATCCGCTCTGGCTTCGATATATCCATGGTCAATGGAGATTTTCGCCCCAAGTGCTTCCAGGCCGGTCAGGTGCATGTTCACGGGCCGGGCACCGATGGCGCACCCGCCCGGCATAGACACCTTGGCATGGCCGAATCGGGCTAGCAGGGGCCCGAGTACCAGAATGGAGGCCCGCATCTTTCGCACCAAATCGTATTCCGCTTCTATCTTTCGGATTCCGGACCCGTTTACGGTCATGACATGATTCTCAAGTGAACACGCTGCCCCCAGATCCTCCAGAAGGAGCTTGATGCTTTTGATATCCATCAGATGAGGTACATTGTCAAATTCACACATGCCGTCCACCAGAATGGCGGAAGCGATAAGCGGCAGGGCCGCATTTTTGGCACCGGAAACCCTTACTTCACCCTCAAGCCGCCGTCCGCCGTTGATTTCTATTTTATCCATATATGATGTCTCTTTTCAGATTGTCCGTGTTGCCAGATGGATTTTAATACGTGTTTTCCGACTGGGTTGTTATACCGGTATATTGAGATAAATAATTGAAAAGAGGGGGGCCGCAACCCTCCCCCCTTGAAATTTTGTGGTACCCGGGACGAGAATTGGACTCGTACAGTGCTTAGCACTGAGGGATTTTAAGTCACCGCCTCCAAGTTTCCTCATCTCTTCATAAGAACACGGATATCCCCCACAGCAATGGGTTTTCGCTTTCTTAGTTTTGGTTAATACCTGCCCCCTTTTAGCATATCCTGGATTATATTGGAACGTTTTTCACACACAGATTCATACACGGAAGATAAATTTTGTCCACTTTCTTTTAAAACACGTTAATAGACAGCAAAATCGCGACTATTTTTTTGTTACTTCGTTTGCAAGTCTGCGATGTAAGAATTAAAGTCGAAAAGGAATTTTCTTGCCAAGGCTCTATTTTCCCATATCTGTTCATGCCAAAAAACATGGTACGGATTTTGCAAAAAAATTTTGTCATAAAAATTTCAAGCCGTCTATATTTCAAATAATAAAAAGGGAGAAAACATGTTGTCTGTCGAAAAAAGCAAAACCGCTTTATTGGTAATGGATGTGCAAAATGACATTGTTCACATGGAAGGAAAATATAAAGATTTTGGTTGCCCAGCCCATGCTAAAGAAAGAGATATTTTTGGTAGTATCAAAAAAGTCCTTACAACGGCCAGGAATAAAGGTATAAAGGTAATTCATGTTAAATTCGGGATGCGAGATTTTAAGGCAGAAACCGCTAAAAACAATACCCCGATTCTGAGTGCCGTAAAAGAACTGAAAGCCTGTAATCTTAATGAATGGGGCGGTGAAATACATGAAGCCTTTACCCCAGTGAAAGGTGAAGAAATAATAGAAAAAATCGGGTCAACTCCTTTCACAACACCAATCTTAAAAAAATATTGGATGATGCTGGAATTGACACACTTATAATGACAGGTGTTGCAACAAACTATGTAGTTGAGGCGACGGCCAGACATGCTTCAGATGATGGTTATAAAGTAATCACAGTCGAAGATTGCTGTTCAAGCATGAATCAGGAACTACACGAGTTCAGCATAACCAATATTTTACCCAATCTCGGGCAAGTTTGTACATCAGATGAAATTGTGGATCTAATGCAATAATCCATTAAAAGTAGGCTGCCCTTGTCCCTTGTTGAGATCTAAAAAAACGTCATCGCGGCTGTTTTTTACAGAAATACTAAATAAATCCGTTGGTAATTCCGAACAGATTCAGGTCCGAGTCGGAAGGCCTCGGTAAAAACGGAGCTGTCTTTTCATGAGCGCTGATTACAAAAATGGGAGGAGACGGCCGGGGGGGTGTTTTTTTGTGGCCTACTCTCTGATGAACCAAATGTTTTTGCCACTAAAAAGGGGCTATCGATTTTGCCGTAACCCCTTTTTTTATTTGGTACCTGGGACGAGAATTGAACTCGTACAGTGCTGAGCACCGAGGGATTTTAAGTCCCTTGCGTCTACCAGTTCCGCCACCCAGGCATAATTGTCAGGTTTCTACCGCATTTTTCCATCTTTTTCAAGGCAAAATCTGTTTTGGCATGCCTCTCAGATCATCCCGCATCAAGGATGTAACCTTGATTAAACTTCGGTATCCCCATCCGCAGAATATTTTTGGTCGCCCGTTCGGCGGATAGCACCACACTTAGCCCGGCCCTTTGCCCGGTTCCACCCTGCCTCATTTTTCAGCCCCGAGGGTGGTGGTCTTTCATGAATTCCAGGGAATACAAACCCACCCCGGCCCAGATGAACCCGAAGGTGATCAGGCTGTGAATGGAGAACGGTTCCCGGTACACAAAAACACCCAGCAAAAATGCGATGGACGGGGCCAGATACTGGATAATGCCGATGGTGGACAATTTGAGCCGTTTGGCAGCAGCGGCAAACCACAGCAGCGGTAACGATGTTACCACCCCGGCTCCGATCATCCAAAGGGTCAGGCCGGCATCTTTTAAAAACAAGGATTTTCCTGTCCCAATCAAAAACAGGATATAGACCAGGGCTGGTATCATCAGGATCAGGGTTTCCACGAACAATCCCGGCAGTGGCCCCACAGGGATTCGTTTTCGGCAGTATCCGTAAAAGGCAAAGGACATTGCCAGGGTCAGAGCAAACAGGGGCGGTTTGCCATAGGCGGCAAGGGAATAGACCACCCCGGTCAAGGCGAACCCCAGGGAGATGCATTGCAGCCGGGTGAAAGTCTCTTGGAGCAGCACAAATCCAAGAAGTACGTTAATCATGGGGTTAATATAGTATCCCAGACTGGTTTCTAGGACCCGTCCGGAATTGACCGCCCAAATATAGACAAACCAGTTCCCGGCGATCAACAGACTGCTGATGGTCAGCCCTTTCCACTGGGAAGGAGACCTGAAAACCTGGACCACCTCTTTTCCTCTTTTCTGCACGCACAGGATCACAAAAACAAAAATACAGGACCAGACAATGCGGTGACACAGAATTTCGAAGGGCTGGGCTGCCTGCATCTGTTTCCAGTAGACCGGCAGAAACCCCCAGGAGGCAAATGCGGCCAGGCCGAACAGTACACCGGATAAAGATGAATTCATTTCAATCCTCATTTTGTGGGTTGACCGGGCCAGTGTAACACGCTTTCCGGGAATGGCAACTCCAAAATGGCGCCTGCGGTGCATTGGCATTGTCAAACCCCCATTTTTCTGATAAATCTGGCCACCATGAAATGGATCGATTCAGAAAGGCTGGTGCTGGCATCCCGGTCGCCCCGTCGCAGAGACCTGCTGGCGCAGATGGGACTGAAACTGGAAATACTGCCGGCAGATGTGGACGAAACCCTGGATCCGGGCCTGTCTCCAGCTGCCTGTGTGACCGTTCTTGCTGAAAAAAAAGCCAGGGCTGTGATGCAGCAGCGCCCCCAGGCATGGGTGCTCGGGGCAGACACCATCGTTGTCCGGGATGCCACCATATTAGGCAAACCCGAAAACAAATCCCAGGCCGTATCCATGCTCGAACAGCTCAGCGGTGCCAGTCATTCGGTGTTCACCGGATATGCAGTGGGCCGTCTCACAAGCGGGGACATGGCGGTCCGGGCCATTGAGACCCAGGTGACGTTCAAGGTTTTGACAAAACCTGAAATTCTCTGGTACACTGATACCCGCGAACCATATGACAAAGCCGGTGGATACGCGGTGCAGGGTCTGGGGGCATTCATGGTCAAAGAAATCCGGGGTTCCTGGGCCAATGTGGTGGGCCTGCCGGTGTGCGAGGTGATCCAGACCCTGGTATCTCTAAAGGCGATACAATTTCAAACTCAAGGACAAGTCCCATGACAGCCATTCAAGACAACCTGACAGTGATCCGGAACAAAATTCAAACAGCTGCCGCTTCCTGCGGCAGAGATCCGGCTGGCATTGTCCTGGTGGGGGTAAGCAAAAAAACCGGTGGAAAAACTCCGACAGGCCATCAATGCCGGGCTGACTGATTTGGGAGAAAATTATATTCAGGAAGCGGTGGACAAAATCGATGCCATCGGCAGAACCGCCGCATGCTGGCATTTTATCGGCCATCTCCAGTCTAACAAGGCCCGGTTTGCGGTGCAGTATTTTGATCTGATCCATACGGTGGACAAGATCAAACTGGCCAAAGAGATCGACAAACAGGCCGGAAAAATTAACAAACGCCAGAAAATCCTGCTTCAGGTAAATATCGCACATGAAGAAACCAAATCCGGTGCCGGTGCCCATGAAGTCCTGGAACTGGCACAGACGGTCATGAAATTTAAGAATCTGGAATTGCAGGGATTGATGTGCATGCCCCCGTATTTTGAAGATCCTGAAGAAGCCCGGCCCTATTTTCGATATCTCGCACAGATCCGTGAAAAAATTGTGAATGCCGGGATGGCTGTGGATGCCATGCGCCATCTGTCCATGGGAATGAGCCACGATTTTGCCGTGGCCATTCAGGAAGGGGCCACCCTGGTGCGGGTGGGCACCGCGATTTTCGGGTCCCGGGCATGAAGCTTTTGCTGCACACCTGCTGCGGGCCATGCACCATTTATCCGCTACAGATTCTCACCGATGCGGGCATTCAGGTGATGGGTTTTTTTATCGGCACAATATCCATCCCTACACCGAATGCCTTAAAGAGAAGACACCCTTGCCCGATATGCAGAGAATCAGAGACTGAAAATGATCTGGCAGTCCGACTATCAGCTGGAATCCTTTATCCAGTCCGTGGTGTTCCGGGAAAAGTACCGGTGCCGGTACTGCTATCATGCCCGGCTTTTTGCCACTGCCAAAATTGCAAAAAAAGGTAAATTTGATGCCTTTTCTTCCACCTTGCTCTACAGCCGGTTCCAGAACCATGCTCTGATCCGGGAAATTGGAGAGGCGGTTGCCAAGGAAACAGGGGTGAACTTTTTTTATCATGATTTCAGAGAAGGATGGAAACAGGGTATTGAAGCATCCAGGGCCCTGGGCATGTACCGGCAGTCTTACTGCGGCTGTATCTACAGTGAAATGGAGCGGTACTACAAACCGGCGACAAAGCACACCTAAGACCGGTCAACGGCATACGGTTCATTTTTTAGCCTCCGGGTTTTCAATGGGGAATCGTTTTGTTGAGCTGATTGATCATTGACACCAGACGGCGGTCGGTTTGGTGGAGCCTGGCCGCAAGAACGATGAACAAATGCTTGGCCACCTCCGGGTATTTTTCGATCACCTCCTCGATCTTGTCGCCGGGAAACCGTTTAATCTTGCACCGCCCCTTGGAAATAATGGAAGCAGACCGGGCGTCTCCGGTAATGGCGGCCATTTCTCCGAAATACTCACCCGGCTGAGTAATTTCAGCAATTTTTTTACCTCCTTTGACCACATACACCGCTCCCTGGATCAATTTGAAAAAATCTATATCCGTGTTGTTTTCTCGGATGATCACATCCTTGTCCTCGTAGATCTCCAGATCCGGGTTCACCAGATAGGCCGGCAAAGATTCTTTGGTGATCACAGTTTTTTTCACCACCTCTTCAAAAGAAGTTTCCCCGTCTTTGATTTTCTGGAGCCCGGCATCACGCAGGGTGACCATGCCTTCCTGGACCGCCACCTTGCGCAGCTGGTCTTCGGACACTTCAGCACTGATGGCTTTGGCCACCTCATCAGTGACTTCCATGAGTTCATACAGGCCGACCCGGCCTTTGTATCCGGTACCGTTGCAGTGGGGACAACCGTTGGGACCCATGAATTTCAGGTCTGGAATTTCTTTTTTTGAAAACCCCTCCAGCTCCAGCATGTCTGGATCATATCCTCTTACCTCTTTTTACATTCCGGGCATAGTCGCCTGGCCAGTCGCTGGGACAACACCATGGTGACCGAAGCCGAGAGCATATAGGAAGGAATCCCGATATCCATAAGACGGCCGATGGTGGAGGGGCAGTCATTGGTATGAAGGGTGGCAAACACCAGATGGCCGGTCATGGCAGCTTTAATGGCAATCTCAGCCGTGTCGATATCCCGGATTTCCCCACCATGATAATATCCGGATCCTGCCTCAGAAACGCTTTCAAGGCGGCGGCAAAGGTCATGCCGATCTCTTCTCGCACCGGCACCTGATTGATCCCTTTGAAATTGAATTCCACCGGATCTTCCGCCGTGAGAATCTTGATGTCATCTTTGTTGAGCCGGTTAAGAATGGAATACAGGGTGGTGGTCTTCCCGGAACCGGTGGGACCGGTCACCAGCAGCAGACCATAAGGACGGGATATGCAGCGCTTAAGCATCTCAAACGTGGTGGATTCGAATCCCAGCCGGGTCAGATCGATATTCAGGGCACTCTGATCCAGGATCCGCAGCACAATGCTTTCCCCAAACAGAGTCGGCAAAGACGACACCCGAAAATCCACCGCTTTTTTCCGGCCCAGACGCAGTTTGATGCGGCCGTCCTGGGGAATCCGTCTTTCGGCAATATCCAGAGAAGCCAGAATTTTGAGCCGGGACACCACCGCATTCTTGATGCTTACCGGCAGGTTCATGGCCTTGTACATGCCCCCGTCCAGCCGGTAACGGACCTGAAAGGATTTTTCAAAAGGTTCGATATGAATGTCAGATACCCCGTCATTGATGGCTTTGGTCAAAATGCCGTTGACCAGCTTAATGATGGGGGCGTCCGAAGCAAGAAACTCATTCTGGCCCTCGTCACTTTCCGGCGAACCCACCTCCACCTCTTCTGCGGCTTCCGACACCAGGGAGCCGAAATCCTCCACCGAGGTTACCGGGGTATCATCTTCGCCATCTTCTTCAAAATGAAGAAATTTTTTGTACTCCTCGTCACTGATCTTGTAATAATCCCGGTAGGCCTGGATGATGTCGTTTTCAGTGGCCACATACACATGGATATTTTTTTGGTCTTGTTGTGCAGGTCTGCCACCACCCGGGTGTCGGTAGGCTCTACCATGGCCACGGACAGATCATCATCTTTCAGTGCCAATGGGAACACCATATGTTCCTTGGCCACCTCAAAGGGCAGGATTTTTCGTGCCGCGGAATCAGGTTTGATTTCCGAAAACCGGATCACATTATAATTATAAAGCCGGCCCAGCACACTGATGATGGTGTCCGGATCAATATATCCTTTGGCCAGGAGAATGGAACTGAGCCGCTCACCGGTTTTTTCTGAATTTTCAAGGCTTCGTCCAGCTGAAGACTGGTGATTTGTCCTTCCTTGGAAAGAATTTCGCCGATCCGGGTTTTGCCGGCCCCGGACTGGTCTTTGATGGTGGCGGTGAGACTGGATTTGCCTTTTGCAAATGATTTTGGCATGGTATGCTCTGATCTCGTAACGGTTAGTTGTTCATGGTTTTATGTACCCGGATGGCGCCGGCAATGATCAGAAAAATTCCCAGGATGTAAAAACAGAATTTCACCAGGCCCAGTTTGTTGCTGAAAAAGTCTATGGCAGCCACCTGGGGCATGACAGACGGTATCCGGTAAAATACGCCGAGTCCCACGGCAATCAGAACAACGCCGTAAAAGAATGTGAATTTTTTTCTGTCCATTTTTGATTTACAGCCTTTCCAGTTTTTTGAGTTGGTTTTCAAACGGCTGGCTCATGGATTCCAGTTTACGGGTTTCCTCTTCCAGTTCCTGGAAAAGGGTTTCCACCCGGGCCTCGAGATCAGCCAGTTGTTTGGAAAAGGTTTGAATGTTTTCACCATCCCCTTTTTCAGAAGCGGCCAATAATGAATCATTCACCACTTTTAACTGAAAATCGCAGGTTTCAATGGCATCCTCGATACGGGTGATTTTCTTTTGTATCGGCCCAATAATTCGGGAACGATCGGCAATGATTTCCGATTTTTTCCGACGGAGCGCTTTTTTACTCAATCCTGAAGGCCTGGGAGATGAATCAGTGCTCCGGGAGACAAAGTCTTCCCACCCGTCCTTGTCCAGAAATTCCTGGTAATTCCCCTCAAATACCTGAATCCGGCCCTGTTTGAATACCACCAGCCGATTGGCCAGGGTATGCAGAAACATCTCATTATGGGTAACCAGAATTACCGCTCCTTCAAATGCCTCTAACGCATCGACAAATGCGTCGCAGGCTTCAATATCCAGGTGGTTGGAAGGTTCATCCAGAAGCAGCAGGTTCAGCGGAGACAGCAGCAGTTTTCCCAGCATGACCCGGGATTTCTCCCCGCCGGACAGAACCCCGATTTTTTCAGGGCCGCATCTTTTTCAAACATCATGGCCCCGCAGATATTTCTGGCTGCCTGACGGTCAAAATCCGGATGCGCATCAATCATTGTTTCCTCAATGGTCTGATCGTCATTCAATGAGGATACATTGGTTTGTTCAAAATATCCGGATAATACCCCGGGGTTGTTGATAACCGTGCCGGAAACCGGAGTGAGCTGCTGGGTGAGCAGCTTGACAAGGGTGGTTTTTCCCTTGCCGTTCTGTCCGATGATGCCGATACGGTCCCCTGGCTGAACTGTCAGGGAAAAATCAGTGATCAAAGGACGGTCTGGAGTATAACTGAAGGCCAGCTTTTCCGCCCGCAGCATCTGTTTGCCGGCAAACGGCAGATAATAGAAAGAAAAAGTCAGATTTTTGAGTTTTTCCAGTTTATCTTTGGACTGCTGTTTTTCAAGGGTCTTGATCCGGGACTGGACCATGCTGGCCAACCGGGCTTTGGCCCGGAATCGGGTGATAAAGGTTTCGATCTCTTTTCTACGTTTTTCTTCATTCTGGCGGGTCTTTTCATACACCGCCTCATCCTGGGCCACCTGATCGTAATATTTGGCGGTGTTTCCTTCAATTTTTCTGATTTTGCAGCGGTGAACGCCTGCAATATGGGTCACCACATGATCCATGAATCCCCGGTCATGGGTCACCAGCAGCACCTCCCTGGGCCAGGCGGTAAGAAACTGGGTGATCCAGCGGATGGAGGTGATATCCAGGTAATTGGTGGGTTCGTCTAAAATCAGCAGGTCAGGTTCTGCCACCAGTACTTTTGCCAGGTTCAGCCGCACCTGGAATCCCCCGGAAAACTGATGGGGGTCCCGGTCCAGGTCTGACACTGAAAATCCCAGCCCAGCCAGGATTTTTCCGCCCGCCAATATTGGTCCTGTTCATGGGAAGGCAGTTCGGTCATGGCTTCGTCGCGAACCGTGTTTAGAGAAAACTGAATTTTTTGGGGCAGAATGCCCAGGCGATACCCGGTCGGACAGGAGATGGTTCCCTCGTCCGGATGGTCAAAGCCCGCGATCATGTTCAGCAATGTGGTTTTTCCATGACCATTTCTGCCCACCAATCCTACGCGCTCACCCGGATTGATCTGCAGACTGGCATCCTCAAACAGCATCTGGTCGCCAAACCCTTTGGCAATGGATTCAATGCTCAGCATGTGTGATATCTGTCCCGATCCTGGCAGTTTTGAATTTAAAATTCATAAAACATATATCATAGCATTGGTAAAGAATTTTATAAACATGAGATTTCTCTTGACTTGAATTTTCAATCTTGCATAGTAACTATAGTTTGTTAACACGGCTATAATACATTACGAGGAAATCATGACCAGATATATTTATGAATTCGGCCCCCAGAAAACTCACGGAGATGCTTCCATGAAAAACCTGCTGGGCGGAAAAGGCGCCAACCTGGCGGAAATGGCCCGTCTGGGCCTGCCTGTGCCTCCGGGATTTACCATATCAACGGAATGCTGTAACGATTATTTCGGCCTGAGAGGCCGTTTTCCAGAGACCCTGTCACAGGAAATTATGTCCGCCATGGCCTGGATGGAAGCCCAGATGGGAATGAGATTCGGTGATCCGGATGCGCCCTTGTTGGTCTCCTGCCGCTCCGGGGCCAGAACCTCCATGCCCGGAATGATGGAAACCATTCTCAATGTGGGGCTGTGCTCGAAAACCATTCCCGGGCTTGTGGCCAGGACCGGCAATGAATGGTTTGTGTATGATGCCTACCGCCGGTTGATCATGATGTATTCTGATGTGGTGATGGAAAAAGCCGAGCAGACGGTTCCCGAGGACGGTATGGGGATCCGCCTGAACCTGGAAATGATGATGAACAACCTGAAAAATGACAAAGGGTATGAACATGATACCGATATCTCGCTTCAGGATATGCAGTCGTTGTGTGAACGCTTTAAAAAGAAGATTTCTCAGTATTTGAAAACAGAATTTCCGGATAATCCCCGCGAACAGCTTATGGGCGCCATCGGCGCGGTGTTCAAAAGCTGGAAAGGAAAACGGGCTGTGTCTTACCGCCGTATCGAACACATACCCGATTCCTGGGGAACAGCGGTCAATGTCCAGGCCATGGTGTTCGGCAATATGGGGGATACGTCCGCCACCGGTGTGGCCTTCACCCGGGATCCGGCCACCGGTAAGAACCATTTTTTCGGGGAATGGCTGGTCAATGCCCAGGGAGAGGATGTGGTGGCAGGCATCCGCACCCCCAATCCGTTGAACAATGATACCAAAAACATGCAGAACCGGCACCTGCCTTCCCTGGAAGAAGCCATGCCAAAACTGTATGCCCAGCTTTATGATATCCGGAATATCCTGGAGTCCCATTACAAAGACATGCAGGATATTGAGTTTACCATCCAGGAGGGAAAATTGTTCATGCTTCAGTGCCGGGTGGGCAAACGCACGGCCACAGCCGCGTTAAACATGGCCATGGACATGTTTGAGGAAGGCATGATTGATGAAACGACCATGATCTGCCGCCTCGATCCCAAATCTCTGGATGAAATGCTGCATCCTATTGTGGACCCGCAGGAGGAAAAAACGCTGTCCGGGTGGCGGAAGGCCTGCCCGCCGGCCCGGGAGGGGCCTGGGGAAAAATCGTGTTCACTGCCGAAGATGCGGTTCAGATGGCCAAAACCGGCGAAAATGTTATCCTGGTCAGGGAGGAAACCAGCCCGGAAGACATCGAAGGCATGCGGGCTGCCTCGGCCATTCTTACGGCCCGGGGCGGCATGACCAGCCACGCGGCCCTGGTGGCCAGAGGATGGGGGAAATGCTGTATTGTGGGTGCCGGAGCCTTGAAAATCCGGGCCAGAAACCGTCAGGTCCAGGTGGGGACAAGGGTGTTTAATGAAGGCGATATTTTTACGTTGAACGGCTCCAAGGGGATTGTGTATGAGGGCCGGATTAAAATGAAAGACTCACTGGAAAATCCCAAGTTCCAGAAATTTATGGCCATTGCGGACCGCCACCGCACCATGGGGGTGAGAACCAATGCGGATACCCCGGAGGATGCGGCCACGGCCCTGAAATTCGGGGCTCAGGGGATCGGCCTGTTCAGGACCGAGCACATGTTTTACGGGGCGGATTCGGATCAGCCCCTGTTTCTGCTCCGTAAAATGATTTTAAGCAAATCAACAGAAGAACGCCGGCATGCTCTGGATGAACTGTTTCCATTTGTCAAACAGGAAATTCAAAATACGCTGGATGTCATGGACAACCTGCCGGTAACCCTGCGGCTTTTGGATCCGCCGCTGCATGAATTCGTTCCCCAGTCGGAAGCCAACCAGATGGAAATTGCCAAAGCCCTGGGCATCGATCCGGAGGAGGTGATCAAACGCAGCAGCCAGCTCAAGGAATCCAACCCCATGATCGGCCACCGGGGTGTGCGGCTGGGGATCACGTTCCCTGAGATTACCCATATGCAGGTCATGGCCGTTTTTACGGCAGCCGCTGAACTGATCGCTGCCGGAAAACACCCACGGCCGGAAATCATGGTACCGGTCACCTGCAATGAAAAAGAGCTGTCCTTTACCAGAAAAATTGTTGAAGACTGCTATCAAAGCGTACTGAAGGCCCACAACCTGGAGCGGATTTCATTTTTGTTCGGTACCATGATCGAGATTCCAAGGGCCGCTTTAATCGCGGATAAAATGGCAGAAGACGCTCAGTTTTTTTCATTCGGCACGAATGATCTAACCCAGATGACTTTCGGGTTTTCCAGAGATGATATCGGATCGTTCATGAACGAATATATCGACCATGCCATTCTGGATTCTGACCCGTTTGAGACCCTGGATCAGGAAGCCGTGGGAAGTCTCATTGAAATCGCTGTGGAGCGTGGCAGACAGACCCGGCCGGATATCAAGCTGGGGATCTGCGGAGAGCATGGCGGAGATCCGTCATCTGTGGCGTTCTGTCACAAAGCCGGGCTGACCTATGTATCCTGTTCTCCCTACCGGGTGCCCATTGCCCGGCTGGCCGCAGCACAGGCCGCTATTCAGGGGGAACGTCAGCTCAAATGAGCCTCGGCTTTGAAGCGCCGGGTGATCATCTCGATGATTTCTTCGGCACTGGTTTCCACCGGTTTGTTACTGATGTCGATAATGGAAAACCCCTTGGCAATGTAATACCGGTGTGCGGTCAGAATTTCCTCTTCGATTTTTTTTCTGGATGAATATGCGGATTTCATTTCTGCGACCCCTAAGCTTTCCTGCCGCATTTTGCGGTGGGAAAGCAATTGTTTGGCATTGATGTTCAACGCAAAAATCCGGCGACGGTCTACCTCATCCAGAATGGCCGGCAGCGGGACCCCGGGCACAAACGGAACATTGGCGACTTTCCATCCCAGCACGGCCATGTACATGGACAAAGGCGTCTTGCCGGCCCGGGATAACCCCACCAGGATGATTTCCGCCTGATCCAGGCTGTCCGGATTCAGACCGTCATCATGGGCCAAAGCGAAATCAATGGCAGAAACCTGTTTGAGATCCACCTGATGGCTTTCGCGGTAAAGTCCCGGTTTTTCCAGGGGTGCCTGGTTCAGGAACGCTTGTATTTTGGACAGAACCGGCCCCATCAAGTCGATGGTCACAATTTTATGTTCCATACCCTTGCGGGTGAGATACTGCCGCAAATCCGATTTGACGATGGTATGTACAATCAGGCTTTCCATGTCCTTGACCTTGTCGATGAGTTCATCCACCTGAACTTCGGACCGGATGTGAGGGACCTTGACAATGGTGATCGTGTTGTTCGGAAACTGGATCAGGGTAGATTCCACCAGGTGGAACGCATTGATTCCTTCCCCGCAGGAAGCAATATAGATGACCTGAAATTCAGAAAAAGACGGGTGGGCCATGGAAATATTCCCTTTATTGTCCCAAAATGTTATTTTATAAACATTTATATATACACCAACCTTAATCCATTGGAAAGTTAAACATGACACATGAAGACAAAGGCAATTATGCCGGCAAACATCCGGATCAGGCCAAAGATCCTGTGATTGCAGCAAGACTTGAAAAATTCAGGAAACAGAACCGCATTTCCTGTGCGGCCGCCCACCGGGCAGCGGCGGACCTGAATGTTCCGCCTCCAGAAATCGGTGTTCAGCTGGATTTGTTGGAACTGCGCCTAGTCGGATGTCAGCTGGGGCTTTTCGGACATGATGCGGATTCCCGGCCGACTGACACAGATATCCCCGTGTCAGATGAAGTAAAGGAACGGCTGGTCGATGCAGCAATAAACGGCCGGATATCCTGCAAAGACTGCTGGGGCATAGCCGTGGATTTTAAAATCTCACGCCCGGATATGGGGGCAGCCTGTGAAAAGCTCCACCTCCGCATAAAGCCCTGCCAGCTGGGTGCGTTTTAAATTCCGGCCATGGTGGTTGGATGCGGACAGATCCGGTTGCGCCTGTTTGATGTCCATTCCCTGAAGGCAAAGCGCGGCATCGTCCGCTCTATTGTGGCCAGGATACAGAACGGATTCAGAACCGCAGCTGCGGAAACCGGCCTGAACGACAGCCTTGACTGGGCTGAAATCGGGTTTGCCGTCGTGGGCAATGACACCACCCAAATCAACTCCCGGATAGATAAAATTTTTAATGGGGTCGATGCCATGGGCCTGGCCATGATTGCAGATACAAATATGGAAATCATTCATCTTTCGTATTGACGGTACCGGTCAGTTTTCGGCGGGTTCTGCGTTTGCGCCGCTGTTTCTGGCGGTGGATTTTTTCCGCTTTTTCAGTTTGACCAGGATTTCTCCCGGACCTCAGAGTTTCGATTTTTTCCGCCAGGGTCCGCAGGGCCAGAAACCGGTTCAGATGAAGGGAGCGGTGCTTTCCCACTTTCACCGACAGTCCGGTACCTTTGTGCCGGATGAACACGGCTGAGGCGGATTTGTTGATTTTTTGTCCGCCCCGGCCTGAGGCTTTGATAAACTTTTCCTCCAGATCGGTTTTTCGGATCCCCAGTTCAGCCAGTTTCTGATCCAGGGCGGCCAGTTTTTTTCATTGGGTCCTTTTTCACTGGATCCCATGATGCCTCGCTTGATGCTGAATGTTCCGGTTTTGTCAACTTGCATCAACCTATCCTGTCCGGACAGGCCCAGCCGGTTCAGGGTAACCGGCCGTTGGGCCCTTATCCGGGTCCCCAACATGATCAGTGGTGTACCAGGATATCATCACAGACCGGCAGACGTCGAACTTCCCCAGACTGTCCTTGGCAAAGCTCCGGTCCATGATCTTGCTGCGGCCAGAGCCTTGCCCTCATGGGTCAATAGGCCCAGGCCCGTTCATGGCCCCAAAACCGGGCCGTGGTCTTGCGGAGGACGTCATTGGAGACCGGTGAACTTTTCGGATCATTCTGATGCATCACCCACAGCCCGGTGAAACGGCTGGTACCATCAGTCCGAATAAGCCGGGATGGCCGGCCGGGTGACGGTGGCATCAGACAGAATTGACATGCAAAATGGTACGGTCCATCCAAATGCCCTGAGAGGTGGGTTGTGGGACATCATAGGTTGCCTCCTCTCATGTGTCGGGATCTCATGACAGTTATTCCGCGGTTTTGTCCTGTTGCAGCCGCTGCCAAATCGAGTTCACCTGTTCCCGGGTATAAGTGCGGTTCCTGCTGTTATCGATCACATAGTGAGCAAACGTTTTTTTTTCATCGGCAGACAGCTGGGAGGCGATGATGGCAGCGGCTTTGTCCAGAGGAATATTGTCCCGGGCCGCCAGCCGTCTGAGCTGAATTTCTCCGGGCACATACACCACGATCACCCGGTCGAACAGGTGCTGGATATTCATTTCAATCAGCAGGGGGACGGCTGCCTGGATCACGCTGTCCGGCCGGGTTGCGGAGAGTCGGTTCACCTTTTCGGCAAACCGGTCAAAGATCCGGGGGTGGGTGATGCGCTCCAAAAGGTTTCGTTTTGTTTTATCGGCAAACACGATGCCGGACAGGGCTTTTCGGTCCAGAGTCCGGTCCGAATGGACTACGCTGCTGCCGAACGCCGAAATGATTTGTTCATACCCCGGCGTTCCCGGCATCACCACTTCCCGGGCGATTTGGTCAAAATCAATGAGCGGTGCCCCCAAGTCCTCGAGCATCCCGGATACCGTGGATTTACCGCAGGCAACGCTTCCGGTGACCGCCACAATCAGGCAGTGGCTTTTGTGCCGGATATCATCAAGTACCAGCGCGGTCCGGCGGATCATATCTATCGAAGGAGCCTCGAGGGTTTCATCCGGTTTTCGACCGGTTTCAATCATTTTTTTTCCAACCAAGGACCCGGTCTCTGGACCAGTGCAAAAATTTTGACAACTCCAAGTTGACATAGTCCGGATCAAACGCTTCGCTGTCAAACTCCCCTCCGTACCAGTCAGTGAAGGCTTCATGTTCAATATGACCGGGATTGTTCATGATAGCACGGAATTCCGAATATCCGGGCGGACCGCCCACATCTTCCGGCGGACAGGCGCTGTCCCCCTCCAAGCAGATGACATCAGCCCAGTGTTCCGAATTGTCATAACGGCTGTTTTCAATGGCCAGTTCGTGTTCCCAGCCATCTCCGAAGTCATAGAGATACCCGAAAGTCCGGCCTTTCTGCTTAATCAGATCCCCAAGGCGGTATCTGCCGGACACAAGTCCGTCTTGCCTGGATTCCGGAAATTCGGTATATCGCTTGTTCCCGATGGTGAATTCATGCAGATGGCAGTCCTCCCATCCCATAACAATCTGAACGACATCATGGAGCCGGTCCAAAGAGATATCCGCCGGCACCACGAACCGCCTCCAGATTTCCGGCTCAATGTCAAGCAGCCTTATTTTCAAAGATAAAACCGGTCATTCATGGTTGCACCTCGTCTTATGAATAAACCTCAGTCCCGTTTAAAAGGCATTCAAATGCCCGCCTTTATCAATCCAGCTAAAGCGTTTCCAATATGACACAGGGTGATTTGCCGTTCAAGCTTGAACAGAAAAAAATTTTGAAAACGATATGAAAAGAAATAAAACACACTTTTGCAAATCTTTATGAGTAACGCATTGCCAATCATTTATGAACCACTGGCAACCAGGTGGAAGCATGATCTGGGGGACTCACTTTTTTAAGGTGGTTATGCGTTTCTTTGATAGAATTCAAAGCAGGAAACGCGTCTGCTCTGACCGTCTGGTCAGGTTTAAAACGATGTTTAATGATGTTTAATAAAGTCCCGTACTGTTTGCCTGTTAGGACCCGATTATTGCCGGGTGGTTGTCGCCAAAGACGAACAGACCGGCAACGCCGTTCAACTGACCTGGAAACGTCGAAGTGACAAGGACACCGGGAAAGACCTGCCGGGTGTACACTGCCTGAGAACGTCCCATAAAGATCTGGATGAGAAAACGCTGTGGCATACCTATACAATCGGTCAAGATCAGGGGGAAAAAAAGAAGGGCTGATGATTTACCACCTCATATCATAATACGAAAGGGAATACCGATGATTTGTATAGACAACCTCGATGCGGGGAGAAACAGATTCATCATATTGCATTTGATTGATAACGGGACTATCGACATGGACGGGGTCATGATTCCAGAAGTCAAGGAAGCGACCCGGTCACTGGCCGGCCGAGCCGCAATTCACTTCATCACGGCGGACACTTTCAGATTTGTCACTCAACAGGTATCAGGCATCGGTTGTGAGGTGAAAATCATCCCTTAGGAACTGATCTATCCCGGGACAAAGGATGGGAATTCCGCAAGCGTGTAGACGAGTACAAATGGTGGAAGACTGGATAATCGAGTAATGGAAGTCAAGGTTATTCCCTGCCGGAGGGGCATGCCGCCTCAATCACCAGATGAAAGATCTGCTTTGCAAGCCAGTCCTCTTCTTTGAACTGCTGAGGCAGTCCCGGTGCCACCGCCTCGATAAGATGCCCGTAGAGGCCAAAGGTCTCCAGTAGTCCGATCAATCCGATCGTGGCAAAACGAATCTGTCGGGAATCCGGTAGCTGATCTGCGATTTTTCCGAGTATTCGAGCCAGAAAATCAGCCTCCGGTTTAAAGTATATGTCCATTACTTCCTCAAACACCTGGCTCGGCTCTCCACATTCCCGATTGATGATTACAATATGCCAATTGGAAGCGGTCTGCTTCTCATATTCCTTCAACGCTTCTTTACCAACAGAAAGAGTGCATCATGGGGAGCAAGCTGCAGTAGGCTCCGTTGATCCTCCGGGGAAATGGATGCGGTTTTACAGGCCTCCAAAATCACCTCCCGGTAAAGGGCTTCCTTGGATCTGAAATGGTAGTTTAACGCACTCAGATTTGTACCGGCTTTTTGTGCGATGTCCCGAACGGTCACCCCGTTGAAGCCTCTTTCCGCAAAGAGTTGGCCTGCAGCTTCAATCAATTTTTTTCTTGTTTTTTCAGAGTTTTTTGCCGTTCCCATAGCTGGTCCTTTTTTTGCGTTATGTGCTAAATATAATGATTTGTTTGTTTTAAACAATCATGATAAACAAACGTACTAATGTCAAATGGGTTTTTCACATTACAGGTTTTTCGTACCAAATTTATAAAAATAGTTTAGGCAATTATCCCCACAATGTTACTTGATCATCTTCGGAAACCTCATCGACCAAAAGCATTCTGGTTCTGGTTTTTCCACCCCAGCGATACGATCGGATAATGGCCGTTGGTCTTGGCAGCCGGCATCGTGTATGTTTGGGAACCGATGCAAGATAGGTTTTGTCCGGCAAGAACACAACCACGGCGATAGACTGCGGGCTGATCCCGTATATTGAATCGGCAGGCACATATTTGAACGGCAGTACGTTTTCTTGATTGACAGCGTTGAGCATGTCGGCCGCCAGTTAAGGTTTAGTCCGAAAAATCATGTCTTCAGGCGGATTACACTTATGCCGGCGCAGGAGGTAATCGGCGGCAAACTATTTTTCGGGAATGAACAGCCGCTTGTCGATCATTGCGTATCCGGTTTCCAATACGTAGACGGCTAAGATACCAGCCTGGCATTTCTCGACTTTTCCCATGATCCCAAAGTATTGCCTGGCAAGGCCGATAGAAATCCTGACCTTTATTGATACAGTTACTTTCGTCGAGGATCAGGACATCGTCAGGACTGCGAAGATCGTCGCTGACGGAACTGTGACACTTGGCTAAAATATACCAGAACACGAACTTGAGTTGACACCTTGTCAAAAATGTGGAAGATCGACTACAAGTGCCTACCCGAAGTTGGTATGATCCATGGCCTACGAAAAGTTTTAGAAATTATTAAAATCGTCATCATCAAAAGGAAGCAATTGTTTCGCAGCGGTTTCCGGCGACTCCGTTTTTTTTCTGTTTTTCGGCTCGAGCCGTATCAATTGCGGGGCTTTGCGCTGGGGCACCTGGCTTTCCATATCCGGTTTTGGTGTGGCCATTTTTTCCGATTTCGGTTTAAGCCGCCCACTAATCATCACGACCAGCGCATCGATAATACTCTTTATATCCTTTGATTCAGAGCGCATTTCTTCGGAGGCAGATGATGCCTCTTCAGCCCCCTGGCATTTCCCTGGACTACTTTATCCATATCATTGACAGCCAAATTGATCTGATCAATTCCCTGAGCCTGTTCATTGGATGCAGCGGCAATCTCAGCGACTATTGCACCAATTGAGTTGAGCTGTCGGTCACCTGCCCAAAAGCATCATTTGCTTCCGTCACGAGATTCTTTCCAGCACTTACTTTTCTAACCGTCTCTTCGATAAGGCCGGATGTATTCTTAGCAGCCTCAGCGGCTCTTATGGATAGAGATCTGACCTCATCTGCCACAACCGCAAAACCAGCCCCGGCCTCACCCGCCCGTGCGGCCTCAACGGCCGCATTAAGTGCCAAAAGGTTAGTTTGAAATGCGATCTCATCAATGGTCTTATTAATTTTGGATGTTTTGGCACTGGCAACGGCTATTTCTTCCATTGAGTTGGTCAATTGCGTCATTGAAGCATCTGCTGCAGAAACCACCTGCCGGGTCTCTTCCATCAAACGGTTGGCCTCGGATGCGTTTTCTGCATTGCGTTTGGTCATGGATGTCATTTCTTCGAGAGCACCGGAGGTTTCTTCAATCGATGAGGCCTGTTCTGCTGAGCCTTTTGCCAGTTTTTGACTTATGGAGGCTATCTGCCTTGATGCTGAAGTGATGTTTTTAAAGCGATGATCAAGATCTGAAGCGATGAGGCCAAAAGACTTGGTCACCCGGGTTAAAAATATGTACAGGATCAGGAGAAGAAAAAGTATGGACATCCCACCGGCCGTCAGAACAATAAATTGTATTTTTGAACGCATGGCGTTCGAAATATCAATGATGATTTGTTCAATCTTCCCAGCCTCCGCCCGGCTCTGAATTGCCACATTTTTTAGCATCTGGCTCATACTTATACTTAGCTTGGCAGACTCCTCATCAACTACCGATCTGGCCGTTTGGGTATTATTTAAGATCAATTGGTTGAAACGGTCGGCCAATGCTGCAACTTTCTGTTTGGAAGACGTTTTATCCACACAGATTAATATACTTCCCAACACCTTTTCTTCGAGCACTATCGACTTCTCCATCAACATTACACCGTCATCTTTTCTTGAAGCTGCGATGACTCGCAGGACTTTGTTTTTTTCTTCACCAAGTTTCAAATATTTTTTAATCTGGCTCGATTTACGGTCAAGATAACGGGTCATCGGTTCACCATGCTGCGCATAAACACGGCGTAGATAATGTCTGAGTTTTGAGTGGCGGACTTAGCATATCCAATCAAATCCAAAAAATTATTCGATAGAATGGCCGGCGGGGCCACCTGAGCGAGCAGGTTGGCAATTGATTCAGCACTTTGACGTAAAGCAGAATTCAGCTCAGCTTCCAAACGTAATTTTTCTTCTTCGAGCGACTCGCGACAGGTCTGCTCAATCGAAGCACTCAAGGCATTACTCATAAGCTGAAGATCATGAGAAACTTCTTTTCCCAACTCGGCATAAGTTTCATCAGCGACATTATTGGATCTGGTCAAACCATTTTTGACCGATTTCTCCAATCGGTTTAACTGATTTTTCTGTACCGACACCAATGTAAAGGATAGGCAGGCAATGCAGAAAACCATTATGATAACAGTAGGTAACAACAATTTCTGACGCAAACTAAATTGGGAAAATTGCTTCATCTTTCAATACCTTTTAATTCAAATTTCGGTTTCAAAGATTACTGGCTAACTACGACGGACCCCGATGTTTGAACAGCCCAAGGGCTTGAATAAGCTTTGATTTTTTTCGGAAAAATTAAAAAATCCAAGGGCGTCCATGGGTGGCTGTTTTTTTTACAGGTCGTTCGGACGTATAAAAAACAACCAGCAACACAATCATGCAACACACTTTCATTCCTGTTTATTATAATAAATTTCATCTGGTGTCCAGTCTTCCAAGGTTTGATTGAAGCGTTACCGATTTATATAGTATTGAAGCCACTCCTTCAGGCCTGCCGAAATTTCTTCACGCTTTCAAATACCCTCAATATTGTTTCCAGCACAGTGAATCCAGAGAACATTTTCTAAAATACATGGCCGAGCAATTCGCCTGCATGAGCAAAAATCCATTG
>LQAI01000032.1_pt1 | contig 123593 bp, 140 predicted proteins | sample 1535821 | NCBI WGS metagenome assembly LQAI01 (sample SAMN04331586, study PRJNA305678) | bioreactor metagenome | isolation source: bioreactor_5 inoculated with Wadden Sea sediment 1st replicate of a... | place: Germany:Bremen
AAGGCAGGAAAAGGATTACCCGTAATGGCTATTTGCCCAAAAGGGATATCCAGACAGGGATCGGTCCTGTTTCCGTATAGGTCCCCCGCAGCAGGGACCGCCAAAAGGAAGCGGAGAAAATCCGTTCAACCATGGCTTCCGGATTTTCCGGGGCTTTGACTACGGCTTCCTGGCACCGTTGCCATGCACAACACCTCTTGTCCATTGATTTGCGATTATCACAAAGCCGTTTTTGGCATTCGCAGATGACAGCAGTGAAAATCCAATGGCAGACAACTGTATCCGTCAGACCAGCAAACGGTGAGCATCCGAAACCCTTTGATAAATCGACCATTGCTTGGTGCCGACACGCAACAGCAGCTGCCTCCAATTGGATTGACACCCCTTCAGAACATCATAGGCAGCATCTTTGCCAAATGCCAGGTTGTCGTTGGTTGCTAGGCCCCTGAAGAAATTTTCCCCCACAAAGGGCAAGGTGAGTATGGCCAAAATAAAGGTGCTCACGCTATGCTGTGTCGTTTTCCAATGCCGCATTGATGCAGAGAAGTAGCCATTTTGAACTAGTTGAAAAAAACATCGATTTCACCAAAAATTTTAATGTCCGCTTGAGTTTCCGTGTCGATCCGGTTATGTATCATTTGAGTCCTTACTATTTGATTTTTATTCTATTTTTAGCAAAATCGCCATATATCAAATAGTAGGGCTCATAAACTTATTTTCATTATAATTTCAAATGGTTATGTCGTTTTTTGGGGCGGTTTAATTGAATTCCGAAAGTTGAGGTTTAAACCCGAAAATTATCATGAAGGTGGGGAATATGGTGGAGAATGATAATTTTGTCCAATAAAAAAAGCTCCCAGCAAACCGCTGAAAGCCTTGACCGTTCAAATGGTGATCCCAACGGGATTCGAACCCGTGTTACCGGCGTGAGAGGCCGACGTCCTGACCACTAGACGATGGGACCACTATTGAAAAAAAGATACCTACACCGGAATGGGAAAAAAGTCAATGATTTTTATGCAGGAAACGACTTTTTCCGGCCTTTTCGATAGCCGAGAATCAAGTAGAAAAGCCATCCGATTAAAGGGATCAGGCGACGAAGTGCCACAGGATTTTAACTTTGGGAGAACCGAAATCTTTTCTGATGATATCCACCAGAGCCAGCATGGTAAGACACAATGAGATGCCAAATATCAGCAGAATATACAAAATGAGGTGGTTGTCCATGAATCTTTTTTCAGCCCTCCTTGAGCCGGTCCGAGATTTTCATCAATGTGTCCACATAATAGTTACTGTGGTTGTAGCGGAACAGCACTTCGTGCTGGCGCTGACGGGAAATGCCGGGTTTCCATCCATGGTGCTTAAGATAATTGGCCACGGAAAAAATGGCGTCATGGTGGTCGAACAGATCAATTCTGCCATCATTGTTTCCGTCTTTTGCCAGTTTCAGAGCATTGGAAGGCATGAACTGGGAAATACCCATGGCGCCGGCATAGGAGCCCTGGATGTCTCCCGGATCGATGCCTTCCCGGTCTGTGTACCGGATCAACGCCTTGAGTTCTTCGTATCCCCATTTGGATCGCATGCCCACTTTTTTCAGAAAGGTTTCTTTTTTGGGTTTTTTCTGATCCGGAATCGCATTCCAGATGCGATTCCGCAGGGTTTCATCCGTGAGAGACGCCATGGTGGCCAGGGTATTGATGACGGTCTGATTACCCAGATAATTGCCCAGGCGGGTTTCCACCAGAAGAATGGCGGTGATCACGGTTTTGTCCACGCCGAACGCTTTCTGGGCGCTGTCCAGAGGTTCCTTATGGTCCGCCATGTATTTGAACGCGTTGGCTATGGAATCTTTGGATAGAAACTGGTCATAATTGAGGCTGGATTCAGAATGGATGAAAAAAAGGGACACCCCGTCAGGGGTAAACGACACCGAGTCTTTTGCCAGAATGGCCTGGATTTTTTCCGGAGCGAACCCATCCTTGATCAGTCGCTGCTTCAGGTCGTCAAATTCATTTCCGGCAGCCGGCTGCTGGGCAGATGCCAGGGAAACAAGACAAAACAAAACAAGTATGATAAAGCAGCATCCTGAAAAGTGTGCGCGTAAACCAGGCAAGAGATCCATATGCGGCGTGCCTCCCTGAATCAATTTGTTGAAAGTTATCCTGTTATATCGTATTTTTTTGGGGATTGCATTAAAAAAATATCGGATTTTCCAAGGGGCTTTGAACCGTCGGAAGGGGCATCATTAAAGAAATGATGCCCCTTCCGGCCAACGGTTGAAAACTGGTAGGCAGGATACGCTTAAATATCGAAATACAGGTAGAACTCATGAGGATGGGGGCGGCTGATGACCGGTCTGACCTCGTTGTTCATTTTATAGTCGATCCAGTGTTCAATCACATCTTTAGTGAACACATCACCCTTGAGCAGGAATTCATGATCCTGTCTGAGGGCCTCAAGGGCTTCCTCCAGGGAGCCGGGTGCTGATTCCATCTGTGCCAGTTCTTCGGGAGGCAGGTCATAAATGTTTTTATCCATGGGGTCGCCTGGATCCAGCTTGTTCTGGATACCGTCGATCATGGCCATGGCAATGGCGGAAAAGGCCAGATAGCCGTTGCAGGAGGGATCTGGGGTCCTGAACTCGATGCGTTTGGCCTTGGGGGAATTGGAGTACATGGGCAGACGGATGGCGGCACTCCGGTTTCGGCTGGAATAGGCCAGATTGATGGGTGCTTCGAATCCCGGCACCAGGCGTTTATAGGAGTTGGTGGTGGGGTTGGTGATGGCGCACAGGGCTTTGCAGTGCTTCATGATCCCACCGATGGCCCACAGGGCTTCGTCGGACAGTCCGGCATATTTATTCCCGGCAAATATGGGATTCCCGTCTTTCCAAAACTCATGTGGGTGTGCATGCCCGTGCCGTTGTCCCCATACAGGGGTTTGGGCATGAAGGTGACGGTGTGGTCGTATTTATGGGCCACGTTTTTGAGGACATACTTGAACCAGGCCAGGCTGTCACCCATGTTCACCAGGGAATCGAACCGCAGATCGATTTCCGATTGCCCGGCAGATGCCACTTCATGATGCTGGCATTCCATGGCAATGCCTAAGTTTTCCAGTGTCAGCATCATCTCGGTTCTCATGTCCTGATACTGGTCTGCCGGCGGCAGGGGGAAATAGCCGTGCTTTGGTTTGATTTTGTAGCCCAGATTGGGCATTTCATCGGTGCCGGTGTTCCAGTGCCCTTCAGGAGAATCGATCTCGAAAATGCGGCATGGGGTTCGGACGCATACCGGATATTGGAAAAGATGAAAAATTCCGGTTCAGGCCCCACGAAGATGGTATCGCCTAACCCCGTGGTTTTCAAGTATTGTTCGGTTTTCTTGGCAATGCTCGGGGATCTCTGGAGTAAGATTCACTGGTGATGGGATCATGAATGTTGCCGATGATGGCCAGGGTGGGCACTTTGAAAAAGGGGTCCATTCTGGCTGTGGCTGGTTCCGGGATCACGATCATGTCACTGTTGTTGATAGCTTGCCAGGCTCTCATGGAAGAACCGTCAAAACCGAACCCGTCTTCAAACGCGGATTCGGAGAATTCACTGACAGGCACTGAAAAATGCTGCCAGGTGCCGATGAAATCCATGTATCGGATGTCGACCACTTTAACGTCGTTTCCTTGGTCATGGCGATTACATCTTTGGGGTCATGGGATTCCTTTCTATTTAAGTTCCATATAAAGATTTTCAATTGAAAAGGGTTGCTTAAATAAACGATGCACGCCGGATTACAGGGCGTCGGTATCAGTTTCTCCGGTTCTAACCCGGATCGCTTTTTCCACATTCAGGACAAATATTTTGCCGTCGCCGATTTTGCCGGTATTGGCGGCATTCCGCACCGTTTCAATGGTTTCTTCAGCCCGATCGTCCGACACCACGATCTCGAGTTTGATTTTAGGGACAAAATCCACCACGTACTCCGCACCGCGGTAGATTTCCTTGTGGCCTTTCTGACGGCCGTAGCCGTTGACTTCGGTGACGGTCATGCCGTAAATACCGATTTCACTGAGCGCTTCTTTGACGTCATCAAGCTTGAAGGGTTTGATGACCGCTTCGATTTTTTTCATGTCATACCTCCTTTGCATGTAGCTGGGGGAGCCGTTCCAAGATGGCTGTTTTAATCTGTTTGAGTTTTTCGGGGTCCTGGATTTTTTTGGTCGTTTTCCAAGCTCCGGACGTAGAAAATGTCCATGATCTGGTCTACCTTGCTTCCCACCATAGCCACGTTCACATTGGTGCCACAGCGATACAGGGTGTTGGTGATGGTGAACAGCAAGCCGGGAAAATCATAGGTCAGTACTTCAATAATGGTGAAAAAACTGGATGTATCATTGTCGATGCGCACCTGATTGGGTTCGGGACGTCTGCCGGAAGCAATGGTGATATGTGACGGGATCTTGTCCACCACTTTATCCAGAAAATGATCATCCGCCAGGGCCTGGGTCAGGTCCTGTTCCGCTTTTTTCCATTTTTCGTTTTCAAAGAGCCGGTCACTCGGGGCCATGACCTTGAAGATGTCCAGAATATGGGTGTCTCCCAGAGGGTATGCCTGGGAAGCAATAATGTTGATGCGGTTGAGAAAAAACACCCCAGCGATCTTGGAGTAAACTCCTGGTCTTTCCCGGCCGCATATGGATATCGTGCGTATGTCTGAATCGTCTTCCTGAGAGATCTGCCAGATGAACTGCCGGTTTCCCAGGGCTTGATACAGCTTGATATGATCGGCGATATGAATTGCCGGCATATTGAGCAGATATCGTTTTGACAGAGCATCCAGCTGTTTGGATGCGTCTGTTTCCTGCCAGATGTCTCCGAGAAGGGCGGTGACTTCTTCTTTTTTTCGTTGAATCAGGCGCTGAGCCTTTTTGGATGCCAGTTCTCCGGTTTTCAGAATGCGCATGGTTTTCAAAAACAAATCTTTTATCAGATTTTCGGTCCATTCGTTCCAGGCCTTGGGTCCGGTGGCCATGGAATCTGCTACGGTGAGCAGAAACAGCATGCGCAGTAACCGGATTTCCCCACTTTGTTGGCTGTGTATACAGCGGTTTCTTCATCAAACACATCCCGACGGGTGGCGGTTTTGGCCAACAGCAAGTGATGGCGGATCAGAAATTTGGCATCCGCTGCTTCTACCGGGTTGAATCCCAGCCGTTCGAGAACGGGGACGGCAATTTCAGCGCCGGTACTGGAATGCTCTTTTGTAGGATCGGATTTACCGATATCATGGAGCAGGGCTGTAATCCGCAGCAGATTTTTGTTTCTCACTTCATTGTAGATGCTAGCATACAGGCTGGTATTGACATTTGTTCCCGGTTTTCTGAAACTGTTGATCACCTGAACACAGCGGATGGAATGCTTGTCAACGGGGAACAGGTGATAATGGTTGTACTGAATTTTGTTCCGGATCGCTTTGTATTCCGGAATGATCCGTTCCAGAATGCCGGTGGACATCATCACGTTGAGCACATTGAATTCCCAGAACGACAGAGCCAGAATTTGTTTGAAGATTTTAATGTTTGCCGGGTTTTTTCTGATATCATCATCCACCAGATGAAGGAATTCGGATACTACCCGTCTGGCTTCGATGGACAGGGGTATCCGGCGACGGCCGCTTTCCAGAAAGATTTTGAGCAGCAGTTCCGGATGCTGGAGGATGACCACGGTATTGGCAAAATAAAGCCGGCGCTTTCGGATCACCAGGCCGCTGGTTTTTGTCAGGCGGGGAGCGACCGGTTCTTTTCGGATGCGGCTGCTGGTCATGATGTCTTCAAACGTGATCTGGTTGATTTGCTTGAGGAATTCCATTTTTTCATGAAGATCGCCCAGAAAAATTTCCACATCCGGCCGTCCTCCCTGATTCTTGTAATTGAGCCGGTCCGCCATTTCGGTCTGATACTCAAAATGAAGGGTATCGCATTTCCGTCCCGTGATATGATGGAGCCAGTTTCTGATCCGCCAGATGTAGTTCAGAGTTTTGTTCAGGGTCCGGTACTCAAAATGAGACAGAAATCCGTAATATTCCAGGTCCCGTCGTTCTTTGATATCGGATTTGATCTTGGCATACCACAAAAGGGTATGGTAATCCCGTAATCCGCCAAATCCGGATTTCAGATCCGGAGTCACCAGAAAGGTGGAATCTCCGAAATTTTCCAGACGTTTGATGCCGTGCTCAAACAAATAGTCCAGGGTCTGTTTATAGTACCGGGTGGAAAGCTGGTGTCTGAATTGTTCCTTGAACCGGGAATAGATCAACGAATTGCCGCAGATGAAACGGGCATCCAGGACCGTGGTGAGAATATCAAACCGTTCAAATGCCATATCAATACATTCATCCATGTGGCGGACCGCGTATCCGACCTCGAACCGGCTGTCCCACAGCGGGTAGACGATTTCCTGAACAAAGGCTTCAACCTCCGGAGGGACGGCGTTTTTAAACAGGATCAGCAGATCGATGTCGGAGTGAATACACTGTTCTTTTCTGCCGTACCCACCCAGAGCGATGACCGCAAAGGGTTGACCGGCAATCACCATTTTCCGGGCCGTAATGCTTTTTTCGTATACCGTGAACATATATTCATCCAGAACCCGGGCCAGACTGTTCAGAAAATCCGGCTGCCCGTCCCTCAGAAATTTCTGAATCAGATCTTGTCTTTTCCGGATCAGGTTCCGGGCCGGTGTGTTTTGTATGCGTGTCACGGTTTCCATGGTTTTAGAAATCTAAGCAACGGGCGTGCCAGCCTTTTCCTGGCAACGGATTTTCCCATACTCGGTGGCTGGGGGGATGAAAGTGATAAACAAAAAAATCATTGGGCAGATATAAAATAACAAAAATGTTGATTAAATGTCAAGTAAAATTACATTTTTGTGAAACGGTCTTGAAAAAAGATGGACCCTCAAATAAGATTTACAGAATGGTTCAGCAGAAATGCACCAGGGTCATGGGTACAGCCGGGCAAAAGAATGATCACCCGGCTGCCGGAATGAAGAGAGGAATGTCAGAAGACAGGGCTAGTCTTTTTCAATCTTGTCGGGTTCCTTGCCTTTGTCTTCCAGCGGTTCTTTTGTGGCTTTCTTGAAATTTTTTATACCTTTGCCAAGGCCAGCACCGATTTCGGGCAGCTTGCCCGCACCGAATATGATGAGGATGATGACGAGGATAATTATCAGTTCCGGCATTCCGATTCCACCAATCATGGGACTCTCCTAATTTGTTTCAAAGGCTGAAAATGTAAATGAAATCTCTTAACACTAAGCCGCAGCAGTGTCAATGGTTTCAAATTCATGAGAAGAAAATAAAAAATACAATTCTGTTTTTTTCTTGGAACGGGTCTGTTTTTTTATAAATGCCTTGTGAAAAATAAGGTTTTGCTTCATATTTTAAAATCGGTTTGTGATTAACTTTTGTATTTTTGGAGACAGTGACCCATGAATGAGACCATGACCCAGGAATTTCAAGGCGCCACCAGATATGTGCTGGACCAGGAATTGGCAGCCATTGTCAATATATCCATGCGGCTGGAAATGCCGCTGCTGCTCAAGGGGGAGCCGGGTACCGGCAAGACCATGCTGGCATATGCCATTGCCGAAAGCCTGAAAATGCCGCTGATTGTTTTGAACGTGAAATCCAGCATGAAGCTGGTGGAGGCACTTTACCAGTATGACACACTGACCCGTCTCAATGATTCCCGGTTCGGGGATTCCAAACGGGATGTCAGTAACATTGATGAATACATCAAAATGGGCAAGATCGGCCAGGCGTTCACAGCAGACACGAGGTCCGTGCTGCTCATTGATGAAATTGACAAGGCAGACACTGATTTTCAGGACGACATGCTGGATGTGTTGGACCAGATGCAGTTTGACATCATCGAGACCGACCGGGCCATCCGGGCCGGACACCGGCCGGTGATCATCATCACCTCCAATGCCAAGAAAGATCTGTCCGACCCGTTTCTGGGCCGGTGTAATTTCCACCATATCGCGTTTCCGGATCCTAAAATGATGCGAAAGATCATTCATGTACATTTTCCGGATCTGGATGAAAAGCTGGCGGACAACGCCATTAAGGCGTTTTTCAGCATGCGGGAGATTGACGGCATTGAGAAGAAACCCGCCACTAGGGAGTTGATCAACTGGATCAGAGCCCTGAACGCGGATCCGGATTTCCGTGTGAAAGACTTGATCAACGGTCAGCTGCCGTTTCTCGGCGTGTTGTTTAAAAAGAGCCCGGATTATGAACGTGCCCAGAACCTGACATCCCGAAGACGTCTCTTTTAAGGGATATTCCCCATGTTTGTTAAATTTTTCTATACCCTCAAAGAGGTGGGGATCCCGGTGTCTCCCACGGCGTTTCTGACATTGCAGAAAGCGTTGTACAACGGCATGGTGGCCGGTCTGGACGATTTTTATACCTGTGCCCGGGCCATCCTGGTGAAAAGCGAGCGATATTTCGACCTGTATGACCAGGTCTTTGCCCATCATTTTGAGGGGGTGCCCCTGCCGGAGGACCAGGGGGTTGAGATTGATGAGATTGCCAGGGGGCTGCTGGATGAATGGCTTAAAAATCCGAAAATGGTGGCGGATGCGCTGGGGATTGATGAAGACAAGCTCAACAAAATGACCCCGGATGAACTGATCGAGTATTTCAAGGAACGGCTCAAGGATCAGGACGGACGTCATGACGGCGGAGGAAAATGGATCGGCACAGGCGGCTATTCCCCGGTGGGCCATTCCGGGTACCACCCAGGTGGTATGCGGGTGGGCGGAGTGTCGCAGAACAAATCCGCCGTCAAAGTGGCCAATGAAAGGCGGTACAAGGATTATTCCACGGCCGGTCCCCTGACCCAGGCCAATATCGGCGAAGCCCTTAAGCGGTTACGCAATCTGGTGCCGACCGGGCCCAAAGATCAGGTGAATGTGGACGAGACCATCCGGGAAACCATGCGGAATGCCGGTGAGATCGAACTGGTGTTTGACCGGGCTCTCAAGGACCGGCTCAAGGTGATTCTGGCCATTGACAACGGCGGCTGGTCTATGGACCCTCACATCGGTATCGTTCAGACCCTGTTCGATTATGCAAGGGCCCAGTTCAAGGAGATCAAGACCTGTTTTTTCCACAACACTATTTATGATTATGTGTGGGAAGATCCGGCCCGGTACAAGAAACCCAAAAAAGTTGTGGAATTCACCCGGAATGACCCGGAAACAAGACTCATCATTGTGGGGGATGCCAGCATGGCACCCTATGAGCTGATGGCCCACGACGGTTCCATTCACATCAGTGAACGCAGTGGACGGCCCAGTATCCAGCAGCTCCGGTTTCTGGCGGAAACTTCCCGCACTGTGTGTGGCTCAATCCGGTGCCGGAAACCATGTGGGGATATACCCACACCATCATGACCATTAACACCATTTTCCCGATGTTTGAACTATCCCTGGACGGTCTGGAAAAAGCCGTGACAAGGCTGATGGCCAAAGATTAGGCAGTATCCCGCCGGGCAGGGTTGTTGATCCCGGACAGGACAGTCTTTGTGACGGAAAATCCGGCCCCTGGGGCGCCCGGACCAAACGGACAAGTGATTTCACGAAAAAGGGATGTAAACGCCTGATCAGGTGAAACAGGTGCTGAAAACCGGTTAGTGTTGTTGAAAATGGTGACGGCCAGGTCGTCGGGGTCCTGGTTCCGGATTTGGGCCAGGGTGATCAGCACGGAATACACAAAGGCCGGTTCGTTTCGGCGGACTTTGTTTTTCTGAGGGGCCGGTGTCAGATAGGGGGCATCGGTTTCGATAAGAATCCGGTCTTCCGGGATCAAAGGTGCCAATTCCCTGAGCAGCCTGCCCCGCTTTCGGATGGTCAGGATGCCGGTGATACCGATGTGATATCCCAGGTCCAGATATTGGAACATCTCTTCACGGGTGCCGGAAAAGCAGTGAATCACCCCTTTTCTGGAGGCTGGCCCGTCTGATTTCACGATGTCATAAAACCGCCCCCTGGAGTCGCGTTCATGGAAAATCAGCGGCAGGTCCAGGGTTTCGGCAATGGCCAGCTGGGCCCTGAGACAGGCTTCCTGATCCTTTTGCGGAGAGAACATGCGGTTGAAATCCAGGCCGGTTTCTCCCCAGCCTTGACGCATTCGTTTTTTTGGCCATGCGCATCAGGCAATCCAGAATATCCGGGCTGCACCGGGCTGCATCATGGGGATGAATGCCCACGGCCGTAATCACATGAGGGTGACGGGCGGCGATATCAATGGCTTTTCGGGCGGTTTTAACATCCACTCCGGCAATGGCCATGGCCCGGACTCCGGCATTGCGGGCCCTTTCGAACACGGCATCCATGTCTGGTTCAAAACAGGGGTCATCAATATGGCAGTGGGAATCGAATAATATCATCTCAAAAATCCTTGTGGCTTTAAATGGCTAAGCTTCACTGTTTGGAAGAAGCCGGGTTTATACGGGTCCAGTGAAGGCTTGGATGTGTAAGAAAAACTGTTTTTCAGCACTCCTTGACACAACCGGTATATATCAGTAAATTCGACCCCAGTCAATCCGGGCCGCACCGGAAAAGCCACTTTAAACCGGATGTGAATTGAGAGGAAAATGAACCTGGACATGGGAAAACACGCCATCATCCGGCTGTTCAATGTCACCAAGCACTACGGGGGGCGGCCGGCATTACAGAATGTGTCCATGGATATTCTGCCCGGGGAGTTCGTGTTTGTCTCCGGGCCGTCCGGCGCAGGCAAATCCACATTGCTCAAAGTACTGTACCTGGCTGAAACCGTGTCCGACGGCCAGATTCTTATCGACGGCATGAATCTTTCCAGGATATCTGCAGGCAGACTCCCGTTTTTGCGGCGGAGGTTCGGCATGGTATTTCAGGACTTTAAACTCATCCCCACCCTGACGGTGTTTGACAATGTGGCCCTGGCCCTGGAAGTGGCCGGGAAAAACCGGGATTCATCAAAAAAAAAGGTCATGCATGTGCTACGGATCACAGGGATGGAAAAGGCCCGGGATCTGCCGCCTACATTGTCTGGAGGAGAGCAGCAGCGGGTGGCCGTAGCCCGGGCGTGGTGGGGACCCGGACATCATTCTGGCGGACGAACCCACCGGCAGCCTGGATCAAGCCTCTGCAAGGCGGGTATTGGAAATTCTACTGGCTTACCACAAGAAAGGTGTCACGATTCTGGTGGCCAGCCATCACCTTCAGCAGCTCCGGACCGTGGTAACCGGACGTAGCATCGTGCTGGAAAAGGGACGGTTGGCATCAGCCGAATATCTGGACCCCTCCCGGATGTGAAGCCGAAGAAGAGAGACCCGTTATGATCCGTTATCTGAATAAATCACTGGCAGATATTCGATCCAATCTGTTTTTGAATCTGATCACCATGGTGACGATTTCTCTATGCATTCTGGTGGTGTCCCTGTTTTTGCTGCTTTTTCAGAATCTGGGCCGGATCATGGACGGATGGGGCTCTGAAGGACGGGCCATGGTGTATCTGGCGCCTGGGTTTACGGTGGACATGCAATCAGAGGTGGAATCCGCTCTTCTGGAGATGGAAGGGATCTCACGGGTTTTTTTGTATCCAAAGATCAGGCCCTGGACCGGCTGAAAAAAGAGATGGCCGGTTCCAGCCCGTTTCTGGATAGCTTGAAGGACAACCCTCTGCCCCATGCCGTGGAAATACAGATACAGACCCGGGTGGATTTCGATCAGGTGGCGGACCTGGTGGAAAACATCGAATCTCTGCCCATGGTGACGGATGTGGAATACGGCCGGGAATGGCTGGTCCGGTTTCTTCATCTGTTTCATCTCTTTCAGATGACCGGGTATGTGATGGGCGTCCTGTTTCTGCTGATCGCTTTTTTTATCACGGCCAGCACGGTACGGCTGGTGTTTCATGCCCGGCAGCCGGAAGTGGAAATCATGCGCCTGGTGGGCGCGACCGACCGGTTCATCAAAATGCCTTTTTACGTGACCGGATTGATCCAGGGAAGTGTGGGCGGTATTCTGGGACTGCTGATCCTGTATATGGCTTATCTGGTGATGGGATTAGGCATATCCCGGATCATGGGGGACCTGATTGAGGTGAACGTCCGGTTTCTTTCCTTCGGGGCTATGACCGGTCTTCTGGGGATCAGTTCATTTTTGGGATGGTTTGGATGTTATCTCTCTTTGAAACGGCTTTTAAAATAGTCCTTGTGACAAGCTGTCTGATCGGCAGTCTGACGGGCGGATTGCAGGCCGGCACCCGGGATTCTCTTCAACAGCAGAAACAGGATATTGAAACCCGGATTCAACAGGAACAGAACCGGTTTCGTGAATTCACCCAGGCGGAAGAACAGCTGATCGAAAATTTGGATTCCATGGATTTTCAATTAAACCAGGCACAAATCCGGATGAACGAAATATACCGACAGATTAAGGAGTTGGAACGAAACATGGCAGCAATCCGATCGGATCGGCAGGTTCTGGCACAACGGATTGATGACCGTCAGTCCTATGCGGAAAAACGCCTGACCACCCTTTACCGCATGCATGCTGCGGGCTGCATGAATATGATGGGCCCACCGGACACTTTTTTTGATTTTCTGGTGAACCGGCGTGCCATGGTGCAGGTGGTGAATGCAGATTATGATCTTCTGGACAGATTCATTCGGGATATGGCCCGAATGCAGATTCTTGAATTCCGGCTGACAGAGCAGGCATCGGTTGAAAAAAAACTGAAACAGGATCTTGCCGAAGAGATACGGGTCAAGACCGTCGCATCCCGAAAAAAACGGGAAATCCTGAAAGCGGTTCGGCAGAACAAGAAAGTATCACAAGCCGCGCTGGCCGCTTTGGAAAAATCCGCCCGGAATCTGGATCAACAGATCACGGTTCTGGAAAAACAAGCACAGGCAGTCCCGGATCCCGGGGCGTTTTACTTCAGAAAGGCCGCCTGATTCTTCCGGTGACAGGAAAAATCGTATCCCGTTTCGGCATCAAGCAGTCGGGTGATTACAAATCCTTCACTTTTCAGAGCGGAATTGATATAAGGGGAGATCAGGGCGAACCGGTCCGATCCGTTTTCAGGGGCGAGGTGGTTTTTGCAAAATGGCTCAAAGGGTATGGAAACATGGCGATCATCGATCACGGGGATCACTTTTATACTGTGTATGCCCATTTACAGGAAATATTCCGGAAAAAAGGAGACGCCGTGGATACGGGGGAAGTGATTGCTACTTTAGGGGACACCGGGTCTTTGAAAGGGGTGTGTCTTCATTTTGAACTCAGACATCATGGTCAGCCGGTGGATCCTGTGGAATGGTTAAAAAAAGGAGCATAAGAAATTCATGACAATTCGATCACTATCCTTTTCAAAATATTTTTGTGCCGCCCTTGTGTTGGGGCTGATCTGTCTCTTTTTGACGCCGGTGACCCATGCGGAATCACCCTCCCCGGCGGAATCAGCCGTCCCTTATGAATCTTTAAAACTGTTTGTGGCAGTTCTGGAGGAGCTGGAAAACAATTATGTGGATGATGTGGATGCAAACACCCTGATCCACAATGCCATCAAGGGGATGGTGGAAAACCTGGATCCGCATTCCAGTTTCATGCCGCCTCAGGCCTTTGAAGATCTTCAGGATGATACCAAGGGCGAGTTTTCAGGGATCGGTATCGTGATAACTCTCAAAGACGGCATCCTGACGGTGGTGTCTCCCATTGAGGGAACCCCGGCGTACGATGCGGGAATTTATGCCGGTGACATCATTGTTAAGATCGATGGAGAATCCACCAAGGGAATGGCATTGTGGGAAGCGGTGAACCGGATGCGCGGTCCCCGGCATGAAGAAGTCTTGATCACCATCATCCGTGAGGAGGAGTCCGCGCCCCTGGAATTTTCACTGAAACGGGACCTGATCCCCATGACCAGTGTCCGGTCAGCCATGCTGACTCCGGGTTATGGATATATCCGGGTGACCAATTTTCGAATGAACACCCATGAAGAGATGAGCCGGCAGCTGGAAGAACTGGACTCCGGTACATCTCCGCTGAAGGGGCTTGTCATCGATCTGCGAGACAATCCCGGCGGTCTCCTGGACCAGGCCGTCAAAATGGCGGATTTTTTCCTGGATACCGGCGCCATTGTTTCCATCAAAGGGCGGGATCAGGGAAACAACCAGATCTACGAGGCCCGCCCGGACCGGTTCGATAAAAAATACCCCATTGTCGTCCTGATCAACGGTGGGTCTGCGTCTGCATCGGAAATCGTGGCCGGTGCGTTGCAGGACCATGCCCGGGCGTTAATTCTGGGAACGTCTTCTTTTGGAAAAGGATCGGTTCAGACGGTTCGTCCACTCAAGGATGGATATGGCTTGAAATATACCATTGCCAGATATTACACTCCCAGCGCGCTCTATCCAGGCCAAAGGAATTCAGCCGGATATTGAGGTGGTAGCCGGTCTGGTGGAAGAAACCCGGAAAGGACCGTCGGCGTTCGATCGAATGCTTAAAGAAAAAGATCTGCCTCACAGCCTGATGCCGGAAGATCCGGAGGAGAAGTCTTTGGAAGAGGCAGACACGGATCTTTCTGGACAACAGCGTCAGCTCAGGGAATCGGCCCCGCTTCTTCAGGATGTTCAGGTGAAGCGGGCACTGGATATTCTGATCACTTACGGGGTTTTCAGCAATCTCAATGACAAGTAAAAAAACGGCTTCCCGAAAAACGGGGCCTGTTAAGAAAAAGGCCTCTGCAAAGAAAACAGCACCTGCCAAGAAAATGGCCGGGAAAAAAAAGTCCGCAGCCCCTAAACGTAAGAGTCCTTCTACAGCGCAGACAAACCTGATGTCTCAGTTGAAAAGGATCGGGATCGGTCTGATGATCCTGGTGGCGGTATGTCTGACCGGGGCCATGGTGGCAGATCTGCTGATCCGGCAGCCGGCGCCTTCCGCACCTGAAAATACAGGTTTCGCAACCCCGTTGCCTTCTGAAAAAACGGACAGTCCAAAAAAGCCGCCGGTTCTGAACAAGCGCTCCGAGCCGGTCAAAGAGACTTTTGAGGCAGACCATATCACGCCCCAGGCAGGGATGAAGGAAAAAAAGGTCATCCGGTCCTGTACGAAGTGTTTGAAGAAACGGTTATTCCCTCGGAACCCGGTGGCAGACCGGCCATGGAAAACGGGGAAAAAGCGTATGAAATCGCCCTGATTATCGATGATATCGGATATGACCAGAACATGGCCATGGCCTTGTATGAACTGGACCCCAATATCAGTTTTCTGTTCTTCCCTGGTCCCCGCATGGCCGGACCATTGCCGGCATCCTTAGAGACAAAGGAGCACAGATCCTGCTGCATCTGCCCATGGAGCCGGTCCAGTTTCCGGATGTGAATCCCGGTCCGGGAGCGTTGCTCACCGGCATGTCTCCGGATGAACTGATTACCCAGCTGGAAAAAAATCTGGAGGATGTACCCGGGGTTTCCGGGGTCAATAATCACATGGGCTCCCGGCTCACCACCGAGGCCACCCAGATGTACCAGATATTCACTATTCTCAAGAAACGGGACCTATTTTTGTGGATTCCGTCACCGCACACCGTTCACAGTGCCGAGCAGCGGCCCGCCTGCTCCAGTTACGGTTCGGAGAAAGGGATGTGTTTTTGGACAATATTCAGGAAAAATCCTATATCACCGGCCAGTTTGCCCAGTTGAAAAAGATTGCGCAGAAACATGGCCGGGCCATCGGAATTGGCCATCCCTATCCCGCCACCCTGGAAGCGTTGAGAACGGAATTGCCTAAAATCAAAGGAAAAATCAGTATCGTTCCTGTCAGTCGGATGGTGGCGATCCCCGGCTGATGGACAAGGAGATAACATGACACAAATCTGGAGACAGCCCGTTGATATGGCACCGTTTGCTCCGGTCATCGATCAGACCATTGTGGGCCATATGGGGATCGAGTTCACGGAATTCGGCCCTGATTATATTTGTGCCACCCTGCCGGTGGATCGCCGCACCATTCAGCCCATGGGAATCCTCCACGGCGGTGCATCCGTGGTGCTGGCCGAAACTTTGGGCAGTGTGGCCTCATTTCTGGCCCTGGACTCGGATCATTTTTCAGTGGGACTTCAAATCACCGCCAACCACCTCAAGCAGGTGCGCAAAGGAAAAGTCACGGGCACGGTCCGGCCGGTGCACTTAGGCCGCACCACCCATGTCTGGGATATCACCATCAGAAACGAGGCGGATGAACCGGTGTGCGTGTCCCGGCTCACCATGGCGGTGATGCCGGTGTCAAAGGCGGAATAGCCGGCATCCGGGCAGTATTTTCAGCAGGCCGGTTTATAGCAGCCAGAGAACATGTGATGCCGGCAGTGGCGCCGTCTCCGTCGGGGCGGCTTACTGCCGGCCTCAGACAGTCTGGCAGCGAGTCACCCCGAGAAGGGCGATGCTGTAACAATTTTTTCTTTCCGGATTTTTGCCGATGGAGATCCCGACGGCACCTCTCAATGCACAATTCCGATTCCAAAGTCCGCCGCCTAAAACCCAAATTCAATGATAAAAAAATCCGGCCATCCGGTTTCAAAACAAGACTTGACAGGCCCAGCTTTTGTAAGTAATGTTTACTCACCTTTTAGGGATCAACGGTTTGAGCAAGGGGAATGAAGCATGAACATCAGTGACAGGTCCGGTCCGCCGGGAAAAATTAAGATCATGGACGCCTTTTCCCGTCTGATGGAAACAAGGGATTTTCAGTCCATCACCATTTCTGAAATCGCCGGGAATGCGGGAGTGACTGAAGGGCTGATCTATAAATATTTTTCGGACAAGAAAGACCTGCTTCACCAGGTGCTGCATCAGCATTTTGCCGCGTTTCAGGCCGGGGTTGAAGCCAGCATCCCAGGCAAGGAAACCTGTGTCGAGAAACTGGAAGTCATTGTGTTCGCCAGTCTTGATAACTATGCCCGCAACCGGGTTCTGGCGCGGATTCTGCTTCTGGAGGTTCGCAATTCCCTGTCCTATTTTGAATCCGGGGCCTATGCTTGGTGAAGAAATATACCCGGACCATTCTGGACATCATCCGGGAGGGCATGGAAAAGCAAGAGATTCGGCCGGATATCGATCCCTTCTTGTTGCAAAAGGTCTTGTTAGGTGCCATTGAACACACCTGTCTTAAACAGGTGATTTTTGATAAAAAATTGATGCCGCAGCCGTAGCCGGCGGCATTGTCGACATGGTATTCAACGGAGTGAAACATCATGGCTCTAAATGATATGGAAACGGTTTTCACGGAGGCTGCCGAAAAGAATCGCTCCTCTCTCACAGAAGTGGAAGCCAAACAGGTTTCAAAGCTGCAGGCATTCCGGTGGTTCCGGAAATTGTTGTCAAAACAGTGGATCAAACGGTGGATGCAGCCCGGAAAATGGGGTTTCCAGTGGTTTTGAAAGGAACCGGTCCAGCCATCCTGCACAAAACTGAAGCCGGCCTGGTGCACCCGGGCCTGGCGACGGCAGCACAGGTTCTGGCGGCGGCGGAGCAGATTACGGCCCGGGCCGGCCACCGTCTGGAAGGGTTTCTGGTGCAGCCCATGATCCGGGGAAAGCGGGAGCTGGTGGCCGGCATGTTCAGAGATCCCCAGTTCGGACCGGTGATCATGTTCGGCTTAGGCGGCATTTTCACCGAAGCGCTTGAGGCAGTGGCGTTTAGAATCGCACCCTTGGATGACGCGGACATGGAAGACATGCTGGACTCCTTTCCCGGATCCGGTCTGATCACCGCGTTCCGGGGAGAGGAGGCCTGTGACAGACGCGTTTTGAAAACCGTGTTGAAAGGGTTGTCGGATCTGTCGGTTTCCCGGCCTGAGATTCAAGAGATCGATATCAATCCCCTGATCATTCAACCGGACGGAAAGCCGGTGGCCGTGGATGGATTGATCACGCTTCAGGCTCCCCAAAGAGCCGGGGCATCCCCTCATCCAGTCGATCTGACTGCTCTGGGAACCTGTTTTTATCCGAAATCAATTGCTTTTGTGGGTGCCTCGGGTACGGTGGGCAAATGGGGCATATGCTGCCTACCAACACCCTGTCCCGGGAATATCAGGGCCGGATTTTTTTAGTGAATCCCAAGGGAAAATCTATCATGGGCCGGCCAGTGTACCGGTCTGTGACCGATATACCCGGGGATGTGGATCTGGCCGTGGTAACCGTGCCGGCCCGGTATGTGAAAGGCCTGGTGCCTGAATTGGCGGCGAAAAACGCCAAGGGCATGCTTTTGATTACCTCCGGGTTCAGGGAAGTGGGAGAAACAGGTGCGGCCATGGAAAAGGAAATCGTGGATGCGGCCGCCGCCGCCGGCATTCTGGTGTTGGGCCCTAACACCATGGGCATGTGCAACCCCCATGCACAACTTTATTGCAGCGCGGCCCATGCCTATCCGGTGCCTGGTTCCACAGCCCTGGTGTGCCAGTCCGGGAATATGGGAACCCAGCTCCTGGCTTTTGCCGAACAGCAGGGCATCGGTATCCGGGCGTTTCCGGGTCCGGCAACGAGGCCATGGTGACCATTGAGGATTATATGGAAGCGTTTGAGGCCGATGCGTTGACCCGCACCGTGGTGCTTTATATCGAAAGCGTCAAAGACGGACGACGGTTTTCAACAGTGCGAAACGGGTGTCCCGCAAAAACCGGTGGTGGTGCTCAAAGGGGGGCGCACGGAAATGGGGCGCCAGGCAGCGGCCAGCCACACCGGCGCCATGGCATCCAATACCCGGGTGTTTGATGCGGCCTGCCGCCAGACCGGCATCATCCAGGTGGACCAGCCCCTGGAACTGCTGGATCTGTCTGCGGTGTTTTCTTCGCTGCCCCTGCCCCGAGGTAACCGGGTGGCCATCATGACCCTGGGAGGCGGCTGGGGGGTGATAGCTACGGATCTGTGCACGGAGCACGGGTTGGCGGTGCCCCCGCTGTCCGATGGGATTATTGACCGGTTGGACGGCCTGCTGCCGGACTTCTGGAGCCACGGCAATCCCGTGGACCTGGTGGGAGAAGGCAATCCGGATGTTCCCAAAACCTGCCTGGAGGAACTGCTTAGATGGGATGGGTGCGATGCGGTCATTCATTTGGGAATCCACGGCAAAAGTGTTCTGGTCAACAACATGGCGGCATCCATTTCCCATGCCGATCCATCGATCACCAACGACCAGATTACCGGTTTCAAACAGATGGTACTTGCCACGGAAGACGATTATACTCGGTTTGTGGTCCGCATGACCCGGAAATACAGCAAACCGGTGTTAGGGGTAAGCCTCCTGACGGATGGGGAAAGCAAAATCCTGTACCGGTTTGATGATTTGGACTATAAAGGGGTTTTTTTCGTTTCCCCGGAGCGGGCAGTCAAATCACTTGCTGCCATGGTACGATATCAAGACTGGCGCCGCAGGCATGGGGGAAAACAGATCCCGGTTGAAACCTGTCCGGATTTGTTCTAAAGTGAATACTTATAAGTGTTAATCCTCAAAAATCAGGAGAAGTGCCATGACATCCCAGGTAACCACATCCACATTCATCAAGATGAAGCAGCAGGGGAAAAAAATCACCACGTTGACGGCATATGATTATCCGTTTGCACGGTTGATGGACGAGGCAGGGATCGATTCTATTCTAGTGGGGGATTCCCTTGGCATGGTGGTGCAGGGCCGGCAGACGACCCTGCCGGTGACCATGGATGAGATGCTGTATCATACCGCCATGGTGGCCCGGGCCTGTCAACGGGCTCTGGTGGTCGGGGATATGCCCTTCATGTCCTACCAGGGGGCTGTGACGGAAGCCGTTCTGAATGCCGGCCGATTCCTTAAGGAAGCCGGTGCAGCGGCCGTGAAGCTCGAAGGCGGGGCTGATGTGTGCCCGGTGATTGCGGCTTTGGCTAAAGCGGGTATCCCGGTCCAGGCTCATATCGGTCTGACTCCCCAGTCGGTCCATCAAATGGGCGGTTTCAAGGTGCAGCGGGATGAAAAGCGGCTGCTCAAAGATGCCAAAGAGGTGGAAGGCGCCGGTGCATTTTCCGTGGTGCTGGAAGGCATTCCTTCCCCCATATCCGAAAAGATTACCCAGGCCCTGACAATCCCCACCATCGGGATCGGAGCCGGCCCCCACTGCGACGGCCAGGTCTTGGTGATGCATGATATGCTGGGCGTCAATGACCGGTTTCTTCCCAAATTCGTGAAAAAATATGTCGACCTGGCAGCCGAGACCCGCAAAGGTGTGGCCGCCTATATCAATGACGTTCAGCAGGGCCGGTTTCCTTCGGATGCCTATGAATACAAATAAACCAGACAAACGATTCTGTATCATCGGGTGCGGCCGGGTGGGAGTGAACCTGGCGGTGTTTCTGACGCAGCAGGGGTATGGCCCGGCCGCATTGGCCAGCCGGACCTGTGTTCGGCTCGGAATGCGGCATCGGTTGTCCGGGGCGGGGCGGTATTTGCTGATCCTGCGGCGGCGGCCAGAGAGGGAAAATCGTTTTGATCACCACACCGGATGACCACATCCAACCAGTGTGTGATCAGGTGGCTTCCGCCGGAGGGTTTGATGAACACAGCGTGGTGTTTCATCTATCCGGCGCCTTGTCATCAGATATCTTGTCATCGGCCCGTGAAAAAGGGGCTGGCACCGGATCGATTCATCCGCTTCAGGCGTTTGCTCCGTATGAATCTAAGGCAGTATCTCCGTTTGAAGGAATCAATGTCTCTATTGAAGGCACACCCCAGGCCCGGACCCTGGGAGAGGCCATGGTGATGGCATTGAAGGCCCGGCCTTTTAACATTCCTACAGATGCCAAGACCCTGTATCATGCCGCCGCCGTGATGGCCTCCAATTATCTGGTGACCTTGGAACATGTTGCACTGACGCTTTTGGGATGCGCCGGGCTGGCGCCGGAACAGGCTTTTGAAATTCTGGAGCCTCTGATCCAGGGAACCCTGAGGAATATTGCAACCCGGGGCAGTGTGGACGCGTTGACCGGCCCGGTGGTACGGGGCGATGAAGCCATCATCGCCCGGCACCTGTCAGATATCGACAAAAGATACCTGAAATATCGGCTTTGTATCGACTGCTGGGTCAGCATACACTGGAGATCGCCAGAAAAAGACCGGATTTCCCCAAAGAGGCTGATACGGGTCTGACCAGCCTGTTTTCAAAACAAGGGAAATGATTCTCTAAATCTTATACAGTTTCAACGGTGGTTTCCCCTGTTTTTCCAGGACCTGGTTGGCCTGTTCCAGAGAAGTTCGGCTGGAGATCACCGACACCCCCGCCTGTCGGCCCTTCAGGTCAAAATATTTTTCAGCGATGGCCGTTACCCGGTCTTTGTCCAGTTGGAGCAGCTGATCCTTGAACTGCCGGCGGATGTCGTTGGTGAGCCGGGCGATGTCCCGGTAAAACGCCTTCATGGCAGCCGGTCCCGGGGTCTCGGGCTTGTCGATATCTGAACACACCTGAAGGATCGCCTCTTTGACATCGGTCTGGGTGTACCCACCTTTTATGATGTATTCACAGGCGCTGTCATACACATCCAAGGTCCGTGTGATATGGGGATCCCGGTAGGAGCCAAATGAGAAAATGCCTTCTTCCGTGTTGTAAATGGCAAATCCTCCGTAGGCCCCGCCTTTTTCTCGGATCTCCCGGTGCAGGAACAGAGACCGCAGAATTTTACTGATCACGGCCAGGCCGGGGGCGTCTTCATGGGTGATGCCCACTGTTTTAAACGACTGTCCCACAAACGATACGGCTGTGTTAGTCATCCATCCGTCCCGGGGGATTTCTGTATCTCTGGGGATGTCCGGGGTGAAAAACGCCGGTCTGGCAATGTCTGGAACGGCCGAAACCATCTGTCCGATGGCCTGATCCGCCTGACGGATGGCATCCGGATGGCCGATGACCGCCGGTTTGAAGTTGTCTTCGCGCAGAACAGCTCGTGCCATGGTACCCAGGTCTGCTGCCAGGCGTGTCAGAACTGGATGCGCTGTTTCCGGGGTGGCCAGGTCTTTGGTGAGCTGCTGGATGGTCTGGTACTGGGCGATGCCGTGCCAGAGTTCATTGATGTGGGATGCCATGGACAGGTGCCGGGAGGAGAGAGAAATGGCATACCGGTGACCGGTAGCGACAATGGAGGATTCCATGCCGGCCTGGTACTGAAGCAGCAGGTTTTTCAGGCGGTCCAGGTCGGCATATCCGTATTCCAGTACAAATTCCCGGACAATGTCAAACAGTGCGGACACATTTCTATCCAAAGCCTTGCCCTGAAGTGCCAGAAACACATGGGAGTCGGCTTCCCTGTCAAAATAGGACCCGGAAAAGGGAGACAGGCTGACCCCGCCGGTGAACCGGTCGATTTTCTCTGCCATTCTGGCATAGGACTGGTTCCGGGTGCCGCTGTTGGTAAAGGCCCGGCAGAAAAACGGCACCAGGGGAAACAGGGAAGGTGCCACATGGCCGGCCCCCATAGGGCAGGTGAAGTACAGAATTCCGGAAGTAGCCTTGTCATAACAGGTGGCATGGGTCACCTGATCCATACTGTCCGGGGTGATGATCTCAATTTCCGGGGCACATCGGCCAGTTCCAGGGTGGGAAGCACGGACAGATCTTCCTGCTGTTCCTGAATTTTTTCAAGTACAAGTGCATCCTGTCTGATTTTTTTCAGATTTTTTCTGACAAATTCTGACGGATTTTTGTCAGTTCCACCCTGATCTGCTGATCGGTTGTGGATTCCAGATCCGGATCCGGGGCCAGGGTAAACAGGACCGGTGGGGGTTGTCAATAAAATAGGTTTTCAGCTTTTCTTCCAGAAATCCACCCCTGGCAAGGGCCTGATGGAGCCGCTCCAGATCCGTGTCAATGTTGATGCAGGATACCGGGTCTCCTTCATGGATCAGGGTGCCGGAAAGAGAAAGTACCAACTTGATGCCAAAGGGATACGGGGTATTGGTGATCTCTTTTTGGTTGAATTCAATTTGATGAATGGCAGATTCGACCAGATCCGGATCGATGCCGTTTTCACCAGGTCTCTAAGGGTGGAGAAAATAATGGATTCCACTTGGGGCACAGCGGCTTTTTCAATGTCTTTGAGCCCCACAGCGAACATGGCATCCCGGTTGTCCGGTTCAAATCCGGAGACATCGGACAGGGCCGATCCCAGGTTGGAATCGATCAAAGCCTTTCTCAGAGGGGATGCGGCATTGCCCATGAGAATCTGTTCAAGAACGGTGAGCACCAGCACTTCAAAGGCATCTTTGGCATCACAGGTGAGCCAGGCCACACATCCCTGATATTTTTTGTCCAGTGTATCTGTGTCGGCATAGGCATAGTAACGGATGTCCTGCCGAGGTGTCTGCCACCGGGGCTGGGCCGGAACCAGGGAGTCCACAGCCAGATAATCAAACGAATGAAGCACCTTGTCGTGGATGAATGCCAGGGTGCTTTCCAGAGGCAGGTTTCCATAAGTGTAGAACTGGGCGTTGGACGGATGATAATACCGGCTGTGAAAGAGTTTAAGATCCTGCCAGGTCAGTTTCGGAATTTCAAGAGGTTCCCCGCCGGAATTGTGGCTGTAAGTGGTGTCCGGATACAGGCTCTGGAGAAGGGCCCGTCCCATGACCTGGCTTGGAGAGGACATGGCTCCTTTCATTTCGTTGTACACCACACCTTTGTATATCAGTTCCGGATTTTGGGAGGGGGCCAGGTCCAGACGGCACCCTTCCTGTTTGAAGCTCAATTCATCGATTTTCGGGAAAAAGGCGGCATCCAGATAGACATCCATGAGGTTGAAATAATCTTTTTCGTTCTGGGTGGCAAATGGATACATGGTCCAGTCGGATGCGGTGAATGCGTTCATGAACGTGGACAGGCTGCGTTTGATCATGGAAAAAACGGATCCCGGACGTTGAAGTTACGAGATCCGCACAATACGGTATGCTCCAAGATGTGAGCGACTCCTGTGGAATCGGTGGGAACGGTCCTGAAAATGACGCTGAAGGTGTTTTCCTTGTCCTGATTGGCGATATGAAAATGACGGGCCCGGGTTTTGTGGTGCACCAGCTGTATCAAAGTTGAATCGATTATGGGCAAAGGGGTGACGGCTTTGATTTCATAATTGTGTATGTACTGGCCAGGAAGATATGTGTATCTGGTCATAAAGTGGCTTTCCGCTTGATTAGAATTGAGTGGTTTTGTAATTGCCGCGTTTGACGCGCTGAATTTTGCCCAAAGAATCCAGCCGGTAAATGATATTTCTCAGCTTTTTGTCTTCAAATCCGGTGATGTCCATGATGGTTTTGAAATCAACTCCATCTGGATATCCGGCAATGATTTCCAGAATGACCGAAGACGCACTTTTTCGCATTTTCGTCTTTTTCCGGGGCTGTGGCTTGGTTCGGGGCTGTTTTTGCTGAATAAGCTGTTCAAGCGTATCCAGCCGGGCATGAAGAAGATGGATGTCCTCTTTGGTCGGCATATCCAGACGTTGCAGCAGCGCTTTGATAACCCGTTCCCAGTCGGCCCCGAGATTCATGTGGTTTGACATGGCGTATCTCCTGATTTTAATAAGGTTGCGTTTTCACGTAATAGACCCTTAATACCGGATGTGCCGGTATTGAATATTACGCCGTCTTAACGTATATTAACATTTTGCGTAACCTAAAATTACTTTTTGAAATAAAGAAAGTCAAGTAGCAATATGATATATCCCGGACAATTGCTCAAAGAAAAACAGATTTATGCCGGAAAAGAGATGGGGCAGAATTTTCTGTCAAGCCCGGAAATGGCCGCTATGATAGTGGAGAAAACCGGCATTGACAGCCATGCAAAGGTGCTGGAAATCGGTCCGGGTTTAGGTGCGTTGACTATCCCTATTGCTCAAAAACCCGCCATGTCTCGGTGGTCGAAAAGGACCGGCGTTTGATTCCATTGCTGGAACAGGTTCTTGAAAGCCGGGGGATCGACTGGGTCCGGGTGATGAATCAGGATTTTTAAAAACCGATATCGCCTTTCTGGCCCAGGGACAAAATTGGTGGTCATGGGAAATTTGCCCTACAACATATCGTCTCAGATTCTGTTCCGGCTCATTCTTTCTCGGGAGTCGATTGACAGGGCTTTTTTGATGTTTCAAAAGGAACTGGCAGACCGGCTACTGGCTGTTCCGGGAAACAAAGCCTATTCACGTTTGTCTGCGGTTGCCCGGTATGCTGCTGATATCCGGCGCGTGATGGATATCGGACCGGGAGCATTTTTTCCGAAACCGGCCGTGGATTCCACAGTACTGGCGTTTGAGTTTTTTGCTTCCCGGCCCTTTTCGATGGATATGGAACGGCTGTTATTCACCGTGATCAAGGCCGCTTTTTCAAAACGCCGCAAATCCTTAAAAAATGCCCTGGTCGGTCCGGATCTCGGACTGGACAAATCCACAATTGCCAAAGCGCTGAAAAGCGCGAATATCGTACCGGAACGACGGGCGGAAACCTTGAGTACATCAGAATTTGTGGCCTTAACCCGGGCTGTTGACTCATTGTTAGATAAAGATGGGGAAATTGTGTGTCGGTGAATCGAATCAACCCAATTCAGTATAGAAAGGAAAAATAAATGATCAGAGCCAATGAAAACTATCAAAAATTGAAAACGTCCTATCTGTTCTCTGATATCGCCCACCGCGTGGATCAGTTCCAAAAGGATCACCCAGGCACCCGGGTGATTCGTCTGGGAATCGGAGACGTGACCAGGGCATTGCCTCCGGCGGTAATTGCCGCATTTCACAAGGGTGTGGATGACATGTCAGAGGATGCCACATTCCGGGGATACGGCCCGGAGCAGGGCTATGCGTTCTTACGGGAAAAAATCTCGGCCCATGATTTTCAGGCCCGGGGGGCTGAAGTGTCTGCCGATGAAATTTTTGTCAGTGATGGCGCCAAATGCGATACTGGCAATTTTCAGGAACTGTTTGCATCCGATATCAGAATCGCCATACCGGATCCGGTGTATCCGGTATACCTGGATACCAATGTCATGGCCGGTAGGACCGGAGAATTTGCGGAAGGCCGGTATGACAATATTGTCTACATGGACTGTCTTAAGGAAAACCGGTTTCTTCCCCGGCTGCCTGAAACACCGGTGGATTTGATTTATCTGTGTTTTCCAAACAATCCCACCGGCACCTGTGCCACAAAACAGGATCTGGCACAATGGGTGGATTATGCCCGCAAAACCGGGCATTGATCTTGTTTGATGCGGCCTATGAATCATTTATCCGGGATCCTTCTTTGCCCCGGACCATCTATGAAATTGAAGGGGCTAGGGAGGTGGCGGTGGAATTCAGGAGTTTTTCCAAGACCGCCGGGTTTACCGGGACCCGGTGTGGGTTTACTGTGGTTCCCAGAGACTGCCGGGTGTTTCTGAGCAACGGGGATTCGCTCTCTTTGCATGGGATGTGGAACCGGCGTCAGAGCACCAAGTTCAACGGGGTGTCCTATCCGGTGCAGAAAGCGGCGGAAGCGGTCTATACACCGGAAGGACAGGCCCAGATTCAGGAGCTGGTGGCTGGTTATCTGGAAAATGCTGATCTTATCGGTAGAACCATGGCGGAGCTGGGTTTTGATTATGTGGGTGGAAAAATTCGCCCTATATCTGGGTGGACGGCCAGGGCCGGGATTCCTGGGACTTTTTTGACCTGCTGCTTCACAAAGCCGGGGTGGTCTGCACCCCTGGCGGCGGTTTCGGCCGATGCGGCAATCCGTATATCCGTATATCCGCTTTTAACAGCCCGGACAATGTCTCCGAAGCCATGGATCGGCTGAGAGAGGCATTGAAATGAGTCATTTTTTCAAAGTAAAAACCCTGGATGATGTGCTGTCCATGACCAGTCAGTTCGGCTCGACGGATTCTGAAACCGTAGAGATCAGCGAAGCTTTCGCCAGGATCCTGGCACTGGATGTGACAGCGCCTGGGGATATGCCGGGGTTCCGGCGGGCTACCATGGACGGATTTGCCGTCAACGCCTCCGCCACGTTCGGGGCATCGGAATCCATCCCTGCATGGCTGGAGATTCAGGGAACGATCCTGATGGGCCAGGTACCGGATTTTGAGCTGGGTCCCGGGAAAGCTGCTCGGATTTCCACCGGCGGAATGCTGCCGATGGGAGCCGATGCCGTGGTCATGGTGGAACATACCCAGACCATTGATGATTCTTCCGTTGAAATCTACAAAAGTGTGGCGCCGCTTCAGCATGTGATCGAAGCCGATGAGGATTTTTCTTCCGGGGAAGTGGTTTTGGCGGCCGGCACATTCATCCGTCCCCAGGAAGCCGGCTTGGCAGCCGGATTGGGGGTCACCACCCTGCCGGTTCACCGGGTGCCGGCAGTGGGCATTATTTCCACTGGAGATGAAATTATTCCCATCAATCAGGAACCGGCCCCGGGCCGGATCCGGGACATCAATTCCTATGCCCTGAGCGGGTTTGTTCAAGAGGCCCATGCCGATGTCATTCGGTACGGGATTGTCAAAGATGATCCGGACCGGCTCCGGGCGGTCTGTGAAAAAGCCCTGGATCAGACCGACATGGTGCTCATTTCCGGGGGCAGTTCTGTGGGAACCAGAGATTATACCGTGGAGGTGCTCTCCTCACTGCCGGAGACCCGGATTTTGGTCCATGGCATGTCCGTGAGCCCTGGGAAACCCACTATTTTAGCGCAGAGCGGATTTAAACCGGTATGGGGTCTGCCCGGACAGGTGGTGTCCGCCATGGTAGTGATGAAAATGGTGGTGATCCCGTTTTTGAACCGGATCCAGGGATACAGAAAGCCAAGGCGTTTGGTACGGGTGCCGGCTAAACTGACCCGGAATGTGGCTTCAGCCCAGGGCCGTCGAGATTTTGTCCGGGTGGTGCTGGAAAATGGTCCTGAAGGAGTGATGGCGAAGCCGGTTCTCGGCAAATCCGGTCTGATTCGAACCATGGTTCGGGCAGACGGCCTTCTGGATATCGGAGAAAATCTGGAAGGTCTGGAAAAAGGTAGCATCACCCAGGTGATTCTTCTCTAATGATCCAACATAAGGAAAGCAGTGATGACATATAGACGAAATGTATATCTGGATACCCAGCCCATTGAAACCGCCCGGCAGATACTGACGGATACATTTAAAGACCGGGTCACTGATGTGGAGTCCATTGATGTGACAGCGGCCCGGAACCGGGTGCTGGCCAGTCCGGCAATCGCCAAACTGTCCAGCCCTAATTTTCACGCAGCCGCCATGGACGCATGGCCGTGGACGCCAAAAACACATTCGGCGCCAGTGAGGATGCCCCAAAAATTCTGGTTCCCGGCGAAACAGGGTTCTGGGTCAATACTGGTCATGCGCTGCCGTCCGGGACCAATGCCGTGATCATGATCGAGCATATCAACATTATTGATAAAGCGACCGTCGAAATCGAAGCCCCGGTGTTCCCATGGCAGCATGTGCGGAAAATGGGAGAAGACATCGTGGCCACCAAGCTGCTGTTTCCCAGAGGACATCAGATCAATGCTTATGCTATGGGCGCGTTGCTGTCCGGAGGGGTGTTTCAGGTTCAGGTGTATCAAAAACCACGGGTACTGATCATTCCCACGGGTTCTGAACTGGTTGAGTGGCATGAGACATCTCCAGAGCAGCTGGTTCCGGGACAGGTGCTCGAATCCAATTCCACGGTACTCAAAGCCTTGTGCCGGGATAACGGGGCTGATGCGGATCGGCATCCCATGCTTAAAGATGATCTGGAAACGATTACCCAGGCGGTGGACCAGGCCGTGAAAGGGGCGTATGACATGGTCTGCATCATCGGTGGTTCTTCGGCCGGGTCTGAAGATTTTGCAAGGCCGGTGATGACGTCCTTAGGCCGGGTGATGGTTCACGGAGTGACCATGATGCCCGGAAAACCGGTATTGATGGGAGAGATATCCGGTAAACCCGTATTCGGTATTCCTGGCTATCCGGTATCGGCCATTGTGGCGTTTGAGCAGTTTGTGGGACCGTTGCTGCGCGCCATGCAGAAACTGCCTCCCCTGGAAGTACGGACCGAAACGGTATCCCTGGCCCGGAAAATTGCCTCCAAACTGGGTCAGGATGAGTTTCTGCGGGTCAAGATCGGGTCGGTGGACGGGCGCCTCATCGCCTCCCAGCTGCCCAGGGGATCGGGCAGCATCACCACGTTGACCGAGGCTGACGGTATTATTCAGATCCCGAGGGATATGGAAGGCATTTCTGAAAACCAGACCCCGACAGCCCGGTTGCTGAAACCGTTGTCTGCCATCAAAAACACCCTGGTGATCACCGGATCCCATGATAATACCCTGGATCTTCTGGCCGACCAGATGCGGCGCCATCATGACGGCATCAATATTTCTTCCAGCCACGTGGGCAGCATGGGAGGGATCATGGCGGTCCGAAACAACGCCTGTCACCTGGCCGGGACCCATCTGCTGGATCCGGAGGACGGTTCCTACAATGTCAGCTATATCAAAAAATATCTCCCGGTGTGCCGGTGCGCCTGGTGAACCTGGTCATGCGGCAGCAGGGATTTATTGTGCCCAGAAGCAATCCGAAGAATATTGGGTCAGTCGCGGATCTCAAAGAAAAGAAACTACGGTTCATCAACCGCCAGGCCGGGTCAGGGACCCGGATTTTGTTTGACTATAAGCTGGCGGATGCCGGTTTGACCCCGGCGGACATCATCGGATATGAAAACGATGAATATACCCATATGTCGGTGGCCATAGCCGTGCTGTCCGGCCGGGCCGATACGGGCTTGGGAATCATGGCTGCGGCCCGGGCCCTGGACTTGGACTTTGTTCCCATCGTCACCGAATCCTATGATCTGGTGATACCGGAGCGGTTTTTTGATACCCCCAATGTCCGGATTCTGCTGGAGACCATTTCCGGTGATGAATTCAAGGAAAGAATCCTGGCGCTGGGGGGATATGGTGTGGAAAGAACCGGTCAGGAAAGACAGATCTGATAAAAAAAACGGCGGGTTCACCCGAGGGGTAAACCCGCCGATCTAAAGCAGAATCAGTCAGTGATCATGCTGATATCGACATAATTGTCTGTAATGCATTTAGGGATGGAGTTCGACACGTCTGTTCAGGGAACGGCCGAATGCAGTGCCATTGAGTGCGACCGGTTTACTGAACCCGAATCCCTTTGTGGTCAGAAGGTCTGCTGATATCCCTTTGCTTTCAAGATAATCCGCCACGGCATTGGCACGTCTCAAAGACAGACCCATGTTGTATTCTGCGGTACCGATATTGTCGGTATGACCCTGAAGTTCCACGTTCATGCCCGGGTTCTTTTCATGATTGCGACCACTTCGTCCAGCAGAGGATAGGCTTCTGGTTTAATTACGGCTTTGTCAAAATCAAACAGCACATTTTCCAGAACCCAACAGCCCACGGAGTTCACACGGGCGCCTGTGGGGGTGCCGGGACACTGGTCTTGATCATCATAGACACCGTCGCCGTCAGAATCATTTCTTGTCGGAGCGGCGGCTGGAGCCGGAGCCGGAGCCAGAGCGTCTTTGAGAAAGACTTTAGAGACAAAATCAGCCATCCCGGCGCTGGTCAGAAGGTCATCCGCAGTGCTGAGAAACCGCATTCCCCGATTTCAGCAAGGTTCTCAAGCAGCTGGCGGCCTTCGGGCGCATTTCCCACCAGCACGGGATAGATGCACAGGGAAGAGCCAAATACGTCTTTAAGTGCCTGGGCTTGCGCCTGCACATCGGTCATGTCTATACCGTCACTGACAACAATGACGGCATTGTAGACACCGGCCTGACCTTCCAGATCGGTTTGTGCCGCTTCCAGTGCTTTATCAAGACGGCTGAGTCCGCCTGGTTTAACAACGCCTGCCAGACCGTCCGCCATGCCGGCGGTAGTATAGGCTTCCATGCCGTAAAACAATTTTGTTTTGTCTTTGCATACAGAGGGATCATGACCAAATGTGCGGAAACCGGCGGTTTGGCCCAGTTCCGGAATGGTCATGTTCAGGCGTTCGACAACGGTTTTGGCGGTCTCAAATTTGTTCTCATGTCTCATGGAGCTGGAGGCATCCATGATGACCAAAAAATTGTCCACCTTGGTTTCCACTTTGTCCAGATCAAACTGGGCCGGAGTGAAAGCACCAAAATTTACAGGTTCCTTAGCGGCACATCCAAACAGAAACAAGAAGGCCACCATGGTTAAAAAAAGTTGAATTCCTCGTTTTGTTTTCATTTTTTTCTCCTTCATGATTGCAGGTTTTTGATTCAAGATGCCATTCATCCTTCAATAGCTATATCGAATACATTGTATCAGACCAGCACGATTTGAGTGAAAATTATACAAAAGATCCAGAATGAAATCAACTGAAATAAAAAATGTGCGTATTTAAGCCATTTTCACTGTCAACTTATCCTTGCATTTTCAGGCGAACAATACTATCTATGATGCTTGATTCTCTAAGCCGCACCCATCAGTAGCCGGTGTCTAACATTCAGGAAATGGTTGATCATATGGAAATATATCAGGCGGTTTTGCTCGGCGTTTTACAGGGATTGACTGAGTTTTTACCGGTAAGCAGTTCCGGTCATCTGGTACTGGGACAGATTTTATTCGGGATTACGGAACCCTCTCTGGCATTCAACATCAGTGTGCATATGGGGACCTTGGGGGCGGTGGTGGCGGTATTTTTTAACGACATCCGGTCCATGCTTCTTTCGGTGCTGTCCTGCCTGTCCTGCCTGGTAAAAGACATCCCGTCCCCATCGAATCAGATGATCATCTGAGGCTGGCGCTGTTTATTCTGGCCGGTTCGGCCCCTACAGCGCTTATCGGCCTGGGGTTGAAACAGCTTGAAGCGGTTCTGTTTTCTTCTGCGCTGCTGGTGGGGGGCATGCTTCTGGTAACCGGAAGCATCCTGTGGATATCCCGGGGGTTTTACCGGTCTGGTACCGCCGGTATTCCCCTGGACCTGAAACGGGCATTGGTGATCGGGATCAGCCAGGGCCTGGCCGTGATTCCCGGGATTTCCAGATCCGGGACCACCATTGCCTGCGGCATGTTCTGCGGGCTTGACCGGCAGACCGCCGCTAGATTTTCCTTTTTATTGTCCATCCCAGCGATTCTGGGAGCCGAACTACTCAGTATTCTGGAGTCTTTAGAACAGGGAGTGCGGTTGGATGCCGCCGTGATTTATGGTACACTGGTCGCATTTGGCAGCGGCCTGTTCGCCTTGAAGCTGCTCATCAAGCTGGTGCACGCAGGAAAATTTCACCTGTTTGCGCCATATTGCTGGCTGGTCGGCATCCTGGCACTTTTTCGGGGATATTTTAAAATTCGTCATGGAGGAGTTGATGAACAAAGGCTTATTCAGAGAGTATGATATCCGGGGCGTGGCCGGAACTGATATTCAGGAAGACGATGTAGAAAACATCGGCAAAGCAGATGGGTCTTTTCTGACCCGTGTGCCGGCTTTTGGAGATCCCGGTCGTCACAGGCAAGGAGGTGCATGAACTGATTCAGGACCTGACAGAGACCTTTGCCTCCTCGCGCCTGGACGAGATCCGTCGGGGTATTCAAACCACCCTGAAAGAGATCATTTCCCGGGCACCCTAACCCTTTTCAAGACCATATAATTATTTACAGATACGATTTATGCAACTATCCAATCAGCAGCAGCAGGCCGTGGCCCATACCGGGTCCCCGGCTCTTGTCGTGGCCGGGGCCGGTTCCGGCAAGACCCGGACCCTGACCGCAAAGTTTTCCCATCTCATCGACCAGGGATACGATCCCCGGAGGATATTGGCCATCACCTTCACCAACAAGGCGGCGGAAGAGATGAAATCCAGGCTCATGGTCATGACGGGCCTTTCTCCGGACCGGTTCCAGTGGGTGAGGACATTTCATTCCGCCTGTCTGATGATGCTCAAACAGCACTGCACCCGATTGGGGTATGCGGCCCCGGTTCAGGTGCTGTCCGTGTACCAGCAGGACAAGCTGGTCAAAGAGCTTTGTGTGGCCAACAACATTGACAAGAAATACGCTTCCCGGATATTGTCTTTTCTATCCCGGGCCAAAAATTCAGGAAATCCTCACAAATTTTTTGACAGAAAACCGGTGTTTTATAATGTCCGGATCTCTGATATTTTCGACCAGTATGAAGAGCGCCTCAAACAGATGAACGGAGTGGATTTCGATAATATTTTGCTGAAAACACGGGACCTGCTCCAGGATCATGAGGATATCCGCAAAGACTACCAGTCCTGGTTCGCCTATATCCTGGTGGATGAATACCAGGATACCAACAACCTTCAGGAGGACCTGACTTCCCTGCTTTTAGGCGACCACCGCAACCTGTTCTGCGTGGGGGATGACTGGCAGGCAGTCTATGGATTTCGAGGCTCCAATGTCAACCATTTTCTAAGGTTCTCCCAGAAATATAAGGATGCGAAAATATTCCGGCTGGAGGAAAATTTCCGGTCGGCCGATGAAATTGTCCAGGTGGCCAATGACCTGATCGACCACAATCCTGACAAGATGGACAAACACTGTTTTCCCACAAAAAGGGCGGGGTGGTGGAAATCTATGATTTTTGTCCGACGTCCATGAAGCGGAATGGGTGGCCCGCCGGGTCAAGGCCATGAACCGCCAGGGTCAGGGCATTGCCTATGACCAAATGGCCGTGGTGTACCGGACCAAGTTCTGTTCGCTCCCCTTTGAAAAGATATTCCGGGCATACCGCATCCCCTACCGGCTCATGGGAGCCCAGGGGTTTTTCGAGCGCATGGAGATCCTGGACATCAACTCCTATCTGAGCGCCGCCTTTTTTTCCAATGATGACCTGTCCTTTGAGCGGGTGGTCAACACCCCGAAGCGCGGGATCGGACCGGCCATGATAAAGAAAATGGGGGCCATGCGTAAAAAAGGCATCAGCCTTCAGGATGCGGCAAGGATCATGGTCAAAGAAAGGGTTTTGACCCCCAAGATTCATGGAAACCTGTCCGAGGTGCTGGAGATTCTGGACGTCATCCGGGAAATGGCACCGGCCAGGGCCATGGAAGAGGTGATCGCCCGTACCGGGTATTATGATTATCTGGAAAAGAAAACCAAGACCAAAGCGGAATGGGTTTCCAAAAAAGAGAATATTGAACAGTTGATCCATACGGCCAGAAGCAAATCCGATATGCTGTCCTACCTGGAAGAGGCAGCCCTGATCCGGGAGGACAAGGAAGACGATGACCAGGACACGGACGGGGTGGCCCTGCTCACCATCCATTCTGCCAAAGGCCTGGAATTCGACACCGTGTTTGTGGTGGGATGTGAGGAGCGCCTGTTTCCACACTGGCGGTCCATTGACGACGGGGATGCGGCCCTGGCCGAGGAAGGCGATTGATGTATGTGGCCATGACCCGGGCGGAACGGTTTTATACCTGACCCACGTGAACTACCGGAAAGGGGAATTTGCCGTGCCAAGCCGGTTCATAGATCAGATTAAAGAGTGTCTGGACTAAGGCCTTTGTGAATGGATCTGTTTGAAACCATCCGTTCGCCCATGGCGCGGTTGCTGCTTGTGATTTTCCGTAAAGGCCGACAGGCTATTCCTTCGGATCACAAAAAAATTTTTGCCACGCTTTTTTTATCATCTTTTTCCACCATCACCGGGGTGGGGATAGTGGTGCCGTTGCTGCCCATCTATGCCCATGATTTAGGGGCCCACCGGGTTTTATGTGGCCATGATTTTCGGATCCTTTTCCATTTCGCGGGTGGTTCTGCTGCCTTATTTCGGGTGGCTGTCGGACCAGAAGGGGCGAAAACCCTTCATCCTTGCCGGATTGATTTTTTATACTCTGATTTCCATGGCATTCGTTTTTTCCGATACTGTTGAGGGATTGATTGCCATCCGTTTCATCCAGGGGGCGGGATCCGCCATGATCATGCCGGTGGTTCAGGCCTATGTGGGGGAGATCACGCCCAGAGGGTCGGAAGGGTATGCCATGGGGCTGTTCAACCTGTCCATGTTTCTGAGTCTGAGTCTGGGGCCCCTGATGGGCGGAGTGATCACGGATATCTGGAATATGACGCCGCGTTCGTGTGCATGGGGCTGCTGTCTTTTGTGGGGGTGCTGCTGTGTGTGATATTGCTGCCACCGTTGTCCGAAGAACGGCTCCGTTCCGGACATCAGTCTCTTCAGATTCCCTGGTCCCTGGTGATCCGGGACATGGAACTGTTCGGCCTGTTTTCGTTCAGATTTGCCTATACCGCCTGTATCGGCGCCATCTGGAGTTTTCTGCCCTTGTTCGGGGCTCAGATGTTCGGCCGGTCCGGTGCCGGGATCGGGCTGCTGGTAACGCTGGGGGTCTTTATATCCGGATTGCTGCAGGTGCCCATGGGATATGCAGCGGACCGCATATGCCGCCAGGCCATGGCCGTTTTGGGCGGGGTCATCGTTACCGCCAGCATGGGGTGGATCTATTTTTCCGCCTCGTTTTTCGATCTGGTTGCCGCGGTATCCCTGTTCGGGGTGGGCGGCGGGATTGCTATGCCGGCGATCACAGCACTGGCTGTGGTCAATGGAGAACAAAAAAGAGCCATGGGGTCGGTGATGGCGATTCTGACGGTGGCTCACAGCCTGGGCATGCTGGCCGGTTCAGTGGCAGCCGGCCTGGCCATGGATTTTTTCAGCCTCAGACTGGCGTTTCCCGTGGCCGGACTGGTCATGGCACTTGGAACCCTGGTGTTTGTCCTGGTCCATTTTTCAAGGCAGCTGACCCCAAATCTTCGGAAAAAATGATAATATTTTCCGATCATGTTTAAAAAAACCGGAAATGTGATAAAATTAAGGATATATCGTCACAGTCATGAATGGACGGCAACTGTTTAAAAGCGAAAGGGGTAACCAATGAAAAAATTATCTGTTATTGCCGCTGCGGCAGTATTGACAGGCATTATCGCTCTGCTGGCGGGCGGGTGTGCCTCCAGCCGGTCCGGCGAAGTCTATTCCAGGGATCATGCCCGTCAGGCCCAGACCGTGATGATGGGCACCGTGGAGTCAGTTAAGTCTGTCACCATCGAAGGCACGAAAACTCCGGTGGGAACCGCTGCGGGAGGGGTTGCCGGCGGGGTGCTGGGCAGCACGGTGGGAGGCGGGTCCGGACGGACCGTGGCCACTGTGATCGGTGCGTTGGCCGGGCTGCCGCAGGAACAGCTGCGGAGAGGCATGACCCGGAACCGGGCTGGAGATCGTGGTCACCAAGGACACCGGCACCACCATTGTGGTGGTTCAGGAGGCGGATGTGGAACTGTTTCCGGGGGATCGGGTCCGGATCATCACTGCGGCCGACGGCACCACCCGGGTGTCCAAATAAGAAAAATGAATGAATTGATGTTGAATTTATAACCCCCCCATTATCGAGAGAACACGAGAAAAAGAGCCATCAATGAAAAACAGATCCTGATGACCAATGACCGGTTGCGCAATATCGCCATTATCGCCCATGTCGACCATGGGAAAACGACTCTCGTGGATGCCATGTTCCGCCAGAGCGGCCTTTTCAGAGAAGGTCAGGAGATGGATGAGCGTCTCATGGACAGCATGGACCTGGAACGGGAGCGGGGCATCACCATTGCCGCTAAAAATTGTTCCGTGATGTGGAAGGATGTCAAGATCAACATCATCGATACCCCGGGGCATGCGGATTTCGGCGGAGAGGTGGAACGGGCCCTGTCCATGGCGGACAGTGCCATCCTGTTGGTGGATGCATCGGAAGGGCCGCTGCCCCAGACCCGGTTCGTGCTCAAGAAGACCTTTGAGGCCCGGCTGCCGGTCATGGTGATCATCAACAAGATCGACCGAAAAGACGCCAGGACTGATGCGGTTCTGGACATGGTGTATGACCTGTTTATCGATCTGGAGGCCACGGATGATCAGCTGGATTTCACCTATTTCTATGCCATCGGCCGGGACGGAATCGTCAAAAGAGAGCTGGATGCACCGGTGACAAACCTGCATGAGTTGTTCGACACCATTATCCAGGAGATGCCGGCTCCGTCCTATGATCCGGAGGCCCCGTTTCAGATGCTGGTGTCGGATTTGGGATATTCCGATTACCTGGGCCGCCTGGCCATCGGCAAGGTGTTCAACGGATCTGCCGAATCCAATGAATCCCTGGTGTGCGTGGGTGAGAACAACCGCCAGGTGACGTTGAAAGTGACCAAACTCCAGTCCTATCAGGGCATGACGCTGATGCCGGTGGACCGGGCCGATCCAGGGGATATCGTGGTGCTGTCCGGCATCGAGGACGTCCGAATCGGGGATACCATCTGTACAAAAGACAATCCCAAAGCCCTGCCTAGAATCACGGTGGACGAACCTACTGTGTTCATGCAGTTCGCCATCACCAATTCCCCGTTTGCGGGGAAAGAAGGCAAATATGTGCAGTCCAGAAAGATCCGGGAACGCCTGCTCAAGGAAACCCTTAAAAACGTAGCCATCGAGGTGGAGGACAGCACGGTGGATGAAAGTTTTGTGGTTAAGGGAAGGGGTGAGCTGCAGCTAGCCATTTTGATCGAAACCATGCGGCGGGAGGGGTTTGAACTGTGTGTGAGCCGGCCCCGGGTGATCTACAAATCTGAAAACGGGGAAAACTTGGAACCTATTGAGCACCTGTTTGTGGATTGTGAAGAGGATTTCATGGGAGTGGTGACGGAAAAGCTGTCCATCCGCAAAGGCAAGATGACCAACCTGGTGAACAACGGCAAAGGAAGGGTCCGCATCGAGTTTTCCATTCCCTCAAGGTCTTTGATCGGGTACCGGGACGAGTTTCTCACTGACACCCGGGGCACCGGGATTATGAATTCCTACCTGGCCGGGTATGAGCCGTTCAGGGGTGAATTTCCGGTGCGGTTCAACGGGTCTTTGGTGTCGGACCGCCAGGGCACGGCCGTTCCCTATGCCCTGTTCAATCTCGAACCCCGGGGTCAGCTGTTTATCGTGCCCGGTACCCCGGTGTATGAAGGCATGATCATCGGCGAGCACAACCGGGCCTCGGACATTGATGTCAATCCCTGCAAGGAAAAAAAGCTCACCAACATGCGGGCGTCGGGCAAGGATGAGAACGTGGTGTGCACACCGATCCGGGAGATGACCCTGGAAAAGGCCATTCATTTTATCGCCGATGATGAGATGGTGGAGGTGACTCCGAATTCCATCCGGTTGCGCAAGACGGTGTTGAATGCCCAGAAACGGCATCAGATGGCAGGGAAGCTCAAAAAAAGTAAGGACAAGGCATAGTGGCGCAGGCCGCTGATGTCCCACAGTCAGCCGCCGTTCCCCGGTGGGCCGGTACCGGCCCAAAAGTTTCGGCCCCCCCGGAGTACCTTGGCCCGGCCCGAGATTGTTGAATCTGACGTTCAGGTCGAAAAAGTTGCCCCGGGAGGCATAATTCTATTCGTTTCATTGTTTTTTGGTGGCTTCAGGTGGTTTTTTTGCTGGCGAAACACATCCCATCAAGCGTGGATGATTCTGAAATCACTGCCTTTGGGATGATCGGTACGGAAACAGGCCAGTCGTTCCGCCAGTGTCGGGAACCGGTCTGTGCCGGTCAAGGACACGCAGGCCCGCAATCCTTCGTGGCGGTCGCTGCCCGTGGTGGTCAGGGAAATGGCGCTGATGCCGTAGTAGAGAAGTTCTTCCACCAGTTCCACGCCGGAGAATCCCGGGTAGGAGATGGTAAAATAAAACCCGTCTGCAATGGGCTGATCATCATCCATATCATATACGATTTCAAACCCGTTGTCCGTGAACATCTGCTTCATGGCCGCGGCCCGGTCTCCGTATTCCCTGACATGATCCACAAAATTGAATTCTCCGGTGTTCACCGCTTTGAGCAGCCCTAAAAGCCCGTACTGATTGGAATGGGACACTCCGGAACTCAATGCGTACATGGCCCCGAAAATATAGGCATATCCGAACCGGTCGCTGCCGAAAAACGGCTTGAGGTTGGTGCCGGTGGAATGGAACAACCTTTCCGGAATTGCGGTCATGCCGATGCGCTGGCCGGCCAGAGAAAAGGATTTGGAGCTGGAGATCAGCAGGATATAGTTGTCCGTATATCTGGCCACGGAAGGGATAAACGGTGGTTCACCGGGAATGGAATAGTTTTTCCGGAAATCCATGCCAAAATAGGCCAGGTCTTCCATGACAATGCAGTCATATTGGGAGGCCAGTTTTCCGATGGTTTCAAGTTCCCTGTCAGTAAAGCAGATCCAGGCCGGGTTGTTGGGGTTGGAGTACATGATGGCAGCCACATCCCCTTTTTTCAAAAACGATTCCAGTTTGGGCCCCAGTTTGTCGCCACGGTATTCATACACGTCAAAATGGGCATAGGGCAGGCCTAGCACCCTTGCCTGGTGCTTGTTTACCGGAAATCCAGGGTCGATGAACAGAATTCGGTCCTTTCCCTGTATCCGCCGGCCACAGCACATCATGGCCATGTAGCAACCCTGCATGGAGCCGACAGTGGGAAAGCAGGATTCCGCCGGAATCTCGATATTCACAAAGTTTTTCACAAATGCGGAAATTTCGGTTTTTAGCTGGGGGATCCCGTCAAAAGGCGGATATTTAGACCCCACCCCCTGTTTGAGGGCGTCGATCTCTGCATCCACGGCAACCTGCGGCGGTGCCAAGCCCGGTACGCCCATCTCCATGCGGATGAACTGGTCCCCTGTGGCGGTTTCAATGTTGTTCACGATCCGGTTCAGTTCCCGGATGGACGCCAGGCCCACAGACGTCAGGCCCATTTTATCGATTTCCTGTTTGACAATCTGACGGTTGATCGGGGTTTGCATTTACATCTCCTGATAAAATTTGATTAAAAAAATAATCAACTATTAACCAGGCCGAGTGTACGGCCTTCCCTGGTTTTTTTCAAGAGGTAAATACAGGGGAAGAGGATAATATACCTAAGATTTTTCAGAAATATAGGAAGGATCACGTCCCCGGAGAGCGCGTTCCAATGACCGGGTTCAAGGACGTCTGCCGGTCATTTTGTCATGGAACCGCTGCACATGATCTGTGATAATGGCGGATGCCGTGGCACTGTCCTTTGCTTTCATGGCGGCAATGATTTTATCAAAGTCGTCAAGGTTTTCCAGGGTCCGTTCACGGTTCATAGGCAGGTAATCCTGGTAATAGCGGTGGATATTGTCATGGATGCTTTTTTGAATGAACTGGAACATGGGGTTCCGTGTCATGGTGCCGATATAGGTATGCATGGCTTCATCGGTTTTCAAAAAATTTTCCCAGTCCTGAATCTCATAACAATGTCTGGCCCGGGCCTGCATCCGCTCCAGTTCTTCAATGTCTTTTAAAGTGGCCCGTTTCGTGGCCAGTTCCATCAGGCTGCCTTCAATTTTAATCCGGAATTCGGACAGATGGGTCAGGGAAACGTTGCCGGATTGGATCAGCAGGGCCAGGGATTCCATCAACGGATCCGTGTCGATCTGTTTGACTATGGCTCCGCCGTTGACCCCCAGCTTGATCTCGATCAGTCCTTTCTGTTCTAGGACCCGAAGCGCTTCCCGAAGGGTCCCCCGGCTGGTGTTGAACATCTCTTTGAGTTCCCGTTCCGCCGGCAATTTGGAGCCGGGAGGCAGTTCTCTGGTCAGAATGGCATCCTGTATCTGCTCCACCACATCCTGAAAAACCCGGTTTTGTTTGGCACGTTTAAACATAAAATGCAGTTTTCCCACTTGAATTGTCGATTCTGTAACCCACTTCCGATGCTGCTTAGTGGTTAAACCATTTTGATCTTCTTTGTCAAATCTTTTCAGGGAAAGTGAATCGTCTAAGGGAAAACGCTTTGTCGGCATTCAGGAATTAAGACTGGTTTTGCTGCGACCGCCACAGAATGACATTCATACATTCCGTTTTCCGGCGATGTATCCCCCATAGCTGTGGTGAACGCTGTATTTATCGATACAGATTGATTTCCCTTTTTTCCAGAATTTGAATCTTTGAGGTGGCCAGGGCGATTTCAGGGTATTCAGTCTCCCATTTTCCCGCAGGTTCGGCCGGACGGGACCTAGTCAGCCAGGTGGTATTCGAAACCATCAGCAGGCAGCCTGCTTTCTGATAGCGATGCCTGTCAGTGCCCTTTTTTTCAAAACCGGTATTGTAGATGGACCCCTTCAGACCGGGTGAGTCAATTGCTTCCTCTTCAAACGGCAGATCGCCCATGGGTACGTCTTTTTCAGTTTGAGTCAATCAGTGACTTCAGGGCCGATTTCAGGATAATGCGTTTCGGATGGAACCTGTTGTGAATTCATGCCATTTTTATCCGGGGCCGTATCCAGCACGTCTTGAATCTTTTTTGAAAAGTCCGCCATTGAAAAAGGTTTCTGGATAAATGCCACCCTGTCATCCAGAACTCCCTGATGGGCAATGACATTTGCGGTATACCCGGACATGAACACGATGCGGAGGTCCGGATAAAGGTCGGTGATTTTTTCAGCCAGGTCGCGGCCGTTCATTTCCGGCATGGCCACGTCTGTTATGAGTATGTCAATGGTGCCGGAATGGGTTTTTGCCTTTTCCATCGCCTCGGTCGGGGTGGCTGCGGACAGCACGCCATACCCTTTTTTTCCAGCATTTCCCGAACCATTCTGAGAATAGACGGTTCATCCTCCACCACCAAAAGGGTTTCCGTCCCCCCAACAGCTGCATTTTTCTCAGGTCTTTTTTTGTCAGCGTCTTCATGGGCAACGAACCGGGGCAGGTAAATTTTAAACGTGGACCCCTGGCCGGGTTCGCTGGATACATTGATGAAACCGTTGTTCTGTTTGACAATGCCATAGACGGTGGCAAGCCCCAGGCCGGTGCCTTTGCCCACCTCCTTGGTGGTGAAAAACGGCTCGAACAGATTGTCCAGAGTGTTTTTATCCATGCCGCAACCATTGTCACTGACCGCCAGCAGGACAAAATCACCGGTGACAAATTCGGCGTGTTCGCTGCAGTACTCCCTGTCAAAGGTCTTTGTTCCGGTTTCAATGGTGAGTTGCCCACTCCGGAAATAGCATCTCGGGCGTGATGCAGAGATTGGCAAGGATCTGGTCGATCTGGGACGGGTCCATTTCACCGGCCACAGAAGGGAACATGGCTGCCATACCAGGTCGATATCTTCTCCAATGAGCCGGCGCAGCATGTTGAGCATGCTTTCCACGGTATCATTCAAATCCAGCTGCCTGGGAGAAATGGTCTGTTTCCTTGCAAAAGCCAGCAGTTTTTTTGTGATATCTGCCGAACGCCTCGCTGCGGTTCGAATCTCTATCAAGTCGGAAATCAGATCGTTGTCTTCATCCGCCTTTAATAGTGCTAGTTCCGTATTTCCCAGGATCACCCCAAGCATGTTGTTGAAATCATGGGCCACACCGCCGGCCAGCCGGCCGACTGATTCCATCTTCAGGGCCTGAAGGAGCTGGGCCCGGAGTTTTTCCTTCTCAGCTTCTGCCCGCTTCCGTTCGGTGATGTCTCCATAGATGACGACCACGCCATATTTTTAAGATGCAGCGGGGCTGCCGATACATTCATCCAAATAATTTCAGTATCGGATTTCACCATTCCCATTTCGATATTTTCAATCGGCCGTTTCTCTTTCAGAGCCCTCACACCAGCGTATTCTGCCACAGGCATCGGCGATCCGTCGGGACGGATGATCCCCCATGCCGGCTCGTCAATGGTCCGGGTCTCATGTTCAGTTTCAGGTGCTCCCAGAAACTTTTCTGATACGGTATTAGATTCAACGATATTTCCGAATTGATCGGAAACGGTGATTCCCAGAGGAAATGTGTCAAAAAGGACCCGATATTTTTTTTCACTTTCCAGCAGATCTTTTTCCTGATTTTTTTGATCGGTGACGTCATTATAGATGGTCACCACCTCTCCTGTGGGTAATTTAAAGATATGATTCTCATAATAATTTGCGAAATTGTCATCCTGGTAAATCCTGACTGGATAATACTCAGGAATACCGGTTTCCCATACTTTTTTCATTACGGGAATCAATCCGTAGTCGTCAATATTGGGCCTCAGGTCAAAAAGACTCTTTCCCAGCACTTCATCCAGGCTTTTTCTTTCCAACTCAAGGCTTTTCCGGTTAAACTCCCGAATAATATAATCCTTCCCCTTTGATCCGTCATTTCTGACTTCAAAAACAGCAGACCCGCTGGTCATATGGTTAAATAATCTCCGGAACAGCACCTCTTTTTCGATGAGTGCTTTTTCCGCCTGCTGACGTTCCTTCACCTCCGATTTCAGCCTTGTGTTGATAACAATCAGAAAGCCGGTACCGCTGGCCAGCAGCACGATTACAAATATGGCGGCAAAGAAAGACCGGTTCAGCCAGGGAGGGGGATGCTGTGATATGGGATCATACAAGAAACCTTCCAGGGAAAAGTCGGCGTCCAGAAGTCCCAGGTTTTGATAAACTCCTGCAATATGCTGCCATCTGCCCTGGTTCATATGCCCGATTTGCACCAGGTCGGGGATCATCATTTTTTGCATGGCTTCAGCCTCAAAGTTCAAATGGTCGGGATGTTTTTCACGCCATACTCTGCGATAAGCAGATCAATGATTTCCCGGGTATGGGCCATGGCATATTCCCATCCCTTCAGCGACGCGTCTAAAAACGACTGCACCCGCCGGGGGTGCTTCCGGATTTCGACTTCCGTGGTAAACAGGCAGTCACTGTAAAAATCAACCCCATTTGTCCGGGGAGAGATAACTGCCGGCTCAACCCCCTGTTGAAGAAGCTGCCAGGGTTCATTGGTTACATAAGCGCTGACCGCATCGGTGCGCCTTTCGATCAGATCATCAAGACGATAGGTTTGATCGAGACGATGAAAAGCTTCCAGAGGCACCCCTTCATTTAGAAAGGCAGCCAGAATGTCTGCATCTTTTTTTCCGGGAAGCAGCATGACGCGTTTTCCGATAAGATCCTGGATCGTTGATATGCCTGCATCCCTTCTGACAAGCAGAACGGACGGCGAATGTTGAAATATGGGGGCCAGTACCACAAAAGAATTGCCGTCTCTTCGGTGAAGCAGGAGCTCGGCGCCGGCTACCCCGTACTGAGCCCGGCCGCTGAGCACTTCCTCCCGGGCAAATTTTCCCTGCCCGCCCTCGACAAGTGTCACCTCTAATCCGGCCTGCTTGTAATAACCCTTATGCAAGGCAGCATAATATCCGGCAAACTGGAACTGGTGTTTCCAGGCAAGCTGCAGGGCCACTTTTTCTGAAGCGTCAGGTGTCCCGGCATCTATAAAAATAAGCAGAATTGACAAAAGGATTGCCGATGTAATTCGGGTGATGAATACTTTATCTCTTAACAACTGAGCTTTTAGCACATCTCTTTTCCCTTCTTCATTGCTGCCGACAGTCTTCATCTGTCTGAAAACATATCCTTCAATTCATCGGTTTGGCCCGGGGTTTAAAAAATTCCAGATCAGATTCTTTGGGAAAATTTATCCTGAGAAGGTAACATCATGGACCCCGTAAAAGAAAATCGCCGCACCTCTTATAACCAGTGAACGACTGGTCAATTTCTATTTTTGGAGTTTGATGGTAAAGGCTGTGAAAACACCCCATACCCAGTTAAAGAACAAAACAAATACCGGCGTATATAGACCTAATTCCAGCCCTGCCATTCCTTTGTGAACCTGAAAAGGAAAAACAACAAATAGTTGGACTATCGTAGGCAGAAGGCTCAGCATTGTGCCTTTAAAAAATAAGTTTGATTTATAGACTGGGAGAACAAATGTGAGACCCCAAAGACCGCCCATACAATACGAGGGTAAAGCCAGTTCAAATTCAAAGAGGGAGAAATGGCAACCCTAATGACGAAGTAATATCGAAGTTCCCAAAAATCCAGACAGTCAGGCTGTTTGCTAACCCCCCTAAACAACCGGCTGCAAAGAAAACCAATATTTTGTTCATACAAACGCTCCAGTTTAAACGGTAAGGTTCGTGCCGCATGTGTCGAAAAGCTTCATAAAATTTTCCAAACATTGAGCAGTCGAACGCCGTTCAGGTATTTACAGGATTCGCTGAAATCGCCAGGTTTTTTTCAAATTTCAGCCATACTTGAATTACCATTGATTTGCTTCAAATTCAATCATTCTTATTCAATCGGTAATCTTTTGGAAAAAGCAATAAAATTTTTCGACAATCTGTATCGCATGGTTCAGCATGGCACACTATCCAGCCGCCACATATGAAAAAACCGTGAGATTATAGTAAAATGAAAATTAATTGATAAAATTGCGAAATAAAAGCGCAGGGATGTCAGCGGTCAATTGTCTGGATTTCCGATCCGGATTTCCGTAAAAAATCAAAGCGACGAACTGGGACTGCTCGGCAGTGGAACATCAGCTTATTCCATGACATATCGGGGATAGGTCTGTTTGGCGGCCCGAGCCTCCTCTAAATCGATATCTATGGTGAGGATCCACTGTCGCGGGTCGGTCAGGCACCGAACGGCACCTCTTTCCGGTTCGATGATCCAGCCGGTCCCGCCAAAATCCTCACCCGGCACATTGGGGCCGTTGAAGTTGGAAGACAGGCAGAAGGCCCCGGCAACAATGGCGGCGGCCCTCCCTCCCGGTACCCAGATGTCTTCTCCGGATGCGGGCGTGGCCCGGGGACAGATCAGGATATCCACTCCCTGGCGTTTGTATTCCCTGGCCCGGTCCGTAAACCACAGGTCCGTGCAGATCATGAACCCGAGGGTCACTCCGTTCACCTGGGCCGCCTGGAATTGGCCGCTGCCCCGCTGGTACCAGGCGGCTTCGAAATATCCGGGCTCGTCGGGCAGATAGTATTTTTCATGGCAGGGCAGAACCCCCTCCTGCCGGGTCCAGACAATACCCTGATTCAACCGGTGCCCTTTTTGTGTCACCGGCCGGGACAGGGCCACCATGTCGATCGGCAGTTCTTCCAGCCGTCCGATCCAGACGTCGTGAGCCGATACCGCCTTGTTCCATAAGGCGGGTTCCACCTGGTCAGACCGGGTGATCCAGGGAAAAAACGGCATTTCCGGCAGCACCAGCAGATCGGATGGGTCCGATGCCAGGTGATCCATCAGCGCATTCCACAGGGTGTCATTCTGCGCCCAGTTGTCAGGCAGTTCACATACGGTTACTTTCATCATGACTCCGGTATTTTTCAAGTTTTGACTGTCAGCTTCAGATCAGTCCCTAAATGGCCTTTTTTAAAGGAAACTGTCTGTTAAAGCAAGCGGAAATGAGTGTCGCGGTGCAGTCAATCGACACTTATCTCTGCCTGTTTTTCCGAACCTCCTGATAAATCCGGTGGGCCGCGGGCAAGTCGATTTTTTCAAAAGAAATCGTGTCGCCCGGTATCCGGCCGGCCGGCACACGGCATGGGCATCAAGGATATCCTCGGTCAGGCGGCAGACCGGCTTGTCAAAAATTTTTGCGGTCATAGGCCATGTCCTCCCCATGGGCCTCACCTGGATGCTCCCGGCTTCCAGGGTCTGGCGCATGGTTTCCCCCTTTTTACCGGCCGGCGCCGAATCCCAGCAGGTCCGGGTAGCCTGGGTGGGCACCGATGCCCACGTTTTTTCCAGTGCGAGTGACACGGTGCCGCCCATGACCATTGGATTACCGGCATGGAAGCCGCAGGCGATGTTGGCCATTACCTTTTTGTTCATGCCCATGGTATAGGCTCCGAAGCTCTCTCCCATATCACAGTTCAAATCGATGCGTTTCATGGTTGGTTTCCTTGTGTTTGGTTGGATGGATTCATCCTGACGGGTCCGTCAGTTTGCCGACATCAGATCCGGCAGGTACAGTGCGATTTCGGAAACACCGTCAGAACCGCCGTGGTCAGCAGCATCAGAAAGAAAAACGGCAGCGCGAACCGGGCGATCCGCATGATAGGTTCTCCGGTGAGCCCCTGGATCACGAACAGGTTGAATCCCACCGGCGGGGTGATCTGGCTGACCTCCACCATCAGGATCAGGTAAATCCCGAACCAGATGGGATCGAATCCGGCTGCCGTGACCATGGGCAGGGCGATGGGCAGGGTCATCACCACGATGGAAAATCCGTCCAGCAGACACCCCAGCAGGATGTACACCCGCCCAGAAGGATCATGAGCATATACGGGGACAGGTCCATCTGGGTGATGGCCTGGGTAATGGCCGCCGGAATACCCAAAAATCCCATGACTCGGGACAAAAATCCGGCTCCCACCACAATGAGCATGATCATGGCGTTGGTTTTCACTGCGCCTTTCAGGCAGTCGAACAGGATTCCGGCGGTCATCTGCCGGTTGAGAACAGCAAATCCGAATGCCCCCAGCACCCCCAGGGCCGCCGCTTCCGTGGGAGTGGCATATCCGCCGTAGATACTGCCCAGGACCATGAGAATCAGGGTTACGGTGGGGGCCAGGTCCTTGAGGCCCATGAGCCGGTCGGTCCAGGAATAAGTTTCCTGGGACTGGGGCGCGATTTCCGGATTTTGGATTCCCCGGAAAATGATATAGGCGGAATACACCCCGGACAGCAGCAAACCCGGCAGAACCCCTGCCATGAACATTTTACCGATGGAGACCTCTGCCAGGATGGCATAGATGATCATGATCAGGGACGGGGGGATCAGGAATCCAAGGGTGCCGGCCCCGGCAAGGGATCCCATGGACAGGCTTCGGTCATACCCGAGTTTGTCGAATTCTGCCAGGGTGATCCGTCCCACCGTGGCGGTGGTGGCGGCACTGGACCCGGACACCGCCGCAAACAGAGTGCAGGAGACGATATTCATGAGCAGCAATCCTCCTGGCAGCCGGTACAGCCAGGGCACCAGTGCCCGGAACAGCCGTTCCGAAATCCCGGATCGATACAGGATTTCTCCCATGAGAATAAAAAGCGGCAGGGCCACATACTCCCATTTTTCAATCGTGGCCCACACCGAGGAGGCCATGTTGTTGCCGGCGGGCAGGGAAGAAAAAAAGGTCATGCCGATGAATCCGACAACGAACAGGGCAAATCCTACCCACACGCCTGCGGCCAGCAGCAGAAACAAGGACCCGAACACCACCGCGGACATGAAGACCAGATCCGCTTCCATTACACGACCTCCTCTTTGGTGCGGATGGCCTGCCAGGTTTTGATGGCGGTGGCGACCAGCTGGATGAAGAATCCAGTGGCCCCGGCCAGCATCATCACCTGGGGGATCCACAGGGGGGTGTTGGTCAATGTGCCGGAGGTGGAGTCATACCGATACGCAGACTGGACCATTTTAAGAAGATACCACCACAAATATCCCATGAACACCGTTGTGACCAGGGTGGCGGCAAATGTGATGACCCGGGCCGCCGGACCCGGCAGAAATCCAAGCACCAAGGTGATCCGGATATGGCCTTTTTCCTTGAGACAGTATCCCGCTCCCAGAAAAATGATGGCAGCCAAGCCGTAGGCACTGTATTCATCGGCAATCAGCGTGGTTTTTTCAAATAAGTTCCAGATAAAGATTTCCACTATGATCAGTATGGTCATCAATCCCAGCAGCACGGCAGACACCCCCGCAGTGATATCGCTCAGCCGGTCGGAAATTTTCACAAACACATTCATGGAACTCCCCGGATTTTTTGGTATTTTATGGTTTATCCGGCCGGTTCCGGACAGAAACCGGAAAAAAAGATCCTCGTCCTGAGCCTGGCCGGATTCGGTGATAGATGGTCAGGTCACCGGGGTTATTTTCTGCCGGTGATTTTGTAGTACTGAGCCAGGATCGCCTGGGCGTCATCGCCTGCTTTCTGGGCCCATTCAGCCCGCAGTTGTTCACCCACTTCGTTGAGTTCGGCCCGGAATCCGGCATTCACAGGGTTGATGATCATGCCGTTTTCCCGGAGGATAGCCCGAGATTTGCGGTCCATGTCGCCGGCCAGGTTCCACATCTCATCTTCCATTTCAGCCGCGATTTCCAGGATGGCATCCCTGGTTTTCTGGTCCAGTTTGTTCCAGACGTCCCTGTTCACATTGATCATGTTCACCGGTCCCACAATGTTGATGGGCGTGAAATATTTGAGCACTTCCCAGCCTTGGCATCCACGCCGGACGGGGAGGACGTGTACATGGAGTCCAGAAGTCCCGCTTTCATGGCCGGATACACCTCGGAGAACGGCATTTTTCTGGCCGCAATGCCGGTGACGTTGCCAAAAGCCAGGCCGGTGCCGTCATACACCCGCATTTTCAAGCCCTTGAGATCCTCAACCGAAGAGACGGGGCGCTGGGTGTAGATGCCGGAAAAAGGCCACACTGAGGTGTACAGGGTGATCTGGTTGAATTTTTCAAGGTGTTTGGCATAGACTGGCTTGGACAGCTGGTACAGAAGACGCTGCTCAAACGCGTTGGTGGCGATGAACGGCTGGGCCGTCAACGCCAGCACCGGGGCATCCCCTTCCACCATGCCGGTGGGTATTTCGGCAATGGCCAGCTGGCTTTCAGCCACGGCCCGCAACAGTTCCGGCCCCTTGAACCCTAAGGAAGCGCCGGCATGAAGCACAATGGTGACCTCTCCGTTGGTGGCTTCGGTCACGGCATCGGCGAACCGCTGGGCCCCTGAGAGTGAAAGTTGCCGGCCGGGTAATTCAGGTGAAGATCCCATTTGGTTTTGGCTATTCCAGGTGCGGCCAGGATCAGACAACCGATCAGGGCGGTTAAGATAATAAAGAATTTTTTCATGTCGTTCTCCTTGATGAAGCAGGTTAATATGACCATGCGTTTTCACGCAGTATACCATTGATTCAGGATGTCATGAACACGACGATCCGGTTTCTGAACGTCTGGATATGCTTGCCGATCAGCTGTTTGACTTGTGTTACATTTCTCTGGGCCAGTCCTTTGATGATCCGCTCATGTTCCCCCACCACGGATTCATAATGGGTTTCCAGCGGGTGACGGGGATCGATGACGTTATCATAGGACAGGTAGGAGAGCCGTTTGGCTTCCGTGCGGATATCTTTGACCGCCCGGATCAGAAACTCGTTTCTGGAACACCTGGCAAAATGCATGTGGAATTCGTGATTGGCTTCCACCAAACCAAAAACATCATCGGCCAATACCGCTTTCCGGGCTTCCTGGTTGGCTGCTTCCATCTTTTCCAGAAACAGGGTGCAGTCCCGTTCCACGGCGATATCCACGATTCCCATCTCGATCAGGGCCATGCTTTCGAACATCGCTTTGGTGTTCTGGAGGGTGACTGGCCTTACAATCACCCCTTTGTTGGGATGGGATTCCACCATTCCTTCACCCTGGAGCCGCACCAGGGCCTCCCGGATCGGGGTCCGGCCAATACCCAAATCATCCATCAACTGGTTCTCTTCCAGATTCTGACTGGGCTGATATTCCAGGCAGATGATTTTTTTTGCCAGCAATTCATAGGCTTTGGCCGCCAGCGGCTGTTTGGGGCTGTTTCCATTGTTTATCGGCTTGGCCATTGATCTGCCTTTTTTGTTGCCGGGTTCTTTTATGATCGAAAATATACTTGACATAGATTTAAAATATATGTCAAGTATATTTTTCATATTTCGTGCCCACTTGATTTACAACGACGTCATCAGTCAAAGGAGCCAGCCATGGACAAACAGATTCATACGGTCACTTCTCCGGTCATGGGAACCGTTTACCGGTCATCCGCACCGGACTCCCCCACCTGGTGGAACCCGGCCAGTCCGTCAAACCCGAAGACATTGTCTGCATGATCGAATCCATGAAAATTTTTACGGAAATCCGGTGCGGCCATGCCGGAACGGTTAAAAAAATCCTGGTGGGAAATGAAGAGCCGGTCATGAAAAACCAGGCATTGATGGAGATCGAACTGGATTGATCATCCAATCAGCACAGCCGGTTTCTGGAATAACGGCTGTTTCCGCTTCAGCAACAACCAGGTTGGGAGACAGGGGATGGGGTTTAAAAAAATTCTGATCGCAAACCGAGGAGAGATCGCTTTACGGATCATCCGGACCTGCCGGGAAATGGGAATCAGCACGGTAGCCGTGTATTCGGATGCGGACAGGGACAGCCGTCATGTGAGGCAGGCGGATGAAGCCGTGCACATCGGTCCGGCATTGAGCCGCAAAAGCTATCTGAACCAGAAAGCCGTCATTGAGGCGGCCCGACAGACCGGTGCGGATGCCGTGCACCCGGGATACGGGTTTCTGTCTGAAAATGCCACCTTTGCACAGGCCTGCCAGGAAAACGGTTTCACCTTTATCGGCCCATCCGCCTCTACTATTGCTGCGGCCGGGGACAAATCAGCGGCCCGGCAGATCCTGATGGATCTGGACGTCCCTGTGATTCCCGGCTCCAGGGATGTGATTGCGACCCCCAAGGCGGCCTGTGATGCCGCGGACCAGGTCGGCTACCCGGTGATTCTGAAGGCTGCCGGCGGCGGCGGGGGCCGGGGCATGCGGATTGCGGAAAACCGGCAGGATCTGCTGGCCGCTTTTCCCGTGGCATCGGCCGAAGCCGGGGCTGCGTTCGGCAACCCGGCCTTATACCTGGAAAAATACATTGAAAAACCCCGGCATATCGAGATCCAGGTGCTGGGGGACCGGTTCGGCAATTACGTACACCTGGGGGAACGGGAATGCAGCATTCAGATGCGGTACCAGAAACTCATTGAGGAAGCCCCGTCTCCTTTTGTGAATACCTCTCTCAGAGAAGAACTGGGCCGCACCGCCATTCGCATCGCAAAGGCTTTTGACTATGTCAATGCCGGTACCGTGGAATTTCTGGTGGACAAGGATAAACAGTATTATTTCATGGAGGTGAATGCCCGGGTTCAGGTGGAACATCCCGTGACCGAACTGATTACCGGCCTGGACATTGTCCGAAAACAGATCGAGATCGCCGCCGGACACGAGCTGGGTTTGTCCCAGCCCGATATCCGGTTTCATGGCTGGGCCATGGAGTGCCGCATCAACGCATCAGATCCTTCAGACAATTTCATGCCCTCCCCGGGCGAGATCATCTCCGTGACATTTCCGGGCGGCCCCGGGGTGCGGTTGGACACCCATATCCATGACCGGTACATGGTTACCCCGTTTTATGATTCGCTTATCGGTAAACTGTGTGTGTGGGCCCCGGAGCGGACCCTTGCCATTAACCGCATGACACGGGCTTTGAATGAGTTCGAAATCATCGGGATTGCTACCCCCATCGATTTTTACAAACAGGTGTTTGAAAATCCGAAATTCCGGGCCGGAGACATTGACACCCATTTTCTGGAACAGATGAACAAGGGGTGAGAAACCCCACATGACAAGGGAGGCAGACATGACAGACCGCATATGGCTCCAGGACCTGACCTGGGAAGAGATCCGGGATTATATTGAAACCGGCGGCCGCACCATTTTGCTGCCCTTCGGCAGCACGGAACAGCACGGCCCCCACCTGCCCGTGGGCACCGATACCCTGGTGGCAATAACCCTGGCTGAAGACGCTGCGGCCCGGGCCGGTATACTGGCGGCTCCGCCCCTGTGGTTCGGATGGAGTCCCCACCACATGGTGCTGCCCGGCACCATCACCATCCGGCCGGAACTTTTGGCGGAATTCGCCTTTGACATGGTGCTTCCCTGCATCACCATGGGTTTGACAACTTTGTGTTCATCAATGGCCACCGCATCGTCAACATTACCTGGATGCAGATCGCCGGCGAAAAAGCCAAACGGGAACTGGGCGTGAACCTGGTGATTTTCGATCCCGCTTACATGTCCAAGACCTTCACCAAAAAATGGGATGGGGGGAGGTGGGGCATGCCGAAGAGATCGAAGGGTCCCATATGATGCATCGGTACCCGGACCTGGTGAAAATGGACCGGGCCGTTGACAATCCCCACGAGAAAAATCCCCTGTACAGCGTGGATCCCTCTTTTGAAGGGGACACCCTTTGCTATGTGCCGTCCAGCCCGGAACAGATGGCGGCGCTCACAAAAACTTCGGGCGGTACCACGGGTGAGCCGTCCAAAGCCACGGCCGAAGGAGGCAAAGCCTATCACGACCACCTGGTGGCAAAGCTGGTGGAAGTGATCGAAATGCTCCAGTCAGTCGGATGAATGTGTCAGATATCCGGCCGGTTCCTGTTGAACCCATATAGACCACGGGGCAGTCTGCAGCCTGAAAGAAATTAAGGGCGCGACAGCCGGGGCATTGCCCGGCATCAAACCCGGAAGCAACTCAAATGAGTTACTTAAAAATCAGACCCTGGGTTTACCCGGATCAAATAAGCCAAAAAATTCACGGGAGATGGTTTTGACCAATAGGGAGGTCTACAATGAAACTTGAGCCGTTCCGGCTGGAACGCTACTTTGCAGTCCATGAGTTTTCCGCCTCTTTTCTTCTGTGTACGTCGGATTGCGAGAGCATGGAACTGGGGGAGCTGCTGTCACTGGAACCCGATGCAGCGGAGCGGTTTCAGTCGCTCTGGCTGGGGTATACCGAATCCGCAGGCGATCCCGGGTTAAGGGAGGCTGTGGCCGCATTGTACGAAACAATCACCGCCGATCATGTACTTATGCACGCCGGGGCCGAAGAAGCGATCTTTAATTTCATGAATGTGGCCCTCAGCCCCGGGGATCACGTCATCGTGCATGGGCCTTGTTATCAGTCCCTTGCGGAAGTGGCCCGGAGTATCGGTGCCGACGTTTCCGAATGGCGCGGGGATCCCGGGCATGGATGGGAGCTTGATTTTGGCACACTCAAAACGCTTCTGACCCCCCGGACCCGGGTGGTGGTGGTCAATTTTCCCCACAACCCCACGGGTTTTCTGCCTGAATCCGACTTTATCCAGGAACTGTCAGACCTTTCCGAAAGACACGGCTTCATCATTTTCTCCGATGAAGTCTACCGGGGCCTCGAGCTGGACCCTTCCGACCGTCTTCCGGCGGTTGCGGATATCAACGACCGGGCCGTGTCCCTGGGTGTCATGTCCAAAACCTTCGGCCTGGCAGGCCTGAGAATCGGGTGGGTTGCCACCCGCAATACCCGGATTTTCAATGAAATGGCGGCATTTAAGGATTACACCACCATCTGTAACAGTGCCCCAGTGAGTTTCTGGCCACCATTGCACTCCGGAACGCCGGGAAAATCGCCCTGCGCAACCTTCGGATCATTCAGGATAATCTCGATCATCTGGACCGGTTTTTTGCCAGTCATGCCGGGCTGTTCCACTGGTGCCGGCCCAAAGCCGGTTCGGTCGCTTTTCCGACCTTGTTGAAGGGACGTGTGGAGGCCTTCTGCACGGAACTTGTGGAAAAAGCCGGTGTTCTTCTGTTGCCGGGAACTCTTTATGATCAGGGGTTGAACGCCTTCCGGGTCGGTTTCGGCCGGAAAACGTCCCGGAAGCTCTCCGGGAATTTGATGCTTATCTGAAAACACACACACGGTAAGGTTCATTGCCCGCAATTTTAGTTGTTTTGGGGAAAAATCAAATCTTGAAAACACAACAAGCACATGTTGTTTTTGCTTCAAGTCACTGAATTTTTGTCCGGTTTTTGAGTGAAATCCATCGTGTGGTAAAGGCATTCTTCCAGTGGCAACATGGACATTCAAACAGTTCAATAATCGATCCAAGTTGCGCACCTCCTTTATGTTCGGTCACACGCAATGATTATCCCTGGGGAGAACCGTATAGTGCAACGGCCGAACCCGATGCTTTGGTTGTTTGTCTGTGTGACCGCACCAGTCATCAAGCTCGTCTGTATACTCAGTTGCAGGCCAGACTTCAGGCAAGAGAAAGACAGCGGGTTCGTTTTTGAAAGACTGGACAGCGGCGACTCCTAAAACCTTGTCCATGTGATGGATCCAATTCGATGGACAGATTCATAAAAATACCCGTTGTAATCAAGCCCGCATCATAGCCGCCACGAGTCGCATTCCTGCAATCCAGGGCCTTTCAAATCTAGCAATCCGTCCTGTAAATTTGTCTTTAACTGTTTGTAATTATGAATATTCAAAGGTATTTTCGGTTTTATGCCAACCTGGCATATGGTTTGCATTTCAGCCATGGAAAGTCATGAAAACATCATGTCGGCAGCAGATGGCTGTGCCACAATGAACGGGAGAAACGGAACGGGAGAAAAGAAACAATATGGAAAAAATACTGATCGTCGGGTGTAAAAAAGCCATGGATGATGTATGTATCGGATGCAGCAGATGCTTGGTGGGATTCAACAGAAAAGACGGGGAGTTCAGCGCATATCAAGACACGGATGCGGAGATCACGGGATTGTTGAACTGCGGGGACTGCCCGGGCGCAACCATTGTCACGCGCTTGGCCCAGGTGAACTTGTGGAATGCGCCCATGAAAGAAAAAATCACCAAGATCCATATCGGCCCGTGCATCACGGATCACTGCCCCCACAAAGAGGTCATTGTCAAAAAAATAAAAGCCAAATCCGGTGTCGAAGTGATCGAAGGGACCCATCCCTACAAACCGGATAATATTTTTGCCTGATTATTATTAAGGAATAATCCCATGCCTTTATTTGATTTTCTATGCAATGACTGCGGCCGGGCCTGTGAACTGCTCATCACCGGTTCCGGGGATGAACCAAAGTGTAGGGCCTGCGGAAGCACCAACCTGACCAAACAGATGTCAGCCCATTCAGCCATGTCCGGACCGGGAAAATTTCGAAAACCCGGACCGGGGGATACGGCCTGCTGTGGCGCGGCACCTGGACAGGCATCGGGTTGTGCCGGTCCCGGCAGCTGCTGTGGCAAAGCGTTCTGATCATGGATAAACTGGATGTGTTTCTGGACAATCTTCAGAACGAAATTTTTGAAGAAGCCAGGCAGGCCCTGGGTGAAAAGGGATTCCACCGATGGCGCAACCCTAAGTTCTGCGGCCGGATGGAAAATCCGGACGGCTATGGCCGTGTTACCGGGGAATGCGGCGATACCATGGAAATCTTTCTAAAATTCAAAGACAACCGGATATCTCATGCCTCCTATGTCACAAATGGATGCGCCTCCAGTTCCATTAGCGGCTCCTTTGCTGCTGAACTGACGCTGGGAAAAATCCGGATGAACTCACCGACATTACAGATCAAAAAGTCCTGGAAACTATCGGCAGATTACCTGAAAAAGACCGGCACTGTGCGGCCTTGCTGCAAGGACTGTCCAGGAAGCACTCAACGATTACATGATCCGCCAGCGGAACAGGAAATAATATCATGGCCAATAATTGTTTCATGTGATCAAGGAAAAAAGAAGGAAGCTTCCGGCGGGGCCCTGACCCGATAGGACCTGAACCCCGCTGGGAGCTCTTGCGGTATGGTTGTCCGTTAAATTCTGAAAAGAGACAAAGGAGACGGACAGATGCTGTCTATGATTGCCAGATCCTTCTTTGAGCAATACCCTTTGGAGACCCAGCCGGTGTCATATCCTTTCTGGGTGATGACTTGCAGATGGGTATGGTAAAACCAGTTGCCGTTCTCGTGGAAATCACCGATGAATGCAAATACGTCACCGGCGGCAAACCGGTCTCCAGGGGTGGGCAGCTTTTTATTGTTCAGGTGCCCGTACAGACTGTAAAACGTGTCGAATTTTGGGTTCTCATGGCGCAGCAGCACATTGCCGCCGTAGTTTCCCTGGCCTTGTTCGTATCCGCTTTCCTGGACCACACTGTCCAGGGGGGCACAAACAGGGGTTCCCAGCGGGACGATGATGTCCAGCCCCAGGTGAAAATACCGCTGTTCCTCCTGCATCTGGGGATACCGGGACAAAATGGTCTCCCGGTTTTCCAGGTAGGAAGCCAGGCCCCAGGTGTGCTGATCTGTCATGGCCTGGATCAGCCAGCGTTGAAACGCCGGCTGGTCCGTGATGTCCACTGCATCAAATACCTTTGATCCCACAGACAGGTCCACGATCAGCGGGTCTCCTGTCAATCCCTTGAACACTGGTAATATCTGAATATCTTTGCAATAGGTAATATAAGGGTATTTCATTCCGTTTTGTCCTTTTTCAGGAAACCAAAAAGTCGTTGGTTTTGATCAATCCGGGCACCCGTAACACGGGGTGACCGGTTTCCGACAGGGGGGTCCCTTCCGGAAACCGGAATCCCGGTGCCATTGAAGAATAATATGCCTGATCATAACACCGCAGTTCTACATCTACGTCATCTCCTCTTCGGATCAGAGTGGAAGTCAGCCCATAGTCCGCTTCTCCCAGTGGCGTGGCAATGATATACCGTGGAATCTCACGGCCGGACCCTTCTCTTCGAACTTTGGTGGCGATATCCACGATATCGTAAGAATCCACTGGGTGGGCCGTGTTCCAGGATGTCTGAATCGGAAGTCCTGCCACATAAAGATGGTGAAATTCGATGCCGGCACTGCGAAGGGCATAGGCCAGGTCATGAATCCGGGCCTCATCGTCGTTGATGCCCCCAGCAGCGGGACATTGGCATACACGGTGATGCCCTTGCAGCTCAGTCGGCGTGCACTGACCGCGTGATTCGGGGTCACATCCGATGCAGTCATAAACCATGTTTCGATTTCCAGCCGCAGAGGTGAGACCACGAACAGCGAATTGACCTCTCCCAGATAACCGACCCTGGACCGTGTGAACGCCAGGGGATCTGCGGCCAGTTGCATGGAACTGACGCGCAAGGCATTGACATGGGGGATATCCGACAGGTTCTGGCGATGCGGCGAATGTCAAACAGGTGGTCCAACGCCTCGCCCGTGACAAGGACATCCGTGATCCGGGGATCTTTGGCAATATAGGCGAATTCCGCGTCCCCGGCCCAGGGGTGAATGCATACCCGGGTCTCATGCAGGCGGGATACGCCTTCCACACCGGTTTCCACGATAGCGTTTGAGTGCTGGAAGGTTTCTGCCAAGGCGGTTTTCAGTCGCTCCACTTCCTCGGGCAGTGCTTCCGGGTTGACCGGGGCGGTTTTTTCAGGCCGATTGCCGGCCAAGTGGCCCTCATTGCCGATTTTTGCCATGTATTGGATATCAATGGTCCTTCGGCATTGACCCGGATATTGGACAATGAATTGGCCAGGGGGGCGAACGCCTTGAAATATTCCGGGGTGTAGGGGGTGCGGATCCATACGAAATGGTTCTGGTTCTCCACTTTTTCCACGGCCCAGCCGCTGGAATACCAGTCCATTTTCCCGATGGGCGTGGCCGTGCAGATCCTCGGGACCACCCGGTCGGACAGGTGGGCTCTCAGGTAAAGAGCGATATCGATCCCGTCGGACAGGGGTTTCCAGTAAATGGAGTTGCCGTGGATGGGGCTGCACGGAATATAGATATAGTGCAGCTCAGCCCCGGCACCCCGCAGCAGGCCGAACAGGCGCACCAGTTCCGGGCCGGTGTCATTGCAGTCGCTTAAAACGGGGTCTGTACATATACGGCAATGCCGTGGTTCACCAGGTCGGTGATGATGTCCAGGCTCTCCGGGGACACCTCGTCCGGATGGATGAAATGGGTGGCCACTTCCATGCGTTTGCCGATACGGTTCAGCTCCAGGCTTTTCTGTTTGATGTATTTGAGGTATTCTCCTTCTTTTTCCAGAAACAGGTCCGGATAATAGGCAATGGACCGGGTGGCCAGGCGCAGGGTCTGGACATGATCCACATCCTTGAGGCCGTCAATGGCGGCCTCCATGTTTTCCGGTTCATGAAGGGATCGCCGCCGGTAATCACGATCTCCTTGATGGACGGGGAGGACCGGACATGGTCCACCGCTTTCATCACCTCTCTGGGCGTGGGGTTTTTTTCTTTTCGCAACTCTTTGTGCTTCCGGAAACAGAACCGGCAGTACACCGGGCAGCTCATGTTGAGCAGAAAGATCACCCGGTTCTGATACATCTGCTCCAGCAGCCCGTCATGAAACTGACCGATCCAGGTGTTGGTATGACCCGCGTCATCGAGTTCTTCGACAAACGGCAGATACTGGTAGGCCACATCCCTGGACACCATCATCTGGCGGATGGTATGCCGGGACAGACGTACCGGATATTTTTCAATGACCTTCTGAAGATCGTTCCGGTCGGCTTCCGGGATATGATGGTTGGTCAGGGATATGAGCTGGTCGGTATTTTTCACGGACACATACCCATGGCCGGGGATCACCTGCTCCAGAAACGCCACCAGCAGGATGTGGGGCAGGGGCACTCCGTTCAGCGCCAATGTCTGTCCGTCCCCCCTGCGATGCCGGAAAAAACGGATTTAAAAAAATCTTCAGGGTATCCTTCAAACCCGGTGGCAGCCAAAAGCTTTTCCCATTTGCTCTGACCGCTGCCCTGCTGGATGATATCGGCAAATTCCTTGCCGCAGAACTGGGCATTGCCATATATTTCCAGAAATGTCCGTGCCGCTTCCTCAAGCCGGGAAAGTGGCACGGATTTCTGTTCCCCTGAATATTCGAACCGGATATCCAGGGTGGTGTCTGATGTGGTTCTGTCTGTTTTCATGTTACACCTCTGTTGCCTTGTATAAATAATAGACCGTTTCACTGGGAAACCCGAATCCCAGGACCTGGCCCAGCACTTCATCTTCATTGCCTGTCCCGATACACACCACCAGATATTCCCTTTGAAGGGATTTGTCCACCACCTTTTTCCAGGTAAAGGCATTGGCTTCAAAATAGGCGTATGCCATGTGGGACGGATCAAAAATGGATTCTTTTTCCAGTGTCAGTTCGTTTTCAAAAATCAGGTAGCTGACACCGGAATCCAGGGTCTGTTTGATCCCCATGAAGCTGCCCTGGGTGGGGCGCTCATGTAACGGTTCCGTCACTGGATGTTTTTTTCCTCCTTACACGTTGCGCACATCTCCTGTCAGAATGGCACAGGGTATTTCCCGTTCCACCTGGATTTGTCTACAAAACCGTCTGGTTTATTTTACTGTTTCAATAATCGACAGTGGAACGGATCCACCCGGATATAGACCTCATCTCCCCGGCGATAGGGGGTTCGCTTGACAAAATTGATCACATGCAGTAACTGACCGTCGGCAATCTCTACAAAATAGCTGACCTCTCCCCCCATATAGCTGCGGTCCTTGATTTTGCCAAAAAAATAGTTCATCCCTTCTTCTTTGGAGAAATCCTTTTGATATCCCAGGGTCATTTTCTGAGCCCGGATCACGATCTCGGCTTTTTCTCCCACCTCAAAGTCTCCCACCGGCTGGCAAGGCAGGTGCTGCCATCTGGCAGCACCACCTCGTAATTCCCGTTTTCCCGGATTTTGACCGTGGTTGCCAGAAAATTGGAATGCCCCAGAAAATCCGCCACAAAGTGGTTGGCCGAATTGTTGTAGACCTCCTCAGGTTCTCCCTGCTGTTGGATAAATCCGTCTTTCATCACCACCACCTTGTCAGACATGGACAATGCCTCTCTCTGGTCATGGGTTACAAAAATAGTGGTCACCCCCAGTTCCTGCTGAAGGTTGTCGATTTCCCGGCGCATGTCCTCCCTCAGGTTTTCGTCCAGAGCGGACAACGGTTCATCCATCAGCAACACGTCCGGTTCGATGACAATGGCCCGGGCCAGGGCGATGCGCTGTTGCTGCCCTCCGGACAGCTGCGAGGGCATCCGGTTTCCCACACCGGGCAGACGCACGGTTTCCAGGGCTTTTTCCACTTTTACCTTCATTTCGGTTTTGGACACATCCCGGTACTTCAGGCCGAACGCCACATTGTCAAAGATCGTTTTGTGGGGAAACAGCGCATAGTTCTGGAAAATCATGCCCAGGTTCCGCTTGTGGATCGGGGTATCATTGATGCGCATTCCCTTGATAAAGATGTCTCCCCGGGTCGGGGTTTCAAGGCCTGCCAGCATTCTCAGCAACGTGGTTTTCCCGCAGCCGGAGGGGCCCAGCAGGGTGACAAAGGATCCTTCGGCAATATTCAGATCCATGGGTTGAACCGCCATCAGATCACCAAACCGTTTTTCAATACCCTTGAACCTGACAAAGGCCGGGTCTTTTGCGTGTGTCAAACCAGAGTTCTCCCGTTTCTATCGTTGGAACAGGCTTCCGGCGTGACAGAAAGCGCCGGAAGCCTGTCTTCATACGTCTGTTACATCAATCAGGCACCGGCGATGATCCGGTCCCATTTTTCGGCCCATTCAATCTGATGTTTGTTCCAGTAAGCCGGATCGGCAAACAGATACCCGTTCAGTTTGCCTGTCGGATCAAAGGCAGGCAGTTTTTTCACGTCTTCGGGCATTTCCACCTTGGTGGGATCCAGAGAGGCCGGATATTTCTGCCCCTGGGCCACGGCAATGGCCGCATCCGGTTCAAGCATGAAATTGAGCAGCTGCTGGGCCACTCCCAGGTCAGTGCCCTTGAGCACATACATGTATTCCATCCATGAATAGGTGCCGTCCGGAGACAAATATCCAATGGGGTGTCCCTGATCCTGAAGGGCTGCCACCCGGCCGGACCAGGCCACCGTGGCAAAATTTCACCGTTGGCCAGCAGGCTCATGAGTTCGGAACCCGACGCCCAGTATTTCTTGATCAGACCCGCTGTTCCTTGAGCGCATCCCACACAGCATCAATATCCGTGATATTGTTGGGGCTCTGGCCGGTGTGCAGGGCTGCATACCACATGTTGGTTCGGAAATCCCCGCCCCAGGATCCGAGTTTGCCTTTGAGGCTTTTTTTCATACAGCAGGGATGCTCCCAGTTTTTCCGCGTCCGCCCTGGATATTTCTTTGGTATTGTAGGCAATGCCGGTCTGGCCCAGGTCATAGGGAACTGCGGACAGGGTCCCGTTGGTGATGCCCCGCAGGGTGTCGGTCATCTTGCTCATGACATTCTTGAGATTGGGAATCTTGGATTCATCCAGTACCACGCCGAATCCCAGGTCCGTGTATCTGGCATAGTCATATACCGCACTCAGGTGGGCAATGTTGAACTCTCCGCCGGGCGGAAAGGAGGCCTTGACCTGGGTGAGGAAATCATCCATGCCGGTGAAGGCTGCGTCAATTACCTCGATGCCCGTGGCTTTGGTGAATGGGTCAAAAGCGAACTTGCGCAATGCCTCAGAAGTGGTCCCGCCCCAGGAATGACAGGTGATGGATTTGCCGGCAAATGCCTGGGTTATCAGGCCGAAAGGCCCGCCAGCCAATCCCAGGGCTGCACCGGCAATCCCGGCAAACTTCACGAAATCCCGGCGGGAAATGTTTCCCTCCAGATAATTCTGATACACGTCATCGAGCCGATTCTTCAAGTCTTTTCCCATGGTCGTCTCCTTTGTCTCTCAAGTTAAAATACCTGGTGCACACTGACCGGTGTCAGGTGCTGCTAAATCTATGTTTCAGTGGGTGCTTCCCCTGGCAAACCGCCGGGCCACATACCCTGCCGCAAGGGGTATGGAAATGGTCAATACGATCATGACCGCCCCCAGCGCGTTGATTTCCGGGCTGATGGATGTCCTGAGCATGCTGAATATCTTGACCGGCACGGTCTGATTCTGGGCCGTGGCCCAGAAGAGCGTGGCCGTGACATCATCAAAGGAAATGGTAAAGGAAAACAGCATGCCGGCAAAAATGGCCGGTGCCAGCAGCGGGAATGTGATTTCCTTGAATGTCTGAAACGGACTGGCTCCCAGAGAAAGGGCCGCTTCCTCGTATTCCCGCCGGATCCCCACCAGTCTTGCCTGGACAATGAGCAGGACATAGGGCAGGGTCAGCACCACATGGCCGATGAGCAGCATGGCAAAGCTTTTGGGCTGCTGGAGCCACCGGATGAACAGCAGCAGGGCCACGCCCAGCACCACTTCGGGAATCATGATGGGGGCGATGAGCATGGTATTCAGAAAATCCTTGCCTTTAAAATCATACCGGATAAATGCCAGGGCTGCGGGCACACCGATGGCCGTGGAAAATATGGCGGTCAACGATCCCAGCACCAGGGAGTTTTTGAACGCTTCCAGAATGGTGGCGTTCTGGGACAGCTTGACAAACCACTTGAAGCTGAACCCCTCCATGGGAAAGGTGCCGAATTGCTGAGGATTGAATGCCAGGATCACCACCACCACGATGGGGGCGAACATCCAGACATACACAAGAAGGGTGTACAGTTTGATCAGGGTCCAGCCGGAAATCAGTTTTTTCATATCTGTTCCCCTTATCCTTTGCTCAGGGATTTGAATATCTGGTTGATGCCCATGTACCGGTTATAGGTATAGACGATGATGACCAGCAAAAGCAGCAGAATGGTGGAAATGGCCGACCCGAAGGGCCAGTCCAGGGTGCCGATGATTCGCTTAAAAATCAGGTTGGCGATCATTTCATTGCCCGGGCCGCCCAGGATCATGGGGGAAGATAAGTGCCGCAGGTCAGGACGAACACCAGCAGGCATCCGGCACTCACCCCGGGCAGGCTCAAGGGCAGAGTGATTTCCCGGAACGCCTGCCATTCCGTACATCCCAGGCTTTTGGCTGCTTCGGTCAAACTTTTGTCAATACCGTCCAGGCTCACATAGATATTTAAAATCATGAAGGGAAGCAGATACTGGATCAGTCCCATGATCACAGCCCCTTCGTTATACAGCATGGGAAATGGGCTGGAAATCAGCCCGGATTTGAGCAGCAGGTGGTTGATCAGCCCGGAATCTCCGAGAATATTGATCCAGCTCAGGGTGCGGATGATGAAGCTGATCCAGAAAGGCAGCATCACCAGAATCATGAGATAGGGTTTAAGCCGGGATTCAGTGCGGTAAAATAATAGGCCGGGATATATCATGATCAGGCAGATGATGACGGTTTCCAGGGCCACCCGCAGGGTGCCAAGCAGAATGGACGGGTAAAAGAAATCCGCAAAGAATTTGGCATAATTGCCGAACTGGAATGCCGGAATATCCTGGCCCGATGGGGCCCTGAGCCAGAAACTGTATACCACCACAAAACAAACCGGTACAACCAGCAGTAAAAATACGGCTGTCAGGGAAGGTGACAGCAGTAACCAGGGCTTCCACGGTTTTTCTTTCATAAATCAACACCTTTGCTCGGTATGCATGACAGGGTTATGTTTAATGTATTAATTTTTATACAAAATGCGTACCATTTCAGACAGTATATCTGTAACATATTAAAAAATAAAGAAATTATTGAAAATATAACCAGGCATTCATTTTATTGCTGCACGGTTTGATTTGATATTGAATCGCAAATATTGTATAATTATTTGAATTTTAAGTAGATATGCTTGATTAAATATTGAATCAAATAGAAAAGGCGTTTCGGCCCGAACCATGGGATGAAATGAAACATTTGATTTAGAAACGAATCAAATGTTTATCGGCCCGGATACGAATCCCGTGTTTTTTAAACTTTCTCACCACCGTGGGCTGACTGATGCCTAGAAAATCCGCTGCCTGACGCGTGGTCCGGCATTGGTCCGCCGCCTGTTCCAGCAAATCCCGCTCCACGGTTTCAAGGGTTTGAACCAGCCCGTTACCTGTTTTACGGGCAGATGCCCCGGTTGCGGCGCAGGTTGATGGGGCGATTAACCGGATCAGGTAATCATCCAGCTGACGTCGTTCACACATGGCTACCGCCTGTTTGATGATGTTCATGAGTTCCCGGACATTGCCGGGAAAGAAATGAGTCTTTAATGCCCGGAGGAACGGTATCCGATATGGGCTCTGCGGCGGTATTTCCTGTTGTATTTTTTCAGGCAGATCAAGGTCAGCTCCATGATGTCTTCCGGCCGTTCCCGCAATGGGGGGATGGACAGGGTAAAGGCGTTGAGCCGGTGAAACAGATCCAGACGAAAGCGTTTTTACGGGTCAGTTCCGCCAGGTTCTGATTGGTGGCGGCCAGAACCGTGCAGTCAATTTTTCTGGACTGAGTACTCCCCAGGGGCATGATTTCCTGGTCATCCAGGTATTTTAGTAGTTTGGCCTGGACCCCGTGGGTCAGTTCCCCGATTTCATCCAGGAACAGGGTGCCGCCGGCGGCAAGTTCAAACAGGCCGGCCTTGCCGGTTTCTCTGGCACCAGTGAACGCGCCCTTTTCATACCCGAACAGTTCGGCTTCCAGCAGATTTTCCGGCAGGGCCGCGCAGTTTATTTGGATGAACGGTTTGCCGGACCGGGGGCTGTGTTTGTGAATGAATTTGGCCAGTAACCCTTTGCCGGTACCGGATTCCCCGGACAGCAGAATATTGGACGCCCCGATCCGGGCCAGCTTCAATGCCAGGTGAACTGTCTTTTCATGGAAGGGCTCTGGGCCACCACATCATTGTCCGTCAGTTCCCGCAACGTGAGTTCCGCAAGTTCATCCCGCATTTTTTCCGATTCCTGGCGTGCCTGTGCCAGTTTGCGTTTCATATCCCGGATCAGGGAGATATCCCGTTCGTTCACCACCACATAGGCGATCTCTCCGGCATCTTCAAAAACCGGGGTGCCGGTCACCAGCAGCGAGTATCCGGATCGTGGGGTGGTCTGGACCAGGCTGACCTGACGTCTTGTTTCCAGCACCTCCTGGGTAGCAGACCGGTTGATCTGCCCTTCTTTGACCAGAGTCCTGACATCTTTTCCCAGCACTTCGTCGGCCCGGATGCCATTGAGTCGTTCCGCGGCCCGGTTCATTTTCAGAATCCGGCCCTGGCCGTCACAGATCAGCAGGCCGTCGGCCGACCGGGTAAAGATGGTTTCCAGATAAAACAGGTCAGGGTCTTTCATACACGATCTGTCCGTTGAATAGGGTCAGCATCACCCGGGTGGTGGGGATATCTTTTGAATCGGCAGTGAAGATATTGCGGTCCGTTACGATGAGGTCTGCTTTTTTTCCTATGCTCAGGCTGCCGGTCACATTCCCCATGCCTGACACTGTAGCCGGGGTCAGGGTATATCCATCAACCGCCTGGTCCACGGTCAGACACTGGTCCGGATACCAGCCGGTGTCAGGGGTGTGATCCATGCGCTGGCGGGTGACCGCGGAAAAGATGCCGGCAAAGGGATTGGGGTCCGCCACCGGGGCATCCGAGCTGAACATTGTGGGAACCCCCGTGTTCAGAATGCTTTTGAAATTATAGGCAAACCGGGCCCTGTCCCCGGCGCACTGATTGATCAAGGAGATGTCCAGGCTCATGTTGTTGGGCTGGCAGGAAACCGCCAGGTTTTTCATCCGTCCCAAAGTGTCCAGGTCCTTCGGCAGGATCATCTGGGCGTGCTCGATCCGGTGGGGAATCCGGCAGGCGCTCTGGTTGAGCGCTTCCACCTTCGCAAACACAGACAATACTTCATGGACGGCCCGGTCCCCCACCGCATGAACCATGCAGGAAAGACCGGCAGCATCCGCCTGTACCACGGCCTTTTCAATCTCCCGAATGGGGGTCAGGGGCATGCCGTATGCCGCATCAAGATAAGGTTCGGTCATCCAGGCGGTCCGTGCTCCCATCCCTCCGTCGCTGAAAAATTTCAGATGCCCGATGCGCAACAGGGTGTCCCCGAATCCGGTGCACAGCCCCAGGTCGACCGCCTGGCGGGTCATCTCTCCGGGAAGGGCCACATGGCAGCGCAAAGCCAGTCTGTTTCCGCAATGAAGGGCCTGCCAGGCCTTCAATGCCACGGTTCCTTCTTCACCACCCATGAGCCGGATGTCGTGAATCCCGGTTAATCCCATGGCATGGGCCTTTGCCATGGCCTTTTCCATATTCTCCAGCAGCTGGCCAAAGGTCAGGGCGGGGATTACGTTTCGGATCAGGTTGGGGGCCATTTCCTTGAGCACCCCCGTGGGAATACCGGTACCGTCCCGCACGATCACACCGTCCGCCGGATCCGGGGAGGCGGAATCGATACCGGCCAGAGACAGGGCCATGGAATTGGCAACCGCCAGATGAAGATCACAGCGCCAGATGCACACCGGGTTGTCCGGGGCCGCCAGGTCCAGGTCCAGGCGGTCAGGCATTCGGTTTTCCGGCCAGTCCGATTCATTAAACCCCTGGCCCAGGATCCAGTGGCCTGGTCCCAGCAAGGCGGCTTTTTCCCGGATGGCTGATTCCATGCCGGCAAAATTACGGGTTTGGGCAAAATCAATGCTGCTGAGATTGACGGCCCATTCATAAAAATGAAAATGGGTATCGATAAATCCGGGCAGGACCAGGTGTTGATCCATGTCCAGAATCCGGGTGTTTGGACCGGCCATGGCCAGGAGAGTGTCATCATCGCCCAAGGCCGTGATCCGGCTGCCGGTTGTTGCCAGGGCTGTGACAGGAGGAGAGGTGCTCGGATCGGCAGGCTGTTTTCTGCAAAAAGGCGCGTTTCCGGGAAAATACAGGGTCGCGTTGTGAAAAATCAGATCAGGTGTCATCAGACCAGGTATCCTTGTTGAAACGGATCGGTGTGATCCAGGATGAAATGATGAACCCCGGTGATCCAGGCGCTGCCGGAAATTTGGGTGACGCTGGCCTCAAAATCCCCGATTCTGGTTTTTTCCACCACCCGGGCCTCGAACATGGTGCCCAGGGGGCTGGCATTGATATAGGGCTGGTTTAGTTCGATTTTTCCAGTATGGTGCAGCAGGGCCAGTTTGGCGGCAGTGCCGGTGCCGCAGGGGGACCGGTCCATATGGGATTCGCCGTACACCACCATGCCCCGGCCCCGGGCCGGGCCATTAGAGGGGATGGTATCATAAAATTCTGTCACATCCACCGTGGCCACATCCGGCCGTTCCGGATGGGTTACCGTGAGTTGTTCATTGGCGGCATCAATGAGTTTCATGCCCAGATCCACCAGTTTTTTTTGTTTTCCAGCGTGGGTGACAGATCGATCTGCTGTGTGTTGACCATGGCGAAAAATCCGCCGGCACACACCAGGTCCACGGAGATGGGTCCAAAATCGTCCACCCGGATCTGCTGATCCATGGCAAAAACAAACGTGGGCACCATTTGAATGGATACGGATGTCAATCGGCCGTTTCTGACATGGGCCAGGGCGGTCATCCGTCCGGACGGTGTGTCGATCCCCACCCGGTTGTCACCTTCTGTCAGTGCCAGGGTCCCGGTGCGGAAGAGGGTGGTCACGGCCCCGATGGTGGCATGGCCGCACAGAAAAGGATATCGGCGGGCGTCCATATAGATGAGCCCGAACGCGGCATCCGAAGTCACAGGTTCGGTGACCAGGGCGGCGAGCACCTGGCGGGAGCCACGGGGTTCCCGGGTCAGCAGGTGCCGGATCCCGTCATGATCGGTTTTGAACCGGATCAGTTTTTCCGTCATGGATGCCCCGGGGACGGGCGGCAATCCGTTTACGATCAGGCGGGTCATTTCGCCTTCGGTATGGGAGTCAATGGTGGTGATCACCGGGGCATCCCCCTCATACAATCGGGATATGTCGCTCAATGGGATTGTCATATGAGACCTCGTGTTAAGTGAGATCCGGCCCTGGGTTCTGCCGGAACTGGTCTGGTCAGGCGGAACCCCGGGCCGGATCCCGATTAATTCGCTGGATCAATCACTGGTACATCCGGCATGGGCGCGGTGTCAGACGCCGGTTCATGGGGTATCAGTGCTGCCCGGGAGTGTTTTCCATCCACCCGGATATCCAGCCCGTCCTTGAAGCGGATATGTTTCAGGTGCGGTGTGGCAGCGATACCCGCCTGCCGGGTTAAAAATTCATAGTCGATAAAGTCTTCGGAATTATCCGAAACCGTTATATAGGCAATGCCTAAAGAAGTGATGTTCTGAAAAAAATGGGACCCCTGGGACGGATCCGCTTTGATGCTCTCAATGGTGGTTTCCACCATGACTCCGACATTGGAGATATCATTCCATGCCACCGGAATCCCCAGCCACCGGTCAGAAGACCCCCAACGTCCCGGACCGATGAGCACATATTTTTTCTGGCTTTCATTGAACTGGGCGTTGAGCTTGTTGATCTCCCCGGCGATTTCAACGGTTTTTGCCGGATCAAAACAGTCGGGGTCCACATAGATCAGATCCTGAATATTTTTGTATTCACCATTCCCCAGGGAATGAATGGAATAGCAGAAGGCGTTTTCCTGGTCTGTTTCAGTGATTCTAACAGAGAGATTCTGTTTGTACCGGCCCATGGGACGGATCTGGAGCAAAGAGAATTCTGGTTTTTGATCGCTGTCTGCAGGCAGGTTCACGGCAAACTCCACCTCCACGGACGATCCCATCCAGCGGCTGCCGATCCGGGTGACTTCCGCTAGGATTTCCGCCAACGGAAAACAGTTGAATTTCAGAATGCCGGCAAAGGTCAGCACCGGATATCCTTTGTTGGAATACACGTCCCTGATCCGGTTGTCCTGGACATGGAACGTGGAGCACAACTGCCGGATAATGGGATGATCCATTGCATCCATGAGGTCCAGTTTGACCAAGGTGGGATCGTCCACCGGATTAGAAAAAAATTGATCTTTGGGAGGAAAGACATCCATTTTCAATGCGTAAAAATATTTTTGGGAATTTTCCAGGATGTCCTCCACCATGGAAAATTGGGGGAGAAACTGCGGATATTTGGGACAGAACCGCAGGGTTTTGCCGCCTTCCATCACAATTTTGCCCAGACCCATGGCGATGTATGCAATGCCGTCCTCGGCTCTGAGATGGGCAATGGGATAAAAGTTATAGGATTGGACCACGCCGGCAATGGACGGGTAAAAGTAATTGTCATGCCGGATTCCGGTAAGCTCCTGGAGAATAACGGCCATTTCCTCGTCTTCGGTCCGGTGCATGGTGCTCTGGGCATAGGCCCGGGGGGCTTTCATGTAGGTGGAGGCGTACACCAGCTTGACAGCCATGATCAGCCGTTCCAGACGCGTGTCGAGATTTTGGTCGGTATTGGGCAGCATATAAGTTTTGTACAGGCCGGCAAACGGCTGGTAATGGGCATCTTCAAACAATGAGGAGGACCGCACCGCAATGGGATAATTCACATGTTCCAGATAAACCCTTAAATTGTTTTTCAGCCAGTCCGGAAACCGGGCCTTTATGAATGATTCCACCACCATTTCATCAGACAGATTGTGGGCGGATTCCAGGAGCTGCGCCAGGTTGTTGTCATCGATGAACATTTTGAATCCGTCCGTGGCGATCACAAAGGTTTGGGGAATATGGATATTCACGTCAGGAAATTTTTTGATAAGGACATCGTCCCGCTTGATTTGGGAAGCCATGAAAGCCAACCCTCTGGCTTTCCCCCCCAGAGACCCGTTCCCGATTTTCATGAACCCGGTATCTGAATCAAATTCTTTGGAGTCAAATTCAATGACCTGGCCCTGGCGGGTTCCCAGGCGGCGGGCCCGGATACTGTCGATAAGAAACCGCTTCAATGTTTTGGGATCGGGAAAATCCTCCACTGTATAAGGTTTGAGGTTCAGGGCCAGGCTGATTTCACTTCGGGCCAGAAGCCATCGGGAAAAATCATTGTTTTTGGCATGAAACACAATGGATTCATCCGGAATGTCTGGCAGCAGTTTTTCAATGGCCCGCAGATCATTGGCCCGGGCGATTTCGTTTCCGTTGGGCAGTCGAAACACGAACGCCCCGAATCCCAGGCATCCAACAAAAAAGGTCTTAATCCGGTCATTGAGATTGTTGGAATTCTTGTTGATGAACACCGCTGGTATCTGATAAGCTAAATCCCAGCTGCGCTCTTCAGTGCTGATCACCAGCAGAGGCAGGTCCGGCACTTCCTTCTTGATCCGGCTCAACAGGTGAAATCCCGCGTTTTATCCTCTTTCCCGTTTCTGGGAAACCGCATATCGGAAAAGACGGACAACACATAGGGTTTGTAGGTTTCATACAGGGCAATGGCTTCTTCATAGGTGTGGGCCAGCAGTACCTTGGGTCGTCCCCGCATTTTCAACAGCCGATGTTCTTCGTTGATGGATTCGTCGATCACGGACTGGGTCTGCATAACGATCTGTTTGTAAATCACCGGCAGAATCGAGGAATAATGATGGGGAGAGTCTTCCACCATGATGATGACCCGGACATTGGCGTTTTTTGTATCAAAGGCCACATTTTTTTCATCTTCAAAGTTTTTGATGATGGCCAGCAGCAGATCGGCATTCCCGCCCCAAACGTAAGTTCGGTCAATGGCGGTCTTGTTTTCTAAGCAAAGGTACTGGCTGATGTCGCAGGTGTTGTGCAGAAGCATGAAAAACGGCAGGTCCGCATACTGCTGCTTGACTTTTTCTCCGAACGTCTGGACGTCCATGCCGTCCAGGCTGGGCATGGCCAGGATCAGGTCGAAATTTTTTTTCCCAGTCGCCCAAACGCATCATCGGCCGAAGACACCCAGGTGAGCCGGGGCGGTCTGGACAGATTCAGTCCCTTGTATTCATGGATAATCCGGTTGGACAGCCGGCCCTCTTCCTCCATGATGAACGCGTCATAGGGGCTGGAAACCAGAAGGATATCCCCCACCTTGTTGGCCATGAGTTCGTGGTAGATTTTGATGCCGGATTCCTGGTTGAAGGAACTGTCCATATTTGTCTGTCCTTGATCAAAAAAGTTGATATTTCACCAGTTTCCCGTCCAGTCCCCCGATGGTCAAAGGCTCTTTCCAGGAAGGTGCCAGTGGCACATGCTTGATGTATCTGGGATCTCCGAAATACACCAGAGCGGTGGACCGGCGGCACCGTTCTCTGAGGAACATGCCGAAATCCTGATAGAATGATTTCATATCCTGGTTTTTCCCCATGCGGATGCCATAGGGGGGGTTGGTGACAATCAGGCTGTCTTCAATGCCGGGGATTTCCCGGAAATCGGTTTGCGATACGGCCACATTGGCACCGTGATGCAGCCCCATGAGGTTGGTTTTGGCTGCTGCCACTGCCTGTTCTGACATATCGCTGCCGGCGATGAGCTCTGGAGTCAGCGGCCGAATGTTCCGGTCTGCCGTTTGTTTGATGTCTTCCCAAAGCCGGGGATCGAAATCCGGAAGCCGTTCGAATCCGAACCGGGTCCGGAACACCTGGGCCGGAATTCGGCAGTACATCATCAGCGCTTCGGCCAGCAGGGTCCCGGAACCGCACATGGGATCATACAGCGGCATGGTGCCGTCCCAACCGCTTTTCCGGATGATGGCTGCAGCCACGGTTTCCTGCATGGGTGCCGACACCGAGGCTTCCCGGTATCCGCGCTTGTGCAGCGGCCCCACGGAAGCATCCAGCGATATTGTGGCTACATCCCGATGGATATGCACATTGATGAGGATTCCGGGGTTTTTAGGATCCACGTTGGGCCGCCGGTTGGTGCGGTCCCGGAAGTAATCGGCAATGGCATCCTTGACCCGGAGTCCGGCAAAATTGGAGTGGGTGATGCTGGATTCCGAGACATTGGCCGCGATGGAAAAGGTGTCTTTCGCAGACATCAATTCTTCCCAGGGGATCTTCCGGGCTTCTTTGTACAGCGTATCCTTATTTTGGCAGGCAAACGTGACCAGCGGGATCAGTATCCGGGACAAAAGCCTTGACTGAAAGGTAATCCGGTAAAAATCCGGTTTGGAAGCCGTGAACCGGATGCCCCGGAATTCATAGGACAGATTTCCGGCGCCTAGTTCCATCAGTTCCTCGCCTGCCAAGGCTTTGGCGGTTTCAGAGATCTGGGCGAAATACCTGGCTTCTTTTTCGTAAATGTAGTGGAGCTTGGCCAGTTTCCGGGTTTTGCCCCGGCCTTTTTGCAGGATGGTTTTTGGGTCACACCGGTATCCTTGACATGGGGTTGAAGGGTCATGGGGTCTTTATATCATTGATCGTTTTTTGCAAACAGTGCCAATGTCCATGATGTCCCCGATATTGGCTGCGGGATCTTTGATCGGGGTAATCCGGCCATCCGAAGAGGTCATCAAGGTGGTAATGCCCGGGCCGTGGCCGGCCAGGCGACAGTCGGAGTGCACCACGATGCCGATGCTCACCGCCCCTTTTCGATAGGCCCGGCCATAGGCGTTGTCGTGGTCCATCAAAGCCACAAAATCGCCGAACCGCATTTGTCCAGGCGATATGCTGCCACCGTGTCCGGATCCGATGTCATGACATCATAATCCCCTGCCCCTACATGTGCCCTGCCCAGGCCAGATCCCATGCATGCTGCCGGTACAAGGGTGGTGACCGGCACGGTCAGGCCCCCTTTGCCGTCAGAGGTGATTCGCATGTTGTGGAGCAGTTCGGGCGACAGGTTGAACAACCGGATACCCGGGAAATCCAGCAGAGCCAGGCCTTGGCCTTTAACCCGTATCCGGATTTTATCGTCATAGCTCATCTGTTCCTTGATCTGCCGGTTAAACTCCACAATGATATGCTCGGATCCGCCATGGTGGCCGATCACCACTCCGGTCGCACCTTTGGCTTCGCCGGAAAGGATTTTTGCTTCATTGCCCACACAGGCCAGAAACTGAAGCGAATTGTTGGGAAAATCATTGGGCTTGTCCGCATTGGCCGTACACGAGACCCCGGGCTCGATATGATCGCCGGCCAGGCCGAAGGCCGGATCTCCCACACCCACATTCAGGGTGATGCCACCGATACCGGGCAAAAGAAACGGCACGCCCTGATGGTCCACTTTCCATCCCGGTCCCACCCGGGGAGGGCCGGGCCGGCATTCCATAAACATCTCAACGATCTGGTCTTCATTGGTTTTCAGCATGAAACTCTCCTGAATCAACGGGTTGAATGTCTTTTTTTCTGTCCGGCAGCCATATCAGAAAAGGCAGAGACAGAAATCCCGCCAGCGCGCTGAAGATAAACATGTTTCCATACCGGCCATGTCCCCGACAGCGCCCACCACCACCACGGCAAGAGACCGGACGGTAAAGGAGACCATCATGAACATGCCGTTGGCAGCGGATGGATGGTTTTCAGCATTTTCCTGCACAATGGCCAGCATCACCGGTGTGGTGGATAAAATGGAAAACCGGTGATCACCAGCATCCCGATTTTCAGGATACCGGTGGTATGCACAAACAGCAGCAAAGCCAATGGTGCGACAGCCAGTGCCCAGAACAGCACTTTTCTGCGGCCCAGCCAGTCGGAAAGGGTCCCGGCGGACAAAACCCCGGCCACGCCAAATGCCTCGTACAAGGCCAGGGCAGCCCCTCCATACCAGAGACTTCCGGTCTGATTTTTGATGAAAACACTCAAAAAAATGCCCATGGAAGCATGCATGCCGGCCCGGGCCATCAGGATGCCGGACAAGGGTCTGAGCACATGGCGGATTTCGACATACGCCTGTTTCAGGGAGCCGTTCCGCCTGACTTCGGTTTTTTCCGGCGGGGATTCCAGGGTCAGCCAGAGCATCACGGACGTGACCATGGCCAGGCACAATACCAGGTAGAATCGGTCCACACCCAGCCATGATAACGCCGCCACTGCCACCATCGGCCCCAGGGTCCGGGCCAGCTCTCCGCCGGACATAAACAGACTCATTCCCCTGCCTTTTCGAGTTCCGGAATATCCGGCCACCAGTACCGGTGAGGGGACATGGTACAGGGCCGCAGAAATTCCGGATAGGAATAGCAGGATCAAGAGAAGCGAATAGGACGGTGCCACCGTGATCAGGCTCATGGGCACGGCGGTGAATGACGGGGCCAAGATGACCAGCCATCGGGCCACTTTTTTGTTGTCGGCAAACAACCCGACGAACGGGTTGAGCATGGCTGGCACCTGCATCACAAAGGACAAAAGCCCTGCCTGACTCAGGGTCAGAGACAATTTTTCGATGATCAGGGGCAAAAGTGGCGGCAGAAAGCTGGAGTACAGATCATGAACAAAGTGGGAAAAGGAAATCAGGGCCACCCGGGGAGTTTGGAATACGTTTTTTTTCATCATTCTCTCATACCATGATCCAGCCGAAAAGTAAGGCAAAATTACATGTCCACGAATATAAAACTTGATTCAATACCAGATCGGCATTAATTTGACAAGTCAGGAGCGGATAAATTCAAATCATCTGATACCAGGGAGGCGGTTATGACCGATCAGGCCTTTGAAGCATTCATTGTAGAAAAAAACGCAGACGGGAAGTACTCGGGGCGGGTCCGTGAGACCCGGGTGTCGGACCTGCCGGAAGGGGATGTCCTGATCCGGGTTCAGTACTCATCTCTCAATTACAAGGATGCGTTATCCGCCACCGGGAATAAAGGGGTGACCCGAAGCTATCCCCACACTCCAGGCATCGATGCCGCAGGCCATGTCGAAAAAAGCCGGGTCCCGAAACTGGCACCGGGTGATCCGGTGGTCGTCACGTCCTATGACCTGGGCATGAACACGGCCGGAGGATTCGGGCAGTATGTTCGTGTGCCGGCGGACTGGGTGGTGCCTTTGCCCGCCGGCCTGACCCTGGAGGAAAGCATGATTCTGGGAACCGCCGGATTTACGGCAGCCATGTCCGTTGAAAAAATCATCGACATCCCTGTGGATGCCGGTCCGGTGCTGGTCACCGGTGCCACCGGCGGAGTGGGATCTTTGGCCGTCGCCATCCTGGCCGGGCTCGGATATGCCGTGACCGCGGTATCCGGCAAATATGAGACAAAATTTCTCCAAGATTTGGGAGCATCGGATATCATCCCTCGCCAGAAATTTCTGGAAACACACAGGCCCCGATGCTTGCGGCAAAATGGGCAGCTGTGGTGGATACTGTGGGGGTGATATCCTGGCTTCTGCGGTCAAGTCTGTACTCCCCTGGGGAAAAGTTACCTGCTGCGGACTGGTGGCTTCCCCGGAGCTGCCGCTCACCGTGTTTCCATTCATTCTCAGAGGGGTGTCGCTGCACGGCATCGATTCCCAGCATTATCACAAAATCCCCCGTCAGGCCCTGTGGAACCGACTGGCCCTGGACTGGAAACCAGCCCATCTGAAACAGATGGCGACCCTCATCTCTCTGGACCAGCTGCCGGACGCAATCGACCGGATGCTCCAGGGTCAGCTGACGGGCCGGACCGTTGTGAACCTGGCATGAACCCTTGACAATGACCCAAAATACCAATACACAGAAGCAGTCCCAATTAAACGACAAGCATAAGGAGGCTATCATGAGTACACCGCAACATTGCCCTGGATTCGAGAATTTTAAAAATCTGAAGTCCTTTACCTGTAAGTGTCCGGAATGCGATGAACCCAAGGAAATATTTTCCGACGAATTTCACAAACCCCACAAATGTGCCAAATGTGGTAAAGAAATCGATTTCTCCACATGCACCTATGATGCGGGTTAGCTCTTGACAGATATCCCGGGCAGGCCGTGGGTTATCTCCACAGGCCTGCCCCCATTGCCTGAAACGGCAGCCCACCAGTCCGCATGTCATTTCATGATTTTATCCCCTTGGTGTGTGTCTCCCGCCCGTCGGTGACCGTGACGTCATTCTCATAACACCTGACACATCAATCTCAGGCCGTTCTCCCATTTATCCATCATCCGAAGTCAATGGGCCAGACCGTTCATTTTTTAACTTCTCAAATTTGATCATATCAATATTTTTTAACCATTTTTGTGTTTTGTTTCTGAAAAATAGATAAATTTTTTATTATGGAAACATTAGAAAAAATGTACCGAATCGATACGGGCTCTTCCAGCAGCCTCACAATGGCCCCTCCACGAGTCGCCTGCGCAAGTATCCCCAGCCGCCCATTACCGGGTGACGCTGTATGCCAGCCTGGCAGTCACCGGAAAAAGCCATCTGACCGACCGGGCCATTGAAGAAGCCATCGCCACCCGATCTCTGGAAATCCAGTGGAAAGCGGATCAGCGTCCGTCCCTTCATCACCGACCACCGTTGAAAGACAAGGTCATGGCGATATGTCGACGGTTTGACCACCTGCCGTTCTGCCTTGACCGGCTTCCGGTGGAATATCCCTTGACGACGTCGGTCAAACACCGTATAAATCAAACCGGATCGGAAAAGGGATTCCGGCAAACGGAATACGGTGCAAACCCGTGACGGTCCCGCCGCTGTGATCGGAAATATCTGTTTTTTTACACTGCCACTGCCACTGCGGGAAGGCTGAAAAAACAGGTCCAATGCCGAAAGTCAGAAGACGTGCCGGAATCCCGAAAGCGTAAAACCTGATGGAAAAGGGTTTTGCAGGAATTTAATATCCTGTGAAACCCTTTTTGGTTTCACAGGCAATTCATAGCGAGGACACTATGATCACTCAACTGGAGTTTGCCCGCCAGGGCACCCTTACTTCCCAGATGAAGGCAGTGGCTGCCCGGGAAGGTCTGAACGAAACGTTTATTCTAAATCACGTCGCCGCCGGGGAGATTGTCATTCCCTGCAATCCCGTCCGCAAACACCAGTCAGTCATCGGCATCGGTACAGGTCTGCGCACCAAAGTCAATGCTTCCATCGGCACTTCGTCAGATATCTGTGATATCAGCCTGGAAGTGCAGAAAGCGGCCGCTGCACAGGAGGAGCAGGCGGATACCCTGATGGAACTGTCCGTGGCCGGTGATATGGATCAGATCCGTCAGACCATTTTGGACAGCGTGGATCTGCCTGTGGGCAATGTGCCGTTGTATCAGGCATTCAAAGAAACCATCCGGAAATACAGAAATCCGGCAAAACTGGATCCGGAATTTTTGTTTGAGCTCATTGAGCGGCAGCTGGCCGACGGCATCAGCTTTATGGCCATTCACTGTGGCATCAACCAGTACACCATAGAGCGTTTGAGAAAACAGGGGTTCCGCTACGGGGGTCTGGCCTCCAAAGGCGGGACGTTCATGGTGGCATGGATGGACAGCAACCGCAGGGAAAATCCGCTTTACGAGCAGTTTGACCGGGTGTGCGGACTGATGAAAAAATACGATTCCGTGCTGTCGCTGGGCAATGGGATCCGGGCCGGGGCCATCCATGACAGCCATGACCGGGCCCAGATGGCGGAAATGATCATCAACTGCGAACTGGCAGAAGTCGGGCGGGAAATGGGATGCCAGACCATGGTGGAAGGGCCGGGTCATGTGCCCATGGACGAGATAGAGGGAAACATCATGCTGGAAAACGCATGTCCGGTAACGCCCCCTACTATGTACTGGGTCCCATTCCTTGTGATACCGGGGCCGGATACGACCATATTTCGGCGGCCATCGGCGCAGCCAGTTCCGCCCGGTTCGGGGCTGACCTGGTGTGTTACATCACCCCGGCCGAACACCTGGCCCTGCCGGATGTCAAAGATGTCAGAGAAGGGGTGCGGGCTACGCGTCTGGCCGTACGAATCGGTGATCTGTGCAAATACCCGGAGCGGCGGGACAATGAAAACTGGCGGCCCTCGCCAGAAGAGACATGCGGTGGGAGGATTTGTCGCAATGCCTTCTGTTCCGGAACAGCGGGTGCCATTCGCTCTGCCCGGTCCCCGGAAGAAAACAGACCTGCACCATGTGTGGGATTTTGTGCCATGAAAAAGGCATGGAAATTTTGAAACCGATATCAGACAAAAGAGGTGAAATATGTCACTGCTTGAAACCACGATTTCACAAATTAGAAAAGAACTGGACCCGGCGGCTCTGGCAGCGGCCAAAGACCGGTTGCGCAACCAGGCCAAACCCCCGGGCAGTTTGGGAGTTATGGAAGATATCTCAGCCCGGCTGGCCGCCATCAAAGGTACCCTTGACGTCAGGCTCACCAATAAGCGCATCGTCACCTGTGCCGGGGATCATGGCGTGGTAGAGGAAGGTGTCAGCCTGTTTCCGGCCGAGGTTACGCCCCAGATGGTGTTCAATTTTGCCGGAGGCGGGGCATCCGTGAATGTGATTGGCAAGCATGCCGGGGCAAAGGTCAAGGCTGCGGATATCGGGGTCAATTATGATTTTGATCCGGCCCTGCCCATCTTTCATAAAAAAGTGCGGTACGGAACGGCCAATTTCACGAAAGAGCCGGCCATGACCCGAGAGGAAGCCGTCCGTTCCATTGAAGCCGGCATCGAGATTGTCGCAGAGCTGGAGGCGGAAGCGCCCGTGGATCTGCTGGGCACCGGGGACATGGGCATCGGCAATACCACACCGTCATCCGCCGTCATTGCCGGGTTTTCAGGACTTCCCGTGGAAAAACTTACCGGCCGGGGAACCGGTATCGATGATACGGCCCTGGCCAGGAAGATCGCAGCCATCCAGAAGGGACTGGACCTGCACAAACCCGACCCCAAAGATCCGTTGGACATCCTGTCCAAAGTCGGCGGCCTGGAGATCGGGGGCCTGGCCGGCCTGGTCCTGGGAGCGGCCGCCCGCGGCATTCCCGTGTCTGCGATGGGCTGATCTCTACGGCCGGGGCACTGATCGCCTGCGAGCTGGCACCGGCTGCCAGAAATTATCTGTTCGTGAGCCACAAATCCGTAGAGATCGGCCACACGTACATGCACCACCGACTGGGACTGGAGCCGCTCATCGACCTGAAATTCAGGCTCGGGGAAGGCACGGGAGCCGCCGTGTGCATGGAACTGCTGGACCTGGCCACACGGATCCTGGCGGACATCAAGACCTTTGAAGAGGTGGGGGTGACCAATATTGAATAATTTGCCGGCCCTGGCAGGTCCGGCAAAGAACGAAAGAATCCGATGAGATGTCCGTTCTTTGATGAAAAATAATCCTGCTTCCCGGGATCCGACGTCCGGATCCCGGGAAAACAAAGGCGGTGGATACGGCCTATGAGGGATAGATATCACCGGTTTCGGCCGCGCTACTGCCCCAGCATCATGCGGATAATCTCCCGGTCGGTCTCCCGCATGCCGTCCCGTCCCAGGCGCCCGATGTTGGCAATGGTGTTTTCCACCCCTTTTTTTACAATTCCGTCCCCGCCGTAAAACTGTTTTCCCTTCTGAAACATGAAAAATCCCAAAAGCCCGGCTTCCACGGCCATGGCGATTTTGGCGGCACAGGAGGGTTTGGCCCCGTCGCAGATGATGCCCGAGGCCATGGCCAGAGCATTGACAATGGTGTGGGCGATCTCCCGGTACCGGCCGCCGTGAAGCCAGGTGATGCCGGCACCGGCCCCCACGCCCGCGCTGACTGCGCCGCAGTATGCGGACAGTCTTCCGATTCCGGTTTTCTGGTGAATGGTTACCAGGCAGGATACCAGCAGGGCCCGGAACAGGGTGTCTGTGTCCACCCCCAGGTGCCTGGCATATACCACCACGGGCACGGATGCAGCGATGCCCTGGTTGCCCGACCCGGACACGATTACCACCGGCAGTTCACACCCGCTCATCCGGGCATCGGATCCCGCAGCGGCCATGGCTTTGGCCCGAATCTTGACATCGTCTCCCCACACATCCCGCAGCACCGTGCCGATGTTTGCGCCCCATTCTCCGGTCATTCCCTGTTCCGCAATGGCCATGTTGTGATCCACCATTTTCTGAAGCCGGCTTTCCACTTCGGAAAGGGTCACTGAAGAGGCAAACGCCACAATATCCCTGACATTGAGCAGAGTCCGGTCTGTGAGCACCGTGGTGTTGATCTCATCACAGTCCTGATTCCGGTACAAAATATCGCCGTTTTTTGAATCAGAACAATATTGGTGTGAAAATGGGAAATTTGTACCATGGCGCTGGATGGTCCTTTGAAAACCGTGACTTTCAGGTCGAACAGGATGCCGGAGGAAAGCGGGAGGGTCCGTATGGCACAGGTCTCTATAAACTGCCGGATCCGATCCTGACCGGCGGCATCCACACAAGCGATCACCTCCAGCTGTTTGTCCGCATCCCCGGCGGCGATCCCGGCGGCCGCAGCCGCTGCAATGCCCCGCATCCCCCCGGTATTTGGCACCACCACGCTTTTGACGTTTTTGACGATATTGTCACTGGCCTCAATCGTTACCCGGTCTGGCCGCTCCCCGAGCACCGTTGCGGCCCGGGCCGCAGCATAAGCCACGGCAATGGGTTCGGTGCATCCCATGGCCGGCATCAGTTCTTCTTTGAGAATATTCAGGTATGCCCGGTACCGGGCATCGGTATTTTCCATAGTGTCACTCCTTGCATTAACCCCTTTTTTGGATGGTCTGCAACATATCTCAAATCAATGGCCTGATCAAATAAAAATTACCATGACGGCACAAATAAAAAAGACTGTCATTTTCCGGCAGGTTCTGGTATGACAATTGCCAATACTGGCATGAAGCCTGATGCACCAACCCTTTTGTAGATACGTATGAACCCGCTGCCATGAAGGCATGTCCCGGATCCGGGATGGTGTTTTCATGGTTTTTTTTTGAAAAAGGAGGCCTGAATGGCGTTGTTTGAATCGACAGGCATGGGGCTTAGGAACCCATATTCTGACCCCGGAAAAACCCGGTGTTATCGGATGGCCTTGGGCCGTTATGCCGTTGTGCTGATGGTGGTTGTCTCAGTAGCAGTGTTTTTCGCCGGCAGTGGAACTGCATCATGGGCCAATGACAGTGTGATCCGCATTGCCGATGGCAAAGGGGACTGGGGATATCCCACCCCGTTTAGGCATTATCCCCGGGGGCCCGGGTATGTGCGCATGTCCTGGGTGTTCGACACCCTGGTGTGGAAGGATGAAAAAGGATATGTGCCGGCGCTGGCTGAAAAATGGTCCTATGATCCGGAAAATCTGGCATTCACGTTTCACCTGGACCCGGCTGCCCGGTGGCATGACGGAAAACCTGTGACGGCCCATGATGTGGCGTTTACCATTGCCTATTTTCAAGAGCATCCCTACCAGTGGATCTCCATGGACGCCCTGGACCGGGCCGAAGCCGTAGATGATCACACCGTGGTCATCCACCTGTCCACCCCCTATGCCCCGTTTCTGTCCGACATCGGCGGCACCATGCCGGTGATTCCCGAGCATGTGTGGAAAACGGTCACCGATCCCCGGGCCTGCATCGAACCCGCCTGCATGATCGGCAGCGGCCCTATGTGTTCAAAAATTTTGACAAGACCCAGGGCACCTATTTGTTCGAGGCGTTTGACGACTATTACCAGGGACCCCCTAAGATCGACCGCCTGATCTATGTGCGCACCGCCAAGGCGCTGATGTCCCTTTCCACGGGCCAGGCAGATCTGGCCAACATCCAGCCGGACATGGCGGCCCTGCTGAAGAAAAAGGGGCTGACTGTCATTGAAAATGAGCGGGGCTGGAATAAGAAGCTGATGATCAACCACAAAAACCGCCCTTTAATGACAGTGCTTTCCGCCGGGCCCTGGCCCATGCCATCGACCGGCAGGAGATCATCGACAAATCTCACCGGGGGTTCGGCACCCCGGCCTCGTTCGGGTTGCTCAGCATTGATCACGAGATGTACAATCCCGACACCCCTGTCTTTCCCCACGATCCTGAAGAGGCCAAGGAGATTATCGCCTCTTTGGGCTGGACACCGGGTCCGGACGGGATATTTCAAAAAGCCGGCAAGCCGCTGGCCCTGGAATTGATCGCCTCCAATCTTACAGTGGGCGGGGAAAGCGTATCTGACCGGGACGGCGAGATCATCGCCCGGCAGCTCAGCCATATCGGGATGCAGGTCACCCTGGTGAACCAGGAGCAGACCACTGCAGACACCCGGGTGAAAAATTGGGATTTCGACCTAGCTGTGTCCGGCCACGGCGGTATTGCCGGAGACCCCAAAGTGCTCAGTGAAATGATTTCTCCCGTTTATGGGGCCGGATCCGTGAACAGTGCCCGGTATGACGTCTGCCCGAAACTCAACGCATTGATAGAGGCCCAGATGACGGAAATGGACCCGGAAAAACGCAAACGCCTGGTGTTTGATATTCAGGCGGTGTATGCTATGGAGATGCCGGCCGTCTCATTGTATTATCCCGTGACCCTGGCCGCCTTCAACCCGAAAAAAGAGATCACCTGGTTCTATACCCGGGGCGGCATAGCCAAAGGGGTGCCGATCCCCCAGAACAAATTGGCACTGATCCGCTGAAACGGGAGGATCCCATTTCCAGGTCCTTTGACAAAGAGGTTTCATGGATTTTTCTGCCCGACATACCTGGCTGACCCCGGTGCTGGCCTATTTGGCGGCGGCCCTGTTCCTGGCGTTTCTGAGTTACCGCCTGCCCCGGATGCTGCCCGGGGACTTTGTTACGGCCATGTACGGTTCCTCTGATGTGGTTTTGACGGTCCAGCAGGAGGCGGATCTGCGGATTCGTTACCAGGAAGACTCCGGTTTCACTGCGTTTCTGGGACGACTGTTTCGGTTGGACTGGGGATTTTCCCAAGCGTTTCAGGCCCCGGTGTCGTCCCTGTTTTTCGGCGCGTTTCCCTGGACGCTGCTGCTTATGGGAACGGCCCATCTTTTGTCGTCATTGCTGGGATTTGTTCTGGGGGTGGAAGCGGCTTGGCGCCGGGGAACCCGGACGGAAAAAGCCGGGGTGGGGCTCATGACCGTGTTGGAGGGTATCCCGGAGCTGTGTTCCGGGGCGCTTTTGCTGCTGGTGTTCGCCCTGCACCTGGGCTGGTTTCCGGCGGCCGGTGCCCGGACTGCGTATGCGGACCACACATTCATGCAGCAGGCGGCGGACTTGCTGCACCATCTGGCCCTGCCTCTGATTACCCTGGTGATGGCCTATTTCCCCGGCAATTTTCTGCTGGCTCGGGCCGGCATGGTCATGGTGATGAAACACCCGTTCGTGCTGACGGCCCGGGCCAAAGGGCTGCCGCCGGCCCGGGTGCGGTACGCCCATGCGGCCCGGAATGCGCTGTTGCCCCTGGTGACCCGGTTCGGGCTTCGGTTCGCTTTCATGATCACCGGGGCTCTGGTGGTGGAGACCATCTTCTCCTATCCCGGCCTGGGGACTCTGCTGTTCAACGCCATTGCCATGCGGGACCTGCCGCTGATCCAGGGCATTGTCCTGGCCGCCTCCATGATGGTTTTGGGAGTGAATCTATCCCTGGAATTCGTCTATACCCTGCTGGATCCCCGGGTGGCCCATGCATCTTGATGCCCGAAAACGGATATTGACCGATCCCTGGTTTGTCATCGGCGCCGTTCTGCTGGGGCTGCTGCTTTGCCTGGGTGCTGCCGGGCCTGTTCTGGTACCCTGGGATCCGCATGATATCTCGTTCACTCCCCTGGATCCCCCTTCTGCCCGTCACTGGCTGGGGGTCAATGACGGTGGGCATGGATATTCTGGCAGAACTGGTGTATGGGCTGAGAAACACCGTGGTCTTCGGAATCGTTGCTGCAGCCGCCGGCCTGGTCCTGGGATCGATGGCCGGTCTTTTGGCGGCCTGGAAGGGCGGATGGATCGATCAAAGCCTGATGCGCCTGGCCGACATTGTGCTGGCGGTTCCCTCGGTCATGATTCTGATTCTGCAGGCCGCGTTTTTAAGGCCTGCCCCCTGGATCCTGGCCCTGACCCTGGGGGTGCTTACCTGGCCCACCACGGCCAGAGGGATCCGGGCCCAGGCCCTGACGGCGAAACACAGCCTGCACATCCAGGCGGCGCAGCACATGGGAGGATCATCCCGGTACATCATTTTCCGGCACCTGATGCCGGAGCTGTTTCCCATGTATCTGATCAATTTTGCAGCCAAACTGCGTATGGCGGTTTTCATGGAAGCGTCCCTGGCGTTTCTGGGACTGTTCGACCCGGCCCAGAAATCCCTGGGCCTGATGATCCATTATGCGTTGAAATATTACTATATGAACATCTGGCTCAACTGGCTGGTTCCGCCGGTGCTGCTGTTGTCCGTGCTGATCATGGGTACCACCTTTGTGACCATCAGTCTGGAGCGGATATTTGATCCCCGGCTGAAAACCGCGTTTTAACCTGAACCCGGAAGGAATGATTTTTCTGTGCTGATAACCATCCGCAACTTGACGGTTCAATATACCGAAGATGACCATTCTCTGCTGGCCCTGGACCGGATGGATCTGACCCTGGCCCCGGGCCGCATCACCGCCCTGGTGGGTGAATCCGGTTCCGGAAAGACCACTTTGGGCAAAGCGGTCATGGGGCTTTTGCCGGAAAATGCCAGGGTTCAAGGCGGGATTCGTCTGGGAAACGACAATCTGCTGGCCTTGGATGACATCCACATGACCCGTGTCCGGTGGGGGACCGTTGCCATGGTGTTCCAGAACGGGGCCGCCTGTTTCAACCCCGTGCACCGCCTTGTGGACCAGGTGGCAGAACCGTTGGTCCAGCGGGGCACTCCCAAACGTCAGGCCTTAAATCTGGCCCGGACAAAGCTGACGGACATGGGGCTGGCACCGGACCTGGCCGGCCGGTATCCCCATGAATTGAGCGGAGGCCAGATCCAGCGGGGGCTTCTGGCCATGAGCCTGATCTTGGATCCGCCGGTGCTGATTTTAGACGAACCCACGGCAGCCCTGGATGCCGTGACCAAATCCTTTGTGGCCGAAGTGATCCGGGATTGCCGTGACCAAAACAAAAGCGTGCTGCTCATCACCCATGACCTGGACCTGGCCGGGGCTCTGGCCGATGAGATCGCCGTGCTCTACCTGGGCCAGGTCATGGAGTATCTTCCGGGGCGGCATTTGATGGAACGACCGGCCCACCCCTATACCCTGGCCCTAGCCCGGGCCTTTCCCACCATGGATGCGGTGCGGGACTTGGGCGGGATCCGGGGGGATGCGTTTTACCGGATGGTCCATGCCCATGCAGCGGACAACGGTAGATCCCATGTGCACACCCATGTGGCGACCCCGGATGCGTATCATCAAGGCGGACATGCCCCGCCCGAAGGGTGCCTGTTCAAGCCCCGGTGCACCCAGGCCATTCCCGCCTGTGCCATCGGGACGGTGGAAATGGAGATCACCCCGGACGGAGACCACCGGGTCCGGTGCATCCGGGGCGGCATCGCCAAAATTCTGGAATTCACTCAAGTGGCCAAATCCTATGGAAAAATAACGGCTCTGCATCCCACGGACCTGACGCTTATGGCCGGAGAAGTGTTCTGCCTGGTGGGGGAGACCGGGTCCGGCAAAACCACCCTGGCCATGATCGCGGCCGGAGCAATGTGGCCGAACCAGGGCACCCGCACTTTCCAGGGCAGGGACATGGATCAGTGGGTGAAAATAATCCCGCCTCCCTGGCTACCCGTATCGGCATTATTTATCAAAACCCGACGGAATCGGTCAGCCACCGGCTCACCGTGTTCGAGATCGTGGCGGAACCCCTTCGGATTCACAAAACCCTAACCGATGAGCCGGAAGTGAAAGACCGGGTCCGGTCCGCTCTGTCGGACGTGCGCCTGTCCAGTGCCCCGGAGTTTCTGAAGCGTTATCCCCATGAACTGAACATGGGGGCGATCCAGCGGGTCTGCCTGGCCCGGGCCCTGGTACATGAACCCGATTTGCTCATTGCGGACGAACCCACCAGTGCGCTGGACCCCAGCGTCCAGGCCAAGGTGCTCAAGATGCTGTTGACCCTTCAGATCGAAAAAGGCTTGACCCTGCTCTTTGTGACCCATAATATCGGACTGGCACGAAAGGTGGCGGACCGCATCGGGGTGATGGCAGGCGGCCGGATGGTTGAAACCGGGGCCGCAGCAGGGATCATCCATCATCCGGAGCATGACTACACCCGGACCCTGATTCGCAGCGCCCGGGACCTGACCCGTCCCTGACCGGCAGGCCCGTCATCCTTTTGAGTGGTGTGCCTGATTTATTCCAACATGGAAAACCTGGCCTCCGGGCCAGGATATCTATTCTAAAGCAAGGAGGCCCCATGGACATCCTGTTTCATCCCATCGGAACCATTCACACCCCCTATCACACCCATGACGAGGTGCCCCATCAGCCGGATTCGGAGTCAGCCGGGAGGTTTTACATTCTGTTGAACCCGGAACTGGCTGACGGGCTATACCGGCTGGACAGTTTCAACTATATCCAGGTGTTTTTTTTTCTGGACCGGCCGGACAAACCTGTGACTCTGCATGTCCGGCCCCCCAGCGGCGGGGGCATGGAAGTCGGGCTGTTTGCCAGCCGCTCTCCCCGCGGCCCAATCCCATCGGGTTGAGCACCGTCAGACTCAACAGCATCGACGGTACCCGCTTGGATATTTCAGGCATTGACGTGCTGGACCGCACCCCGCTGCTGGATATCAAGCCGCTGTTCAAAGGGCTGGATCTGAAAGAAGACGTCAATAACGGCTGGAGGGACCGGTCATGATCAATGTCAATGAAGCGTCCGCCCGGGCCATCGAGCATCTGAAAAAATTGTATCCGGATCATGAACTGGGCGAAATTTTGTTTGAAGAAGCGGAGATCACGGATGACGACCAGTTCTGGGTCGTGATGCTCAGCTATAAAAGCCCGATTTCAGCCGGCGGGGTGGGCCGGTCCATGTTTGTGGGAGACCGGGGATACAAGGTGTTCAAGCTTCTGGCGGAAACCGGAGAGATCCGTTCGGTCAAGAATCTGAGCACCAAGTAATCTTCTCCCATGGCCCGGCGGACAGGGAATCCATTGAAACCGGCGACCCTCAGGGCTAAACCATTCTTGATAAGATATACTTAGGAATGCAAAAAATTGTTTTGTTAAAACCGCAAAGGGCACGAAGAATGCCTTCCCTTGTTCCCTGGGTGGTAAAAATTTGATAGCTCTGTGGGAAAAAGTCAACGGTTCTGAAGGGCTGAACCCGATGGATTGACGTTTTGAATGAATTCACCGGGGACAGCTGTTTCATCTGGTTGAAATTTCGGGCAATACCTGTTAAAAGAAAGACTTTGAAATTTTAACAGGAAAACGGTTTCTTATGCATTACGACGGAATGATCATACGGCCCCCCAGCGAGGCGGACAGCATCCTGCTTCAGGTCACCCTGGGGTGTTCCCACAACAAATGCACCTTTTGCGGCAGTTTCCGGGAAAAGCGGTTCGCCATTAAAAAAAGACGACATCATTTTTCAGGATATCGAGTATGCCAGAACCCATCTTACCCGGCAAAAAAGGCTGTTCATCTGTGACGGGGATGCCATGATCGTACCCATGCGGCGGCTGGTCCCCATTCTGGAGCGGATACAAGAGCGCCTTCCTGGGTGGAGCGGGTGGGGTGTATGCCAACACCAAGGGCATCAGTATGAAAACCGATGAAGAACTGGAAAAACTGGCATCCCTGGGAGTGGGCATCGCTACATGGGCCTGGAATCCGGGGATGACCAGGTCCTGGCCGATATCTGCAAAGGCGCCACCGCCGACAAGATGATCCGCATGGGAAAACGGGTGAAACAGGCGGGCATTCAACTGTCGGTCACCGTGCTGGTGGGCTTGGCCGGGAAAGAACGCTCCCTGGTTCATGCCAAAGAGACCGGGCGGGTTCTGTCTGAAATCGATCCCGACTTTGTTGGGGCGTTGAGCCTGATGCTGATTCCGGGCACGGAGCTGCATGCCGATTACCAGGCCGGCCGGTTCACGCTGCCCTCCCCGGAACAGATGCTGGCGGAACTGGGCCAGATGATCGCTTCCACCCATCTGACGGACGGGCTGTTCCATGCCAACCACGCCTCCAATTATCTGCCCATCCGGGCCCGGCTTCCCAGAGACAAAGAAAAAACCCTGGATCAGATCGCTCAGGCGTTGAGCGGAAAAATCAAACTCAAACCCGAATTCATGAGGGCTCTGTAACACAGGCCGCTATTAATATACTTATCAGGAGAAAACAATCATGGTCGATGCCACGGAAAATCTGGATCAACTGACGGTCAATACCCTTCGAACCCTTTGTATGGATGCGGTGCAGAAAGCCAATTCCGGCCATCCCGGCGCGCCCATGGGCCTGGCACCGGCCGCTTATGTGCTGTTCAAAAAGTGTTTGAAATACAATCCCAAAAACCCGGCCTGGATAGACCGGGACCGGTTTGTGCTGTCCGGCGGGCACGTCTCTTCGTTGCTTTACAGCCTGCTGTACCTGTTCGGGTACGGCCTGACCCTGGATGATCTGAAGAATTTCCGGCAATGGGGATCCCGGACCCCGGGTCACCCGGAATACGGGGAGACCCCGGGCGGGAAACCACCACCGGCCCCCTGGGTCAGGGAATCGCCAACGCCGTGGGCATGGCCATTGCCGAATCCCATCTGGCGGCCCGTTTCAACAAGACAGATGCCTCTATCATCGATCACCATACCTTCTGCATGTGCGGGGACGGGGACCTCATGGAAGGGGTGGCCATGGAAGCGGTGTCTCTGGCCGGTCACCTGGGCCTGGGCAAACTGATTCTGATCTATGATGACAACCAGATCACCATTGAAGGGGCCACGGACATCGCGTTCACGGAAAACGTGGCAGATAAATTTTCGGCCATGAACTGGCATGTGGTTGAAGTGGAAAACGGCAATGACCTGGATGCCGTTGAAATCGCGATTCAGGCCGGAAAAGAGGAACAGGGCCGGCCGTCTCTGATCAAGATTCGGACCCATATCGCCTATGGCAGCCCGAACAAGCAGGACACGGCCGATGCCCATGGGGCCCCTCTGGGTGAGGAGGAGATCCGGCTGACCAAGAAATTTTACGGCATGCCCGAAGATCAGTCATTTTGCGTGCCAGAACCGGTGACAGCCCTGGTTGAAGAAGCTGTCACTGCCGGAGAAAACGTGGAAAACGCCTGGCAGGATATCTTTTTGTCCTACAAAAAAGCGTATCCCAGGGAAGCGGCGCTGTTTGTGGATGCGGTGAGTGGATTTCTGACAAAAGACTGGGACAAGGACATTCCGGATTTTTCCGTATCCGATGCACCGACGGCCACCCGGGCCGCCTCGGGAAAGGTGCTCAACGCCATCGCCCCGAACCTGCCGTCTCTCATGGGCGGGTCCGCCGACCTGGCCCCGTCCAACAAAACCTATTTGAACGGCGCCGCTGAATTTCAGAAAAATAGCCGGAACGGCCGGAACATCCGGTTCGGGGTTCGGGAGCATGCCATGGGCGGCATTATGTCCGGCATGTATCTGCATTCTGGGGTCCGGCCTTACGGCGGCACGTTTCTGGTGTTTGCCGATTACATGCGTCCGGCCATCCGTCTGGCCGCATTGATGAAGCTGCCGGTCATCTATGTGTTCACCCATGACAGCGTGGCCGTGGGCGAAGACGGCCCACCCATCAGCCGGTGGAGCATCTGGCGGCCCTGCGCGCCATTCCCGGGCTTCACGTGGTTCGGCCGGCGGATGCCAATGAACGGCCCTGGCCTGGAAACAGGCCCTGACCACCACCAACGCCCCCACTGCCCTGGTACTGAGCCGGCAGAAACTGCCCATCCTGGATGTGTCAAAACGGCACGGGGAGTTCCAGTACGGGGCCTACACCATTCGAAACCTGGGCAACGACGCCGACCTGATTCTCATTGCCACGGGCTCGGAAGTCCATGTCAGCCTGAAGGCCGCGGAAATCCTGGAAGCGGATCATGGCATTATGGCATCTGTGGTGTCTATGCCGTCCTGGGAATGGTTTGACAAGGCGTTGTCCGCTTACCGGGACCGGATTCTGCCCCCGGATGTTCCTTGCCGCCTGGCCGTGGAAGCCGGGATTGCCATGGGATGGGAGAAATATGTGGGACCGGAGGGGGCTATGATCAGCATCGAGCAGTTCGGAAGGTCTGCTCCCGGTGGAGAGGTTTTGAAGAACTTAGGCATTTCCGTGGATAATGTGGTGGAACGGGCAGTGGCCCTGGTCAAAAAATAGCCGCACAAAATAACCGCATGCAATTGGTGAGGGGGGGTATTGACAGACACCACACCCCCCGCCCCTGAGGGGCTGTATCCGGACGGAGATCTGTGGGGATCCGACAGTCCGGATGCGCCCTCCCCTCAGAGGGCTTGTTCTATATACTGGTCACGCTCTCAACAGACGATGCCCGGGACACTGGGGGAGGAGGTATGGCATGATGATTTCCATTAAAACCGGCAGCCGGACCCAGATGATCGACATCACGGATCAGGTCCGCCGGGTGGTGGAGGGTTCCGGCATACAGAACGGTCTGGTGCATGTCTGTTCTCTCCATACCACCGGGGCGGTCACCATCAATGAAAATGCAGACCCGGCCGTGCCAACGGACATTCTGAACACCATCAACAAAATCGTGCCTTGGGATGACCAATACAGGCACATTGAAGGCAACTCCGCGGCCCATATCAAGGTCAGCCTGTTCGGTCCGTCCGAGATGGTGGCCCTGGAAAACGGGTCCCTGGTGCTGGGCACCTGGCAGTCCATTTTTTTCTGCGAGTTTGACGGTCCGAGGCACCGGAAAGTCAATGTGACCGTTCTGCAGGCAAACAGATAAGGGACGTCTTATGAAACTGATCTGGCTGCTTACGGCACTTCTGGCCGGGATGATGGCCCCGGTCCAGGCCGGATTCAACGGGAAAATGGGCCGTGGCATCGGAGATCCGGTGTATGCGGCCCTGATCTCATTTTGTGTGGGTGCCTGGACTGCTGGCTTACGGCCTGTTTCTGCGCATGGATTTCACCGCCGTACGTCAGGCGGCCGGTATCGAGTGGTGGGTGTGGCTCGCCGGGCTTCTGGGGGCATTTTATGTCACGTCCGTGATCATCCTGACCCCCCGGCTGGGCGCGACCCTCACTTTCAGCCTGGTGGTGGCGGGCCAGCTGCTCATGGCCGTGGCACTGGACCACTTCGGTCTTTTGGGCGTGCCGGTACAATCCATCTCCTGGCTCCGAATCCTGGGCATCGCGCTGATCACTGCGGGCGTGGTGCTGATCCGAAAATTTTAAAAGACAATTTTAAAAGGGATTATATTTTCTGCAATCGATCGAAATCCTTTTCCAGTTTTTCAGCCTGATGTTCCTTGCCCTGCTGCCGGAGACTGTCCGCCAAGGCTTTGATCTTTTCTTCCAGCCGGGGCAGAATGTCGTTCTTCAGAGTGTCTCCCATTTTCTGCCCGGATGATTTCAGCTTTTGTTCCAGTTCCGCCATGGTGTCTTTGAGTGCCTGATATTCTTCGGTTTCCGGAATGGTTTCCAGCTGTTTCATCAGGTTGTTCATTTTTTTTCCCATGGCCTGCCACATCTGTTCCAGCGACTCGGCAGCGATGTCTGCCTGGGATTTGGTGCTACCGTCAACCACGGCATCGGCGGGAATTTTTTTACCGCCGGTTTGGGATTGTTCAATGATCACCGCTCTGGCAGACGGATTTTCAGGGGCATTGCCGATGAAAAACCGGGAATTTTCCGTGGCGCAGTCTGAAAAAGACTCTGAAATTTCCACGGACACCTCAAACGTCCCCTCTTGGGTATAGGTGATTTTTTTACCTGCCCGACCGTGCTCCCTTCAAAGATCACCGGATCGTTTTGCTTTAATCCGTTGACCTGATCAAAGGAGATGACGAACTGGTATCCCGCGCAGCTGGTAACCACCGCCGCGCTCAGTATCACGGTGAAGATACGGAAAAAAGAAATGGAAAACCTGGAAAACATATGTCGGATTGGGATCATTAGTTGAGTTCCTCGTCTGGCTTTTTAAAGATTGGAATTTTGAGTACCTGTACCCCTTCCTTGTGAAGGGTTTTTTCCTCTTCCAGCGTAGTGGTTCCCCGGATATTTCTGTGTTCAGACGCCCCGAAGTGCATTTTCAATGCTTCTGAGGCAAACGAGGTCCCCACATCTTCGAAATTTTTTTCCACAAACCGGGCCACCCGCTCCGTCAGTTCGGCCATAGCCTCCTGTCCGGCCTGGAGAGCCTGGTGCGCTTCGGATTTCCGGGCCGGGGCCGAGGTTCTGATGGCAATGGGATGCAGCTTCTGCACCACCGAGGTGGTGTCGCAGACCGGACATTGCAGCAGACCCTGCTCCTGTTGGGATTCCATCTCCCGCTTGTCTTGAAACCATCCTTCAAACGCGTGGCCGTTGATACATTCCAGATCAAATACGATCATGATGATTCATTTCATTGGTTTTGGGAAACAAAAAAGGGTGCCCAATGCATCCGAGTTCACTAATACCGGTCAAACTATATCTGAAACCCGCTGGTTTTTCAATTGGGAAATACGGCGCCGGTCCCGTTCGGATCGGACACAGGGAAACAGGCTGTTGTTGGTGAACACCGGATGGCGGGTCAGATCGAACCGGGCCCGGGTAATGGCAGTGTCCCACAAAGGGGTGTGGGGAATCGGGGAGTAATGGGCCAGCACCGGCAGAATGCCGGCGTTTCTGACAAATGCCATGGATTCGGCCACGTCATCCAGGTTCTGATCCGGCAGGCCGCACAACAGATAAGCCCCAATCTGGCCGGGTTTGAATCCGGCATGTTTCAACGCAGAAACCGCCCTAAAGAATTCATGGGCACAGACTTTGACATCATGACGTCTGGTCCTGGAAAACGCGGCGGTTTCGAGGCCTAAACGGATGCTCTTGAAACCGGCCCGGAACATGAGATCTGCCGCTTCCGGGGTCACTTCCCGGATGTGCAGGGCATTGGGGGTATGGAAAAATAGGTCCAGATCCGATTGAATGATTTTTCCATTAATGGGTATGCATGGCCGGGCCCGTTCACCAGCAGAGCGTCATCATAAAACGCAACGTTTTTGACCTTGTATCGGTGATGCCAGTGACAGATCTCCTCAAACACCCGTTCCACGGAGCGGCGGATCAGGCGGGGTTCCAGAAAAGAGGATGCGCAGTAGTCGCAGGAAAACGGACACCCCTTCGCTGTCAGTATCGGTGCATAGGTTAGTTTCGAGCACAGGTCTAGGGCGGGAAAGGGCGGATCCTCCGGCAGGGTATTCAGATGGAGTGGGAAACCGGTAAACCGGGATACAATTTCTTCCAGCACCGGCTCTCCCTGGCCGGCGGCAATATGATCCGCCCCGGAAAACGTCATGGCATGGTCCTGACACAAGGTGGCGTATTTTCCCCCTAAGACCACGGGCACCTCGGGAAACACCGACCGGATCACGGAAATGGTTTCCGCAACCCCTGAGGCCCAGTAGGTCATCAGGGAGGTCACAAAAATCAGATCCGGGGGATTGAGGGAAGTCAGGTCATCGATAAACCATTCCGGTAGAATCCCGTATCGTGAAAAGGTCTGCCTGGTCTTAGGAAACGGACCGGCCGATGGGGGCAACACATCCGTCGGGGCCACAGGGGTTTCCGGAAAGGCCCCCGGCCGTCCCATCCGGTTTTCACAGGCCCTGTTTCACGAAAGTGGTACCGGTCCAGGCAGTCGATGAAACTGACACGGATGCCGGCCTGGCGCAGCATACCGGCCAGGGTCAGCAGTCCTAAAGGTTTCAGCCAGAAATCAAATGCGGCAAAGTCATGAATCCAGGGATTCACACACAGGACATGGGGGGAATCCGTCATAGAAGCGCGGTCAGTCCTCGAAATATTTCATGGAGGTCTTTTTCAGCTCTTTTCTGGAAAACAGCAGGGTATAATTTTTTTCTTCCACAGTGGCGGCAATTTTTTCCACCAGAGCCCGGCACTCGGCTTCGGTGCCGGCATGGACCATGGTGTACAGGTTATAAGGCCAGCCCGGCGCCGGATCGCGGCGGTAGCAGTGGGTGATTTCATCAAATTCGGCCATGGCCGTTCCCACCTGTTCCACCCTGGTTTCGTTCACGTTCCAGGCCACCATGGCATTGGCTTTGAATCCGGATTTCTGGTGTTTGAGCGTTGCGCCGAACCGCCGGATAATACCCCGCTGATTGAGATCTGTCAGCACGCCCAGAAACTGTTCCTCAGTGATGCCGGTCTGTTCGGCCATCTGTCGGAAAGGCCGCTGCGTCACCGGGATATCGGTCTGGAGCAGGGCGATCACTTTTTTTTCCAAATCGGTTGTCATAGGCCCCTGAAAAACATGTCAGTCGGTTTTGAATTGATCCGGGTACAATGCGGCAATGGCGGTTTCCGAAGCATCGCACACCCCTCTTTCCGTGATAAATCCGGTCACAAGCCGGGCCGGTGTCACATCAAAGGCATGGTTGGCCGCCGGACTGTTTTCGGGGGTGACCAATACCCGGGTGATCGTCCCATCGTGCCGTCCCTGGACATACCGGATTTCATCGGGATTCCGCTCTTCAATGGGGATCTCCCGGATCCCGTCGGTGATGTCCCAGTCAAACGTGGAGGCGGGCAGGGCGACATAAAAAGGAATATCATTGTCTCTGGCCGCCAGGGCCTTGAGATAGGTGCCGATTTTGTTTGCCACATCCCCTGCCCGGGTGGTGCGGTCTGTACCCACGATCACCAGATCCACCTGGCCGTGTTGCATCAGATGCCCGCCTGCATTGTCCGTAATCACGGTGTGGGGGATGCCGTGCTTTCCCAGCTCCCAGGCTGTCAGGCGCGCTCCCTGGTTCAGGGGCCTGGTTTCATCCACCCACACATGAACCGGGATGCCGGCATTGTGGGCTGCGTAGATCGGAGCGGTGGCTGTGCCGTATTCAATGCAGGCCAGCCAACCGGCATTGCAGTGGGTCAGAATATTCACCGGTTCCCCGGGTTTGCGGTCGGCAATCTCCCGGATCAGCATCAGCCCGTGGGTACCGATTTTTTTGCAGTTGTCCGTTTCTTCAGCCATAATTGCCAGCGATTCGTCCAGCGCAGTCTGAATACGCTGGTCAAGAGTGGGTGTTTTCATGACTTTTGCCTGAACCCGGTTGACGGCCCAGGCCAGATTTGTGGCCGTGGGCCGGGCGTTCAGGCGGTCGCACTGGCTGAAAAACCACTGATCATCCATGCCCCGGCTGCCTTCCTGAACCAGAATGACATACACCCCCATGCCACCGGTGGCGCCGATAAGTGGGGCCCCTCTGACCACCATCTCCTGAATGGCATGGATCACCTCGTCCAAATGGGTCAGGTCCTTGATGATGAACTCATGGGGCAGAAGCCGCTGGTCAATGACCCGGACCGTTTTGGTGTCCCGGTCAAACCAGATGGGCTGCATCTGTTTTCCGTCTACGTTCATGGTCGATTGTCTCCTGGCAACACCTTTGACCGCACTCAGCTACATGTGTGCGATAAACTGGTCCGCTTCCGCAATGGCACGGTTCATGTCTGTGATCAGTGCATCCACATCGGTTTCAATGGACATGGCTTCGTTTCCCAGGGCCCCGATGGCCCTGGCATTGAGGTTGTGCTTGAGAAACAGTACCATGTCGTTGAGTTTGGCCAGCACCGGCGCCATGGCCTTGGCAGACTGGTCCATGGCGGCTTCCATTTTCTGATACCGTGCATGGGTATCGGCCTTGGAGCGGCGGCTGGCAGCCTGCAGATCCGGGTTCTGGATGTCATTGATTTCGGTTTCCCATTCCCCAAACAGATCTCCGGCCACGGTCTTGACTTTGGCGATCCGGGTTTCGATCTGCTCGGCCCGGGACCGGCAATCCTCGTAACTGGATTTGATCTTTTTGTAGATCCCTTCCAGCTCTTTTCCGTCAAAGCCGTACAATGCCTGGATTTGTTTCAGTGCATCGGTGAATTCCTCTTTGGCTTCCTCCTGGCTGTCTTTGACATCTTCGACATTACCTGTCAGCAGATGCCGTTTTTCCCTGCCCAGTTTTTCCATGGCGGCATAGTAGGTGCTGCTGCACCCGGCAGCCAGAAATAGGCATATCAGGCATCCTACCCAGATGGTCATCATGTGTTTGCGGTTTTCCATACGTTTTTGCGGTCCTTTTTTCATCTGATTCCGTTTGTATAGGCTATAGGGATAACGGATCAAAATCAAGTTTTTTTGTAGCTAACCCCATTGTTCGTCTGACAGGAAGGCTGTGGCGGATCCGGTGAAACCAGTGTTTGACAAAAAAGGGACGGATGCTAATTCTTTGGCGGATAGATGCAACACGCGCCATCCGGCGGCACAAGAACAGCATCGGAATACCGGAGGATATCAATGACGCTGATACTCAATATTTTGTGGTTTATTTTCGGGGGCGGTTTTATCGCCTGGCTGCTGTGGATTCTGACCGGGGGACTCCTGTTTGTCACGGTGGTGGGTATCCCGTTTGCCTGGGCCGCGTTCCGGATCGCCGGTTTTGCCGCATTCCCGTTCGGCAAAGACCTGGTGGATGCCAGGGACCTGGGTGGGGAGCGACTGATCGGTACAGGGCTGGCCAATTTTTTTGGATTGTTCTGGCGGGGATCTGGCTGGCCATATCCCATATCCTTGCCGGTGCCGGCCTGTGCCTCACCATCATCGGCATCCCTTTCGGATTCGCCCATTTCAGGCTGGCAATGGTGTGTTTTGCCCCGCTGGGAAAACGGGTGGTGTATCATTGATGAAAACCGGCAACCATCATGGCCTGCGAGACCACTATTATATAATGATGAAAGTGTCAGCAGGCGGGTATCCGTTTGGCAGTTACCGTTTGACATCTTCATCCGTAGGGAGCCCAAGAGAAACCCTGTCTGCTTTAAGGAGCGTGAAAATTCGTGAAAACCCATGAACTGTGGAACGTCCATTTTTGAACCAGATCATCGATACCATGGCCGAAGGCTTGTTCACCCTGGATGACCAGGGATCATCACCTCCTGGAACCGGGCCATGGAAAAAATATCGGGCTTCTCCGCCCTGGAAGCGGTGGGGCAGCGATGCGACATTCTTCAATGCAGCCGGTGCTATGGGAAGCAGTGCCCGGCAGACATCCATGAATGCGGAGTGATGCGCCACGGCCGTACTGAAGCCAAGGAATGCTTTGTCAGGCACAAGGAAGGATATGATGTGCCAGTCATCAAAAACGCCCGCCTGGCAAAAGATGACCAGGGCCGAATCCTGGGCATCGTTGAAACCATCACAGATCTGACCAAGCTGTCCCTGGTCAGAAAAAGAGAGGCAGATACCCGGCGGCAGCTGCAGGAAACGTTTCGGCTGGGCAACATCATCGGCAAAAGCCCGGCCATGCAGAAGGTGTTTGAAGCCATCCGGGCCGCTGCAGACAGCCGTGCCACCGTCCTGATCCAGGGAGAAAGCGGGACCGGCAAAGAGTTGGTGGCTAAGGCCATTCATTACAACACCTCGGAAAATCAGCGGCCTCTGGTGACGGTCAACTGTTCTGCCCTGTCCGAGACCCTGCTGGAAAGTGAGTTGTTCGGCCATGTCAAAGGGGCGTTTACCGGGGCCCATAAGGATCATGTCGGCCGGTTCGAACAAGCGGACACAGGAACTATTTTCTGGATGAAATCGGAGAGCTGACCCCGTATATGCAGGTGAAACTGCTCAGGTCCTTCAGGAGCGCGAGATTGAACGGGTAGGAGATACGAAAAAGCTGAAAATCGATATACGGATCATTGCGGCCACCAACAAGAATTTGACCGAGCTGACCCGGCAGGGAAACTTTCGGGAAGATCTGTTTTACCGGCTCAAGGTGTTCACCATTCAGATCCCACCGCTTCGGGACCGAAAGGAAGACATCCCGATTTTAACCGAATTTTTTATCCGGAAAACCGGTAAACGGGAGAAAAAGAGGATCAAGGGGATGTCACCAGGTGCCATGAAACGCCTGATGGCACATCTATGGCCCGGCAATGTCCGGGAACTGGAAAATGCCGTTGAACATGCGTTTGTGGTCTGCGCGGCCGATTATATTTCAGAAACCGATCTGCCGGCGGAAATCCAGACGGCGGAGACCGGTCAAAGACAGGCATCCTCTTCCAAATCACCTGCGGACCCTGCCATCCCGAGTCTGACCCGGGAAACGCTGGTGGAACTGTTGGATCAATGTCACTGGAACAAAGCCGAGGTGGCCCGCCGCATTGGCAAAAGCCGGACCCTGGTGTGGAAACTGATGAAAAAATGGGACATCCCCCTTCAGAGAAACAAGGACAGCTTTTTTCAATGAGACAGGTCCGCGGGTCGGTTATGGATGGGTGACGATCCGGCGCTTGTCCGGTCCTTCTGCATCAGGCCGGCAACGGTGATGTTGTCGAGGCATTGGAACATGGCTTTGCTGGCCTCCACCCATACCCATCGTGACAGGCAGTCCCCTGCCTGGTTGCAGATGCCGCACTGCCGGACATCGGATTCCGCGCAATCGGTTATGGCGGTATTTTCTTCCAGGGTCCGAACGATATCTCCCACCGTGATGGCGGATGCGGGTTTGGCCAGGGCGTGTCCGCCGTAAGGACCCCGCTGGCTTTTGATCATTCCGGCCTGCTTCAGCTTCCGGACCAGCTGTTCCAGATATTTGACCGAGATATTCTGTCTGCGGGCAACCTCGCTGAGAGGCACCGGTTTTTTTGCCATAGATGGCCAGATCAAGGATCAGACGGGTGCCGTAGCGGCTTTTGGTGGTGAGTCTCATACCGGTTTCATACTCTTGTTTTTAATGATAATAGCCAAATCGATTCATCCTTTGATGGCCGTCAATCAGGGCACTTCCAGTTCAGATGTCAGCGGACTCACACCATTTTCGCCGACACTGCCCGGAGGTTTCCGGGGCAGACGGATGGTCATGGTTGTGCCCTCATTCAAAGCGGATGTCACGTGAACCGTGCCCCCGTGCTGTTGAATCACCCGATGGGCGATGAAAAGCCCCAGGCCTGTCCCCCTGGAGCCTTTTGAGGTGAAGAAGAGGGTGAACATCTTTTCCCGGGTTTCCTGGTCCATGCCGACGCCGTTGTCCTGTATGCAGAAGCATACGGTCTCTTCCGGTTCGATGGTGACGGTCAATGATACCCGGTGGGCCGGTTTTCCCTGATCATAGGCACAGGCATCCACCGCGTTCTCCAGAAAGTTCACCAGAGCGGATTCCATCCACATGGAGTCGATTTCCATGATGCCCGGTTCGTCAGGCATAAAAAACGTCACACATGACATTATTTTTCGATGCGGCCGGTTTGACACTTTTCATGACATTCGCCACAATATCCGCAACCGGCACAGGGGCGTATGTCATCTGTCTGGATCTGGCATAATTGAGGATTTCTAGAACCATTTCCCTGATTTTATCGGTCATGGTCTTGATTTGGTCGAACGCCCGTGACACCCGGGCTTCGTCCTGTCGTTCCAAACCGGTTTCCAGCTGATAGATACCGCCGTCCAGGGCGGTGAGCATTCCCTTGACTCCATGGGACATGGATCCGAGCATCAGGCCCAGTGAGGTCAGGTGATCCTGAAGCTGCCGGATTTGAGTGATGTTGGTGGAGATTTCCATCACCTGGGTGATCTCGTCTTTTTCATCCATGATGGGGGCGGTGTATGTCAGGACATGGTACTGTCTTCCGGAAATGGCCGTCACAACTTCTTCGGTACTGTGAACCTGCCCGTCTTCAAACGTCTGGATCACCGGACAGTTTTCACAGGGCGTGGGCCGGTGTTTGTAAATCTGGTAGCAGTATCCGCCCACATAATTGCCGAAATGTTGTTTAAACCATTTGTTGATGGCGGTAATGCGTAGATTTCTGTCCTGAACCGAAATAAAGCAAGGCACAGAGTCAAACAACTGAAGAAAGTGGTTCCGGGCCGTGTGCAGGTCGGTGAGCCGTTGAACATACCGGTCGATTTTCCGGTTTTTCAAAGATAGATTCCGGGCTTTTTCCATGTTCAGCATCAGGGCTTTGCTGTTGATTGGAAGTTCCAAATACGCAACCGCGCCAAGATAAAAACGGTCCATGGCCCGGTCCACCAGGTTTGAAGTGCCGTAAACGATCAGCTGGGCCGTGGGATCTGTCTTAAGAAGGTCTGCGATCCTGCCGGCTGTGGTCTCCCCATCAATAAAAGGATTTCCCAGCAAAAGGTTCCATTTCTGTTTTTTCAGATGGTTCAGGATTTCCTGTCCGTCATCCGTCACAAAGACTTCATACTGATGGCGTTCAAGATAAGTACGGATCGCTTCCCCATGATCACGGTCGCTATCCATTAATAATACGGTTTCAGCCATGACACACCATCGTTCCTTTTTCTATTCGTGGTTCGTATGTGCTGTCAACCGATGGCATCTTTCACAATACGTAGCAGTGCTTCTCTGTCAAAGGGTTTTTTTACTGCGGCAATGGCTTTGGGAATGGCGTGTTCGTTTCCGGACAGCCCGGAGATCACGATGACCGGAGTGTTTTTCAGCTCTTTGATCTGCATCATCTGACGATAAAACCGCGGCCCCCATTCTCCGGGCATCTCAATATCCAACGTGATCAGGTCCGGCAGAAACCGGCGGGCGGTTTCAAGACCTTTGGCCGCGTCAAGCGCCACTTGGGTATCATAACCGTTGTCAGTGAACAAAGCGGAAAGATAGTCAAGGATATTGGGATCATCATCAATAATCAAAATTTTTTTCGTCATTATCTTCTCCCTTCAACGATTGATACTGATTACCGGACACCCGGCCCGGACAATCACCTGTTCGACATTGCTGCCAAAGGCCCGGTCGTTTGTTTCCAGCTTTCTGGAATGATGGGCCATGATGATGAGGTCGGAATGCCTTTCCCTGGCGTATTTGACGATTTCCATGTAGGGAATCCCCTCCCACACCTCCATGTCATAGCTTTTGAGGGTCTTGAGCCGGGATTCATACCGGGCGCGGATGATTCTCATTTTTCACGGATTTTCTGTTCAATGTCGTCCTGGGACAGGAGCCGGTCACCAGACGGAAGGCCGACGGGCAGTGCATGAAAGACATTGAGTTCGCAGTCCAGAGTCCGGGCCATTTTCAGGGCAAATTCAAACGCCCTATCCGAGGCTTTTGAGAAATCAGTGCCAAAGGTGATGCTGGAAATCCCTCCCCAGAAAGAGGCGGCCGGACGGGTCACCACCAGCACCGGGCATCTGGCGGCCCGAGCCACTTTCTGCAGGGTGGTGCCGGCCATGGTTTTTTTGTAAACCCCGTCATGTTCCTCTTCCGTGCTGCCCCCTAAGAGGATCAGATCCGGTTCGACCTCTCTTGCACGGCGCAGGATTTCCCTGGCCGGAATTCCCACTGCCACATGGATGTCATAATCCAGGCCGTTTTTGAGGTAATCCGCGTAATAGGTGGTGATCTCCTCGCGAACCCAGGCAATGTAATCCTCATCCACATCCACCCGTTCACGGGTCTTGATATCCACCACCACCTGGCTGTACCCCCGGGAGGGGACTCCCAGTACATGGAAAAAATCCAGATGGGCCTGGTATGCTCGGGCAATGTTGAATGCCACCCGGGCGGCATGATCACTGGCCCGTGTCGCCGATGTGGCAAACAGAATTTTCTTGAACATGATTCCCCCCTTTGTTGGCGTGTTACTCTTCCGGTTTCATATGGTCCGGGAGGACCATCATTTTGATGATCAATGGTTTTAAAAAAGACCATCGAATGCCGATTTCATATTCTTCTTCCAAGTCCCGGATGGCGTCCCAGCAGTTGTGGCAGGGGGCGATCACCAGTTTGGCGCCGGTGGCCAGAATCTGATCCCTTTTTTTAAGAAGGGCCCGGTTGCGCTGTTTGCGGAAAACACCGATGCCGTTGAACCCGCCGCCGCCGCCGCAGCAATAGTTGTGCTCCATGTTGGGGGACATTTCAATAAAATACCCCGGGGCGACAATATGGTTCATGATGGTGCGGGTGGCTATTTTTAAACCATGGTTGCGGATATAGTTGCATGAATCCTGAAGCGTGACCGGCTCTTGGATCCGCTTGTCCGGATCTATTTTCAGTTTGCCGGATTCCAGGGCTTCTGCCAGCCATTCCACGTAATGGATCGATTCCACCGGAGGCCGGCCGTCCGGCCGTCCGGCCCAGTAAGGGCCTTCAATCACCGTGGCGCGGTGGGCATGCCCGCATTCGGTTCCCACCATCCGCTTCGGTTTGAGCCGCTTCATGGCATCGTAGACCGATACCACCTGCATTTTGCAGGCTTCCCAGTCACCGGCAAACATGGACAGGCTGGTTTGCTCCCACCCTTTGGAGGCAATGGTCCAGTTTTCACCTGCCGCATGAAACAGCACGGCCGCTTCAGCCAGGTCTTCCGGGTAATGCTTGACCTCCCTGGCGTTGACAGTGTAGAAAATATCCGCGTTTTCAACATCCACTGGTACGGTCAATCCGGGATAATCGTCCTCGTACTCCTCCACCATCCATTCGAATGTTTCAACAAAATCTTCATCGGTGACATCCATCTGGGCACGATACGCCCGGTGCATGCCCGCGCCGATTTTCAGTTCCCAGGGGACGAATCCCTGCTGGTAGAGCAGTCCCCGCAGATATCCGAACATGATGCCGGTATCAATTCCGTGGGGGCAATACATGCCGCATCGGTTGCAGCAGGTGCACTGGGCCCAGGCCACCTCCATGGCATGGCGCATGAATTCATTGCTTACCTTGCCTTTGCGCTTGACGATTTCTCCCAGCGTGGACTGGATCTTGTAGGCCGGTACCTGTCTGGGGTCCCTGTTGTTGACCTGATACAAAAACAGCTGTCCGCACACATACCGCAATGGGCGCAGATCTCCAGCCAGGTTTTGAGGCGAGATTTCATGGTTTTCTCAATGGTGGATGCCAGCAGATCACTGTCCACATCCAGAAGCTTCATCTCTTCGTAATACTTGGTGCCACTGGAATCGGACAACAGGAAGTTCACTTCCTCCGGCGTGTTGACCGGTTTTTTATTACAATAGGTTCCTTCCGGCATGAATCATTTTCTCCTTCACAAATATTGCCAGTCGTTTTTTGGGTTACCAGGCCATTTTGGTGCCTTTCATTCCCCCGCGCTTGATGCCGAAATCCATTCCCAGTTGGGCACGGGAGGCAAAAACAGAAATACGTGGGACATTTTGGTAAACGGGATGGCGATCAGCAGCAGTTCTCCTAAAAAGATATGCAGATTCAGCCAGAATCCATAATGTCCCACCTGATATCTGGCCATCAGTCCGGTGACAAACGGGGCCATGGCGAGAAACAGAATAAAATAATCGTATAACGTGGTCATGATCCGCACCTCTGGCAGTACCACCCGCCTGAGGATGAGGATAAAACCGCATCCCACGGCCAGCCAGGAAAGAAAATCCGCCAGGGCAGGACCCAGGGTGATCAGGGAAAACCCGGTTTTGCTTTCCAGAAACATGTTGTGGCCGGCCAGAAAAAGCGGTACCCCACGGCACTGATATGAAATCCGAAAACGCGGCCGTCATCACCGGTTGAGTCCGCCAACTTCTGGTCCCATAGGGGATCAGCCATTTATAGATCGATCGGGCAGCCCCTTTTATTCCGGCCCCAAGATGGGCCCGGTAGGCCACCCGGTCCAGTTGCCAGTTCAGTCCCAGAAAATACCGCACAAATCTTACCGCCATGCCGATGATACAGATACCGACGGCGATCCAGAAGAAGATTCCTGTCAAAAACGCATGCATCCGACTATGTCTCCATTTTTCATTATCACCTGATTAGTTTTCTTCATCTCTATCCGTCAGAAACCACCAGAAAAGCGGCAGGGCCACAAGAAGACCGCCCATGATCAGATAGGTGATCCCTTGGTGTGTGCCATGAAATCCTGAAGGGTGAAAAACACGGTGTTCATTGTTGTCTTCTCCATTGATTCAAGTTAGTGTCCTGTGTCATCATGTCATGTCATGCCGGGGGGATTGGGTCGAATAATCCGGGTGTTCATGCAGCACCGGCATCCGGGTGGTGACGAAGCGGTAGATCACGATACCCAGGGTGACGATAAAGACCGACGTGCCGATTTCCATCACACTGGGGATGTATCTTTCGTGGGACGGCAGGTGATAGTTGAACGCAATAATGGAAATATTCAAGCGGTTCAGGACGATTCCGATCACAGTCCAGGCGGCGGCCCACCGGACAAATGTCAGGTTCTTTTCCCTCACGCCCATGGCGAACAAAATGGCGGGAAACGCCACAAACCCGATCACCTCCACCAGATACCACATACCCCATCCCGTGGCCAGGTACCCCCACTGGTCGTCAATGGCAATCCCCACCAGCTTGATGCCCAGGTACCCTGCCATCATAAAGGCGGCGGCTTTGGCAAATCCCATGGCCACCCCGGGCGTTTCCCGGTGGTGCGTATCGTCCATGTGTCGACTCAGGTATCTGTGGGCCAGAGTGCTTTCAAAAATCACCATGGACATGCCGGCAAACATGCTGGAAATGAAAAAATAGACCGGTAGATAGGAAGAATACCACAGGGGATGGAGCTTGGACGGAGCGATCATGAACAAGGCGCCCAAAGAGGACTGGTGCAGGGTGGACAGGACCACCCCGAAAACGGTGAGAATCAGGGTCAGTTTCACCACCACGGCCCGAATTTTTTTGAATCCCAGCCATTCAAAGGCTGCAGGTGTGAATTCGATGAACAGAACTGTCAGGTACAGGAACACGCACAGTCCCACTTCGAACAAAAGGGAGGAGGTCCCCTGGGAGACGAAAATCGGGTAGGGCAGCCGCCATGGACGGCCCACGTCATAGTGCAGGGCCAGGACCACCAGGGCATATCCCAGAAATGCCGTGAGAATGGCCGGCCGGACCGCAGAATGATACCGTTTCAGCCCGAAAAGGTAACAGGCGGCTGAAGTGACGTATCCGCCGGCTGCCAGGGCGACCCCGCACAGCAGGTCAAATCCGATCCAGATTCCCCATGGGTTGTTGTTGTCCAGGTTGGTCACCGCCCCGATACCCTGGGTAAACCGCAGCAGGGTCAATACCCCGCCCACCGCCAGTATGATGCCGATAATGACGTTGAAAGGGGTCCAAATTTTTTGGACGGTCTGTCTGCCATTGTCTGTCATGCTACTCATCCTCCTTGATCTGCGGCGGTTCCGGGTCTTTGGCCTCTGCGTCCTCCAGCGCTTTTTTCACCTCGAAATTGATGGCGGACTGTTTTTCCTGCTCCCATTTTTTCCTGAGGATTTCCATCTGGGTCTGAGCTTCTTCTTTGCTCCGGGCCACTGCTTCGGCCACTGCGGCTTGTTTTTCCTGTTCAGCAATTTTTTCCTTGCGCTTTGAAATAGCGTAGATTCCTGTCAAAAGGACCGGCCACAGGCCCACCACAACAGGGACGGCGGACAACGGCCCGGATGTAAGTTCCGGCGCGGATTTGGTACCCAGGTCCTCTCTCATGCCCACCTGTTCAAACGGAAGGCCTGAAAGATACAGCCAGCTGGTGCCGCCCATCTCATGCTCGCCGTATACATGAGGAACATACCTTTCCGGAAAGGACCGGATCCGATCCCAGGCATAGGCGATCAATTCGTTCCGTTTGCCTGAAACCAACGCGCCGGCAGGGCATTCCTCCACGCATCCGGGCCGTTTTCCCTCCTTGAGCCTGGGATGGCATAGGGTGCACTTGGTGACCCGGGGGGCCAGCGCCTTGTGATATTCATAGGCCGGAATATTGAAAGGACAGGCCACCATGCAGTACCTGCAGCCCACACACAGGCTTTCATCATAGACCACCGCCTTCCGGGGTTTTTTTAAAAGCTTTGACAAAACAGGCCGATGCACAGGCAGGTTCCAGGCAATGGTTGCACTGGGCCTTGACAAACACGGGTTTTGTGCTCTCAAACCGGTTGACCACGGTGAAGACATCCGCATCGGTTCTACGTTTCTGATCCAGTACGCTCAGGTCATCAAAGGGGTGTTCCGGTTCCGGCAGGTGGTTCACCCGGTGACAGGCACGTTCACATTGACGGCATCCGATACATTTGGTGATATCATGAAGCACGCCAAGGCTCTCGGGCCAGCCGGTGAACTCCTTGCCGGACGCGCCCAGGGCCGCATCAGGAACCTCGGCGGCCTGTCCCAGTGCCGCGGCTCCGAGACATCCGATAAATTTTCTTCGGGAAATACCCATAATCAATCCTCTGCTTGTTTCATATCCAATAGGTCAATATCCTTATTTTTTTCATGGCAGACCAGGCAGTCCGTGGACGGGATCGATTCGATGCCCATTTTCTGGTGACATCCCATACACTGGCCGTGATACGCGGTCTTTAAATCCGGAATGGCCGGATCCGTTGCTGGAATCCCGTCTCCAGCAACGGCATGGCAGGCAGCGCAGCTAGGCGGTGTCATAGAGGCGGGACTGTTGTGGTGGCACCCCATGCAAAGCGTCTGCTGGCTTTTGTGGAACGTATTGGCCAAGTTACTGTCTTCCACCCGTTCAACAATCCCCTGGATGATTTTGCGGTGGGGGAAGCGGCTGGGCTGGTAGGTATCGGACAGGGTCCCGATGGTCACGGTTTCCGGAACGTCTGAGAACGTCACGTTCCGGTACTCATCAGATGCAGCTGCAAAATATTGTTGCGCACGCTGTTTCTGAAGTTCCGGGTCGTGCACCACGGTCAAATCCGGATCATTGTGGCAGGTCCGGCAGGAGGTTTCGGTCATCCAGGAACGGGACATGCTGTCATGGCACCCCGCACAATCAGGCTTGCGGGTTTCCCGGGCATGGCACCCCACACAGCTGCCGGAGTCGGTGTCGGCATGCATGGCCTGTTCGAGCCGGACAAAACCGCCTTTTTCATGTCCTTTGGGTGTGTGGCACTGTGTGCATGATTCCAGGGAGTCATGATGGCAGGTCCGGCAGGAAACGACCGCTGTTTCATGGTTTTTGTGATCAAAAATCACCGGAGCCATGCGGTAGACGGTTTCGTCGGTTTCTGTCGTTCCTCCGGTCATAAAACCGCATCCGGCTGATTCCGTTTCATGCGGGGCGGATTTTCTATGGCCGGCAGTTGAGACCGGACGCTGGCTGCATGACATCCGGCGCAGTCCACCGGGCCGGTTTTCACGCCCAGATCTTTTTTTCTTCAGGTGGCATGCCACACATGCGTCATGGGATGCTTCCCGGATTGATCGGACCCCGTCGGTTGGATCTTCCTTGTGACAGTAAATACAGGCGCTTTCAGTCCCTTTTTCATGACGATCTGCTGAAGTGATTCGTCGTACTCATGATGACAGGCCTGGCAGTTGTCAGAAGAACTATTCGGGTTCGGAGCGGCAATGTGGTCAGACACTTCATGAATGTAATGAAGGGATCGGTTAAAATCGATTTTTTCCCAATGGGTACCGGGTTCAGGGTCGGGCACGGACGTGCCGTGACATTGCCGGCATTCCGCCGTGGTGGGTCCGGTTGGTTTGCCGGCTGATTTCTGCTGTTCATGGCACACGATGCAGTTGTCATGGTAAAGTTCCATGGATGCCGGCAGGTCCGTTCGTTGAAACTTGAAAACGAGCGTTCCTTCTGTTTGGATATGGCATTGGAGACATTTTCCCTCGGCTGATTCCGTATGGAGGGTGTGCAGAAACGGCACCGGCGGCATGTCCTCTGTGCCGGTTTCCGGCGGCAAATTGATGATGATCCGGTCCGGGGGGATTGTGGGGTTGGATTCTTTTTCCAGGAAGGCCTTCCCAGGAAAAGGAAACATGAACAGGATCATTCCTGCTGCCGTGATCCATAGATATGCGGTCCGTTTTGCCATCTTCCTATCCTTGAAATACGTTTGAGTTGAAATTTGTCATTTCCATTAAACCAACCAATTTAATATGAAATTTTCCTACTGTTTTAATATGAATAAGTCAACCCAAAATGACCTGTTTTAAAAAATCTGATCGGTAGGTGTTGACCGTGAATTTTCAATGGGATAAGGTAACCGGAATCAAAACCGGTAAGCGTCAGACATCCCTCTGTCCGGCTCAGCAGATCGCTGCCTGCCTTACAAATTCAGGGAGGCGGTATGCAGGAAAAGAATCCGTCATTGGATAACAACGGGAAGGGTGGCGGTGACAATGCTTGTTGCGGTTCCTGAACCGGGTATTTCTCATTTCATGGATACACAGGTAAAGCGCCTCATGTCACGCTTTTCTTTGAGTTACGTCAGAGAAGACACCTGTGTAGAATATTTTCTCAATGACACTGGAAAACAGACCCTGGTATCGTTGAATCTGGTTTTGTCCCATGACCGGTTCTCAAAAGGGCTCTATGTTTCCAAATTCTACCCCCAGCTGTTTTTGGAGCAGGATCACCGGTTTCTGTCAGCAGCCTGTTTTTATATGATGGTTCATCATAGTGCCGGGGTGTTCGGCCTGGCGGACCACTGCCGGGTGTCTCTTGAAACCGGCACGGATGTGTTTGATGAATTTTATTCCCGCCTGCCGGAATTCCATTTCAGAATCGCTTATCAACGTCCGTGCGGCGCGTGTGCCTTTACGGCAGTTATGAACGGCTGTCTATCGATACGGCATTTATTAAAGAAAACAAAAAATTGTGTCTGTAATCCGCATGGGGTTGTGATATAATTCATCCTGGCCCTGCGGATGAATCGAATCGGGCCGGAAAAGGGGATGATACAGATAAACAATAATTTCTGATCCCAAGGAGAATGATGCTCAGTGTGGTTCAAACCCCATCTCCCGGCACCTCCCGGGTGATGTTCAGAGGAGACTGCCTCAGGTTCACCCTGGCGTTGAACAGGGAGACGGCCGGAAATGCCTGGGTGCGCACCAACCTGGGGACCGCGGCCATTGCCCGTGCAGAGGTCATCGCCCGGGTGGAGAAAAACGAGATCAAACTGGGTGAAGGCTGGTATGATATCCAGATGTCCCGAAAGGACCCGGTCACCTTCATGATCCGGCTGCCTTTACATCAGACCGGGTATTTTCAGGCCAAATGTTTTTTCATTCCGGAAGGTCAGACCGACCCCGTATGGCCGGAAGGGGACAACTGCATCATCAATGTGGAGCCGGCCGGCACCTGCTGCGCCAATATCATTTATAACGCGTTTGTCCGGCAGTTCGGCCCGGCCAGAAACGCCTCAGGCAAAGGCCTGGACCGGTCCCTGGTACCGCTGATGGAAACCCTGGACGTAAGCGGATTTACCGTGATCCCGGAATCCGGAAAATTCCGGGATCTGCGGGACCAGGTGGGATTCATTTTTTCCACTTTGGGGTGCCGGGCCCTGCACCTGCTGCCCATCCATCCCACCCCACCACTTCGCCCGTATGGCCGGTTCGGCAGTCCTTATGCAGCGCTGAATTTCACGGACGTGGATCCGGCCCTGGCCCGGTTCGATCCGGCGGCTACACCCCTGGAGCAGTTCATGGAGCTGGTGGACGCAGTCCATTACCACAACGGGTACTTGATTCTGGATATCGCCATCAACCACACCGGCTGGGCCGCAGCCATTCATGAAACCCATCCGGAATGGCTGGTGCGGGGAGAAGACGGCAAAATCAAGGCGCCCGGGGCCTGGGGTGTGGTGTGGGCCGATCTCACCAAGCTGGATTATTCCCATACGGATCTGTGGCAGTATATGGCAGAGATTTTTCTGCTCTGGTGCCACCGGGGGGTGGACGGATTTCGGTGTGATGCCGGGTATATGATCCCGGTGGATGCCTGGGAATACATGACAGCCAAAGTCCGGCAGGAATATCCGGACACGTTGTTTCTGCTGGAAGGCCTGGGCGGGCCTTTGAAAACCACCCGGGAGATTCTGGGCCGTGGTAATTTCAACTGGGCCTATTCCGAGCTGTTTCAGCACTATACCCGGGAAGAGATCACCCGATACCTCCCCTTTGCCCTGGAGGTGTCCGACACCTGCGGTCATATGGTTCATTACGCGGAAACCCATGACAACAACCGGCTGGCATCGGTGTCCAATACGTATGCGAAAATGCGGACAGCTTTGTGTGCATTGTTTTCCGTGTCCGGCGGCTTTGGATTTGCCAACGGGGTGGAATGGTTTGCCGCTGAAAAGATCAATGTCCATGAGTGTCCGGGGCTCAACTGGGGCGCCAGGAAAAACCAGGTGGATTTTATCCGGCGGCTCAATACGATTCTGAAAACCCATCCCACTTTTTTCAAGACCGCACAGCTGACATTCATACACAAAAATGAGACCCAGGCCCTGGCCCTGCTGCGGTCCCATCCAAAGACCGGTAAAACACTTCTGGTATTGGTGAATCTGGACTGCGAAGAGCCGTCACCGGTCTTCTGGCAGAGATCGGATATGGGGACTGACCGCAAGGAATGGATGGATCTGTTGACCGGTACTCCGGTCTCTTTGCTGACAGATGGCCCGGCGGCCGGCATCACCTTGGCACCCGGCGAAGCTATGGCCCTGTCTCCGGACCCGGATGAGGCCCGGACATTGGCGGCTGATCCGCATCAGGACGAACACACCCCGGCCCCTGTGCCGGAACAGGTGCTGGATCAGAAGTTCAGGGCCGGGGTCCTGGCGGTAAAAACCGCAATCCATGGGTACACGGATGTGGGCGGTCTGGACTTGGACAGGGCGGCCCGTCATCTGTCAGAGGATCCAGTGGAATTCATCCGCTCCTTTTTCCCGAAAATTCGGAAAACCGGGTGATCCCCTTTGATGTCACTAAGGACCTGAAGCGCCAGGTCATGGTGCCGCCCGGATTTTTTCTGCTGGTGAAAAGCCCGGTGGGGTTCCGGGCGGAAATCCTGGATGCCAGGGATCCTGAACGAAGAATTCTGGGGGATACGAACCAGCAATCCCTGGGATATGAAGAAGGGCTGCCCTTGAAAACCGGCGGGTTTTTTGCCCTGTTCATGCCCAGAACATTCCGGAAAAACCATAAACCCTGCCGCCTGAATCTGCGAATGTTTTATCCCGGAAAAATCCAGGCGGCCTCGGCCTCCCTTCTGTACCTGGCCCTCTTTGACACTCTGCACCTGAAATCCACCTTCACCCGGCGCAAAATTGCGGCCGATCCCGGACTGACCCTGCTGGGAGCCACCTGCACCGGGGGCATGATGCGTGCCCCGGAGACTGGGGACAGCTGAACAGCCGGTATGACGCGTTGATGGCAGCAAATCTGAATCCCGGCATGCCTGAGAACCGGTGGATGACCCTGGCCCGGTGCCGGATCTGGGCGATTTTCCAGGGCTATTCCAGGGAGCTGGCCAAGGATTGTCTTCAGAGTTTCATGTTTTCCTATGACAATGCCGGCCGGTGGCGGTTCCATGTGCCGACCTCCGAGGGAAAATATTATGTGCTGGACCTGATCATGATGCTGTCGCCCCGGGACAACCGGGTACGCCTGTCCATCACCCGCCCGGAGGTGAAAAACAATCGGGAGCGGATCCTGTCCGATGACCTGTCCGTGACATTGATCATCCGGCCCGATGTGGAGGACAGAAGCTTTCACGACACCGTCAAGGCGTTCACCGGTCCGGAGACCGACTGGCCGGCGAAGGTTCGTTCTCATGGCACCGGGTTTGATTTTTCCCTGTCAACGGGCCACACCTTGTCCATGGGGATTGAGGCTCCCGGCCGGTTTGTCCATGCGCCCGAATGGCAGTACATGGTGCATCGGCCTTTGGAAACGACCCGGGGGCTGGATCCGGGCTCGGACCTGTTCAGCCCGGGATATTTTTCTTTTGAATGTACCGGGGGCCACACGGCCGAGCTGACGGCCTTCGTGCACAACGGCCGGATTCCGGATCCGGATGTGTGGCCATCCCCTGTCTTTGAATCCGGATTTCCTATGGAAAAGGCCCTGATCCGGGCCATGGATGTTTTTCTGGTGGACCGGGGGCCGGACAAAAGCGTGATAGCGGGCTACCCCTGGTTTCTGGACTGGGGCCGGGACAGCCTGATTTTCTGTCGAAGCCTGGTGGAACTGGGCCGCCAATCCGAGGCCAGAGCCATCCTGCATCTGTTCGGCCGGTTTGAGCGGCAGGGAACACTTCCCAACATGATTTGCGGCGAGGACGCCGGTAATATCGAAACATCGGATGCGCCGTTATGGTTTTTGGCCTGCTGCCGGGATATGCTAGAAAAACCGGTGATACCGGGTTCTTGGCCCAGGATCTGGATGGCCGGACCCTGAAACAGGTGGCTCTGGATATGACACGGTCCATTGAAACCGGCACTCCGACCGGAGTGAAAATGGACCAGGAAACCGGACTATTGTTCAGTCCCTCCCATTTCACCTGGATGGATACCAATTTTCCGGCCGGGTCCCCCCGGCAGGGGTATCCGGTGGAGATCCAGGCCCTGTGGCACAATGCCCTGACTTTTCTGGAAATAATCGATCCGGGGAGCGGATGGGGACGGAAGGCAGACCAGGTCCGGCTGTCCATTGAGTCATTGTTCTGGAATGAGGCGCAGGGATATTTCAGCGACTGCCTTCAGGGTGACGGGCCTGCCAGAAAGGCTTTGCCCGATGATGCCCTGCGGCCCAATCAGCTGCTGCTGTTCACCCTGGGCGTGATGCCGCCGGGTGAAAAAGCCCGGAAAACAGTGGAGACCTGCCTGGAACTGCTGGTGCCCGGGGGATTCGAAGTCTGGCCGACCGGGAATTGGCCGTGCCGCTGCCGGTGGTTCACGACAAAAAGTGCTCAATGATCCCCATCATCCGTATGCCGGGGTGTACCAGGGCGATGAGGATACCAAAAGAAAACCGGCCTATCACAACGGCACGGCCTGGACCTGGCCGTTTCCCGTATTTTGCGAAGCCTGGGCAACGGTGTATGGTAAGTCCAGCCACACCGCCTGCCTGGCCTGGCTGGGCAGCATGAAACATCTGATGAGAACCGGGGCTGCCGGATATATTCCCGAGATTCTGGACGGGGATTTCCCCCACACCCCCGGGGGTGTGATGCCCAGGCTTGGGGGGTGAGCGAGGCAACTCGGGTGGTTCATAAATTATCCCCAAGGAGATCCTGACGGTCATGAAAACCATACAGATTTATAAAGTATATCCCGCCATTCCCGAACCATTGAGGTTTCTGGGGGATCTGGCCAGAAACCTTTGGTGGTGCTGGAACGATGACGCCATTGATCTGTTCCGCCGGATCCGTCCGGAACAATGGGAAAAAGTGGGGAAAAATCCGGTGGTTTTTCTGGCCCATATTTCTCAGCACCGGTATGAAATCCTTTCCAGGGATGAAAGCTTTCTGGGGCACCTGGCGCGGGTAAAAGCCAGATTTGAAGCCATGTCCACTGAAATGTCCCGGGTTCCGGATCTGACCATGGCCATGGGGTCCGGTGACACGGTAGCCTATTTTTCCATGGAATTCGGGTTGCATGAATCACTGCCTTTTTGCCGGGGCTTGGGGTGCTGGCCGGTGATCATCTCAAGGCCTCTTCCGCACTGGGCCTTCCGTTGACCGGCATCGGCCTGCTTTACCGGGAAGGGTACTTCCGCCAGTACCTGGACCACAATGGGTGGCAGCAGGAAACCTACCCCATTGTCGATGTGTTTGATCTGCCGATTCGAAAAGTCACTCAGGCATCCGGCAACGATCTGGTGATCGACATTCCGGGGCACGGCGGAATAATTCATGCCTGCGTCTGGGAGATTCATGTGGGAATGATCCGGCTTTTGCTGCTGGATACCAACCTGCCGGAAAATCCGGAACATATCCGGAACATCACCTCCCGGCTGTATGCCAGCCACGGTGATATCCGGGTGACACAGGAAGCCCTGCTGGGAATCGGGGGTACCCGGGTTCTCAAAGCCATGGGCCTGTTTCCGGCGGTTTGTCACATGAATGAAGGACATTGTACCTTTGCGGGGCTGGAGCGGATCTGTCAGATCATGGAACGGTTTGACCTCAATTTTCAAAGTGCGTCTCAAATCTGCCGCCGCACCACCGTGTTCACCACCCATACCCCGGTGGAGGCCGGGCATGACGAATTTGAAACCCATCAGGTACGTCCCTATATTGCGCCGTATGCGGAAAAATTCGGTATTTCCGTGGATGAACTGTTGTCCTGGGGAGAGGTTCCCGGAAACGGCAAAAACGCAAAGTTTTCCATGTTCTGTTTAGGCGTTACGTTCTCAGGATATATCAACGGGGTCAGCCGGCTTCATGGCGAGGTGGCCAGGAACATGTGGCAGAAATTGTGGCCGGGCCGGCAAAAAGAAGAGATCCCCATTGATCATGTCACCAACGGGATACATATCAATTCCTATATATCCCGCCACAAAAACGCATTGCTGGAGCGCTATCTGGCGGCCGACTGGATTGAGCGGCAGTCGGAACCGGCCCTGGTTTCCCGCATTGACGACATCGAGGATGTGGATCTGTGGCATGTGCATGAACTGGACCGGTCAACCTGATCCGAAAATGCCGGCAGCTGCTGATGGCTCAGTATGAACGGCGCAATGCGGCTCGGAACCTTCGGGATGAGGTGGCCGGCGCCTGGATCATCGGGTATTGACCATCTGTTTTGCCAGACGGTTTGCCACCTATAAACGGGCCGGCCTGCTGTTCAGGGATCCCCAGCGGCTGACCCGGCTGATCACCAGTGTGGATTATCCGGTCCAGCTGGTGTTTGCAGGAAAGGCCCATCCCAATGACAACGACGGCAAAGACCTGATCAGACGGATCGTCGAATTCGCCCGGCAGCCGGCCGTGCGGCATCGGATCGCCTTTTTGGAAAATTATGATATCAATGTCGCAAGATACATGGTTCAGGGATGTGATGTGTGGCTCAATACGCCGAGACGACCGTTTGAGGCCTGCGGGACATCCGGAATGAAGGCGGCGGCCAACGGCGGTCTGAACCTGTCCATTCTGGATGGATGGTGGTGCGAAGGATATGATGACAGCCGGGGCTGGCGGATTGGAAACGGGATGGATTACGATGATCCGGATTATCAGGATGAAGTGGAAAGCCAGGCATTGTTCAATGTCCTGGAAAATGATGTGATTCCGGTTTTTTATGACCGGAAACGGGGAAATCCACCCAAAAAATGGATTCAGATGATGAAAGCGGCCATGAAAATGGCCATTACCGATTTTTCCAGTGACCGGATGGTGAGAGAATACACCAACCGGTTCTATCTGCCGGCAGCCGGACACCTGCGGGATCTGACAGAGGATTCAGCCAGAAAAGCCAGGGATCTGGCCTTGACCCAGTCCCGGCTCAATGCCCTGTGGTCCCATATCCGGGTGTCTGAACCCCGGATAAAACCCGGAGGGGATTTTGCCGTGGGAGATACGTTTAGCGTGATGCTCGAGGTATTTCTGGGAGAACTGAGCCCGGACGAGGTGGAGGTTCAGATATATCACGGTCGGCTTCGGGGTACCGGAGAGCTGGAAAACAGCCGCGCCGAAACCATGAAGCTGCAAAGTACCATTGCTCCGGGGACCCATGTCTACGGATGCCGGGTGATGTGTTCGGATTCCGGGCGTTTCGGGTATACGGCCCGGGTGATTCCCAGGGGAGATGTCGTGTTGCGCATCACACCCGGCCTGATCACCTGGGTGGCGGGGGGTGAATAACCCATCCACGCCGCCCCATGATGAAGTGACAGACGATCAATCAACAGGAGTGGGCAGATGGCACAAAACCCAGAATTCTGATTGTGACGCCGGAAGTCAGTTATCTTCCGGAGGATATGGGCAACCAGTCCAACTATTCCGCCAAGGCGGGAGGCCTGGCGGATGTGTCTGCCGCCCTGATTTCCGCCCTGTTCGATCTGGGGTGTGATGTCCATGTGGCCCTGCCGGATTACCGATCCATATTTGACGGTGCCACCACCAAAACTCACAGCCGGGAATTGGCAAAGATCCGCAAAAGGCTGGATGAAGAGCGGATTCACCTGGCTGCGGACCGGGCGTTTTTCTATTTGAACAATGTCTATTCCGGGTATTCGGACATGGACTTGAAGGTGTCTCTGGCGTTTCAGCGTGAAGTGATCAATAACATCATGCCCAGAGTGGGGCCGGACATCATTCACTGCAACGACTGGATGACCGGGCTGATTCCGGCCATGTCCAGGAAACTGGAGATCCCCTGCCTGTTCACCATCCACAACATCCATACCATGACCTCCACCATGGCGGAGATCGAAGACCGGGGCATTGATGCGGCGTCCTTCTGGCAGTGGCTGTATTTCAAAAAGCCGCCCGTGAATTACGAGGAAAGCCGGGACAGAAACCGCGTGGATTTTCTTTCCTCCGGTGTGTTTGCCTCCCATTACGTGAACACGGTGAGCCCCACCTTTTTGCGTGAGATTGTGGAGGACCGGCATCCGTTCGTGGAAAACTGTCTCAAAACCGAACTGTCCAACAAATATTTTGCCGGATGCGCCACAGGCATTCTCAACGCGCCGGAACCGGAATTCAATCCGGCCGTGGACGAGATGATCCGGTACAATTACGGCCCGAAAAATCACAAACAGTTCAAGGCCGCCAACAAAACCTATCTGCAAAAGATCCTGGATCTGGAGGAAGACGATAACGCGCCTTTGTTCTTCTGGCCGTCCCGGCTGGATCCGGTTCAGAAAGGGTGCCAGCTGCTGGCTGAGATCATGTATCAGGTGGTGGAACGGTACTGGGATCAGGGGCTGCAGATCGTGTCTGTGGCATCCGGGGCGTATGAAAATATTTTCACGAGATCGTCCGGTTCCATGGGATCGGCCGGCGGGTGAGCATTTGCGGGTTCAACGAAGGGTTGTCCCACCAAGCGTTTGCCGCCGCTGATTTCATTCTTATGCCCTCGGCGTTCGAACCCTGCGGCCTGCCCCAGATGATCGGAAGCATTTACGGGGCCCTGCCCATCGTCTTTGATACCGGCGGACTGCACGATACCGTGACTCCGCTGGATTTGTCAGCCGGCACAGGCAACGGATTCCTGTTCAACGTGCATGATGCCCAGGGGCTTTCCTGGGCCATGGACCGGGCCATGGATTTTTATATGATGGATGAACAGACCAAAGAACAGCAGATAAACCGGATCATGATCGACAGTGTGCTGGCCTTCAACCACTCCCGGTGCGCCCAGGCGTATATCGATCTGTATGAAAAAATGCTCCAGAGGCCTTTCCTTGTCTGATTCCGGGATATTCAACGATCCTGGGCTGTTGCCCTATGCCGGGATTATTCGTTTCAGAAACCGGGCCGCCCGGGACCTTGAAAAACGGATCCGGGCCGGGCATGACGGATCCCTGGCCGGATTTGCCGATTACCATCTCCGGTTCGGGCTGCATCCAGATCCTTCCCGGCAGCAGTGGGTATTTACGGAATGGGCCCCCAATGCCATGGACATGTTCATCCTGTGTGACAAAAACCTTTGGCAGTGTGTCCCGGAATTCCGCGTTCCCAAAATCGATGAACAGGTGTTTCAGGCCCGGTTCGAGTCAGACATGTTTTGCCACGGGGACCTGTACCGGCTGAAAGTGATCTGGCCCCATGGACAGGGGGACCGGATTCCCACGGCAGCCCGGCGGGTGGTCCAGGATCCGTGCACCCTGATTTTCAATGCCCAGGTGTGGGAACCGCCGGAACTTTATATGTGGCAGACCCAGTCACCCGCAGGGCCTGAGGGGACGTTTCTGATCTACGAGGCCCATCCCGGCATGGCCCTGGAAGCCGAGCGCATCGGCACCTGGAAGGAGTTCCGGCGCCATATCCTGCCCAAAATTGTCGATGCGGGTATAATACCATCCAGCTGATGGCGGTGCAGGAGCATCCTTATTACGGATCCTTTGGATATCACGTGTCCTCGTTTTTTGCCCCTTCTTCCCGGTTCGGCACACCCGAGGACCTCAAGTCTCTCATTGATGCGGCCCACAGGCAGGGTATCCGGGTGCTCATGGACATTGTCCATTCCCACTGTGTGAAAACGAGGTGGAAGGGCTGTCCCGGTTTGACGGCACTCTGCACCAGTTTTCCATGACGGCCCCAAAGGTTCCCACCGGCTGTGGGATTCCCGGTGCTTTGACTATGGTAATCTATGGTGATCCGGTTTCTTTTATCCAACCTTAGGTACTGGATCGAAGAGTTTCATGTGGACGGGTTCCGGTTTGACGGGGTCACTTCCATGTTGTTCGAAGATCACGGTCTGGGCCGGGCTTTTGTGAGTTATGCCGACTATTTCGGACCAGATGTGGACACCGATGCCTTGAGTTACCTGTATGTCGCCAATCAGCTGGTGCACGACCTTAATTCAAATGCACAGACCATTGCCGAGGATGTGAGCGGGTATCCCGGTCTGGCTGCCCCGGCTTCTGACGGTGGATATGGATTTGATTTCCGGTTTGCCATGGGTATTGCCGATTTCTGGATTAAACTGGTCAAGGAGACCCGGGACGAAGACTGGCCCGTGGGACGTCTGTGGCATGAACTGACCAACCACCGGGCCGAAGAGGCCACGATCTCCTATGCCGAATGCCATGACCAGGCCCTGGTGGGGGACAAGACATTGATGATGCGCCTGATGGGCGCCCGGATCTATACGGACATGCACAAGGAACGGGCCGGTATCGAGACCTTTCGGGCCGTATCCCTGCACAAGATGATCCGGCTGGTGACCCTGGCCGCGGCCAATGCCGGATACCTCAATTTTATGGGCAATGAATTCGGTCATCCCGAATGGGTGGATTTTCCCTCGGAACGGAACCATTTTTCATTCAAATATGCCCGGCGCCAGTGGTCGTTGAAATATGATCCGGACCTGCTGTATCATGCGCTGTATGTATTTGACCGGCAGATGATCCGCCTGGCCGAAGATTTCACCCTGTTTGAATCCGGCGACCCGGTTCTGACCTACATCCATGAGGACCAAAAGGTGATGGCTTTTGCGAGAGACAGCCTGTTTTTTGTGTTCAATTTTCATCCTGTCTGCTCTTTTTTCGACTATCAGGTGGATGGGCCGCCGGGCAGATACCGATCGATTCTGGATACGGATCAAGCGGTTTTCGGAGGCCATGACCGGATAGGGCCGGACCAGGTTTTTTTCTCCGTTCCGGATGGCGATGCCGGTTCAAGCCGGCACCGGCTGTCCTTGTACCTGCCCTCCCGCACCGCCCTGGTGCTGGAGAAGAGACCGTAAAAAGCGGTCACCGCAGATTTTTGCACCATGGGCGCATTGAACCGCGGGCGGTGGCAGGCAGCCGGAGATGCCTGCTTTTACCAGAGGTCTTTTTCCTGAATCTGGGATTTGATTCCCCAGATGTCCTCGGCATAGGCTTTGATGGTCCGGTCACTGGAAAAGAATCCGGTGCGGGCGGTATTCATCAGTGCTCTGGCGCTCCAGTCGCCGGTCTGCTGATAATCTTGGGCAATGGCTTGCTGGGCAGCAGTATAGGCCCCGAAATCGGCCAGGTTCAGGAACTGATCCCCCGGAGACATGAGGATGTTGAAAAGGGGGCGAAAAATACCTGGCTCCGAAGCACTGAACTGGTCGGATCTCAGAGCGAAGATGACCCGCCTGAGGCGGTCGTCTTTTTCCAGAAATTCCCGGGGCTGGTAACGGGGCCGTAGCGCCACCACTTCATCCACGTTCAGGCCGAAAATGTACATGTTTTTTTCGCCCACCTGTTCGAGAATTTCGATATTGGCCCCGTCCAGGGTGCCGATGGTCAAGGCGCCGTTCATGGCGAATTTCATGTTGCCGGTACCGGAAGCTTCCATGCCGGCGGTGGAAATCTGCTCGCTGACATCGGCTGCCGGAATGAGCCGTTCCGCCAAAGATACCCGGTAATCCGGGAGAAACACCACCTTGAGCTGCGGGTTCACGGCCGAATCCGAATTCACCACACTCGCCACATTGTGGATCAGCTTGATGATCAGTTTGGCCGTCTGGTATCCCGGGGCTGCCTTGCCCGCAAAAATGAAGGTCCGGGGAGACCCGATATCCTTATTGTCCTCTTTGACAGATAAATACAGGTGGATGATATGCAGGATGTTGAGCATCTGCCGCTTGTACTCGTGGATCCGTTTGGCCTGGATGTCAAAGATGGAAGACGGATCCACAGTTTCGGACACCGCGCGTTTGATGTAGTCTGCCAGGGATTGTTTATTGCCCTGTTTTACGGCCCGGTACCGTTCCAGGAATCCGGGATCGTTTTGAAACGCTTCCAGCTCCCATATCAGGTCCAGGTCCGCGATCCATCGCCGGCCGATGGCATCGGTGATCAGTTTTGCCAGTTCAGGGTTGCACGCCACGATCCAGCGCCGGGGGGTGACGCCGTTGGTTTTGTTGTTGAATTTCTCAGGCCACAGGGAATAGAATTCAGGCACCAACTGTTTTTTGACCAGTTCGGAGTGAATTTTGGCCACGCCGTTCACCGAATGGCTGCCAACGATGGCCAGGTGGGCCATGCGCACCTGCTGTTCATGTCCTTCCTGAATGATGGACATCTTTGCGATCATCTCATGGTTGTCGTTGCCGAACCGTTCTTTGACCTGGACGATGAACCGGCGGTTGATCTCGTAAATGATCTGCATGTGCCGGGGCACGACCCTGTTCAGAATAAACACCGGCCAGGTTTCCAGGGCTTCAGGCAGAAGGGTGTGGTTGGTGAACGCAAGGGTTTTGACCGTGATGTCCCAGGCGGTTTCCCAGGTGAGGGTTTTTCGTCCACCAGTATCCGCATCAGTTCTGCAACGGCCAGGGCCGGATGGGTGTCGTTAAGCTGAATGGCCACATAGTTCTGAAGCTGTTCAATGTTGTCATGCCGTGTTTCAAACTCCTGGATAATATCCCTCAGGGCACAGGCCACCAGGAAATATTCCTGAACAAACCGAAGTTCTTTACCCATTTCTTTGGAGTCGGACGGATACAAAATTTTGGTAATGCTTTCAGACTGGATTTTCCGGCTGACCGCCTTGATATAATCTCCGTCATTGAAAATATCGATGTCAAAATCTCTGGATGCTGCGGCTGAAAAAGCCGGAGTCGGTTTACGGTTCTCCCCCGGTGGCCGGATACCATAATATCATGGGGCCGGCCGATGAAAAGTTTCTTTCGGATCCATTTGGGTGTATAGTACCCCTTCTCATCCTGACGTTCTTCAATTTTTCCATAAATGGGCAGGATATATTGATCTCCGGATCGGCGAATCAGCCAGGGTGAAGAGCGGTTGGGCCAGTAATCCGGCCTTTCACGCTGATATCCGTTGACAATGATCTGGCGGAACAGTCCGTAATCATAGTTGATTCCATAGCCGCAGCCGGGCATGTCCAGGCTGGCCATGGAGTCCAGAAAACAGGCGGCCAGCCGCCCCAGACCTCCGTTCCCCAGGGCCGGGTCCTGTTCCTCTTCCACCAATTTTTCCAGTTCCATGCCCTGTTTTTTCAAAAAACGGGCACAGACGTCGAAAATACCCAGGTTCAGCAGGTTGTTGGTCAACAGCCGCCCGATAAGAAATTCCATGGACAGATAATACACCTGTTTGGCATCGTTTTTTTCATACCGTTTCCGGGTGTCGAAATGAATATCCATCAGGTATTTGCCCATAGCATAGCAGACGGCGTTAAGCTGGTCTTTTTTCGTGGCCTCGGACAAGGGTTTGCCCAGCGTATATTTGACATATTGCTGAAACGAAATTTCGAAACTGGTAAAATCAAAATAAGCCATCTCTGCCCCCTGTGTGTCTAAAATCTAAGCGGCCCGGCTGATGCCGGACCTGCATCGTATTCGACGGCAATCTCTGGATCAGCCCTCTGCGGTCAGGGTCCTTAGAACATCTTCCTTACCGATGATCCCCACCAGTTTTTATCTGCCACCACCGGATGGTATGAAAATGTTTTTCCACCATCAGAGTGGCGATCTCACTGATCGGCGTGTCCGGGGTAACGGTGACTACATTTTTGACCATGGCCTGGGCCACAGTGGCAGCGGCAAGCTTTTGAAATTCGTCATCCAGCTTTTTGAGGAGAACAACGGGAAAATGGAATCCAGAATGGTGAAGATCGGGGGGGCAGGCATCTCTTTCTGCTGAAAGATCAGATCACTTTGGCACAGAATCCCTTTCAGGTCTCCCCGGTCATCGACCACCGGAACCCCGTTGATATGGTTTTCAAGCAGGATTTTACCCGCCCGGGTAATATCAGTGTCCGGGGTAACGGTGATGATACGGGTCTGCATAATATCGCGGGCTTTGAGCATGATGGTCTCCTTTCCGGATTATGGGGATTGATGGTATAAACAGTGAACTGAATTATACGCTAAACGCCCATTTACAACAAGCACAGAAAAACAGTCGGAAAAAAATTGACTTTCCTGGGAATGGTGGTCATTATCTGTTAAGGTGAATGTGGTGTTTCAATCAACCCTCATACAAGGAGGTTTTATGCAGCTTTCCATAACATTCAAGCAGATGGAATCCTCAGACGCCCTGAAATCCTATGCCCAGGAAAAACTGGACAGACTGGACAGAATGCTGGACGCACCGGGTAAAGCAGATATAGTGCTGTCCATTGAAAAAATTCGTCATATCGCAGAGATGAACCTGATCAGTGACAAACTCAGAATCAATGCCAAAGAAGAAGCGGAAACCATGTATTCCGCCATTGACGGTCTGGCGGACAAAGTGCAGGCCCAGATAAAGAAGAACAAGGAAAAAGCCCGGCGGCATCTGGCCGGTGACAAGCAGACCATCAAAAACAATCCCGAGCTTGAGTCCATGGCAAAATAACTTAAAAAAAAATGCGGCAGTTTTATGCTGCAGCGTCAGATCTGACAGAAACCGCCGGGGCATTGAAAGTCCGTTTGCTCCGGCGGTTCAAGTAAGCGCTACGCGCAGGCTCCACCAACAGATTAAGTATTGACAGCAGTAGCATATTCTTTCATAGAGAAAGTATGATCTTTTTTACAGTGCCAATATATACGGCCGATCGCCATATCAATCTATATATCTGAAATTAAAGAAAAATTACAACCACGAACCCTATAAGGCAATTATTGTGCGAAGAGGTACCGCGCTTCATGAATCA
>LQAI01000033.1_pt1 | contig 121984 bp, 123 predicted proteins | sample 1535821 | NCBI WGS metagenome assembly LQAI01 (sample SAMN04331586, study PRJNA305678) | bioreactor metagenome | isolation source: bioreactor_5 inoculated with Wadden Sea sediment 1st replicate of a... | place: Germany:Bremen
GGGATCGGGCACTGGATTGAAAATAATCCTGTAAAAAGCTCAGATCCTCTGCTAAGATGGAGTGAAGTCGTCTCCTGGAGTAGTCATTGAACACACACAGCTCTCACGTGCTTGAACGAGTGTGCCTCCTTATGGTGATCGGTTCACTGCTGATCTCCTGTTCCACGGTCAATACGCTTTCAATGATCAGCGAACAGCACCCGTCCCTTGCAGCATATCTCTCGGAGAAGGATATTCCCACAGCAGCCTACCGCGATCCTCAGTTCTACTATGATGGAAGTACCTGGAGTGACCGGGCCGTTGAACTCATCGATGGTGCCGAACGGTCGATTCTGATCGACTCCTTTCTCATCGGGGAGCATGTACAGACCCATCGGATCATTGACGCCATGGAACGGGCTGTTGGCCGCGGTGTGCAGGTCTATCTGATCTTCGACTCCGCCTCCTACTACCGGGTCGACCGATTCACCGGACGAGGCGTCCCGGTACCGCTGCAGAGGATCCGGGATGCGGGGATCCTGATCACGGAGTATAATCCTGTCCGGGCTTCCAGGATCTATCGCCTGGCTGGGCTGTTCGATCGTGACCACCGTAAGTATTGGATCATCGATCAGAAGACTGTCGTCGTCGGAGGTATGAACATCGATGCTGATTCGCTGGCTGACCCCTCTCGGCAGGGCAGCATCGACGGGATGACTGAGATCTGCTCACCCGAGGCGGCTGCTCTGCTCACTGATGCGTTCATCAGTACCTGGAACGCGTTCTCTCTGGAACAGCTTACTACCAATGCCTTCAGCCTCGAGGCCTCAGTCCTGGAAGAGGATGCCGGGACGATGTGGGTCTTCAATCAGGGCCGTTCCCTCAGGAACCGATCGCTGTCATGTATGACGGTCTGTTCACCTATGCTCAGCGATCTGTCTGGATGATGCAGAGCTACATGATCCTGACTCCCTCTCTGCTTTCACGTATCTCCCAGGCGGTGGACCGCGGCGTCAGTGTGCATATCATCCTGTCTGCCAACCATATCTCAGAACGGTTCGTCAAGGCGACCTATTACGGTATCAGAGATCTGCTTGATGCAGGTGCTTCAGTCTATATCTATGAATCACCGACAGGGTCCCTGCTGCACAAGAAATTGGTCGTCGCTGATGATCATCTGCTCTCGGTAGGTTCTGCGAACTATAATCTTCGTTCCCAGCGTCTCTCTCGAGAGATCTCGCTGCTGTTCGATGATGAGCAGGCTGTAGCTGATATGCAGCAGTTCATCGATGAGATCAGAGCCTCCTCGCGACCGGTCACCATGGAAGAGGCTCGAGAGTACCGTTCCGTTTCCTTCTATCTATCATATCTGATCATGCAGCTGGGAGGCTAGCGATGAAGAGATACGTCCCCATGGTCATGCTGCTGTGGGTATGCTGTGCACTGCATGCATACGCATCGGCTTCTGATCTCGGCTATTCTGTGAGTACCAAAGGCTATGCGCTCGGGGGTGTCTCGGCACATGATCATGCAGAGCTCAGCCTGCACTGGAGACCTGCAGGGGGAGCTGCTGCGTTCTCGGCGGCTGTGGCTGTACCTGCAGGAGATCGATGGCTGCTCGATGCGGTCGCTTCTGCGGGTATCGAGGTGGTACTCTATTCGCATGCAGAGCACCTGTTCTCCGATCTGTTCACGCGTGAGAGCCGCTATGCCCCTCAGTGACGGTATCGACCGGTATGACGGTATCAGCAAGCTCCCCGTGGTTCCTCGCTGCAGGGATCGATCCGCTTCGTTTCGAGACCGGAGGCGGATATCTGTCGGTACTTGCTCCGACCTGGTATCTTCCGATCTCCCCGCGGCAGCAGATGGGGTGGGGTATCGATCTGGTGACCTTCGGGTTCTATCTGCGGGGCAGCCATGATGTGTGAGCGTATGTCTCTCAGACGCCTGCTGCTTTCGGTACTGCTGCTGCTTGCATGCATGCTGCCGCTTGCGGGTGCAGGTCTTTCTGTCACGGCCTCTCCGATCACCTTCTTCGCGCTCGATACGCAGGATCCCAGCGTTCCCGATGGGCTGTACGGGCAGATCGGCATCACCACTGCCTGTTCTTCTCATGTGGAGATCACCCTCACGGCGATCCCGCAGCTCACTCCCTCACTGCTCGGGGCAGGCGCCATGGGGCTGAGGGTCGGCTATGATCTCATCGGCGGGGTGCCCGATACCTTCTTCCATCTGATCATCGATGCAGGTGCGCTGGTGGTCATCGATCATGCAGCCGGTGAGGTCTCCCCGCTCATCGAGTTCCGCATCTCTCCGCTGGCCTTCGGCAGCAGGGATTACGGGTATCGTGACCGGTTGTTCACCATGGGGTGCTCTATGATCTGCACAGGTCCTCATGGACGTTGAGCTGGAGTACGATGACCGGTGAATGGTATCTGTGAGGATATCTGCTGGTGCATGTGAGGTCCGATCTCACTATATTGTCTGTTCAGAATCCCTCTCATGGCGTTTGGCCTCTTTGTGAAACTGCGGATCTTTGCTATACTCCCTCCATTCTTTCCCCCAGGAGCTGTGCATGATCATTGTCGATAAACCATATATTTCTCCGTCGTTCACACAGATGCTGCATGAGCATCAGCTTCCGGTGATTAGTACCTCGTATGCCGGAGAGATTGGTCTTTCCTCACTCCCATCTGCGATCAGTGAACAGGAAGCAGCACGACGGCTCTCGCAGGAGCAGTCACTCAGGCTCTATGCCACTTCAGAGAATGCCATCGGATGGATCGCTGAGCATCTGAGCGGGACTGCACTTCCTCAGATGATCGAGACCTGTAAGAACAAAGTGCTGTTCCGCGATCTGACAGCGCACCTGTTCCCTGATCTGTTCTATACCGCCCTGGATATCAGTTCGTTTGATGATCTTTCGATCGATGAGATCCCCATGCCCTGCATCATCAAACCTGCTGCGGGTTTCTTCAGTATGGGAGTGCATACGATCGCCTCTGCAGCTCAGTGGAAGGAGACCGCAGGGCTGATCAGGCAGGAGATGAGACTCGCTGAAGGGCTGTATCCTAAAGAGGTCCTTGATGCAGAACAGTTCATCATCGAGGGGATGATCACCGGAGAGGAGTATGCTGTGGATGCCTACTATGATTCCCATGGGTCTGCTGTGATCGTGGGGATCTATAAGCATGTGTTCGCATCAGAGGATGATGTGAGTGACCGGGTCTATTCGACGTCCAAAGATCTGATCGAAGAGCATATCGAGGAGTTCACCGTGTTTCTCGATGAGATAGGCATGGCTCTTCACGTACGGGATTTCCCGGTACATGTGGAGCTCAGGATAGATGCGAAGGGGCATATCGTGCCGATCGAGGTCAATCCCATGCGGTTCGGAGGGTGGTGCACCACTTCCGATCTTACCACCATGGCTTTCGGCTTCAACCCCTATCTTGCCTATCTCAGAGATGAGCGGCCCCACTGGCCGACCCTGCTGGCGGGAACAGACGGGCAGCAGTTCAGTATCGTGGTACTTGATAACTCCACAGGATATGATACCTCACAGATCAGGCGGTTCGATCATGAAGCGCTCTTGAAGTGGTTCTCCCATCCTCTGGAACTCAGGAAGATCGATCATACCGAGTACCCGGTATTCGCCTTTCTCTTTGTCCAGACCGATGAGAGCACCTCAGGGGAGCTTGACCGGATCCTGCGCTCCTCCCTGCGGGAGTTCATCGTGCTTGAAGATACGGTTCTCTCTGGACGCTGAAGCGGCTGTGAACCCCGGGGTACACGGCTTTTCGCAGATCACATTGACACACCACAGGTGCAGGACTATAGTTTGAATATGCCGATACATGAACGACCGTATGAAGAGTATGAGTTTCGTCTGGATAATGCAGCAAAGATCTTTGCCGCTCAGCACTCGCACCGGCGAACGACGATGTTCAGGCTCTCTGCTCTCATCGATGCTCCTGTACAGGTCCATCTGCTGGCTCAGGCCTACGAAGCGATGCTCAGCCGCTGTCCCTACTACCGGGTGCAGCTGCGTAAAGGGCTGTTCTGGTACTATCTTGAACATAATGATACGCCTTCACGCATCGATGCAGAGAGCCGGTATCCCTGTCTGTTCATTCCCTATAAGAAACGGGGGGTCCTTCCTTTTCGTGTGATCGCCTACCGCAACAGGATCTCGTTCGAGGTCGCGCACTTCATCACTGACGGCAATGGTGCCCTGCGGTTCCTCAATGGTCTGCTCTGTGAGTACTTTCGGCTCAGGGGCGAACAGATAGATGCTGAGCAGAAGGTACTCGACTGTTCCGAGCCTGTGGATCCCGCTGAGTTCGAAGAGAGTTTCAAGCGGTATTACCAGAGGGGTATTCCCAAGGTGGAGAAGCGCTCCTATGCGCTGCAGCTCAAGGGGAAGGGGGTGAGGACTCCGGTACATCTCATCATCGAAGGGATCATGAGTAGTGATCAGATCAAGAAGCTCTCAAAAGAGCAGTATGGTGTGACCGTAGGTGAGTTCTTCACAGCTCTGCTCATCGAGGTCTGCCTTGAGGATATGTACGAGAAGAAGCGGCTGCCCAAGCCGATACGGGTGAGCATACCGATCAACCTGAGACGGTTCTTCCCTTCGGTGACCATGAGGAATTTCTCTCTTACGGTCGAGCCGGGGATCGATCCTCGACTCGGTTCGTTCAGTTTCGACGATATCATCAAGCAGGTGCATCATTTCATGCGGCTGGAACTCGATCATCGGTTCATCCTCCGGCAGATAGCTCGGAACATCGGGAGTGAACAGAATCCCTTTATTCGAATACTCCCTCTGTGGGTCAAGGACCCTATCTTGAAACGCTACTATGAGACGCTGGGAAGCAATACCTTCACGTTGAGCTTCTCCAATCTGGGGGTCGTGGATATCCCGCTATCGATGCGGCCCTTCGTTGAGCGGTATCAGTTCATTCCCCCTCCCCATAAGAAGACCCTCAGCACCACGTCCATCTCGTATGGGGGAAAGACCAGTTTCGTCTTTGCCAGCACGCTGCGGGATCGGGATATAGAACGCAGGTTCTTTGCACGGCTGCGTTCGATGGGTATCCGTGTGCAGATACGTACCAATAGGAGATGATGTTATGCCATATTGTCCGAGATGCGGTGTCGAAGTAGAACAGCGGCTCGATCGCTGTCCGCTGTGTGATACTGCCATTCCCAAAGACGTACGCGAGCATCCCGAGGAGCCGGGAGAGTACCCGGAGGATGTGATTCCCCCAAAGCCGCTGTATCGTGAGCTGACCAGGAGACAGAAGCGGGTCCTTGCCACGTCGCTGATCATCTTCCTGGGGCTCTTTCCGATCGCGATAACACTCGGTATCGATCTGTTCCAGCATGGTTCGGTAACCTGGTCCTACTATGTGCTTGTCCCGGTACTCGGGGCGGCTCTGATCGCCTGGTTCTTCTTCCGATTCGGTAACCGGCCAGTGATCTCAGTCACTGCGATGATGGTCATCATCCTCGCCATACAGCTGCTCATAGGTCTCAAGAGTTCCTCCAGCAGATCCGGCTACTCCATGATCATACCGTTCTTCATCGCCTCCTTCATCGCTGTCGAGATACTCCTGCTCTATATCACCTATAAGCGCCCGAAAGTCCTACAGCTGCTCGATGCCATCCTGCTTGATGTCTCATTCTTCGTCTGTGCCCTCGATCTCATCATCTCCGCATCACTCGGCTGGTCGCTGATCGTCATATCCTGCACGCTTCCAGTCTCCCTGTTCTTCGTCTATGTCATCCATGCGAAGAAGCATGGTCTGAACATGGTAGGGTTCCTCTTTCTGGATCTGACACTGATGATGCTCGCGATAAATCTATCGACTTCAGGGAGGATCTCCTGGTCCATCGTGACCACGACGATCTTCGTGGTCATAGCTGCCCTGTTCTATGTGCTGCATATCGTCCTGTTCAACGACACGGACTGGAGGAAGGCGCTTCACCTGTGATGGGACCCCCGCCTGCGAGAAACCGGGGATCCATGTCTCATCGCATGGGGACGATCCAGCAGGGTCTCCTGTACGGTATGTGCGTGAGGTTTCTTTCTCCTATCATACCCGCGGGGGATTAACAGATCACCTGCGGGTATGGTAAGGTATAGGTGTAGCATATGCTACACAAAGGTCATGAGCGTGAATGCTCGGGTCTTTCTATGAACTGTTCCTGTGTGATGAGATTTGCATCATGTGAATGGGTACTGCCGGGAGTCATTCGTGAAACTATCATCAAGCTGTCAATCGTCGTCTGATCTTTCCGGGTTTCTTGTATGTACGCGTGAGGGCGTGATCACCCTCTGTTCGGCTTCTGTAGGGGATTTGTTCCCGTATGCGGGGATTATCCTCCGGGGGAACAGCTGGAGCATGTCTTCGCTCTGTGGCCTGAACTGGTAGAAGCTTCACATTCCGTACCGGTCCCAACTTCCTGCATCATCTCAAAACCAACGGGGAACGATGCTGTCATACATGCGGAGCTCCTGTTCGATCAGCATGAGGAGAGTCTCTGCATCCATTTCAAACGAAGTCCTTCTGGACAGGTCTCCCAGCAGCAGGATCGTACCGTCCTGCGGGTACTATCACATGATGTACGTGAACCCTTCAGTCTCATGAGCCACCTGACGATCCTGCTGCAGGCGAAGAGCGAACAGGAGCTGCCTGAGTACCTGATGCCTGTCCTCGAGGAGATAGCCCTCTCCTGCAGGAAGAGCGAACAGGTCCTTGAAGCTGCGAAACTGGCGATCGAGTCCCGAAGGGATGTACCAGCACCCGAGCTCAAGGAGATCCTCACTCTGACTGAACTGCTGAAGGCAGCAGAGCCAAGGGTCCTCGGCTATCTGAAGGCGAAAGACGTCACGCTGCAGATAACGCCGTATGAAGAGCTGCCGATCATCGGTGATAGGCAGCGCCTGATACAGGCGCTGCATCATCTGCTCCTTGCATCAGCGATCCTGTCAGAACCTGATCGGTCGATCGCAGTAGAACAGACAGTCAGTGCGGATTCTCTGGAACTGATCTTTCGGATCACCGGCAGTGCCATCCCTCCTGAGCTGGCCCGGATCATCACATCCGGGACGTGGGGGACCCTGAGCGATAGGGATATAGGGGTCAACGCGGTGGGCTTGGCTCTCCATACGGCGCATCAGCTGCTGAAGTTTCAGCAGGTCAGGATCCAGTACGAGGATGGCAAACAGCAGGGAACCACTCTGATACGATGTATCTTCACACGGTATCGAAGGGCTCGTGGAGCAGACTTGAAAGGAGGTCTGGTGTGATATCGGTCGCGATCGTAGATGATCATCAACTGGTACGATCAGGGATGAAAGCGCTGTTCACAGGAGATAAGGAGATCGAGATCACTGCCGAATATGGTGATGCACAGCAGGTCCTCAACGATCTTTCTACGCTCTCGGGTTCGATCGATGTCATCATGCTCGATATCATGCTGCCGGATATAAACGGCATGGAACTGCTCAAGCATCTGGTGGGCATCGATGATCCTCCGGCTGTGATCCTGCTCACCTCCTTTCCCGAAGATGAGTATGCTACGCAAGCCATAAAAGACGGGGCAAAGGGCTATCTGACCAAGGACAGTGACCATCAGGTCATTCGCGAAGCCATCCTTGCGGTCTCCCATGGCGGGCTCTACATATCAAGCAGGATCACCAGCATGCTGCTCGGAGAGCTCGAAGAAGTCCAGCAGAACGATTCTCTGCTTGATCAGCTCTCACACCAGGAGCTGCAGGTCTGTAATCATCTGTGCAGTGGTCTGAGTATCAAAGAGATAGCCTTCGAGATGAACCTGTCATCCAAATCAGTGAGTACCTACAAGAGACGTCTCTTTGAGAAGCTGCATGCGGATAATCTTGCAGATCTCATCAAGATCACGATGAATCATCCCAGAGAGTAGTTCAGACCTGCAGACCTTCCCATGATCCTACACAAAGTACCTCATTCCCTACACCACCAGTAAGTGATTATCTGATATGCTCAGATTATCAGAGAGAAGAAGGGTTATACCCCGATTCGATCTGGTCGAATGACAAAGATATGCAGCTTTTTCATGGCTCTGTATGTACGACATCTTCAGTAAAAAGCTTCACATCCTAGTCAGGCATCAAGTGATACTACTTGGTACGGCATCAAGTGATACTTCTTGGTACGGCATCAGGTGATTCTTCTTGGTACGGCATCAAGTGATACTTCTTGGTACGGCATCAAGTGATACTTCTTTGTATAGCAACGAGTGATACTTCTTGGTACGGCATCAGGTGATTCTTCTTTGTAAGGCATCAAGTGATTCTTCTTTGTATAGCATCGAGTGATACTTCTTGGTCAGGCATCAGGTGATACTTCTTCGTAAGGCATCGAGTGATACTTCTTGGTCAGGCTTCTGATACCTATTAGGCGGCCGAACATCGATAGCATCAAACGGAGTCGGCTGGGATCGTGTAGGGAGATCCCAGCTTTTTTATGGCACTATGAGGATGAGGCTATGAACGATACCGGAGTTCAAGTCAAAATACAGACGGTATACGTCAAGAAGAGTTCCAGTGCCGGTTGCATCAGAAAAAGAGAGTAAAAAAAAGCAAAAGGAACGATGACCATATGAGAAGACTTCATGATAAGGATGTCACCGGTGAGATAGAACGACTGGTAGCCGGGCAGTCTCTGCTTGCTACGATCGCTCTGGAATTGACTACCAGTGATGATTTTTCCACGAAGATCCATATCATTCTCAAAGAAGTCGGTGAGTTCCTCAATGTGAGCCGGGTCTATATCTTTGAGAATGATGACCGGCTCCAGAGTACCAGCAACACCTTCGAGTGGTGCAACGAGAATATCCACCCTGAGATAGAGAATCTCCAGAACATCCCCTATGAGACCATAAGGCCATGGCTTGATATCATCGAGCAGGAGGGGATGATCTGTGCAGAACATATAGAAGACCTCTCGAAGGAGGTATATGACATCCTGGGGCCTCAGGGCGTCATATCGATCCTGATCTATAAGCTGCAGCTTCATGGAGAAGTCACCGGATTCGTCGGGTTTGATGAATGTACGGCTCCAAGAATGTGGCAGGCTGATGAGCTGAAGATCCTGAAAGTCATAAGCGGCATCATCTGTTCGGTGTATGAACATGAATCGCTGCATGCCAGGATAACCAAACAGGAAGAGAACTTTCGCAGCTTCTTCAACTCAATGCAGGATTTCATCTTCATCGGCGATATGCAGGGGCATATCGTGCACACCAACACTGCTGTTCAGGAACGTCTGACAGTCCCTGAATCAGCTGATGGTCAGGTGCATATCCTGGACTATCATCCGCCGGAGTACCGGGAAGAGGCATCCCGGCTCCTTCATGAGATGCTTCAGGGACGATTGAAGATCTGCCCCCTTCCGCTCATCGGGAAGACTGGTGAGCACATCCCTGTGGAGACCCACGTATGGGTCGACACATGGAACGGTGAACAATCCGTGTTCGGTATCTCGAAGGATCGATCACTGCAGCAGGCGGCTCTCGAACGATTCGATAAGATATTCCATGACAATCCCTCTGCCATGTTCGTCTCTGATTTCTCTACTCTACGTATCGCCGATGTGAATCACTCCTTCGAGACGGTCACCGGGTACAGCAGGGATGCTGCGATCGGTTCTACGGTGCAGGAGCTGGTACACTTCGCCAGTCAGAAGGTCTATGAAGAAGTGATCAGGGAACTCAGCGAGCGGGGAGAGGTACACGATGTCCGTATCGAGGTGAAGACCAGGAACGCTCTCAAGCGTCTGGTACTCCTGCTCTCAAGTACCCGGATCAACAATCAGGGGACACGTTCATATCTGACGGTCATGCAGGACATCACTGAACAGGAAGCGGCACGAGAACAGCTGAGCAATCAGAAATACCGAATGGAAAACATCATCGAGGCAACGAATGTCGGTACCTGGGAATGGGATATCATCAGCGGCAGGACCCAATTCAACGAGCGCTGGGCCCAGATCATCGGGTATGGGCTTGAAGAGCTCGGAGAGACGACCATTAACACCTGGATCGGTCATCTGCATCCGGAAGATATCGAACATTCCAAGAACGAGCTGGAGAGACATTTTGCCGGGTTGAGTCCCATGTATACCTGTGAGTGCCGGATGCAGCACAGGAACGGTGAATATATCTGGATCCTGGATGCCGGTCGGGTAGTCTCATGGGATGATCAGGGTAATCCTCTGGTGATGTTCGGTACGCACACTGACATCACCACCAGGAAGCTGATAGAGCAGCAGCTCGTGACCGAGAAGTTGAAAGCTGAGCATGCAGACCAGAGTAAGTCGAACTTCCTTGCCATGGTAAGCCATGAGATCCGTACACCGATCCACACGATGATCGGGTATCAGAATCTTCTTTCTATGACCACACTTGACAGCCGGCAGAGGCGATATGTCGGCAGATTGTTCAACTCTTCGCAGGTGCTGTTGAACACCGTAACGAATATCCTGGATTTCTCCAAGATCGAGGCCCAGCGCATCGAGCTAGAACAGACGGAGTTCTCTCTCGATACTGCTGTCAACAGCCTCATCGAAATATTCTCAGGAAGGATCGCCCGTAAGAAGATCGAATTCTTCGTCTCTGTAGATCCTGAGATCCCTGATCTGCTGATCGGTGACTCCTTCAGGTTTCTGCAGGTACTGCAGAATCTGCTTTCCAATGCCGAGAAGTTCACACATAAGGGGTCGATATCCTTACGCATACGTTGTAAGGAACTGACATCCTCAGCTGTGACCCTCGAATGCAGCGTAATCGATACCGGTATCGGTATCGATGAGACGACACGGGAGAGACTCTTTACCGCTTTCATGCAGGCAGACGAGAGTATCACCAGGAAATATGGGGGTACCGGTCTCGGTCTTGCCATGTGCAGAAGCCTTACTGAGCTGATGGGCGGTACCATCAGGCTCGAGAGTATCCTCGGGAAGGGGAGTGTGTTCACTGCCGTCATTCCCTTCACGATCGCCGGTACTATCAGCGGGAACCCTCCTGACCGTGCAGGGTTCGAGCAGCTGCACCTTGCGGGGTACTTCCTCTCCGATGCACATAAAGCATATATCAGCAGGATATGCAGCTACTACCATATGAGTTGGAGCTGGTGTGATCGATCTGACTCCCTGCAGCCTGAGACTGATAGACAGGTGGTCAGTGTAGTCGACTGGGAAGGGTTCATCGGGAAGTCCGAGAACGCCTCCTTCCTCAACTTCTTTGACCGGGACACGAGACCCATGGTGATCATCTCATCGATCCTGATCAATGAGCATGATATCGAAGTGATCCTGCGTGAACATTCCTATGTACTAGTCCATAAGCCGTTTCTGAGGACGAACTGCTGGATGCTCTTTTGATGCTGGAACATCGCATGAGCAGTACCTTGTCACAGGCGGCAGAACTGGCAGATCAGGTGGTCGAATACACGACAGCCCCGACAGATGGTGAGAGCAGGAGAATGACCGTGCTGATCTGTGAGGATCATCTGGTGAATCGCCTGATGCTCGAGGAGCTGCTCAGGGTGCACGGGTATGATGTGATCGGTGTCGATAATGGTATCTCTGCGATAACCTATATCACAGAACGTCCCATCGATCTGCTGCTGCTTGATATCCAGATGCCGGGCATCGATGGGTTCGAGACAGCACGACGCATCAGAGGACTCTCTGGCGGGTACAATACCGGGATGCCGATCCTGTTTCTCACTGCGGATGTGCTGGCCCAGTCACGGGCAGCTGAAATGGGTCTTGAACAGGCCAAATTCATCACCAAGCCGATAGAGCCTGTGCCCTTCCTCAAGACGATCGAACAGGAGCTGTGCGGACGGGAAGCACAGCAGCGAAAGGCTGAGAAGCAGGACAGGAGCTCGATCGATCTGGTTGATGCGAACCAGGGTATTCACCGGTTCAGCGATGATGAGCACTCATACTATCGATTCCTTGCGAATTTCCTTGCCAAAAACCAGGATATGAGTTCGATCATATCTGAGATGATACGTAATGAACAGCATGCCGGTCTTCTGTCCTATGTGCATAACATCAGGGGTGTCGCGCTCAATCTCGGGTTGAAGGAACTCAGTCGGAGTCTGCTGCAGTTCGAACAGCAGCTGCATCTGGATCAGGATGGGTACGCTGAACTTGAAGATGAGCTTCGTCTGGTGTTCGATCAGATTGCTCTGGAGATCACCAGAGTGCTGGATGCGGTCCAGGAGGTGAGTCCAGATCAGGAATCTCAGCTCGGTGGTCTGCTTACCGAGCCGATCGATGCCCGCAGTCGCCATGCCATCAGGTCTATCTGCACGTCGCTCAGCGAGGTCCTCATGCATAACGAACTCAATGAAAGTACCCGGCTGCTTGAGCAGCTGCAGCAGCAGCCGTTGACTGAGCAGCTGGCGATTCAGGCAGGACTGGCCGCTGACGATATCAGAGCGTATCAGTTCGAAGAAGCTGTAGGGCATATCCAATGTATCATAGAGCAGATCACGTAAGAGTCTATCTGAGCAGAAAGGGAACTGATGAAATCTAAAAGATCATACTGGTCGTTGAAGATCAAAAAGAGAATATAGCCATGCTCCATGCGATACTCGGGGATCTATATACCTTCGCATCGCACTGGACGGAGAGAAAGCGCTTGTTCAGGTGAACATGCTGCAACCTGACCTGATCCTCCTTGATGTCATGCTCCCGGGGATCAGCGGCTATGATGTATGTCGTGTGCTCAAGGGACAGGACAGCACCCGTGATATCCCGATCATCTTCGTCACTGGACTCACTGCGGAGTTGAATGAGGAGGTGGGGCTGCGGCTCGGAGGAGCAGACTACATCTTCAAGCCCTACAGCCCCGGTCTGATGAAATCTCGGATACAGATCCAGTTCGAGCTGCTTGAGCATCGAAACACCTTGGAACGCTTGATCGCTGAGCGGACCGCTCAACTGACAGATATCAAGGATGCACTGTTCGAGAGTATGTCCATCATGATCTCCTATCGTGACAAGGTCACAGGCAGTCATGTGCAAAGGACCCGGAAGTATATGGAACTGCTGCTTGATTTCCTGTCAGAAGAGCATCCTGATGGGGCGCTGATCGATGACCAGATGAAGAAATACATGAGTCAGGCCACACTCATGCATGATATCGGGAAGGTCGCCATGCCCGATTTCCTGCTCATCGGGGAGGGACGACTGTCTGAGGACGACTATGAGTACATAAAGCGTCATACCCTGCTTGGCCGGGAGATCCTTCAGAAAGCCAAAGAGAACCTCTCAGACAGCCATTTTCTCTCGTATGCCCAGGATATGGCGACCTACCACCACGAGCGAAGGGACGGGACTGGCTATCCGATGCAGCTCAAGGGGGAGGAGATCCCCTTTGCCGCACGGGTCATGGCGCTGATCGATGTCTATGATGCGCTTACCGGCGAGAGGCCCTATAAGCCTGCCATGACCCATTCCGAGGCGATGGAGATCATCATGCAGGGAGATCCCATCATCTCTGCGAACCATTTTGACCCTGCAGTCCTCTCAGTCTTCGTTGCTCATGAGGGGGCATTCGCTTCCCTCAATGCAGCAATGAAACAGGATGAACGCTATGCATAGCCTGCAGTCGCTGCGGATCCTGGAAGTATTCTGTCCTGATGGTCAGATTCCGATCGGACCAATCGCTCCCATGGTATCCTCTCATAGTGGGAGAAACACTGCTGATTATGATCAAAACAACCGTTTTGCGTCATGTAAAGTAGACTGTGACAGGGCGGGCAGTGTACTATACACAGAGAACGGCGTGTTGCCCGCAGTCTCACTGCTGATCACCAATACATCAAGAGCGGACGGAACCAGGTACGCTCAAAGTACTACATATAAAAAAAGACAGGTGGATGACGATGAGAACCGTACTTCAGGAAAAACTCTACACATGGATCACGACGATACTATTAGCGCTTCTGTACACGGTGTTCATCATCGGTCATGCGCTGCAGTCAACGGAACTTATTGCGCTGCAGTTGATGCCGTTTCTGATCCTGACAACGCTCATCCTTGGGTTTGCCTCTACGTTCGTCGACAGGAACACCAAGGTGTTCCTCTGGTTTGCCGTGACCGGTGCGGTCTTTCTGCTGCTTCAGATCATCGGCGTGACAACCGGAGCGGTGTTCGGATCGTATACCTATGGTCAGACGCTTGGGCTGCAGTTGATCGGAGTGCCTCCGATGGCTTCGCTGAATTGGGCTCTGATCATTCTCGGTTCGATCTCCCTTGTGGAGATCCTGCATATCAGGGTACGTATCTTCAAGATCATCATGGCATCGATGATCATCGTACTGTTCGACTATGTGATGGAACCGATCGCTGTCTGCCTTGATTTCTGGCAATGGGAAGGGACCTCAGTCCCTCTGCAGAACTATGCTGCGATGGGGATCATCGCAGCAGCAGCAGTCTATCTGTATGAGAAGATGCATATACGCAACGAACAGAAGCAGTTGTTCGTCCATATCCTGTTCATTCAGTATGTCTTCTTCACAGCACTGCTGTTCGTCGTCTGACCTCCTCTGCCGGTATATGACTGCTGCAGGTCTCCCCTGCGGGGGTCGTCGCTTCTGACCCTGCTCACTCATCAGATACGCAGCGACTCTACGGGCGGAGACCGGCTGAGTTCTTGCGCCATCCCTGCATCTCGTAGTGTGATTCCTCTGCTGAGCGTGATCGGTAGCTGAACGGACTCTCCCGGAGGGGAGGGATGAAGGCGGGGGCCGATCCACGAATCAGAACAAATCATTTGACACATGCCTGTTCCCATACTAGACTATGTGTGTACGTTAACGCACAGGAGTTTACCTGCCGTACACAGTAGTTGCACGACTCAGTCCGCCTGAGCTGCATCGGATACAGAACAGGAGTCAATACGATGAAGGTATATACGAACTTGGAGATCTGGATGGCTGCGGGGTCTCAGCACCTCTATGGGCCGGAGACACTGAAGATGGTCGACAGGGATGTCAGAGATATTGCAGAGGGGATCGATGCAGACGAACGCATCAGTGCTCAGGTGATCTGTAAAGGAGTGGTGACGACTCCACAGGAGATCACAGATCTCTGTATTCAGGCAAGCTCCGATGATCGATGTGCCGGGGTGATCCTCTGGATGCATACCTTCTCACCCTCGAAGATGTGGATCAACGGCTTGAAGCAGCTGACCAAGCCTGTAGTGCATCTGCATACCCAGTACCACAGGGCTATCCCCTGGGATGCGATCGATATGGATTATATGAATCTGCATCAGTCAGCCCACGGAGGAAGGGAACACGGGTACATCAATGCCCGCATGCATATAGATCGGAAAGTCATAGCAGGATACTGGAAGGATGCAGAGGTCCTTGAGCGCCTTGATGCGTGGATGCGTGCAGCTGCGGCCTTCCAAGACATGCAGGGGGCGAAGATCTGCAGGTTCGGCGACAATATGAGAGAAGTCGCTGTGACCGAAGGCGACAAGGTCGCAGCACAGATACAGTTCGGCTATGATGTGTATGCCTACGGCGTGAGTGAACTGGCCGAGGCCGTCGATGCGGTAGGTGAACAGGAGATCCAGCAGCTGATCGAGTCGTATCTGAGCAGCTATACCCTTGAACAGTCGCTGAGACCCGGAGGTCCCAGACACCAGTCTCTCGAAGATGCTGCAAGACTCGAAGCAGGCCTTGAGGACTTCCTGAAAGCCGGAGGGTACACGGCGTTCACCACCAACTTCGAGGATCTGCACGGACTCAGTCAACTCCCCGGTCTCGCCTGTCAGCGGATGATGGAAAAGGGCTATGGGTTCGGGGCAGAGGGGGATTGGAAGACCGCAGCCTCGTTCGAGCCATGAAAGTGATGGGGAAGGGCAAGGGGAGAGGCACCTCCTTCATGGAAGACTATACGTATCATCTTGACAGAGAGAACCAGCTTGTCATGGGAGCCCATATGCTCGAAGTATGTCCGAGCATAGCAGAAGAGACCGAAGTGAAGCTGCTCATCCGTCCTCTCGGGATCGGGGGAAGGATGACCCTGTTCGGATGGTCTTCAGTACTCCTGCAGGACCGGCACTCAATGCATCGATCATGGATATGGGGAACAGGTTCAGACTGCTGGTCAACTGTGTCCAGACCGTGGAGGTGACACAGGAGACACCGAATCTTCCCGTGGCAAAGGTCCTGTGGAAACCCCTTCCAGATCTGACCACTGCTGCAGAAGCCTGGATCCTCGCAGGAGGTGCACACCATACGGGGTTCAGCAAGGATGTGACTGTCCAGATGCTCGAAGACTTTGCACGCATGACCGGAATAGAGATGCTGAAGATCGACGGTGGGACCACCATCGATCACTTCACCAAGGAGCTGCACTGGAATGAACTCTACTACTCGATGAAAGCCTTCTCTCAGGGGATTTAGGGTACAGCTATATCTGGTTCTGGATATATGGTGTACCCATAGGAGAGGTCTTGAGGTCTTTCTCATGATCGTGGGATCTCTCTAGCTGATCACTATGCCTGACTCGGAGATGACAGGCACTCCTGGGCCCGTTACGAGGACGGGACGTGGGAACCACAGGATTTCCAGGCAGCAGCAGGTCCCGCTGTGAAGGAACTGTCAAGTACCGGTACAACGCACAAGAAGTGCGTGGGTGAGTTGGTCAGAAAACAGCCTCTCCCATACCTGAGTATGAAAGAGGCTGAAAAAGAGGTACGTATCTGAAGAGATGGTCAGCGACGTGATTTGAGTTTATCCAGCCACACGGCAAGGATCGTTATGAATCCCACAAAACCTGCTGCCAAAAGGAGGAGACACCAAGAATATTGAGACCATTTGACATCATCGTCATGATCATGGCTCCGATCAGGGTAGTTTCGATACTCCCGATGCCTCCGGTAAAAGAGGTACCGCCTATGATCACAGCGGCGATCGCCTGAAGTTCAGAACCATTGGCGACATTGGGAGGGGCTGATGAGAGACGGCTGATCATGACCACCGCTGCAAGTCCTGCACAGAGTCCACTGATGGTGTAAATGAGGATCTTGTGCCTGTCCACATTGATACCTGCAAGTCGTGCTGCCTCTTCGTTATCGCCGATCGCATAGACGTTTCTCCCGAAGACATGCTTTTTCAACACCAGATACAGGATGCCATAGAGGATGATCACCACGATTATCGGGAAGGGCAGACCCAGTATCGTACCATCTCCGATGAACTGGAGCAGTTTCGAAGAGATCTGAAACGAGATGCCTTTCGTATAGACCAGTGCAAGACCTCGTGCGATCCCCATCATCCCGAGAGTCACGATGAACGGTGGTAATTTCGCTTTGGAGATGACAATACCGTTACATGCTCCAAAACCGCCGGCGATAAGGATACCAAGCAGTATGGCCAGTCCGGGTGCCATTTCTGCGTTCTTTATCATCCCTCCCATGAGTACGGCAGAAAGGGCCAGGATCGATCCTACGGAGAGGTCAATCCCTGCTGAGAGTATGACCAGAGTCTGACCTGCAGCGAGCAGCGCCAGGATCGATACCTGCTTCAATAAGTTTGAGACATTCCCTGCTGTCAGGAAGTAGGGTGATAATATACTGAGAATAAGACCGAGAAGCAGCATGACTGCCACTATCCAGATAAACGGGTGCTCACTAATCCATTTTCGCATGCGTGACCTCCTTGAGCAGCATTTCGAGTACAATATCTTTCGATGCATCGGTTCGATCCAGTTCTGTTACTATGCCGCCATCCCTGATCAGCAGTATCCGGTCTGACACATCCACAACTTCAGATATCTCTGATGATATGAACAGAACTGAGAGCCCTGCCTCAGATAACTCCCTGACCAGATGATAGATCTCCTGTTTTGCCCCGACATCGATCCCTTTGGTGGGTTCATCCAATATGATCATTTTCAGTTCACAGGCCAGGGCCCGCGCAATCAGTGCTTTCTGCTGATTGCCGCCGCTCAGGTGTTTGATCTTTGTCTGCAGACTCGAGGTGACGATGTTGTATTTGAGCTTTGCTGCATCTGAGATCTCCAGCTCTTTTGTACCGATCCATCCCCGTCGAGCGATCTCTTTCAATACCGAAATGGAAATGTTGCTCATAACGGACTGTTCGAGGAGCAGGCCATCATTCTTTCTATCTTCGGTCGTATAGGCGATGCCATGGGCCAAGGCCTGCTGAGGGGAAGATATCTCAACCTCTTTTCCTTCCAGGAAGATCTGGCCTCTGCTTTTCTGAACGGCTCCATAGAGTATCTTCGATATCTCAGTTCTCCCGGCCCCCATCAATCCGGCCATCCCGAGTATCTCACCGCGACGGAGAGAGAAACTGACTGCATCGCACCCCGGACCGCTCAGATCTCGCACATCCAGCAGGATCTCTCCCAGCTTCGCGGTGTTTCGGAATGTGTCACGGTCAATGAGGCTAATATCTTTTCCCGTCATATAGGTAGTCATGGAACTGGTTGTAAGGGTGTCTATGGATGTGGTGATCACCTCCTGCCCGTCTCTGAGCACAGTGACCGTATCGGCGATCTCAAATATCTCCTCCAGACGGTGAGAGATATAGATCACACTGAAGCCTTCCTGCTTCAGGCTGTTGAGCACCTTGAAGAGATAGATGATCTCTTTTGAGGATAGAGCCGATGTCGGTTCATCCAGAATGAGCACCTTTGGATTGGTGACCAGACCCTTTGCGATCTCAACGAGCTGCTGCTCTCCGACTTTGAGCTCACCGACTGCTTGTCTTGGGTCAATAGCAGTCCCGAGTTTCCTGAGTATCGCTCCAGCCTGTTCATACAGCTGATCCCAATCGATGAATCTTCCGAATCTGACCGGCTTCTCCATTCCCAGATAGATATTCTCAGCGACACTCATATGCAGTGCAAGACTTAATTCCTGATGTATAGTAAAGATGCCAAGCGTATGAGCTTGTCGGGGGTTGTGAATGGTCACCTGCTCTTCATGGAGCAGGATCTCGCCTTCGTCGGGGGTATGTACACCGCTGAGGATCTTGATGAGTGTCGATTTCCCAGCTCCGTTCTCTCCTACCAGGGCATGGATTACCCCTTCTTGCAATGAGAAATTGACATGCTGCAGGGCTTGAACACCCGGAAAGGCTTTTGAGATGTTTCTGACCTCAAGTACGTACTGTTCTTCTGACATGATGAACCTCAATCATTTCTGCTGAGCACCTGTAGCGTACTCAGTTCGTGCATGATCCAATGCAGTCTATAGAGGATTTCAGTTCTGCGTCTGCATCGTAGGATGCAGCGCAGAACTACCAGCTTGGTGAGGATATCAGTCCAGTTCTATACCTCGTGATCGCAGGTATTGATCTGTTATGTCATCAGAGAGTATCACTGTTGCCGGGACTTTGATCCAGGTCGGAATATCTCGTTTGCCGTTCACGACGTACTCATACGCTGTCTTGACTGATTCGTAGCCCATGAGATCGGTATTCCCGTCGATCGTGGCAAGCATCTCTCCGTTCTTGATCGACTGGAGAGCGGCCGGCACAGCATCTATCCCGACTACCTGTATCTGGTCCATCTTCCCTGCAGATTTCACTGCCTGAATGGCTCCGAGAGCCATCTCATCGTTGGAGGCGACTACCAGTGTCAGATCGGGGTTGTTCTGCATGATGTCTGCTGTCACATTCATGCCTTTCTCTCGATCCCACTCTGCAGTCTGAGTCGCCACGACGACCATCCCGGGCTCCGATGCAAATACTTCATTGAAGCCTACCAACCGCTCTTCAGCAGTCGAACTTCCCCTGAATCCTTCGAGAATGGCAATCGTAGCATTCCCATCGAAGTAGTCAACCACAAATGAGGCAAGAAGAATCCCTGTCTCTTTCTCATCAAGTCCCACAAAGGTTACCGCATCCCCGCAGCCTGAAGTTTCCAGTCTCGTGTCTGTATTGATGACAGGGACCTCGAGTGAGTTTGCCTCTTTCACTTTCGGGCAGAGCGCTGATGCGTTCATCGGTACGAGGATGAGGGCATCAGGGTCGCGGGCAAGCTGAGCTTCCACCAGTGCTATCTGACCTTCAATATCTCCATTGAACTGGGCTGCTGTCCAAGAGAGATCGATGTCGAACTCTTCAGCGGCTTTGACTGCTCCCTCTTGCATACGGAGAAAGTACGGGTTAGTCATATCTTTTACAATAAATGAAAAAGTCTTCTCATCGGTAGCAGACTCTTTCTGCCCTGCTGCAGTCACGATCCCTGTAGCTGCAATGATCATGATCATTGCGAGTATCATTCCTTTTTTCATTGAGAACCTCCTGTTTTGGATATATGGTAGTACCAATACACCTTACAATCGAATCGTTGATTTGTCAAATTATATTTATGAATCTGACTGTGCAGCCTGTCAGATCTGACCACCGCCGCAAATGACAGGAGCCCTGCAGGAGGTGCACAGCATACCGGGTCCAGCAAGGATGCGATCATACAACTGCCAGAAGTCCCTTTCCCCCATGACTGGGATGGAGATGCTGAACATCGACGGTGGGTCCCCCACCGACCACTTCACCCAAGAACTGCCATGAAAGGGACTCTGCAGCTCGATGAAAGGTATCGCTCTGGGGATATGCATCTGCTTGCGGACTGTGTACAGCAAGACATTTCGGTAGCTGTATGCGCTGATTTCATGTATACTACACAGCAGGATGCCATGGGCACTTGAATATGCGTCGGCTCTGCTGGTACAGGATATCCGGAACTCTCTGGACCATTTGACCTGTGAGCATGAGTCGAGGCAAAGATCCGAAGTGATGTGATGGCTCTCTGATACGTCTGCCAGGAGAACACATATGGACACCAATGTGCTATTCGCTTTCATGCTAACGCTGTTTGCAGGATTATCTACCGGGATCGGCAGTTTCATCGGTCTGATGTCCAAGAAGTTCAATCCGAAGCTGCTCACGATCTCTCTGGGGTTCTCTGCAGGGTCATGATCTATGTCTCCATGGTGGAGATATTCGTCAAAGCCAGAGAATCTCTCAGTACCGTCATGGGAGAGAGGGTCGGGTATATGTGGACGGTAGCTGCATTCTTCCTGGGGATCCTCTTCATCGCTGTGATCGATAAACTGATCCCGGCCTATGAGAATCCGCATGAATTGAATGTGACTGAGAAGATCGAGCATGCATCGGAGCGAGAAAAAGCCAAACTCTTACGCATGGGCCTCTTCTCTGCACTGGCTATTGGTATCCATAACTTCCCCGAAGGTCTGGCTACCTTCATGAGTGGTCTTACCAACCCCACGCTCGGGATCAGCATCGCCGTAGCGATAGCGATCCATAATATCCCGGAGGGGCTGGCAGTATCAGCTCCTATCTATTATGCGACCAAGAGCAGGAAGAAGGCCTCGTGTTATCGTTCCTCTCAGGTCTCGCTGAACCGATCGGTGCCCTTCTGGGGTATTTCGTGCTTCGGCCCTTTTTCAATGATACCACCTTTGGTATCATCTTCGCATCGGTTGCCGGGATCATGGTCTATATCTCTCTGGATGAACTGCTCCCCACCGCGGAGGAGTATGGAGAACACCATCTGGCGATAGGCGGGTTGATCGCAGGTATGATGGTGATGGCGGTAAGTCTGCTGCTGTTCATGTGATCCGTTCAGGAGTTCTGAGGTCCGGTTCTCCAGCAGCCTGATGGAATTCGGGTTGGTGAGAGTTCTCATCAAGGCCGCAGAACCCTCTGAAAACAGAAAAAGCCTGATCAGTCAAAGACTGTCAGACCTTTAGATGAAAAGCTACGCTCGTAAAGAGCGTCCGATCGGAATCGAACCGACATCATCAGCTTGGAAGGCTGAGGTAATAACCATTATACGACGGACGCATAGTGTGCTGCTCAGGCAACAGGAACATTTATATCGAAAAAGCGCTTGAGGGTCAAGAGTGTTTGAAAAAAATGGGTGAATAAAATTGACATGATATGTGAGCAGGTATATGATCGATTGTGGTAATACCACCATACTCAGGAGCAGCAATGGATCATCCAGCGACGAAAGCAGCCAGTCTCACACAGACGTTCACAGAATATGTTGAGCAGCTGATCATCTCAGGAGATTTCGAAGCGGGAGAACGTCTGCCCCCGGAGCGGGAACTGGCGGTGAGGACCGGCGTTTCGAGACCGGTCGTACATGAATCTCTGGTGAAGATGGAGAGTAAGGGGCTGGTGAGGATAGTCCCTCGTCATGGAGCCTATGTGAACGATTATCATACACGAGGTTCACTCGATCTGCTGCTGTCGATGATGCGGTACGGCAGCAGCTCCAGTGAACAGGAACTCGCAGATGACCTCTGTGATCTGAGAGACCTCATAGAACCGGAGATCGCCTCCCGTGCCGCCCTCGGTGCGACTCTGGATGATCTGTCAGAACTCGAAGATATTCTGCGCAGAGAACGTCTCACATCATCCTCTCATACCCAAGAGCTTGCACTGAATATGTTCCTGTTCCACCGGCGCCTGTCCCGTGCATCGGGAAACCGGCTCTATCCCATGCTGCTGAACTCACTCAAGGAGCTCTATCTGAGACTCTGCGTCAACTGCTGTGCCGTTCCTGCAAGCCGGGAACACCAGCAGCTCCATCAACGCAGGATCGTAGATGCCATCATGGCACAGGACGGCGTCCGGGCAGCCGAGAGCATGAGAGAACTGCTTCAGCTCTACAGGGCTTCGATGAAGCAGGAGGCCTCTGAATGAACACTGTTACCGGTACGTCATCGATATGCTCACCCCTGTCTTTCGGAGACATCCCTGATCTCATGCAGAGCATGTGCCTGCTGCAGGCTACCGGCAGACTGAGGGAGGCCCTGTGAGCAGCAGCACCTGTACCCTGTCGATCGACTGCGGTACGCAATCGATACGGACCCTGATCTTTGATGAACACGGCAGCCTGCTGGCGATGGAGAGAGAAGCCTATGAGCCCTATATCGAAGAGCACCCGGGATGGGCTGAACAGGATGCACAGGTATACTGGGATTCGCTTGAGAGGGCTCTCACACGTCTGAGGAAGCACGCAGAAGGACCCTACCAGCACATAAGAGGAATAGGAGTGACCACCCAGAGGAACAGCATGATCTGTCTCGATGAGCAGGGCGATCCACTGAGGAACGTCATCCTCTGGCTCGATCAGCGAAAGGCCTCGATCATATACCGACCCGGGCTTCTGAGAACGATCGGCCTGAAGGTCGTAGGCATGTATGACACAGTCATGAAGATGCAGACTGAAGGTGCATGCAACTGGATCAAGGAGTATGAGCCAGAGATCTGGGAGCGAACCTGCAAATATGTGCAGATCTCAGGATTCCTGCACAGACGCATGACCGGCCGGTGGCGGGATTCCACCGCTTCTCAGATCGGTCATATCCCCTTCGATTATAAGAAGCAGCGATGGGCAGGACCCTATGCATTGACCGGCAGGATCTATCCTGTGGAACGGGAGAAGCTGGTAGACCTGGTATCCCCGGGTGAACGTATCGGTGCGATAACAGATGTATTCGCTCTCAGACATGGATTACCGTTGGGGACACCGGTGATCGCCTGCGGCTCTGACAAAGGCTGTGAGACCATCGGGATGGGGGTGGTCGCCAGTGATGCCGGTTCTTTGAGCTTCGGGACCACCGCGACCATCGAGACTACCTGTACCCGGTACCTGGAACCTCTGAAGTTCCTTCCCTCCTATCCTGCGCCCATAGCGAAGCAGTTCAACCCTGAAGTGGAGATCTTCAGAGGGTTCTGGATGATCACCTGGTTCAAAGAACAGTTCGGGTTCAAAGAGGTGCAGGAAGCAGAACTCTCAGGTATCAGTCCGGAGCAGCTGCTCGATCAGATGCTCGATCAGACCGAGCCTGGGTCCATGGGTCTGATGGTCCAGCCGTACTGGTCGCCGGGACTCAAACACCCGACAGCAAAAGGAGCGATGGTCGGATTCGGTTCGGTGCACACCCGTGCCCATATCTACCGGGCGATGATCGAAGGCCTCTGCTTTGCCCTGCTTGACGGGAAGCATCGCATCGAGAAGGTGACCGGTACGACCATGAAGAGTATCACCGTATCAGGGGGGGCCAGCAGCAGTGACCACATCTGCCGAATAGCTGCGGATGTGTTCGGCCTGCCCCTGCATCGGGGCAGTACGACAGAGACCTCAGGGCTCGGAGCTGCCTGTATCACGCAGTACGGGATCGGGACCTATGAATCGGTACGGGATGCAGTCGGTGCGATGGTCTCCTACAAAGATACCTTCATGCCGTCTGAGGAGCACCATCGACTCTACCGACGCATGTACCGGCTGTATGGCAGGATATTCCCATCGCTGAAGCGTATCTACAGGAAGATGGGGAATATTACCGAGTACCATGAGTTCTGAGTGACTGCAGGCGGTGGATCGGCTCAGCTGTGCCGTGCAGCAAGGGCCGGGGAGCCGATCTCCCGCAGTGTGGCCGGAACTGGCTGCCCGAAGAAGCTGATCGGTGCAGGTATCGAACCACCCCGATGGGAATGGGACTTGAATAAAGAGGGAACTTTCAGGATACTACAGCATGTCAGAGCCTGCGGCTGCATGCCTGAAAAGAACAACGAATAGGAAGTACACATGGGTAAACGCGGAGAAGTCTTTTCCACTAAGATATCGAACGATAAACGAACCTACTTTTTCAATGTGAAAGAGAACAGGTTCGGAGATCTGTTCATCAACATCGTCGAGAGCAAGAAGAACGCCATGGACGGATTCGAACGTCAGTCGGTGATCATCTTCGAAGAGGATCTGAATGACTTTGTCAAAGAATTCCAGAAAGCGGTAGATTTCGTCAAGAAAAATCCTGAAAGACGTTCGATGGATCGGGGAGATCCCATGAGAGAGACATAATGCCTTGTGTCGTTTTGTGGGGTATCCTTTGTGCCGTTCGAACTCCCACTGCGGAAAGCGTTCTGCGATCCGCACCATCCAGCGATCCCGTGCCTCCTTCGCGATGATGGAGCAGCCATGATCTCAGGTACCGCGCCGTCTCCCTTGATCACAGCAGCCATATGATGGTTCATGTGAGGGAAGGTGTTCCCGTCGATCAGCAGCAGTTGTGCATCGTCGATACCGAAGGTTCTGCACATCGTCCCGTATGCCCGCTCCATGGCAAGCAGAGAAGCCTGCAGGATGTTCATCTCATCGATACTCTTGGGTGAGACCCAGCCGATGCCCCAGGCAAGAGCCTGTTCACGGATCATCACATCGAGCAGGGCACGCTTCTTCGCTGAGAGCTTCTTCGAATCATCGAGCAGATCGACAGGGAAATCCTCATGGAGGATCACCGCTGCCGCTGTGACAGGTCCCGCTATCGGCCCCCGGCCGACCTCATCTATACCGCAGATATATCCCATGGGACACATCATACGCGAGAGGAGTGATCCTGTCCATGGAAAATCGTGATCATTCCCTGTCAGATCCCAACCGCTTGATCAGGCGCTTTCTGCCGAGGCTGATACCGATCGTCAGGAGCAGACTCAACCAGCCCACCAGTCCCCGATATAGCTGTAGAGCGTCCCACGTCCCGTACCGATCGGTACCTCTGCAGAGACGATAGCCTCTCTGCCCTCAGGATCGGAGACCATCTCGATGATCCTGCCGACAGGGGAGATCACCGCTGAATCGAACCCGCCGCCGTCAGCCTTCACCATGGCTACCCGATTCTCTGCTGCCCTGAAGACCAGATGGGTGTAGTGTTTATCGGCGATGGCACTCCAGTCATTGGAGGGAACCCCGATCAGCTGCACGCCGCTGCGTGCGAGTCTTCTGGTCGTGTCGGTATAATCGAGATCATAGCAGATGATCGTTCCCAACCTGCCCAGCGGAGTGTCATAGACCGGGTAGGAACCTCTTGAGAGGCTGGTCTCCCCGGCGAACGCAACAGGATGGTCTTTGCCGAACACCCCGAGGTAGGACCCCTCTGGTGAGAGGATCGTCGCTTCATTACGCATGAGATTCTCATCGGTGATCACTACGTACCCGATGGCATGGTAGGCACCGCTCTCGCGTGCCATCGAAGGCAGGTCATAGGGATCCTGCTCGGAGGGATCGAACAGGAAGGTCCCTTCGGGCCAGACGATGAACTGTGCACCCTCATCAGCAGCCTCGCGGCTCATCTCGATCAATCGTCGATGCAGCTGCACGGCAGCTGCATCGTCATCATGCATTGCCGCCTGTATCGGAGATGCCGCAGGCTGGATGGCGGCCGTGCGCACGATCGGCTGGTCATAGGTGAGCGTATGGACCCCGTAGAGGCCCAGGCTGATCACGACCCAGCCGCAGAGGATCCACAGACAGATGTCACGGTGGTGATGGGCCACAGAAGCTGAGACAGGAACTGAATCAGGAGCATACCACCAGGTGCCGGACCAGTTCCGGTCAGTATATCGCATGACAAGGAGTGCCAGCGTATAGTTGATGAGCATCACGATCACCCCATACCGATGATGCCGAAGATCGATACCGGCTGGATCAGCCAGGTCTGCCGGTAGAGCGGGTAGGCTATGAAGGCCCAGGTCCCTGCGATGGGGATGAAGAGTCTGATCAGTTCACTGAGAGCCATCCCCAGGACTCCCTGGAGCACCAGCAGCTGGTTGTTCGTCTGATTGGCCATACGCTTGAGTCCCATATCGGTAAGAAACGAGATGGCGCCGGCGATCAGCGGCAGATATACCATGAACAGACCGCTATCGGCAAAGACCGGCCCGAGGTAGCCCTGCAGCCAGGCGAAGATACCGATGCCTGAGGCAAGGCTGCTCCACCGTTCGGGGAAGACACGGTAGGCTGCGAAGATCATCGGGATCCAGCCGATGAAGACCAGAGGCCACAGCTCGAAGGGCGGATAGGAGAGCACTACCAGCAGTCCTGCGGCAGCGCTCAAGAGGCTCCCTGCGATACACCGCAGGAATACGTGGGTCCTGAGAGCAGGGAGTGAGGGGGCAGTACCGGTCACCGCTTCTTCCATGATCGACTCAGGTGAATCTGTTTGCTTGTTCATATGATACCTGTACTGACCGGGAACCCTTCGGATTGGCACCGGAGGACCTGTGCCGGATTCCCGGGAAGGAGCATGACCCCATGCATACGGTATGCCGGGTTCTGCACCCATCCCGTAGCGAGGCTGTGCAGTACTCGAGCACACACGTGTGCAGTCAGATATGATCATGGTAGAACAGACCCGGTGCACAATCAAGAGTTGCTTCACATCAGAGCCCGGTACAAGTGGTTTGAGGGTCGCGGCTTCCTATGACCATGCAGGTAGAGCCCGGTACCTGTTTGACGGTAAGGATGTTCATGGTCTCGGAATACAGAACGGCTGCCTCAGGAAACTCCTGAGGCAGCCGGCAGAGCTGTATGTCACGTGAGTCCTGTGGAGGCTAGAAACTGAGCGTGATCTCTGCATGGATAAGGTCCTGATCATCGAACTGACCGAAGGTCCCGGTCTCACCATAGAACAGATGTGCCCCGATGCCCATGTTGATCGCATCGGAAAGATCGTAATTCACCGAAGGGGAGATGAGGGCATTGAACTCATCGAACTCAAGATAGGTGAACAGCTTGAGATCCAGATGCTGTGAGGGGATCTCCCGGTTCACGAGCAGGGTCATGGTATGGTTCCACTGATCGGCTACCAGAGGCTGGTCATAATCAAGGATCACCTTCTCGATGAACTGGGTGCTCACCATCATGGTACCAGAGCGGTAGTCGATACCGACCATGGCATGCAGGTAGTCCTTTTCGATGTGATCGAGGGATACGGTGGAGACTCTGAAAGGTTTTCCCGTGTACAGCGCAGCTTCTCCCCTGAGGATGAGTCCTGCGACCTCGGTGCTGAGACTGCCGCCCAGAACACCGAGTCGGGCATGGTCGAAGGTTTCCGGACCCACAGGGTAGGGTTCGTCGTCCCACATCATCCCGCCTACGACTTCCAGGTCCAGATTCGAGCTGTAGAGGGATATACGGGCGAAGAGCTCACTGTTCATCAGCTCCGCCGCGATGTCCTGATCGCTGCCGGAGAAGTCGATCGACTGTGCGTTCCAGGGGGAAGAGGCATCCGGCAGCCGGTTGGGCGTGAACACGGGGATCCAGACAGCCTCGAAGGTGATATCATCGACATAGTAATCTGCTCTCACAGCCGTGACTCCCATGCGTACATCCTTGAAATCGGGCAGCAGGAACTGACGAAGATCCTTGGGTGATACCACATCGGTGATGAACAGCCCGTCCGTCTTCCCCCAGATGATCTGCTGCTTGCCGATCCTCAGGTCTATCCTATTAAAGTAGATATCTGCATAGAGCTCTCTCACATCCAAACTCACTTCCCGATCCATGCTGTGTGAGACTACCGGGTCGAACAGCATGTATGAGTCGCTGCCCGAGTATTCGAACTTCAGATCGAAGGTGTTCTGCAGCATGGAACTCGAGAGCTCCTCTGTGAGGTTGACTCCTGTCTCTGTGGTGACCTCTCCGAACATGAAGATATCAGATGCATAGGAGAGTGAAGCTGTCGCGATCAGCAGCAGGACGATCAGTGTCTTACGTACAGTCATCTAACGCACCCCCTGGTCATGGTCCGTGTGGTGAACAGCGAATCATCAAGACCGGCATCGAGGATCAGCTCATCGAGGGACATCATGGTCCTGTGGTCCTTCTGGATAGTATGCATCACCGATTCCGTGATCATCGTATAACCGTTGATCTCTTCTGTGGAGATGACCGTCAACTGCTTGAGCAGATCCCCATCCTCGTCGTAGAACTGTTTCTGCAGACCGGTCCAGCTTTCAGGGTCTACCCAGGTGACCGTTCGTGAGTACATGTAGTCGGTATCTTTTGAGACACTCTCCACCATGATGCACTTCCTGCCGTCAAGGACCTCTTCTCCGACGATCGTATGGATGTCAGATCCCGGGATCCGCTGTCCCATATCATCATAGGTGAAGTCAGACCCCATGAAGTAGTCGCTGCTCCCACCGCTAGAGATCCTCTTCACTTTCTTGAGCGCAGGCAGATAGATCCATTGATCGTCTGATCTGCCCTCTTCATCATAACTGTAGTTCATGAAGGACGTACCGCGTACATCAGAGGGGGCTGTGAAGAACATGATCTTCATCGAAGAATCATCATACTCCTTGATGTACTGCTCGATGGTCCTCACGCGCTGATCTCCCCGTGAGTTCTCCAGGATCATGGTCAACTCTCCGCTCTGATCCTGCGGGGTCGGCCGGTCATATACCTGCTGCATGATCTGTGCTCCCGTATAGCCGGAAGCTGCACTCATCGAGACTGCGGAGACAGTCAGGAAGAGTACGATAAGGCTGTTATGCAAACGTCTCTTGTTCATCTTCAAGCTCCTGTTTTTTGGTATCTTTCGTGATATAGATGCGTGACTTGGCAAGAAGCAGAGCCATGATGGTCAGGGTCCCTGCAAAGCTGGAAAACATATTCAGTGAGACCAGTGCTCCCAGAGCACGGTTCGGGGGGAATGCTGAGAACAGCAGTACCAGAAAGCCTGCTATGACCACCAGTGCGTTGAAGAGGATCGCCCGTCCTGAATGGTCCATCGTAAGGATCGTTGACATGACGGGATCCTGAGTCTCTGCACTGTAGATACGGTAGCGTTCGATATAGTGGACCGCATAGTCGATACCTATCCCGATGGCGATACTGGTCAGAAGCGCAGTGGTAGTGCTCAAGGGTATGTTCATCAGTCCCATCACCCCGAAGCTGATGAAGACGGTGATGATGATCGGCAGAGCGCCGATCAGTCCGGCCAGGATGGACTTGAACATGAACGAGAGCAGCAGGATGACCAGGACCAGGGAGATGAGGATACTGGCGATCTGCCCTTCAAGGATCAGATCAGAGAAGACCAGTGACCGGTACCCGGAACCGGCATAGTTGAGCTCGATACCCAGATCGTGCAATTGCTGATCATAGGTGTCTATCTGATCTATGGCACGGTTGATCGTGAGAGAGCTGTCATCTTTCAGCTGAAAGGTCATATTCGCCTTCTGATAGGAGTAATCTACCACTTCGAGCAGATTGTCCGGATCCCCTGACATCTCGTAGAGCAGCAGATACTGGGCGATGAGCTCCTGTGAATCCGGAATCACCTGATAGGCCAGGTCATCGGCATGCATGACCATATGCATCCTGGTGATGTAGTCCGAAAGAGAGAAGGATTTTCCCACCAGCTCGACCGATGACTCGACATCCTGCTGCATCGTGAGCATCAGCTCAAGTACTTCCGGCTGTTTGAACGTATCGGGGTCTTCTGCTTCCAGGATGACATTCAACGTTGAGGTACCGCCGAAGTTGCTGTTGATGAAGGAATCGGCCGTGACGATCTCACTGTCCGGTTCGAACTGTGAGAGGAAGCTGGAATCGATCCACATCTGTGAGATCCCGAACAGGGAGACTGCTGTGATCGCTGCAGTCAGGCCGATCGTCAGTGCGGTGTGGGTGAGCAGCCATCGTGACAGGGAGGTGCTGCATGTGCTCTGACGATGGGTCTGTACCTTCTTTACCGGGGTCTTCCATACAGGCAGCCCCAGGATCATGAGACCCGCGGGAATGAGGACCAGAGAGCACAGCATGGCAGTAAGGACGCCGAAGGCCGTGAAGAGACCGAAGTACTTGATGGGGAAGACTTCAGAGGTCACCAGAGAAACGAATCCGATGGCTGTCGTAACGGAAGTGATGATCACCGGTTTCCACATGCCGCTGATCATGGCTGCGATTGCCTGCTTCTTCTGAGCAAGCGGGTGTTCTGAGCTATATCTGCGCAGGTGGTTGAACAGATGTATCCCGTCAGCGACCCCGATGGCGATCAGCATGACCGGCAGCATCGTCGATACCGCGTAGATGGGAATGCGGAGCATGGCCATCAGCCCGAAGGACCAGATGACACTGATGAGTACCACGAGCAGTGTCAGTAGTGTCGCCTTGAAGCTTCGCATGACCAGCAGCAGTACTCCGATGATGACCAGGATCACCAGAGGTACCATCTTTGCCATATCAGCAGGGGCAAGAGCTGCAAGAGAACCCTCAACGATGGGTCTTCCTGCGACATACAGGGTCTCGTCTCCACCATACGATGCGGTGAGCTCCCTGATCTCCTGATACAGGGACTGTGTGAAGGCATCATCATCGATCCGTGCGATGACCAGGGCGACAGTCTCATCGGTCGAGATGATCCTCCCATACGCCATGTCATTGGACCGAACGAGCTGCTGGAGTTCCTGAAGATCTTCAGGAGAGGAGGGGACCTTGCTGTAGAATGGTTCGACTTCAAGCCCGTACTCAGATCCAAGGATGTTCTCAGCCGTGTAGAGAGAGGTCACATCGGCATCATCGATGGCATCCATCTTCTGCAGGTCTTTCGTGAGGTCTTTGATCTTCTGCAGGGTCTCACTCTGGTAGATGCCATCGGAATTCTCGATAGCGATGATGATTCCGTCCTGAATATCGAACCACTGCTCAGCCTGATCGCTGTAGACGAAGGCGGGGTGGCTCTGAGGCATATACTCATCCATATCGGTCTCGATCCGTGAGTAGGTCCTCATCGGCAGGATCAGTACTGCGGAGATGAAGATGATCATTGCCAGAACAGCTAGCGGGTGATGCAGCAGGCGGGTAAGAGATGTTTCCATGATCGCTCCTATGTAGTTAATACTAACTAACTTACTGAATAAAAAAATATATGATTTCCTGCCGTATGCTAGGACAGCATCTTGAACAGGGCTTCCCAGGAAGCTGAAAGTTCTTCGGCAAGATCGAAACCAAAATCAGAGAGTCGCCAGGTAAGGACGACCAGTCGAAGGGACCCGATGATCATCAACGTGATCTGGCGGGAGTCGATATCGGTCCTGATCTCCCGCTGCTGCTGAGCACTGATGATGATCGAGCGTACGATCTCATGGCGCTCGGTAGAGATCTGCAGGACCTTCTGTGATAACTCCCGGTTGTTCTGGAAGATCTCTTCAGAGAAGATGATCGATGAGAGTTCCCGATTATGCATGAACAGCTGTCCCTGCCGGGAGAACATCCCTGCTATGTGTCTGATCGATGGCTTCTCAGAGGCGATAGTCTGCCGGAAGCGCAGATTGTCATCTTCCAGGATCTGCAGCAGGGTCAGAAGGATCTCCTGCTTCGAGGAGAAGTGACGATAGATCGCCGGTTCTGATACCCCGAGACTTGCAGAGAGTGCTTTGATGGTCAGGTGCTGGATGCCGCCTTCGGTGATGAGTTTCAGTGATGACTGTATGATCTCCTGTTGTCTGGCGGTAAGTGCCTTCATGCATCCTCCATGATCAGTTAGTGATTACTAACATACCGTTTGTGATCCGGTCTGTCAATGGGTTCTGAAAAAAATATCCGACTTCTTCGGCGCTATGGACACCAACCAGTACCGCGACCGGAAACCAGAGGTGTCGGAGTGGGTAAGAAGTGAACCGTGGAGTCCTTTGCGCACCAAACAGTATTGAATATTACCTGCTTTGCAGGATATAGTAGGTGCTATGAAAAAGAGAAGACTAATTACATCAGCACTTCCGTATGTGAACAATATCCCGCATCTTGGGAACCTGATACAGGTGTTATCAGCGGATGTCTTTGCCAGATTCTGCAGATCCAATGACTATGAGACCCTCTATGTGTGCGGGACCGACGAATACGGCACCGCTACTGAGACCCGGGCACTGCAGGAGGGGGTGAGCCCCCGTGAGTTATGTGACAGATACCATGTGATCCATGATGAGATCTACACGTGGTTCGAGATATCCTTTGATGAGTTCGGCAGGACCTCAACAGAGAAACAGACACAGATCGTACAGGACCTGTTCAGAAAGGTCGATGCGGCAGGCTATATCCGTGAAGCTGAGATCGAACAGCTGTACTGCGATCACTGCCAGCGGTTCCTCGCTGATCGATACGTGCACGGGACCTGTCCGCACTGCGGCTACGAGGATGCCCGGGGTGATCAGTGCGAGAACTGCGGGAAGCTGCTTGACCCCACCGATCTGATCACGCCGGCGTGCGGAGTCTGCGGCAATACCCCGGTAGTCCGGAAGACCAGACATCTGTACCTGAATCTGCCTGCGATCCTGCCGAAACTCGAGGCATGGATGGATACGGCGTCAGTACAGGGGTTCTGGGCGCGTAATGCCATACAGATGACCAGAAGCTGGATGCGTGACGGACTGAAAGAACGATGTATCACCCGCGATCTCAAGTGGGGGATCCCGGTACCGAAAGAGGGGTTCGAGGACAAAGTCTTCTACGTCTGGTTCGATGCCCCGATCGGGTATATCTCCATCACTGCCAATCATACTGATGACTGGGAATACTGGTGGAAACAGCCCGATGAGGTAGAGCTGTTTCAGTTCATCGGGAAAGACAATATACCGTTCCATACCGTGATCTTCCCTTCGACACAGCTTGCTTCCGGAGACCGATGGACCATGCTCCATCATATGTCCTCGAGTGAATATCTCAACTACGAGGGCGGGAAGTTCTCAAAGAGCAAAGGTCTGGGTATCTTCGGTAACGATGTGCAGGATACCGGCATCCCTGCAGATGTCTGGCGATTCTATATCTTCTACAACCGTCCTGAGAAATCAGATACCATGTTCGTATGGAAAGACTTCCAGGAGAAGGTAAATGGTGAGCTCATCGGGAATCTGGCGAACCTCATCAACCGAACCCTTTCGTTCATCAGTCGGTTCTATGAGGGCAAGATCCCTGAGGGGACTATCGACCCCGTTCTGGAAGCTGAGATCGTTGCGCGTGAGAAGCGCATCACCGATCATCTCGAACGAGCCGAACTGCGCGATGGGCTTCGCGAGATCTTCATGCTCTCATCGATCGGCAACAAGGCCTTTCAGGATGGAGCTCCCTGGGCATCACGTAAGAGCGATCCTCAGGCAGCGGCAGATCTGCTCATGCAGCTCTCCTACCTGATCCGAGATCTTGCCATACTGACCGAACCCTATATGCCTGCGACCTCCAGAAGGATCCTGGCATTCCTGGGCCTTGCAGATGCCTCCTGGAGTGATCTGCACACCTACGGGAACATCTCCGAGCTGCATGATCCAGAGATCCTGTTCGAGAAGCTCGAAGATGATCGTATCGAAGAACTGAGGACCCGGTATTCGGGGACACAGAAGCAGCGACAACAGAAAGAAGAAGAGGGACAGATGGAACAGAGATTCAATCAGAGTGTGGATCTGAGAGTGGCTCGGATCACCGCGATAGAACGACACCCGGAAGCAGATAAACTCTATATCGAGCAGCTTGATCTCGGGAACGGTGAACAGCGGCAGATCGTGTCAGGCCTGGTACCGTACTACACCGAAGAGCAGCTCCTTGGAAAGCACATCATCGTGGTATATAACCTGAAACCGGCGAAACTGCGGGGAGTCAAGAGTCAGGGAATGCTCCTGGCTGCAAGCAGCGGGGACGAGGGTGCGGATGAGCAGGTAGAAGTGCTCTTTGCCGATTGGGCAGAACCCGGTACTCCTGTGACCGTATCAGGATTGGCACCGGCTGAAGAAGAGAAGAAGCGGATCAAGGTTGATGCGTTCTTCGAGGTCCCCATCGTGACTGCCGGGTATGCAGTACGAGTCGGGAACAGCGGTTTGGAAGTGGCAGGAAGACCCCTGATGAGTACGCTTGTGGCCGATGGAGAGGTCGGCTGATCGATCTCCACCCATGACGGCAGCGCGCATACCACTGCAGGGGTTATCGTCCCTCGATGACCCCTTCCAGAGTTCCTACTGGGCTGCTGTCAAGCAGCACAACGGCTGGGAGGCTTTTGCCGTAGCTGCTGATGATCAGCAGCTGCTGGTGCTGAAGCGACCCGTGCTTTGCCGTGCAGCCCTCTGCTACATCCCCTATGGCCCGCAGCTCCCGGTCCCGTCTGACCGGCGGTTCGCCTACCTCAGGGACCTCTCCGGTGAGATCACCCGCATGACAGGACCCGGGGTCTTTCTCCTGCGCTACGATGTCCCCTGGCAGCCGCCGGCTGAAGTACCTGATCTGCCGCAGGGAGTCGTTCGCAGTCCCTATGCCGTACAGCCTGAGGGTACGGTACGCATCTCCTTGAGCGGCGGGTTGGATGCCATCTACACTCAGATGCGTACTCGGGCAAAGCGGCAGATCACACGAGCAACCGACACCATACTCATCACCTGCTGGGATCACAGTCGTGAACAGTTCGATCTCTGGTATGAGACCTATCGTCTGACAGCTCTCAGGGATCATTTCATCCCCCGTTCTGCCGGATATCTGCACCACCTGCTTCTGACGGGAGCCGATCCCATGGTCCATGGTGTCGAGAGTGTGCTCTATCTTGCATGGGATCAAGGCAGGATCATCGGGGGAATATCGTATTGTTCACCAGAGACAGGGCGCTCTATCTGTTCGGATCATCTCTGAGAACCGAATCGAAGCGATCCTGTTCGTATGCTCTGCAGTGGCATACGATCAGACAGGCGGTCACCAGAGGCTGCATGAGCTATGATCTCTACGGCATCGGTCCTGATGATCCGAACCACCATCTGCATTCCCTGACACTCTTCAAGACCGGCTTCGGCGGTCAGAAGATCTATCGGGAAGGCTGTTTCGATGTGATCATCAACCCCCTGATCTATCACCCCTATCGTGTTGCAGAACAGCTTCGGATGCACCGTTCACGTCACAGGGATCGAACGTAAGCTTTGAATCGGTCTCCCCGGTCGAACTCATTCCTGAACAGCCCGAACGAGGCAGCCCCTGGGGAGAGCAGGATCGTCGAATCACTGCCGGCGGACTTCCGTGCTGATGAGATCGCAGCATCCATGGAGGAGAATGGCCCGAAGCAGGGGATACGTTCCCGATCGAGGATGGTGTTGAGTCTGTCGGTGAAGCTGCCGGCAAGCAGGTGGATCGACGATACCCCCTGCAGTCCTGCAGCCAGAACCTCTGGATCCAGCTGCTTGTCGCATCCCCACAGATCAGATGCACAGGCGTACAGATTCCCGAGAGGGTGAATCGTACAGCCTCCGGGATCGTGGCAGCAGAATCATTGATATAGGTGATATGGTCATGGACTCTCACCACTTCTCTGCGATGAGCGATCCCTGATACGTCTCAACAGCACCCAGGATAGAGGGAAGCGGGATACCGTAGGCACAGGCAGCACTGACCGCAGGCAGATAGGCAGTATCGAACGTACAGGTCCTCTGCAGTGTGATCTGCCCGTGATCGTATATGGTCAGTACCCCTGCCGCATAGGAGATGCCGCTGAAAGGCGGGGCGAGTGTGTCCTCTCGAGTAAAGAAGAAGATCGATCGTGCATCTATGTCCGGGAGATAGGGCTGCAGGTACCGATCATCAGCGGGAAGGACCGCACAGGCAACAGGAGTCTCTGCAGAGAACAGGGACAGCTTGTCTCTGATGTAGGCATCCATCGACTGGTACCGGTCCTGATGATCGGGAAGGATCGATGTGAAGATCACCATCTGCGGTGCTCTGAAGGCCCTGCGTGAGAGATCGTGTATCTGCCAGGAAGAGAGTTCGAGCACGACAGCTGCCCTGTCAGATCGGTTCTGCTGGACCTGCTCGATGAATTCGAGCGGGGAGATCCCGATATTACCACCGGTGAACACTTCCATATTCGCATCAGAGAGTATATGAGAGAGCAGGGCGGTGGTAGTCGACTTTCCCTTGGTCCCGGTGATGGTGATCAGAGGCATCCGGGTATGACGGAAGAAATACCCGATATCGGACGAGAGTTCCTTCGCTGCACAGAGCAGTGGTGCATCGGAGGGGACTGCTGGATTCTTGATCACCAGATCGGCCCAGAGCACATCTTCCATCCGGTGGGTCCCCAGGATGAACTCGATGGCATGATCACTGAGCATGTTCAGTGACTCTTGCAGGGCATCTGCCTGCTGCAGATCGGTGACGCGGATGGTGTGTCCGGCAGCAGCGAAGTATCGTGCGGCACTGACCCCACCGCCATGTGATCCAAGTCCGAAAATGAGTATGTTCACGATGAAGGTCTCCCTGTTTCTTGTTATGCAGTATAGCTTTCATCCAAGAAAACATCAATCGGACCCGGGGGACTTGACGAGTCAATACGATATCTGCATAATGTTGTACGTAATATTACACGGATAAGGAGCAGCATAGTGCCCTGCGGAAAAAAACGAAAGAGACATAAGATCGCAACTCATAAACGTAAGAAGAAGTTGAGAAAGAATAGACACAAGAAAAAGAAGACTAGCTAGTAATTCTTGAGTATTGCTCTACTGCGATCAGCCTGACGAAAATAGCCGCCGCTTCATTGCCGGTGGCTATTTTTTTGGTGCGCCCTGCATGGTGCTGATCCAGGAGGTGGACGTCATCTGTGGGGGCTGCAGTGCCTACCACGAGCCGAAGGAAGGGTGTCCATCACGAGGTTGGTTCTGAAGTGGCTATCACATGCTGAACACCCGGCCGGCAGAACGGCTCACAGGCAGTACTCACGCAGCTTGTTCTCTGGTTCGATGAGATCTTCAGTTCATCTGTGCTGTCGCGTGGGACTAGCTCTGGAGGTCTGAAAGGATCCTCTCGAGCGGCACCGGTTCCCATCTGCCGGCCTGCAGGACCATGGCATAATCCTCTCGCATGATCCGATAGAACCCTGATTCCAGCGTACGGCTCACGTCACAGAAATCCTGATACTCAGGATGCTGCTCGAGCAGATCCTCTACGATATGAGAAGCCTGTGTGGACATGATGGATTCAGAGAGCAGTTTTGCCGCCAGGAATCGTTCCTCTTTGTTCACTGCGATGATCGTCGGATGATCCATCAGGTCGATGATCTCCCAGGTGACCTGCTCTGCCTGTGCATAGATACCGGCATCTTTGTTCTGTTCACTGACACGAAGGGGAAGCTGTTCTATGATATGATCACGCTCGGTGGTCAGGTAGCTCAGGCTGAACAGACCGGTCGCACAGTTGAAGAGGATCGGGATCCCTGGTCTTCTGCCTCTGAGATCTCCCCCGGGTCGATCGCGACCCCGATATCCTTGCAGGTGAGTGATGCATCCTCATGCGCTACGAGTACTCCCCCTTTGGTATCGATAGGGGTCTTATAGGCGAACTCGAAGGACCCGTCACAGCCGGTAAGCGCTGTGATGGCTATATGCAGGGGAGAAGGGGTGTTCCCGATATTATCGACATTGATCAGATAGACGAACCGCTTCCCGCTCTCATAAAGATCCCGGTAGATATCCTGCAGGACATAGAAATTCTGACCGTGACCGCCGGGAAGTGCCAGCAGGTGATCGGGTTCCCCGTATGCATGCGTGAAGATACCTCGCCTCCCATCGGCTGCCTGGAGTGAACGCAGCTATGAGCGGCTGCATGGCTGTGGCCACCTCTGTGATATCAAAGCCGGAGTGATCTATCAGTTCTTTGAGGATCGGTGCGTGTCGATACTCCGTATAGGCTTGCAGCAGCTGATCATGGGTATACCCGCTGGTCATCTGGAACATCGGGATCGTGCAGTCTCTGCCGGTCGCCTTACGTGCCGTATGCCGGAGAGCAGGAGTGAGCGCATCTTGAGCTCCAGGAATGAGTAGCCCGGTGTCCCATCGGGATTGATATAGGCAGGTGTCAGGCCTTTTGCTCTGCCTGTACACAGTGGGGTGAGCAGATCGAACTCCTTCTCAATGAGTGAGAAGAGCGGTGGGTAGAACGATGAGTTCTTCTTGGTATCGATATAACTCGTTGCTGACCCGCCGTTGAGCACTCCGTATGCCACATAGGGCATGAGAAGCAGCCCGAGCTGTTCCAGAGCAGCCCTGCTCATATCGATGGTCCCGTCTGGACCGATCGTACTCATAGACGACAGGTCTATGTGCGTATCGATCCTGCTGATGTTCTCTTCAGCGGTATCATAGGGAATAGAGAGCGTGATCTCCCCGGTACCGTCGATGATGTGGCGGCCGTCGATCACCGGGAATTCGTGCCGGGCTGATCCCTCTTGATGGTCATCCTCCGGGGCACGGTCGTTGATCTGCTGCAGGATCTTCTCACTGAGGTTCCCGTCAATAGCATAGCGGTCATAGAGTTCTTTCATGGGTTTATTCATATATGAAATAGTATCCTGTATGGTTGATGATGTAAACTAAAAAGATTGCTGCTGCTCATCTGGAAAGAGCAGCAGGGATGGGAGGATGGGGTCTTCACTGGCATGCAGAAGCCAATGACAGCCAGCAGTACGTCCGGAATCTGTAAGTTTATCCCTGTGCTGCAGCAGCTCGAGGGGGTGGGGAGGAACAGCCTGCGATACTCAGGGTAAAGCGCAGCTACCGGCTGAGACAAACTTGACAGTGCCGGTGCATTATGGTAGGTTACCCTGACCTCTTTATCCGCGTATGCGGATCAATTAGTCCGTAAGGAGGAGTTATGAGAACATATGAATTTACAGTGATCTTCAAACCAAATGATGAAGAGACCGCTCAAGGTAAAGAAGTAGTCAAGAATGAGTTTGAAGCGAATGGGGTGAAGATAGTCAAGGAAGATGATCTTGGTATCAAATTTCTTGCATATCCCATCAAGAAGACTGATAAAGGACATTACATGTATTTCGAACTCGAAGCCGAACCAGAAACAATCACAGTTCTGGATCGTGCCTTCAAGTTGTCTACACCTGTCCTGAAATTCTTATTTGTCAAGAAAGAGAAATAATACAAATACACATGGAGCAACCCTATGGCTAATGATATTAACATGGTCGTCCTTGTTGGAAGGTTAACACGAGATCCCGAGATGCGTTATACAAGTACAGGATTAGCCCTGTGCAGATTCTCCCTAGCTGTCAATAGAAAGAAGAGGTCAGGCGACAACTGGGTAGATGAAGTGAGTTTTGTAGACGTATCGATCTGGGGCCGTCAGGCCGAGGCATTGAATAACTATCTGAACAAAGGTAAACAGGTCGCCGTACAAGGTGAACTGAGACAGAGCAGATGGGAACAGGACGGACAGAAAAGAAGCCGCATCGAGGTAGTTGCAAACAATGTTCAGTTACTGGGGGACCCTTCTTCGCAGAGCGGAGGGGCAAGGCCTGCTCAGCCGAGCAGCAAACCTGCTTATAACCGACAGCCTGCTGCAAACAGTTATGCACAGAAACCGCAGAACGACTATGCAGGACCTGAAGGTTTTGATGATGACATCCCCTTTTGATGAGAACGAATGAGACAAGGAGATAAAACAATGAGCGAAGATACACGATCCACCGGGAGTGAGGGCGGTCAGAGACCTGATGGCCAGCGTAGAGAATACCGTAAACGACCTGCTGGCGGAGCCGGCGGAAGAAGAAATATGTTTCGAAGAAAAGTCTGCAGATTCTGTACCCAGAACCTGAAAGCAGACTACAAGTCCCCTGATACGCTGCGAAGATTCGTTACCGATCGTGGTAAGATCCTTCCCAGCAGGATCACCGGTACCTGTGCAAAACATCAGCGAGCGCTCACTCGAGAGATCAAGCGAGCACGAGTACTTGCATATCTGCCATACGAAAAGAAATAGATATTGAGACGAGCATGAAGATCGAACAGACAGAGGGGACGGAACTGATAGCTGCAATAGCGGCGTCAGTGATACTGTATCAGTTTGACATGGTGTTCTTTCTGTTCATTGTTCCATTGAACATCCTGGCGATGAGAAGGTCTCAGAAGATCTATCTCACAGCTGTGGGTACTGTTCTGGCAGCTGTTACGACGCAGGAACTGATACGGTTCGGCAGTCTGGGGCTTTCAGGACAGGGGAATCTGCTGCTGGCGATCGGCCTGTTCGGACCGCTGTCCCTGCTTGCAGGCAGTGCCCTGTATTTCAGTATCGATGAGCAGGTTCGCAGGCTCTACAGGTTCTTTGCAGGTGTCGCCCTGCCGGCGATCGTCGGAGCGGTACTGGTACTGGTCTATGAAGGCGGAAGTGCCACTGCGATCTTTACCCGGGACCTGATCAGGCAGCAGCTTGAGCTGCTGTTCCAGACCGGCGCACAGCTCGGCTATGGTGAATATGTCAGTGCGATCAGCCCTGACATGTTCTACGATATAGTGTTTGCTGTGGTGATACGGTGCATACTTCCGGGGATAGCGATCCAGCTCGGGGCTTCAGTGGCCCTGACTGATCGAATACTCGGACGCAGGAGTAGGAAGTATCGGTTCGAGCTCAGCCATTTCAGGTTTCCTGAGGTGATGCTCTGGCCGTTTCTTGTCTCCTGGGCGGTTGTACTGCTTTCAGCATTCGCCGATCTTGGACTACTCGGGGTGATCGGTTGGAACCTGGGGCTGTTCTTTGGCTTATGGTACTTCATTCAGGGGATGTCCATCTTGGCATCGCTCCTGAAGAGTCGGAACCTTCGGTTCTCAGCACTGTCTGCAGCCATCTGGCTGCTGGTCATCCTGCTGGTACCCGGAGTCAATCTTATGGTTCTACTGGGGATGCCCCTGTTGGGCATATCGGAAATATGGATACGTTATAGAGATGTAAGAAAGGAGAATTCTTATGAAAATAATTCTTAACCAGGATGTATATAATCTTGGAGAAGAGGGCGATGTATGCGAAGTAGCCAACGGCTACGCACGCAACTTCCTGATCCCTCAAGGTTTTGCCGTTATCTGCAACAACGCTAATCTTGCATTGTTCAAGAGCAAGGCAACGGTGATCAATAAACGAAAAGAAGAGAAGCGAAAAGCTGCATTGTCACAGAAGGAACAGATCGATGGCAAGGAAGTGACGATCGTCATGAATGCCGGAGATTCTGGAAGGCTGTTCGGTGCGGTCACCAACCAGACCATCGCAGATGCTATGGCTAAAGAGGGAATACAGATCGACAAGAAGCGGATCGATGTTCCTTCACATACGATCAAGATGGTAGGTTCATTCCCCGTACTGGTCAAACTGTATGAGAAGGAATCTGCTACGATCACTGTCACGGTCATCAGCGAGAAAGCCGCCGCCGCCGCTGCCGCTGCTGCCGCTGCACCTGCTGAGCAGGCTGCTGCCCCGAGCGAAGAGGCTCCTGCTGCAGAAGAAGAAGAGACTTCAAGCGAAGCGTAACGTGTACGCTGCTGTCATGCAGCACTATGCTGCATGACAGAAAGGATCCATATGTCCACTTCTGAGATGTTTGGCAATATACCGCCGCACAATAAGGATGCTGAACGTGCAGTGATCGGTGCCACACTGATCGATCAGGAAGCTGCACCTACAGCTCTGGAGTTCCTTCGGGCAAAAGACTTCTATGTCAAAGCCCATTCCATCATATTCACAGCAGTCGAATATCTGTCAAACAGTGGTGAAGTCATAGACTTGATCACCATGACTGAAGAACTCAAACGGACCGGGATGCTTGAATCCTGCGGAGGGGTATCCTATATCGCCTCCCTCACCTCCGATGTTCCCACGACCGCGAACATCGCTTTCTATGCAAAGATCGTCAGTGGACTGAGTATCCGAAGACAGCTGCTCAAGATCTCCAATGAGCTCATAGCCAAAGCCTATGATGAATCTGAAGATACTCAGGAACTGCTCGCTGATGCTGAGAAGAAGATCTTCGACATCACCGATGCAAGCAGTACGACCGGTAGTTATATGGCCGCGAGTGAGATCGTCAAAGATGCTGTGGATATGATCGAGAAACTCTACCACTCCGGAGGAGACTATTCCGGGGTGCCCAGTGGTTTCCCAGAGCTCGATAATCATACCAGCGGGTTCCAGAACTCTGAGTTCATCATCATCGGTGCCAGACCGTCGGTCGGGAAGACTGCGTTCGCTCTGACGATGGCCTCCAACATCGCTGTGCGAAAGAATATTCCGGTAGGGTTCTTCACCCTCGAGATGTCGGGTAAGTCCTTGATGCAGCGGCTGTTCTCAGCAGAAGCGCGTATCGATTCAAAGAAACTTCGCAGCGGTATGCTCAAACACTCAGATTTCACCAAACTCACCGAGGCCGCAGGGCGCCTCTATGAAGCTCCTCTGTATATTGAAGATACACCGAATATAAAGCTGCTCGATCTGCGTGCCAAAGCCAGAAGGATGAAGAAGAATGAAGATATCAAGATCATCTTCATCGACTATATCGGCCTGATCGAATCTGACCAGAAGGGGAACATCCCCAGGCATGAACAGGTCGCAGAGATCTCCCGTTCACTGAAAGCGCTCGCTCGAGAGCTTGATATACCGATCGTATGTCTTTCACAGGTCGGTAGACAGTCAGAAGGGAAGGAGCCGACTCTGGCAGATCTGCGTGAGTCAGGATCGATCGAACAGGATGCTGATGTGGTGATGTTCATACATAAGAAGCGCGATACCGAGAAAGATATCGCAGAAGAGAACAAGGCAGTGATCGACACCGATATCATCCTTGCAAAACAGCGTAACGGTCCTATCGGGACCGTGAGACTGGGATTCGTACCGCGCTATACCAAGTTCGAATCACTCACCCGCGAACCTCAGTGACCCGAGCCTATTCTGTTCTCACCCGATGAAGTAGCGTACATCATTGAACAGAGTCAGGACCATGATAGTCACCAATATACCGAAACCAATGATCTGCAGACGGTAATAGCTCTGCGGTGATATCTCTTTACGCAGGATGATCTCTGCGATCGATACCATGATCTGCCCGCCGTCAAGAGCCGGTATGGGCAGCAGGTTGGCGAACCCGAGTGCCACACTGATGAAGGCAAGCAGCTGGAACACCGTAGTGATCCCGGTCAGAAATCCGAAGGAGAAACTCTGCGATGCCGCATTCCCTACCAGATAGGTGATCTTAAGCGGACCGGAGAGTGATTCACTCAGATCGAGACCTTGAAAGATCAGTGAGATACTGTGAAAAGCGAGTGTGAAGGTATTCCAGGTCTCAGAGATCCCCTTGGAGAAGGCTTCTACCGCGGAGTAGTCCGGTGTTCTGACCGTGAGTGGTGCGAATCCTGCATTGAAGACCGGCTGGCCCTCGCTCGAATACTCCATCGGTACCTCGAACGAAGTGCGGCTGCTGTTGCGTTCGACAGTGAGGGTATAGCTGCTGTGACCGCTGTAGCTCTGCAGATAGGAGAACAGATCGATCGCATGGGCGACCGGTCGATCATTGATCGAGATGATCCGGTCTCCCTGGCCAACTCACTGCTGAGCAGCAGCGAATCATCGGGGATCGTATCGATGACCGGGTCGATCCAGGCAGCTATGCCGATGACCCCTGCACCGGTCTTCTTGTTCAGCTCCGGTGAGATCTCACTGCGAACGGTCCGTCCCTCATGGATGAATTCGATCGGTATGGTATCTCCGGATCTGCCGATCAGGATTTCCTGGAGATCGGAGAAATGGGCGACGGGTCTCTCATCGATGGAGATGATCTGATCCCCTGTGGATAGCCCTGCAGCTTCGGCAGGGCTGATCTGTTCAGATACCCCGTAGACAGACGGATAGTCACTTCCAATGATGATCTTGTTGGAAAATGTCTGATACTCATAACCGATCGACCACACGAGAGCGAACAGCACGATGGCAAAGAGCACATTGAACGCAGGTCCGGCAAGATAGGTGAGGATACGTTTGAACGGAGAGACCGAGAAGAGAGAACCTTCAGAGTAGGGGAAGCTGGGCAGCCGCTGATCGATGGCCTGTTTGAACTCATGCTCACCCTTCATGCGGCAGTATCCGCCGATAGGCAGTGCATTGATCCTGTACTCCGTGCCGCCGTGCACCACTCCTGCGAGTTTTGGCCCCATGCCGATGGCAAACGCCTCGACTTCGATATGGACAGCCTTGGCAATGAGGAAATGCCCGAGTTCGTGAACGAACACCACGATACCAAGGCCTAAGAGACCGAATACGATGATTAATAGCATTTGTTCTTTATATTCTCCAGCGTTCTGATCCGCGTATAGGTATCTATCTCAAGCACCTCATCAAACGAAGAGGGTGTATGGACCCAATCATCCTGAAGTGTCTGATTGACGATACGATGAATATCCATGAAACCGACCTTCTTGTTCAGAAAGTACTCGACAGCCACTTCATTGGCTGCGTTATAGACGATGGAGTAGGAGCCTGCAGACTTGAGGACATCATAGGCATACTGCAGCATGGGGAATCTGCCGAGGTCTGGCTTGAAGAATTCAAGGACCTTGTCGGTAAGGTCCAGCTGTGTGAAGGATCTCTTGCCGATATGGGGGTACAGCAGCGCGTTCATGATGGGTACTCTCATGTCTGGTTCACTGATCTGGGCATAGAGAGAACCATCTGTCGTTCTCACCAGAGAGTGGACATAGCTCTGTGGGTGTATCAGCACCTCTATATCGCTGTGCGTGACTGCGAAGAGACTGGTGGTCTCGATGACTTCAAGCCCCTTGTTCGCCAGGGTAGCTGAATCGATCGATATCTTGGAACCCATAGTCCAGGTGGGGTGGCGCAGTGCCATTTCAGGGGTGGCGTTGAGCAGGGTCTTGTAGTCTGAATTCCGGAACGGTCCACCGGAAGAGGTAAGGATGATCTTGTTCAGTTGTACAGCCGGTCGATAGCGTGAGAGCTGAAAGATCGCGGCATGTTCCGAATCGACCGGGAGGATCGTTCTTCCCATATCCGAGGCCAGTCTCATGATCAGTGAGCCTGCGATGACCGCTGTCTCCTTATTGGCCAGAGCAAGGTCCTTTCCGGAGGACAGCGCTGCTACCGAAGGCATGAGACCCGAAGCTCCGGAGATACCGTTGACGACGATATCCGCCTGTTCATCTGTGATCATATCAAGCAGTCCCTGCTCACCGTGATAGGTGATCCTCTCATGCTCACAGGATGTGCTTCCTGAGAGGGCAAGTTTGCTCAAAGGGAATTCTGCAGAGAGCTCGAGCAGCTTATCGCTGGCAGTATGGGCACTCATGCCGACGATGGTGAAGTGTTCTCTCTGTGAACGGATGAACTCTAACGTGTTCCAGCCAATGGAACCGGTGACTCCCAGTACGATGATGCGCTTATGCATGATGTTACACCTTCAGTATGTATATGATGAAATAATAATATACAGGTGCACAAAAGATGATCGAGTCGATCGTGTCCAGGACACCGCCTCTACCGGGTATGATGGTTCCAGAATCTTTTTTCGTGATGAACGCTTCAGCGCTGATTCAACGAGATCACCTGCATTGGCAAAGAGTGAGATGATGACAGAGAGTATGATGAACACCGACAGCGAACCGTACTGGTGCAGTTGCGGGATCAATAGATAGACGATGATGCTGCTGACGATGGTCATGAAGAACCCGCCGATGAACCCGGTGATGCTCTTATTGGGGCTGACCTGTATGATACCTCTGGTGCTCTTGCCGAACAGGATCCCGAAGATATAGGCGAACACATCATTGGAGAAGATCATGATGAACAGATAGATGATGAAGATCGAGGCATGATCGAAGGCCGTAAGATAGACCACGAACACCGTGATCAGGGACGGGTAGAGGAGGTGGAAGAGTGAATAGGCCATTCTGGTGATACTCCCCTGAAACTCATCAGCAGACCCTCTGAGGGTCTCATAGACCATCATCATGAAGAAGACCACGATATAGGAGACGGCTATGATATGATAGGATGGGAACAGGTAGAGCTGTATGTAGGCTGTGACAGGCAGCAGACCTGCGAACAGCGGATGGAACAGTGAACGCTGATGCTCTGAGAAGGAGAGCATCGCATGCATCTCATAGGAACCGAGGACACTGAAGATGATGATGATGACATTGAGAGCAGCATAGTTACCCTGAGGAAAGAAGAATATACTGGAAAAGAACAACGGTATACCGAAAACGGTCAGTAAGATCCTCTGTGTTACAGTGTTCAAGCCTCTACTCCTCCGAACTTCCTTGTACGTCTCTCGAACGCAGCTAAAGCCTCATCGATGTGTGAGCGGTCCCAATCTGGCCACAGCGTATCAGAAAAATACAATTCTGCATATGCAGATTCCCAAATAAGAAAATTACTCAATCGACTGTCACCTGCAGAGCGGATCACCAGGTCAGGATCAGGGATCTCAGGATGATCGAGGCAGGAGGAGATGTCATCGGCAGTGACAGGGACTGTGCTGCGGTATCCGGCAGAGCCGAGATATCTGTTCACAGCACGTACGAGCTCATCTCTGCCTCCGTAGTTGATGGCAAGATTCACCGTTGTCCCGTCGTGGTCTCTGGTATATGCTTCAGCTTCCTGCAGTGCTGTACGAACCTCCTCAGAGAGTTCGTCCATGTTGCCGGAAAAGGTGATCCTCAAATCATGCGCATCATAGAAGGGGAACTCTTTGTGTATATAGGATGTGACGAGCCCCATGAGGTAGTTGATCTCCTGCTTGGGGCGTTTCCAGTTCTCCGTGGAGAAGACATACAGCGTCACATACGGTATATGCAGCTCAGAGAGGTACGCGATAGTCCTTTTTGCCGTCTTGAGCCCTTCGAGATGTCCGAAGGATCGTGGCCTGTTCCGCTGTCTGGCCCAGCGACCATTACCATCCATAATGATCGCAATATGTCCCGGTCGTTGTTGGTTCATTGACGTGATACCTCAGAAGCAGATGTTATACTTCCATGATCTCCTGTTCTTTGAGTTCCAGGATCTCATTGATCTGTTTGACATAGGAATCTGTCAACTTCTGGATATCTGCTTCTCCGGTCTTGAGTTCGTCTTCGCTGATATCCTTATCCTTCTCGAGCTGCTTCATGGAATCGATCGCATCTCGTCTGATGTTCCTGATGGATACCCGGGACTTCTCCGCGATGCTCTTAGCCATCTTGACCAGGTCCCTTCTTCTATTCTCTGTCAGAGGCGGGATGTTGAGTCTGATGACCTTCCCGTCATTACTGGGATTCAGTGAGAGTTCTGAACTCATGATCGATTTCTCGATCTCGCTGATCATGCTCTTGTCCCAGGGCTGGATGACGATCAGTCTGGCTTCAGGGATCGAAATATTTGCAACCTGAGCAAGGGGGTCTGCTGTCCGTAATAGTTGATTCTGATCTTGTCGAACAGTGCCGCTGATGCTCTGCCGGTCCGCAGTGCATTGAAATCCTGATCCAGGCTCGAGACACTCTTCTTCATTCGTTCTTCTGCGTATGTAAGTACGTCCTTCATCCGATTCTCCTTGTTGTCTATGGTCTGATGAGTACAAAAATAAGGCCATCCCATGAATCATATCACAGGATAGGCCTTTATGAAATATACCTCTGACTACTGTCCGACTTTAAAATAGGTATAGCCGGAGATCCTGCAAGGTGTCCCGATGGATTTTGATACGTTCTTGAGTACCTGTTCGACGCTGAGATTGTCATCTTTGACGAACTTCTGCTGAAGCAGACAGATCTCAGTGAAATGCTTACTCAGTTTGCCCTTCACGATATTCTCGATGATGTTGGCAGGTTTACCCAGCAGTTCCACCTGTTTGGTGTAGATCTCATTCTGTTCCTTGATATACTCTGCATCTACATCCGCTTTATCGAGGTACTGGGGGCTGAATGCTGCGATATGCAGCGCACAGTCGAACGCAAAATCTTTCAGTTCCTGATTGATCTTCGATGGATCATCGGCTTCGATAGAGACCAGTACACCGATGGTACCTTCTCCGTGGATATAGTCGGTCACCATCTGGTTCTCAGCGATGTCGATCACCTGGAATCGTTTGAGACTCATGTTCTCTTTGATCTTTGAGATCAGGTCCTTCACCAGGCCCTCGAGTTCATCATTGATCTCGGTATACCCCTTCTCAAGGATCAGGTCTATCAGCTGATCGCCCAGGGCGATGAAATCTTTGTTCCTTGCGACGAAGTCGGTCTCGCATGCCAGTTCCAGGATGACGGCCTTGTCGTCAGTGATCCTGGTAGTCACACGGCCCTGGTTGGTTGCACGGTCGCTTCGTTTCGCAGCGGCGGCAAGTCCCAGTTCTTTGAGGTGCTTCTCAGCTTTCTTGAAGTCTCCCTCTGCTTCGACGAGTGCGTTCTTGCAGTCCAGCATACCCGCACCGGTCATATCTCGTAGTTTCTTAACATCAGCAGCTTTGATACTCACGTCTTCACTCCTTGGTAGTTATTCTCGTTTCTCAGATGCAGCAGGCCTATTCGGCAGCTTTCGCATCACCCTGATCGATCGTGCTCTCAGCTTCCTGAGGGGCTTCGGTCTCTTCGACTTCGGCCTCAGCTTCAGCCGCTGAGCTCTCGATCATATCAAGTCCCATCTCGTTGTTCGCTTCGATGACCGCGTTCGCAACGATCTCAGCGAAGAGCGCGATAGCACGGATAGCATCATCGTTGCCCGGGATCGGATAGCTGATATCGGTCGGGTCACAGTTGGTGTCGACGACGGCGATCACGGGGATCCCCAGACGTTTCGCCTCTGCGACGGCGATCTGTTCTTTTCGTGTATCGATGATGAATATGGCACCAGGAAGATCTTTCATCTCCTTGATACCTGAGAGGTTCCTTTCAAGTTTGGCTTTTTCACGGTTCAGTTTGGCGATCTCACGTTTTGTGAGACTTCCGTACGTTCCGTCGATCTCCATCTTCTCGATCTTCTTGAGTCGGTGGATCGATTTCTTGATCGTTGAGAAGTTGGTAAGCATACCGCCGAGCCATCTGCTGTTGATGTAGGGCATCCCGCTTCGTTTTGCTTCAGCTTCGATAGCCTGCTGAGCCTGTTTCTTGGTACCTACGAACAGGATGGGTTTACCGTCTTTGACGATCCTTGAGATAGCATCGTATGCGTCGTTGATGCACACTGCAGTCTTCTGCAGGTCGATGATGTGAATCCCGTTTCGTTCAGAAAAGATGTATTTCTGCATTTTCGGATTCCATCGCTTGGTCTGATGACCAAAATGAACGCCTGATTCTAACAGGCTCTTCATGGATACTACTGCCATGATATTGCTCCTTCACATGACACATACGAGTATGTGTCTACCTTCACTTTTTCTCACCAATGGTGGATATTCAGACTGACTTGACAAGTCAGATGCTCTGTTCACGTACTATGCCAAATATACCGATCAAAGGCAACCCCACAATGGTGAAATAGTCACCTTCTATGCTGCTGATCAGACGTATTCCCTGATGTTGTATGCGGTAACAGCCGGCAGCACCGACCCATTCCTCTGTTTCCAGATAGGCTGCGATCTCATCATCACTCAGCTCATGGAAGGTCACAGAGGCATGATCTGCGACAGTTGTGCGAACCTGCGTGCGGCTGTCGTACAGGACCGCTGCAGAATGGACGGTATGGGTAGCACCGGAGAGCCTCCTGAGCATGGCATGCGCCTGTGAGACCGTCCTGACCTTGCCGATGAACGACTGTTCGAATGACAGGAGGGTGTCGGCGGTGAGCACGGGAAAGGAGGGCGGCCCCTGATGTTCGAGATACCAGTCCATCTTCTGCTGCGCGATGTCAAGCACACAGGCAGCAGGGTCCGAGTGACGGACGAGCTCTTCCCCGAAGGTGGGCTCTACGATCACTTCACAGCCGGCGCTGCGCAGCAGGGCGCATCGTGCCGGGGACTGGGATGCGAGGATGATCACGGGGCTACTCATCGTACTGCTCCTTCAGCTGTTCTGCTTCAGCGGTGATCAGGTCCCACTGTTCGGTTCGCTCCTCTATGATCAGTTCTATCCTGTCGATCTGGTCTTTCACCCCCTGCACCCGGATACCGTCCGAATAGACTTCAGGGAGGCTCATGTCATGATGCAGGCGGGACACCTGCTGCTCGTATTCGTCTATCTCCTCGAGCAGCTGTGCCTCTTCCTTCTTGAGCGCCTGGATCCTGTTGCGGATCCTGTTGCGCTCCTGCCGGTCAGAACCGGTTTGGGATCGTCTCCTGCTGCACCTTCGGACTCGGGTGCTGTTCCTTCTGTTCTATCGCGGCTTTCTGATCGAGTTTCCAGCTGAAGTAGTCATAATCCCCCACGAAGAGTTCTGCCGCATCCTCGGAGAGATAGAGGATGCTGGTGGCGAGATGCTTGATGAAGTCTATATCGTGCGAGACGAAGATCAGGGTGCCCTTGAATGATTCAAGAGCTCTCAGGAGCATGTCCTTGGATGCGATATCGAGGTGATTCGTCGGTTCGTCGAGGATGAGGACGTTCACCGGTTCGAGCAGGATCTTCAGCAGGGCCAGGCGGCTCTTCTCTCCTCCGCTGAGGACCGATACCTGCTTGTAGATATCATCTCCCTGAAAGAGGAAGGCCCCCAGGAGGCTGCGCAGCAGCGGGATACTGGAGGTGGGTGCCTCTGATTCGATCTCCTCGAGTACCGATCGATCATGGTGCAGCGATGAATCGGTATCCTGGGCGAAGTACCCGATGCGCACGCCGGCCCCCAGGACGAACTCACCGCTGTAGTCGGTATCAAGACCTGCAAGGATCCTCAGCAGCGTGGTCTTTCCCATACCGTTCTTACCGGTCACTGCGAGTCGCTCCCCTCTGTCGATACCCACCTGCAGATCAGATATGACCACATGTTCCCCGTAGGCTTTCGTCAGTCCGTTGATCCTGCAGATGTCATTCCCTGCATGAGGGGGTGGGGGGAAGGTGAACGACAGATGGCGTGCGTTTGAAGGGATCACGATCCGTTCGATCTTCTCGAGCTGTTTGATCCGGCTCTGCACCTGCTTGGCTTTCGATGCCTTGTACCGGAAGCGTTCGATGAACTCTTCGATATGTCTGATCTCAAGCTGCTGCTGCAGGTAGGCTTTCTCCAGCATGATCAGCTCTTCGGCCTTGATCCGTTCATAGGTGGTGAAGGATCCCTGATAACGTTTGAGTCCCCCTCCGTAGAGTTCCAGGACTTCTGTGGTCGTCGCATCGAGAAAGTACCGGTCATGAGAGACGAGGATGCAGCCTCCGCTGTATCCGATCAGGTAGCTTTTCAGCCAGAGTCGTGCCTCGACATCGAGGTAGTTCGTCGGTTCATCGAGCAGCAGGATATCGGGGTGTTCCAGAAGGATCTTACCCAGGGCGATCCTCATCTGCCATCCCCCGGAGAATTCCAGGGAGGGTCGGTGGATGTCATCCTGAGTGAACCCGAGCCCGGTGGCAACCTGCAGGATCCGTGCCTCGCGATGGTAGTAGTCGCTGTGCAGGATGTGTTCTTCAAGCGTCTGGAACTCCTCAAGCAGCGCCTGGGTCTCCCTGGAGTCTTCACTGCAGGAGGCAAGCTGCTCTCCGATACGTTCCTTTCGCTGCAGGATGTCGTGATACCGTGAGAAGGCCCCTTCGAGCTCTTCATAGAGGCTTCTGTCCTTGAACTCGATGCCCCCTGCGGCAGGTAGGAGATCTGCATGCCTTTGGTGGCCGTGATCGTCCCCGAATCGGCATCCATGGAACCGGTGATGATCTTGAGCAGCGTACTCTTGCCTGAACCGTTCGCCCCTGCAAGCGCTGCTCTGGTGTTCGTGTCTACGGTGCAGCTGATATGTGAGAGAATATCTCTGTCGCTGAAGGCGAGTGATATATCCTGTAGTTGTAGTGTTCCCATGCTGTCCTTATTCTTGAAATCCTCAATACTATATACTATAAAACAAAACGATGGTATCATAGCTTAGATGTTACGTTCAAGGAGATAGTCCTATGCTTTGCCTTACTTTGACAGGATCAGACGTTCAGGAGTCGTTGAATCAGTACCGGGATCATGCAGATGCCGTGCAGATGGTCGAGGTGCGTGCCGATCTGTTATCATGCGTTGATGAGCAGAAGATCGCACAGCTGGTGCAGACGATCGATGTCCCGAAGATCCTGACCTGTCGCCGTGTACGCGATGGCGGGCGATATAAAGGCAGCGAGCGGTCAAGGCTGCAGATCCTTGAACGGCTGATCCCTCTGGGATTCTCCTACGTCGATCTCGAAGATGATGTGAAGCGACCTGAACTTGATGCGCTCGCTCATGAACATGGACTCAAGATCATCAGATCCTTCCATGATATGGAGGGGGTCCCCGGAGACCTGTATACCAGGATCGTGAAGCTGCACAAGCGGGGAGATATTCCCAAGGCTGCTGTGATGGTGCGCAGCATCAATGATGCCATCATGCTCTTCAAGATCGAAAAGGAACTTCGTGACATCCCCGAGAAAGTGATCATCGGCATGGGCGACTACGGTATCCCGGTACGTATCCTCTACAAACGTACCGGCTCACTGTTCACCTTCTGCTCGCCCACCGGTACCTCCGCTGCTTCAGGGCATCTGTCCCCGGAGATCATGCATGACCTCTATCATTCAGACCGGGTCACTCCGGAGACCAGGATCTACGGGATCATCGGGAACCCCGTCATGCATACCTCCTCCCCGAAGATCCACAACCCCCGCATTCGAACGTACCGGTCTCGATGCGATCTACGTACCGTTCCTCGTCAATGATGTACGGAACTTCTTTCAGCTTGCCGATCTGCTCTCCATCCAGGGCTTCTCAGTCACTGTCCCCCATAAGCAGCATGTGCTTCCCTATCTGGGGAAGATCTCCCGTGAGGTGAAACTCATCGGCAGCTGCAATACGGTCCTCAGATACAACACGCTCTGGAAAGGGGTGAACACCGATTTTTATGGTTTTCTCAAACCCATTCAGGAGGAACTGGACGGGCAGAGGATACGAAAGGCTGTGGTCATCGGGGCAGGAGGGGCCGCCCGTGCAGTGGTGTGGGCTCTGAGGAACTACTACTGTAAAGTGGTCATCCTCAACAGGACCGAAGCTACGGCACAGAAACTTGCTCAGGAGACCGGATCATCCTGGGGAGGTCTGCAGGAGATCGACAAGATCACCGGTGCTGATCTGATCGTACAGACTACCAGTGCAGGTATGCCCCCACAGGAAGAGATCAATCCGATAGAGACCTATTGCTTTGATGGGCATGAGATCGTCTATGATCTGGTCTATAAGCCCAAACGTACCCGATTCCTCCAGAAAGCCGAGGCTGCAGGGTGTAAACTGGTCTATGGGATGGACATGCTGGTGGCTCAGGGCATACTGCAGTTCGAATCATTCACCGGAAGCACCTTCCCCGATGATCTACGATAGCGGCGAGTAGAGTGAGCTCTTGAGTTTTCTCAACAGAAAGATCTTTCTGAGTGATTTGCTGAATTCCTGATGCTCAGGGAGCGTCGTTCCTATGAGAATATGGTTATTCCCCTCTTTTATCAGTTTTTCCGGCCTGATCAACAGTACATCCTCCTGATCGGGGAATGCCCTGATATGCACTTCCAGCAAGTCATGCCTGGAGGCCAGAGCCTGTCTGCAGAGATTGAGCTTACCCTGATAATCAAACCCCTTTGCCTCAGCTGCACTTGGATGCAGATAGGTCGTGATCAGCTGGTCATGAGTCAGGATCAGCTTCTTATCTATCCGTGCCGATAGATCCTCATATTCAGGTCTGGGAAAGTGCTTCTGATCAAGTTCCTGCTGCAGGTCCTGCAGGAAGGTGGAGCTGTCGGTCTGATCGGATGGCTGCCCGGAGCTGAACGGCTCCTTGATGCATGAGATCAAGAACGGCTGGCTCTCACCGATATCAAGATGTATCACGGCAGACCTTGGTGCCTTCTCAGGAGATCCTCCCCGGGTCTTCGGCAGCACCTCGATACCTGAAGAGATCAGCACCTCCCGCCAGAGACGTTCTGTGGATGCATTGAAGAGAAAGACCCCGGCTGCGAGCGTCTTGATGATATGTTCCTGCAGAGACGGATGCTTCTCGATGATCCTTCGGCGATGTTCGTTGGCTACGATGACGATGCCTGAGTAGATCTGCAATGATTCATACTCCTGTCTCCACTGTGTGACCGTCTGCAGGATGTTGTGAGGCAATCTGGTCTGGGAGAGCTGTTCGAGCAGCTCGATGAGCTGTTCGAGGGTTATGGAGAGATCGAAGGCATGGATACAGCTTCTCTTTGTCAGCTCGAACTGATAGTGGGTGTCGGTGGTGATGACCTTCGCTGCGGCATAGAGGAAACGGGATGCAGACAGTTCGAGTCCTGCATCGCAGGTGATGGTGAAATCCGAGTCTATGATCACATGCCTGTGCTCATCTCGATGGTCCTGAGCAGCCGGGACCCCCAGAGAGCCTGCCAGCGGATTGATCGAGTACCGGTTCTCCTGATGATAGAGGATACCGAGTATTCTCAGCATGTAGAAGGGCTCAGAAGTCTCATTGAGCGGGATCTGGTGGTGTGAAGCGATGATATTCCACAGACGGTGAAAATCAGTCGATCCCATCGCTCTGATATGAGCGGTCACCTCGAAGAGTTCCTGAAGGAAACCGCAGATATGGGAGAGCCTGCTCATCGGGAAGATATCACGAAGGCACTGTGCGATGCAGGTGATCAGATACTCTTTCCAACTCACGTTCTCCTGCTGCAGGATCATGCTGTCGTTGGTGATGATCGTCCCGTGAGAACGTTCGAGGATGCCCATCCGGGAGAGTCCCCCGATCAGCAGCTGCATATAGGGGGGGATGGTATCCTCAGAGAGGAACGGGAAGACATCCCCTACGGTCCTGACAGAGGTCTTTCTCAGGGAGCCGTCGGAGTTGACTCTGATCTTTCCCGATGCGAACAGGGAGAGCAGGGCGATATGGAAGGGCTGTTCGAACAGATACTGAGAATCAGGCTGCAGTTCTTCCTGCTCAGCGACCTGCAGATCGATCAGATGACGTATGTGAAGGATCTCGGGCTTGAGCTCCTCGATGAGCAGGGGATTGATATGGAGAGAATCATCTTCTTTCTGAAAGATGAGCAGTCGCTCTTCAAGATTGATGATCGACTGCTGGATGATATAGAACTCGATATCCTTTGCAAAGAAGTGATACACGTCATCGATGGACGGTCTGTCAAGCAGAGCCACTGCATTGAGGATCAGTCGGTCCTGCTCATCGATGAGTGCGATCATGCGTTCTTTGATCTGCTCCCCTGAGATCAATCGTATGAGTCTGCTGATCAGATCCGGCTTATGGAACGGGGTCTTTATCGGACCAAGATAGTTTCTCATGATCGAGAGGAATGCCTGATCGCTGAGGTTGTAGAGAGCTTGTGTCCATTCCTGTATTGCATTCATCGTGTTAATCCCAGATCTCTATATGATATTTATATCCCTGTTCGGTGAGGAACTTCTGTCTGTTCGAAGCGAACTCCTCTTCGACCGTGTACCTGGTGACCAGAGAGTAGAAGTAGGAACCCTGTTCTTTCGGTCTGAGGATCCTGCCAAGGCGTTGAGCCTCCTCCTGCCTGGATCCGAAGGTCCCTGAGATCTGGATGGCCACTGATGCATCTGGAAGATCTATGGCGAAGTTAGCGACCTTCGAGACCACCAGGATCTTCTGCTTGCCATCACGGAAGGCGGTAAAGAGTTCGTCCCTGCGCTTGTTCGGGGTGGATCCGGTGATCAGCGGCAGGTCCAGCTCTTTTGCGAGTTCCTTCAGCTGGGTAAGATACTGCCCGATGATCAGGATGTAGTCATCCGGATGGTTGAGCATCAGCTGTTTGATCACCGGCTTCTTGAGCGGATTCTCTGAAGAGATGCGGAACTTATCTCTCTTTGAACCGATGGCATAATCAAGATCAAGGGATTCGTCCAGTGGGATCCTGATCTCATAACAGTGAGCTTCAGCGATCCATCCCTTCTGTTCGAGTTCTCTCCAGGGTATGTCATAGCGTTTGGGGCCGACGAGGGAGAATACCTCATCTTCACGGTTGTCCTCTCTGACCAGTGTGGCGGTAAGACCGACCCGATACATCGACTGGATCTCCGCTGTGACCTTGAACACGGGCGCTGGGAGCGTATGGACTTCATCATAGAGGACCAGTCCCCAGTTGTAATCCTTGAAGATGGAGAAGTGCAGGAAATCACTGTTCTTGTCCTTTCTCCAGGTAAGGATCTGGTAGGTACAGACCGTGACCGGTCTGATGATCTTCTTATCACCGGAATACTCCCCGATGTCATCCCGGGTGAGGGAGGTCTTGTCGATCAGTTCATTGATCCACTGATGTACGGCGGCGACATTGGTGGTCAGGATCAGCGTGTGAGTCTGCAGGGCCTGCATGACCGAGATACCGACAACGGTCTTTCCCGAACCGCAGGGCAGTACGATCGTCCCGTACCCTGTCCCGGGTCCCAGGTCCCCCAGGACCGCATCCTTCGCCTCTTTCTGATAATCTCGAATGACGAAAGGATATCCTGACACACTGGTCTCCCGCAGAGAGAAGGGCATGGGATCACCGACATGCAGGGGGATACGGTCATCGACCGGGTACCCGAGCTTGATGAGCTGGAGCTTCACGTTCCCGCGGTCATAGGCATGCAGGTAGTATCCATCTCGTCTGGGAGTGAGCATCTCCATCAGAGGAGCCCGGTGCAGGATCTCCTGGGTGATCTTGGGATCTTTCACTTCCAGGTAGAACTGATCGGTATCATCCTCTACCGGATGCAGTTCGATGGCCCCGAACCGTGAGATGATATCGTCTATATAGAAACTGACCGTCTCCGGCAGATCATACTTTGACCATACCAGAAGCCTGCGTATGATCTCCTGGGCATCCACACCGGCTGAAGCGGCATTCCAGAGGGAGATCGGCGTGACTGAGAACGTATGAATGTGTTCCGGGGATTTGACGAGCTCAGCAAAAGCGATGATGTCGTTTCGTGCCTCATTGAATGATGGTGAATGCACTTCGAGCAGCAGGGTCTTATCACTCTGGATGATAAGCGGACGGTCGTACGATTGGTTTTCCATATCCAGCCATGATAGCTGTAAACCGGTAAATAATCAACTCATGACAGGAGCGTAAAAAAGAGGCTGCAGATGCAGCCTCTTATATGATCAGGTCTGATGACCCTTATTCTCCGATAGCAGGTGAGTAGAGGTAATCGAAGTACTCCATCTCCGTAGAGAGGGTCTTCGGCAGGTTCGGGATGGCTTTCTTGTATGAATCAAGAGACATCCAGAACTCGAAGAACTCTATATCAGCCTCATAGGCCTCTGCATAGATCCTGGTCGCTTCACCATCTGCCTTACCTTTGATCTCTTCACTGGTCGCATAGGCTCCGGAGAGGATCTTCTTCTTCTCGTTGTCCAATCGGCCGACCCATTTAGCCTTCTCTCCCTGCCCGAACGAGCGGTAGGCTTCAGCTATCTGGTTTCGTTCTTTGATCATTCTCTGATAGACACTCTCTGTAAGATCATCAGAATAACGGATCTGTCGGATGATGACATCGATAAGCTCTATCCCATATTCAGCGGTGAACGCAGAAGCGTAGGAGAACATCTCGTTGGAAAGCTCCCTTCGTCCTTTTGAGATCGAATCATAGGTGACCTGCGTCTCGGTAAGACTTCTGAGCTGATCGGTATCTTCTACCGCCTCAGACTGTACCTGCTCGACGACTTCGGTCTCATTGATGATGTTCGAGCTTCGCACAGCTTCCTTGAGGAAGTTCTCGGAGATGATGGTACGTACTGCTGAGTCGACGACATCATCAAGTCGTGCGTAGCCCTGTGAAAGGGAGGTCACGGATTCATAGAATCTCAGCGGGTCTGATACCTTCCAGCGTGCTGTGGTATCCACCCAGATGAACTGGTTCTCTTTGGTCGGTATCCTCTGGGAATCACCATCCCAGGAGAGGATCTTCTTCGGATATATCACCACGTTATCGATGACAGGCATCTTGAACTGCAGACCTGCTGATGTGTTGGTGCTTACGACTTTACCGAATCTCGTCACGACAGCTTGTTCGCCCTCAGTGAGGACATAGAACGGTCCCAGGAGAAACAGTATCACAGCCAGGACGACGATGATGACAAGGGCAGTGATCAGTTTTTTCATTTCAGACCTCCTGCTGTGTCAGTGGAAAGATTCTGCAGAGGCAGGAAGTTTTCCAGCGTCTTGTCGATGATCGTGGTATTCCCGCTCTGGAGGATCTCTTCCATGGCCTCTATGTAGAGTCGTTTTGCCGTGACCTCTTTACTGTCAAGGTACGCTTCACGAACTGCATTGAACCTGGCAACATCACCCAGCGCTTCATTGGTACGCTCTGATGCATACCCTTCGGCAAACTGGATCAGCTGGGCAGCCTCACCACGTGCACGCGGTATGTCACTGTTGTAGAGCTCTTTACCTTCATTGATCAGGCGTTCCATATCCTGGATGGCCTTGTTGACATCCTCGAATGCATCCTGTACTTCGCCGTAGGGCGGTACGATGTTCTTGAGCTTCACCGTCACGATCTTGATCCCGAGACCGTAGCTGTCGAGGATCGCCTGCATCTTCTGCTGGGAGGTCACTTCGATGGCGGTACGGGACTCTCCCATGACCGAGAGGATCTGCAGATCACCGACGAGTTCATTGATGACAGACTGGCTGATGTCTCGAATGGTGGCAGAACGATCCTGAACATTGAACAGCCATGCATAGGGTTCATCGATCTTGTACTGAATGACCCATTCTACATCTACGATATTCAGATCCCCGGTCAGCATGACTGACTCTTCAGGGTATTCACGCTGTTCGAAGACCGTGTTCACACCGGATTGCTCCGTACGAAAACCAAAACTCATCGTCTGGACTACCTGAGTCGGAACATTGAAGTTCTTCTCGATCCCAAGTGGTAATTTGAATTGAAGCCCCGCACCGACGATACGATTATAATGGCCAAACCTGAGAACAACGCCCTGTTCTGTTTGGTCAACGACAAAAAAACTGGTCAATAACAGTGCAATAACAACGACTGCAACAATGATCAAGACTAGAATCTTCGGTTGAATTGTAATCTTCCCTGGTGGCGGAGTAGTGTTACGTTCAAGCATAACCCCTCCTGATAATAGATTTCCATTAAAGTGTACTGCTGTGGGTATCGATAGTCAAGCTGATAACAAAAATCTCTCAAATACTGTGAATCCGAGGCGACTGTATGGTATAGTTAGGTTGTTTACGGTAGGATTACTACTATATATACATGATGATCACTGATCTCATACCAACGGAGCTGCAGTGTTTTTAAAGAGTATCGAGCTGTTCGGATTCAAGTCCTTTGCCGAACGAAGCAAACTGGAATTCTCAAGTGGTATCACCGCCCTTCTCGGACCGAACGGGTGCGGGAAGAGTAATATCGTTGACTCCATCAAGTGGGTCCTCGGCGAGCAGTCGATCAAGACCCTCCGTGCCGGGAAGATGGAAGATGTCATCTTCAACGGTACTGAGACACGAAAGAAGCTCAATGTGGCTGAAGTGGTCCTGGTGATCTCTAACGAAGCCGGGTATCTTCCGATGGATGTCTCTGAGATCGCGATCAAACGCAGGGTCTACCGTTCCGGTGAGAGTGAGTACTTCATCAACAACACCCCGGTTCGGCTGAGAGAGGTGAAGGAACTCTTCTTCGATACCGGGATAGGGAAGAGTTCCTACTCGATCCTCGAACAGGGCAAGATCGATCAGATCCTTTCGCAGAAACCTGAAGACAGGCGCTACATCTTCGAAGAGGCTGCCGGGATCACACGCTTCAAGCAGAAGAGCCTCGAAGCGAACAGGAAGCTCGATAAGACCGAAGAGAACCTCCGTCAGGTGCAGGGGATCCTCAAAGAGGTCAAGCATACCTATGATACGCGGAGAGTGCAGGCGGAGAAGGCAGAGAAGCATAAGAGGCTTCAGCAGTCGATCTTCGAACTGGAGGTGTTCCTTCAGTCTCACGAGTGGCTGAACTCAACGACCGGCGCCGCGCGAAGATACAGCTGCTGCATGACTCGGCAGATGAGTATGCGGCGCTGCAGCAGAAGATCTCCCGGCTCAACGAAGAGCTCGAAAGCTCTCTGGATCAGGTGAACACGCTCTCCAATGACCGCATGGAGATACAGAACAGGCTCCACAGGATCGATGAGTCCAAGAACAGCAAGAAGCATCAGATGGACCTGTTCTATGATCGTGTGGATGATTTCGACAAGAGTATCGCTGAGCTCACCAGCCGCTGTACCCGCATCGAGCAGCGCATAGCACGCGATACCGAGGAGATCGATCAGAAGAGCGGCAGACAGCTGACCCTGCGCGATGAGCTCGATACCATCGAAGTCGATATCACCACCTTCCTCGATACCATCAGTACCGCAGAGGAGCGGATCTCAAGAAACGCACAGGAGGGTTCGGAGGCCGAAGACCGTATCCGTGAACTGGAGGCTTCTCAGCTCACGCTGCGGCGGGATCTGCAGCAGATCACCGAATACATGGTCACAGAGTTCGATGCCGGACTGCGTGACTCCGGGTTCTCGTTCTCAGGTCGGAGGCAGCTGGAACAGGATATCAGAGACCGTCTTGCCAAGATGCAGATCGTCATCCGTGGACGCCTCGATATCTTCAGTGATTCGCAGCATGCAGGTGCTCAGGCGGCTCAGGGACTCATGCATGCCGCACAGCAGGACCTGCTGCTGCTTCAGCAGGCCCTTACGGAGCTTGAGTCGCTCTACCTCTCATATGCACAGAGTATCCCTTCGTTCATCGATGATTTCCTCTCTCCTGCGGGTACGCTCAACAGGAAACGGGGCATCGATGAGAACATCGAGAAGAACTACAATGATATCGAGGATCTGAGACTCAGGGTCGATGAGATCGGTACGGAGAATACCTCGCTGCGAAAGAAGCTGCAGAACTATCGGGAGACACTCGAACACCTGCGCCTGACTGAGGTCGATCTCAAAGGCCGTCTGAAGAACATCGAGGATGTGCTCAAAGCACTCTTTCGATCATCGAATGAGCAGGAGACTGCTCTCGAGGAGGCCCGGAATGACCTCAGGGGGCGATAGAACGGCACAAAGAGGCTCAGGAGCGGATCGAGGCGCTGAAGAAGGACTCCGAAGATATCGGGGTGGAAGAGCAGGAGCTCACCACTGAGATGGAACAGCTCAAGGAGCGGGTCGAAGCGATCCAGACGTCGGTGGCCGAACGAAGGAAGACGCTCTCTCTTGAACAGGAGCTTGTAGCGAATGTCTCTCAGCGTATCGAACGCACGAAGGCGGAGATCGATGCTCTCGAGAGTGAGACTGACTATATCTATACATCCTTCGAGGAGAACTACTCCAAGAGTCTGGCTGAGTATGACGGTAGGATCGAAGAGCTCACCGAGACTCAGCAGGTCTACCGATCGAGACTCAAGCAGCTCAAACAGCAGATGGTCGGACTCGGATATATCAATCATATGGCTTCCGAGGAGTTCGCGGAGGTCAAGGAACGCTACGAGTTCCTGAAGAAGCAGATGACAGACCTGGAGACGGCCAAACATGATCTGGTCACCATCACCACCGAGATCCGCAGACGATCGGAGGAACTGTTCGAGGACTGCTACCTGAAGATCAAACGGAATTTCCATATCATGTTCCGGCGGCTCTTCGGTGGAGGACGGGCAGAACTACGACTCGTGGATCCGAACGATATCCTCAACAGCGGTATCGATATACTTGCTCAGCCTCCGGGGAAGAAGTTGGAGAAGATCTCTCTGCTCTCAGGAGGGGAGCGATCCATGACAGCCGTAGCGCTGCTGTTTGCCACCTATCTGGTCAAGCCCTCTCCCTTCTGTATCCTCGATGAGATCGATGCAGCGCTCGATGATGCGAATATCGGCTATTTTCTCGATGTACTGCATGATTTCAGTGAGAAATCTCAGTTCATCATCATCACTCACAATAAACGGACCGTACTCGGGTCTTCTACGCTGCTGGGGGTCACGATGCAGGAAGCCGGCATCTCCAAAGCCATCGCCTATCGTCTGGGAGAGGAGCCTGATAAGGCAAGTATCTACGAATAGGTTGACATAGCCTGCGGTTTTGCGTTATAAGTCGTTACGGTAAAGTAGGAAAGTTATGCTTGAAAAGATATCAGACAAATTCACGGATATAGTGCGTCAGTTCTCCGGTACATCATCGATCACCGAGAAGAACATCCAGGACGCTGTAGAAGAGATCAAGATCGCGCTGCTTGAGGCAGATGTCAATCTTCGCGTGGTACGACGGTTCGTGAACAGGACCATCGAGGAAGCGAAGGGCGAGGACGTGCTCAAATCGGTCAACCCCGGTCAGCAGTTCATCAAGATCGTCTATGACAGGATCGTTCAGCTGCTCGGAGACGAACGCAAGGAGCTCATCCTCAAAGGACCTGACACGCAGTCGGTCATCCTCATGATGGGTCTGCAGGGTTCCGGTAAGACCACCACGGCAGCGAAGCTGGCCTTCAAGCTCAAGAAAGAGGGGAGAAGACCCCTTCTGGTCGCGGCTGACCTGGTACGTCCGGCAGCAGTGAAGCAGCTTCAGATCCTTGGAGAGAGTATTGAGGTCCCTGTCTATGCGGAGGAGGTCAAAGACCCTGTACGTGTAGTCAAGAACGCTTTGAAGCTGGCAAAGAGAGAGCAGTACGATACGGTGATCATCGATACCTCCGGACGTATGCACCTGGATGCGGTCCTGATGCAGGAGATCACTCAGATCCATAAGGCGGCACAGCCGGACGAGACCCTGTTCGTCGCCGATGCGATGACCGGGCAGAGTGCTGTGACGATCGCCAAGGAGTTTGATGAGCAGGTCGGTATCACCGGTGTCATCCTCACGAAGTTCGATTCAGATACCCGTGGTGGTGCAGCCCTCTCGATCAGGAGTATCACCGGCAAGCCGATCAAGTACATCGGTGTCGGAGAGAAGACTGGTGACCTTGACCCGTTCTTCCCTGAAAGGATAGCCTCGAGGATCCTCGGGATGGGAGATGTCGTCTCTCTGGTAGAGAAGGCGCAGGAGACCATTGACATCAAAGAAGCAGAGAAACTGCAGAAAAAGATGTCTTCTTCCACGTTTGACCTGCAGGACTACCTTGAACAAATCGAGAGAATGGATAAAATGGGTCCGATGGAGTCGATCATTGATATGATACCCGGGGCGAAGGGCAATATCAGTGAAGATGATATCAATAAGGCTGAGATCAAGAGAGAGAAGGCTATCATTCAGTCGATGACCTTCGAGGAACGGCGGAACTATCGGATCGTAGGTCCTTCGAGGCGAAAGCGTATCGCCAGAGGAAGCGGCACTGCGGTGTACGATGTGAACAGGATGTTGAAGAAGTTCGAGAAGATGCGGCTGATGATGAAGAAAGTATCCAAGAACAAACGATACCAAGCACAAATGCTCAAACAGATGGGCATGTAATATTCGCGTAGAAGAAGCAGGAGGACACACAGTGGTAAGCATGAGACTGAAAAGATTTGGTACGAAAAAGAGACCATATTATCGAATCGTAGTTATGGATTCACGAGCACCGAGAGACGGAAGGACCCTTGATGAGGTCGGTCTGTATCATCCTATCGAGAAAGAGGGTGAGCAGGTTCGTCTTGATGAAGAGAAGATCAAGGGATGGTTATTGAAAGGTGTACAGCCCTCAGCGACTGTGAAGAAGATCCTGAACAATAACAGCATCACCATCGTACGAAAGGACACTGATAATTAGGAGAACGCATCATGGAGAAGGATCTTGTTGAATATATAGCAAAATCCCTTGTTGATGATCCTGATAGTGTCTCTGTGAGCATGGTCGAAGGCGAAAAATCCACGATCCTTGAACTGAGGGTCGCACAGGATGATATCGGTAAGGTTATCGGTAAGCATGGGAGAATCGCGAAAGCTGTGAGAACGATACTGAGCGCATCTGCTACGAAAAGCGGAAAGCGTGCAGTATTAGAGATACTGGATTAAACAAGACATGGAAAGAATTGCTACAGGTAGAGTCAGAACCACCCATGGGATCCATGGGTATCTGAAGATTCAGGTCTTCTCAGGTGATTATCAGAATTTTCTTAAGCATACTTCGGTATGGCTCAAAAAAGGAAAGCAGGAGAAACAGGTCACGATAGAGGATTCCTATATTCAGGGTGACAGCGTGCTGGTCAAGCTCACAGGCATCAACACCCCTGAAGCAGGCAAGCTCTATAATGGCTGGGAAGTCTGGATCGAACGGGAAGAATCCTCCCCGCTGGATAGCGGAGAATTCTATCAGGCTGACCTGTACGGCTGTGACGTAGTGCTCGAAGGGAAGAAGGTAGGTACGGTCGTCTCGATCATCGAGGGACTGCAGGCTGATCTGTTCGAGATCAGACTGCTGCCGACCGATGAGGATGGGGCTGAGACATCTGATAGTGCATCACTGCGGTATGTACCGTTCATGAACGAGTATATCGGGACGGTCGATGTGCAGAAGAGGACAGTCGAGATACTTCATAGATGGATCATTGAATGAAGTTCGAGATCGTAACACTGTTCCCTGAGATCATCCGCGGGTTCTTTCAGGATTCGATCATGGCCAGGTGCGTGGAAGACGGAAGGATCGGGTTTGATACCATACAGATCCGGGACTTCGCGGAGGACCGGCACAGGACCTGTGATGATGCACCATACGGTGGAGGGGCAGGGATGGTCCTGAAGCCCGAACCGCTCGGCAGAGCTCTGGATTCGATCGGCGCGAAGGGCAAACGGGTCATCTATCCCAGTCCCTCCGGCAGACTGTTCGACCAGCAGTACGCACAGGAGCTCGCATCGGAAAAGGAACTGGTATTTGTCTGCGGAAGATATGAAGGTATTGACCAAAGAATCATTGACATGTATGTTGACGATGAGATTTGTATCGGCGATTATGTCATCTCTTCAGGCGAGGTGGCATCACTGGTTATCATCGATGCTGTATACAGGCTGGTAGATGGGGTGATCAATGGGGATTCACTGGTGGAAGAGAGTTTTTCCAACGGTTTGCTTGAATACCCGCATTATACCCGTCCGTCAACCTATTGCGGAAGTTCTGTCCCTGATATATTATTATCCGGGCATCATGCTGAGATCGAGCGATGGCGGATGATGCAGCGTATACAGAAAACCAAAAAGAACAGGCCTGAACTACTAGAGAAAGCCGTTGAGACTTCGGAAGAGGTGGAGAGTTTTCTTAAGACACTATAGGGTGACTTACGTCCAAAGGGGTAGAGAACGATGGATATCATTGCATCAATTGAAGCAGAACAGATGAAGGAAAACGTTGAGAATTTCCGGATCGGAGATACGGTAAAGGTCTATTTCAAGATCATTGAGGGCCTTACCGAACGTGTACAGATCTATGAAGGTCTTGTCATCGCCAAGAACAACGGCGGGATCAGAAAGACCTTCACCGTGCGGAAGATCTCATACGGAGTGGGTGTGGAGAGAATATTCCCCATGCATTCACCGAGGATCGAAAAAGTGGAAGTGGTACGAAAGGGTCGTGTCAGACGTGCCAAGCTGTACTACATCCGAGACAGAGTCGGTAAGGCAGCGAAAGTCCCGGAGCTTATCAGAAAGAAGCACTAAGACTCTGCTGACTCATATAAAAGGGTTATATGCTGAAAATGAGTGTATAGCTCTTTTTTTTCGACCGCGGGCAGGAAGTGAGATGGTTCTTGTAGTCAGGGAACGTATGCGGTATGATTGACGCAGACAGCTGAGCACGCACACCGATGGTATGACAGGGACAGGTATGGAAGAGCACAAAGAGAAGCAGCAGTCCAGGGGCAACGGCTCCTCTGGTAAAGGAAAGCGCAGTTTTCGAAAGAACAGACCGCGCAGAAAACCGCAGAAGCCCTCTGTGGTGATCGACTGTGCGATCTGCGGGAAGCCGATCGACAGCATCACACAGGCTATCGGAGGTCCGGGTACTGCTGATGTGTCTCACTTTGACTGCATCCTGAAACAGGTCGAAGAGCAGGAACACCTGGTATCCGGACAGAAGGTGACCTACATCGGAAACGGGACGTTCGCGATCGTACAGTATGAGAAGAAGAACTTCACCGGGAAGTTCTCCATTCTCAAACGCATACAGATCGAGACGAAAGAGGCTACCGAGAGGATCAAGAAAGTGGTTGATGAGCAGAAACATGCGATCGACATCTCAAAGAATCGAGGTGGAAGATAATGCTTGATGCGATGCTTCCCGGCAGTTTCGATCCTCCGACGAACGGGCACCTCAATCTGATCAAACGGGCAGCCCATATTGCGGACAGGCTCTTTGTGATCGTCGCCGTCAACAGGGCGAAAACTATCTGTTTTCCGGGCAGGAACGCCTGGAGATGATGCAGGAGTTGTTGAAAGGCTATGAGAATATCACTGTGGTGACATGGGATAGACTCATTGTGGATTTTGCCCGTGAGAACGATGTGCATGTCATGATCCGAGGGGTCAGGGCGCTTGCTGATTTCGAGTACGAGTTTGAACTGGCTATGACTAACAAGCAGATATATAAAGACCTGGAAGTTATCTTCCTGCCTACAGACCCGCAGTATTTCGTACTGAGGGCATCGGCTATCAAGGAGCTTGCCTCCTATGGAGCTGAGGTCCGTCCCATGGTACCTGATATTGTCGCAGATAAACTGCGATATAAGCTGGATATGTTGACATTAGAGGATAATTAAGGTAAGGTCTTTTGACTGAGAACGTTAAAGAGGTAAAAGAAAATGGCAGTACCTAAATATAAGACTTCGAAAGCTAGAACAAGAACAAGAAAATCCATCAATATGAAACTAGTCGCCCCCAAGTTGGTTGAGTGCAGTACTTGTGGGAATAAGGTTCTACCTCATCGTGTGTGCCCGAAATGCGGGTTCTATCGCGGTAAGCAGGTGTTGAATCTTGAAGATATTGGATAATTTTTTACCAACCGTAAGGAGAATATCATGGATGACCTGTTTGAGAAACTGAAAACACTGATCGCTGAAAAGCTCGAGATCGAAGAAAGCAAGATAACAATGGACTCATCATTCCGAAAGGATCTTGGGGCTGACAGTCTTGACACCTACGAATTGGTGTATGCTATCGAAGAAGAACTTGGCGTGACGATCCCAGATGAGAAGGCAAATGAGTTCGAGACCGTAAAGGATGCCGTAAACTACCTGCAGACTCAGCTTTAGGCCCTTCGAAGAGCGTTATGGCATTTTTACAGGATTCACATAATTATCATGCTCCAAAAGTAACAAATGAACGTAAACGCGAACTGCTTCTTTTTGAAAAACATGCAGAAGTCAGGTTCAGGAGACTGGAACTCCTGAACCTTGCTTTTTGCCACCGTTCATATGCGAATGAGCATCAGATCGATATCGATAACAATGAACGACTCGAATTCCTCGGTGACAGCGTCCTTGGTCTGGTTGTGAGTGAATACCTGTTCAGGAATTTCTCAGAGACCATGGTCGAGGGTGATTTTGCCCGTATCAAGTCCTTTGTGGTGAGTGAGGACAGCCTTGCCGGGATCGCAAAACGCATCAAGGTCGATAATTTCATTCTTATCGGGAAAGGCGAGGAGTACTCCGGCGGACGAGGCAAGAAAGCCCTGCTTGCCGACTGTATGGAATCGATCATCGGTGCATACTACCTGGATTCAGGCTTCAAGGACGTGCAGACGTTCATTCTGAAATACCTGGTCCCCGAGATCGTCAAGGTCCTGGAGAACAGGCACAAGAAGGACTATAAGACCCTGCTGCAGGAATACGTGCAGAAACGGTACAAGACCTACCCACGGTACCATGTGGTGAAGAAGACCGGTCCCGATCATGATAAGATGTTCTGGGTCGAAGTCGTCGTCCATGATGTGGTCTATGGTCCCGGCAAGGGCAAGAACAAGAAAGAAGCAGAACAGGATGCCGCCGGTCTGGCGTACAAGGCCATCCATCCCAAACAATAACACCTTTCCATCATCCCCGGTCACATAACAGGCAGCGCTCTAGCGCTGCTCTTCCCATAACCTCTGTGCGATATGCAGCAGTCGGTCTCTGGTGTTGTTCGAAGGGTCATCAAGGACCGTCTCAAGCAGTTCATGGAGGATCCAGCCGATGATCGGCCCCTGTCTGACCCCGATGCTCATCAGGTCGCGACCATCGATCTTGAGATCCTGTATCCTCAGAGCCTGTTCCTCTTTCAGACAGGCCGCTATCCGCTCTCTGAACTCAGCTTCAAGCAGGTTCTCCTCAAGCACCCCACTGGTCCCGTAGGCATCGGCACGCCTGAGCGTGAACAGATCCTCGATATACTCTGCACCGACACGTGCGATGAATCGACGCACTGCGGCATCGGTGAACTCCGGCGTGTAGTGGAACATATGCTGTCTGATCAGATGTACGATGTGGAGCCTGTCCTGATTGGAGAACTTCAGCCTCTGGAGGAGCAGGTCAGCCATATCGGCTGACAGGAACTCATGCTGGTGGAACGATGGGATACCGTTGTTGTCGACGGACATGGTTCCGGGTTTCCCGATGTCATGCAGCAGGGCAGCCCATCTGATGATACGGTCCCCCCGCGGGGCCCCGTCACAGGCAAGCACGCTGTGGGTGAACACGTCGAAGGCGTGCGCACCCTTCTGTCCGACCCCTGCGCACTGTGACAGTTCGGGGAGCAGGTAGGCAAGGATACCCTGTTCCTGCAGTGCGAAGAACGACCTGGAGGGGGTCTGTGCGGTGAGGATCTTGTTGAACTCTTCTCTGATGCGCTCACAGGATACCGAGGCGATGGTGTGAGCGAGTTCTGCTGCAGCTGCTCTGGTCTGCTCCTCGAGATCGAAGCCCAGGGTGGAGATGAACCGATAGCCTCTGAGGATCCGGAGACTGTCTTCGGCAAACCGTCTTCTTGGATCGCCGATGGCTCTGATCAGACGGGCTTCCAGATCCTCACGGCCGTGATGCATATCGATGAGCGTGTGGTCGATCGTATCTATGGTCAGGGCATTGATGGTGAAGTCTCTCCGTGAGAGATCCTCATCGAGATCCCTGACGAACTCGATGGAATCGGGATGCCGTGCATCGCTATAGCCGGCTTCGGTCCTGAAGGTGGTCACCTCGAACCCGTTGCCTTTGAACAGGACCGTGACAGTCCCGTGTTCGATACCGGTAGGTATCACATGGGAGAACATCCTGATCACCTCTGAGGGCTCGGCATCAGTGGCGAAATCATAGTCAGAACTCCTGTTGCCCAGCAGCTGATCACGGACAGCCCCCCCTACGATAAAGAGACTGTGGTTGTTTCTATGGAATACGTCTGCGAATTCTTTCACGACTTTGGGTATCTTCATTCTTCTCACACCTGAAACTAAACATTGAGCGCTATTGTTGTCAATACTCATTGAAAAATAATCAGTAAATAGCTATATTAGGGGTTAATTGCTCATACATCAGTTCTCATGTCAGATCATTCTCTGGTGTATGTGAACACAACACTATGCATATCATCCATAGTGCCATAATACGGTGGGATGTTCCACCGGTGCAGCCATGCAGTATATCGTTTTAGGAGGGGTCAGTGTATAAACCTGTCGACAACAAAGTGAATTTCCCGAACATGGAAGAAGATCTCATCGACTTCTGGTCGAAACATGATATTTTTGAAAAGTCTATCCAATCCAGAGATGCAGAGAACGAGTTCGTGTTCTTCGATGGACCTCCCTTCGCGACAGGGCTGCCCCATTTCGGCCACTTCGTACCGGGTACGATCAAGGACGTGATCCCCAGGTATCAGACGATGAAGGGTAAACGGGTCAACCGTCGGTTCGGATGGGACTGCCATGGACTGCCGGTAGAGTACGAGATGGAGAAGACCCTGGGGATCTCAGGAAAAAGTCAGATCGAAGAGTACGGCGTTGCGAACTTCAACGAGAAGTGTCGATCGATCGTACTGCGCTACACCTCTGAGTGGGAGCAGATCGTGACACGCATGGGCAGGTGGGTCGATTTCGAACACGACTACAAGACTATGGATCCGGACTACATGGAGTCTATCTGGTGGGTCTTCAAGGCCCTCTATGAGAAGGGACTGGTATACGAAGGGTACAATATCATGCCCTACAGTCCTGCGCTGGCCACCCCGCTGTCGAACTTCGAGGTGAACCTCGGAGGATACCAGGATGTCACAGACCCTGCGGTCACCGTACGGTTCGCTGTCAAAGACCAGCCCGGTACCTATTTCCTGGCCTGGACCACCACCCCCTGGACCCTTCCTTCGAACCTTGCGCTGGTTCTCGGACCTGACATTGAGTATGCGAAGATCCAGGACGGGGAAGAGTTCTATATCCTCGGGAAGGACAGTATCGGATCCTACTACAAACATGAAGACGATTACACGATCATCGAGACCTATATGGGGCGTGATCTGGCCGGGATCGAATATGAACCCTGTTCCCGTATTTTGCCCATCTGCATGCTGAACACGCCTTCAGGACCTTTCTCGGTGACTATGTCACCGTAGAGGATGGCTGCGGGATCGTACATACGGCACCGGGTTTCGGTGAAGATGACTATAATGTGCTCAAAGGTACCGGCATACCGGTGATCTGTCCTATCGATGCAGAGTGCCGCTTCACCGGAGAGGTCCCTGACTTTGAAGGGCTGTTCGTCAAAGATGCCGATAAACCCATCATCGCCTGGCTCAAGGAGCAGGGAAAACTCGTCAAGCGAGAGAACTATAATCATAGCTATCCCTTCTGCTACCGAACCAAGAAACCCCTGATCTATCGTGCCCTCTCATGCTGGTTCGTTGATGTGACCAAGATCAAGGAACGGATGCTCAGTGCGAACGACCAGATCAAATGGGTCCCCGATCATCTGCAGCACGGGCGATTCGGGAAATGGCTCGAAGGTGCACGCGACTGGGCGATAAGCAGGAACAGGTATTGGGGCAATCCCATCCCCATATGGAAATGTGACGGCTCGGACTATATGGAAGTGATAGGATCTGTCGAGGAGCTCGAGCACAAGTGCGGGCAGAAGGTCGAGGACCTGCATAAACATTTCGTCGATGACCTCACCTGGCCGAGTCCGGACGGGAAGGGTACCATGAGACGGATTCCGGATGTGCTTGACTGCTGGTTCGAATCCGGAGCGATGCCCTATGCACAGAATCACTATCCCTTCGAGCATACTGAAGCCATAGACAAGCACTTTCCCGCAGACTTCATCTGTGAGGGTCTCGATCAGACCCGGGGATGGTTCTATACCCTGACGATCATCGCCGCTGCACTGTTCGACAAGCCGGTATCCTGGAACATCGTCACGAACGGCCTGGTACTTGCTGAAGACGGGAAGAAGATGTCCAAGTCTGACCGCAACTACTCAGACCCCTCGGAAGTGATCAACGCCTATGGTGCAGATGCTCTGAGATTCTTCCTCATGAACTCCGCGGTGGTCCGTGCAGAGGACCTGAAATTCTCCGATGAAGGAGTCAAGGATGTCCTGAAGAACCTCATCATCCCCATCTGGAATGCCTATACGTTCTTCGTCACCTATGCCAATATTGACGGGTATGTCGCAACATCGGCAGGTCTTGATTATGTACCTGAGAACCCCCTTGACCGATGGGTGCTCTCCGAAGCAGAAGCGCTCGTCCATGACATGGGTATGCACCTCGATGACTATGAGATCCAGAAGGCCTGCGGTCCGATCGTGAAGTTCATCGATCTGCTCAACAACTGGTATATCAGGAGATCTCGCAGGAGATTCTGGCGTTCTGAGAACGATGGTGATAAACTGCAGGCCTATGACACCCTCTATACGGTGTTGATGAAGATGGTCCATGCAGCTGCACCGATCACACCGTTCATCACCGAGGAGATCTTCCAGAACCTCAGGACCGATGATATGCAGGAGTCCATACACCTGCAGCTGTATCCGGAATATGATGAGACCAAACGTGATTTCGAACTTGAGAAGAAGATGGATCTTACCAGAGTCACCGTGACGATGGGTCGTTCCCTGCGGGCTGCCCATTCACTCAAGACCAGACAGCCGCTCAAGGCGATCTATCTGGTGACTCGAGATGCCGCTTCCCGTGCGATCCTCACTGAGATGGAAGCTATCATCAAGGAAGAGCTCAATGTCAAGCAGGTGATCATACGGGACAACGAAGAGGACCTGGTCGTCTATAACGCCAAAGCCAACTTCAAAGTCCTGGGAAGAAAACTCGGCAAGCAGATGAAAGAGGTCGCTTCGATGATCGAAGGGTTCTCGATGGAGCAGATAGCTGCGATCCTCGATGGCGGTACGGTCGAACTGACCTACAGTGCGGGTACGATCGTGATCGATGAGCAGGCGCTGGCCGTCCAGAGGACAGAGAAAGAGAATATGAAGGTCCTCAACGAGGGGAGCCTTACGGTGGGACTCGACAGCGAGATGACCGAGGAGCTGCTGCTTGAGGGACTTGCACGAGATATCATCAGATCGATCCAGAATCATCGAAAGGAAATCGGTCTGGAGGTCACAGACAGGATAGTGCTTCAGGTGACCGGAGATGAGACGGTAGCGAAGGTGATGGATGTGTTCAGGGACTATGTCTGCTCTGAGACGCTTGCGACCTGTTCTGAGGATATTGAAGGTGCACAGGCGGCTGAAGTGGAACTCAGCGGTCATGATGTACTGCTGCAGATCAGCAAAGCCTGACCGGGGGTGCTTGAGGAGGGACAGGTATGAGGATACGGGAACTGGTGATCATCTGTGCAGGAGCACTCGTGCTGCTCAGCGGATGTACGCATACCACACCGTTCACCGACGATCACTACTTCAGGCTCTGGGCCGGAAGAACGAGATGGTCGTCACCGTGAACATGGATCAGTCTGCCGAACTGCTGGAAGGACTCTCTTCAGAGCAGCAGAAGCTCTCGGCCATCGATGGCATCCTCGATCGTACCGACAGGATCTCCCTGTCGATCGACAACTCCTCAGGGACTGCAGCAGCACCTGCCTTCTACGGAGGTCTTGAAGGGAACTTCGGCTATTTCACCGCCAACACGGCGTTGAAGTTCAGCAGGGAGTGGAAGCGGGAGACCGATTCCTCGGTGGTCTACTTCCACAGTGATCAGAATGCACTTGATGTCATGATCCCTCGCAGCGGTATCGTACTCTTCTCTCAGGGGATATGGCTGAAGTATACCGCAGGACCTATGCAGAACGGGAGCTGTTCATCCCCTATGAGGTGTCACGGAAGATGGGCGACGGGATCGCGGCGATGTACATGGAAAGTCCTGATGACATCAGGTATCTGACCGATCAGATCCCCAGGACCATGCTGCTGAGTATCGACAGTGTCTGGCTGGTACTGACAGGGACCAGAGACGATTACCGGCTGACCGGTCTGATCTCTGCGAACAACGACAAGGCCTCCCGGGTACTTGGGACGCTGCTGAGGATGAACTACCTCGTTCGGGTACGTGCGTTGGACGTTCCTCTGAAGGACTGGCAGGATGATATCACCATCGATGGGAACCTGATCATGCTCGAAGAGATGTATATGGAAAACAAGACAGTGCAGGATACGTTCGCGAAGATGCTGGAACAGTTATAGCACTGGAAGACGGGAGAAAGAGATGCCTACCTATGATTATAGATGTGAGACCTGTGGATATGAGTTCGAACACTTTCAGATGATGTCAGAAGAACCGCTGAGTGATTGCCCGAAATGCGGCAGTCCGGTCAGACGGCTCATCGGCGGAGGGATCGGTGTGATCTTCAAAGGAAGCGGGTTCTATGTGAATGACAGCAAGAGCGCGAACAGCGCAGCAGTTCCCGCGCCGGCCCCGTCGGGGAGAAGACCGGCACTGACTCGAAACCTGCAGCTCCCAGCAAGAGTGCAGGGGAAAAGACCACCGCCTAGAATCTCAGATCGATCACCTCACACCCTTTGGCAGCCTCTTCGAGCAGTCCCTCTATCTTGAGGCTCTCGTAGGAGTCTGTCATGGCCTGCTTGTCAGGTCGTACCTTCGGGTGTTTCGGGGAGAATACGGTACAGCAATCTTCGAACGGCAGGATCGAGGTCTCGAAGGTCCCGATCTCACGTGCGGTGGTGATGATATCCTCTTTGTCGAGACCGATGAGCGGTCTGAGTACCGGTATGGCTGAGGCACTGTCGGTGAAGGTGATGCTCTCAAGGGTCTGACTTGCTACCTGACTGAGGGATTCCCCGGTCACCAGAGTCTTCGCATGAACCGTATCAGCGACCATATTGGCGATCTTGACCATGCAGTACCGCATCAGGAGGGTATGCTCGGAATTATCGGAGTTCGCGTTGATATGCAGCTGCGCTTTGGTGAACGGCACCACATAGAGCGTGAGCCCCGAGAGATACGGTGCTATGATGCGGGCAAGGTCCTTGACCTTCTGGAGAGCTTCGTCAGAGGTGTAGGGGTATGTGTGGAAATAGATGGCATCCTGCCGCAGCCCGCGGGTCGCCATGCGGTATCCTGCGACCGGCGAATCGATACCGCCTGAGAGCAGCAGCAGACCTTTGCCTGCGATACCCACCGGAAGTCCTCCCGGTCCCTTGATCATGTTCGATGAGGAGTAGATGTATGCCTTGTCACGGATCTCGATGTAGATGGAGATCTCAGGGGTATGCACATCGACACGGCACTGGGGAAAGGTGTCAAGGATGATACCGCCGGTCTCACAGGAGATCTCATACGAGGAGAGCGGGAACGATTTGTCAGAACGTCGGGCATTGACCTTGAAACTCTGCGGGTTCTTGGAGAAGTACGGTCCGGTCAACGCGATGACCGCCTCCTTGATCGCCTCGATATCCTTATCAGTCTTGAGTGTCTTCGAGAACGCCACCAGTCCGGAGGTGGTGCTCAGCGCTGCCTCGGTCCTGGCTTCGGAGCCTTCGATATCATCCACCTCAAGGAAGAACCTGCCTTTCTGGATCCGGAATGCCGGATGCAGCCCCTTGAGTTTGTATTTTATGTTCGTTCTGAGTTTCTTCTCGAAAAAGGATCTGTTCTCCCCTTTCAGGCAGATCTCGCCTAATCGTATCAGATACAGTTGTCTTGCTGCCATATGGTCACCCCATCTCCTTCAATAGTCTATCAGACTCTTCTATCACAGAACGTGAGAGCATAGCAATATCATCAGCGGTCACCGAAGGACCGAAGGAGATGCGCAGTGCCCCGTCACACAACCTCTGATCGAATCCGCTCTGCAGGAATATCCTCTGGGCTTTCTTCCGGTTCTTCGATGAGCAGGCAGACCCGGTGGATATGCTCACTCCCCGGTCATCGAGTACCCGCATGAACACTTCCGAGGGAATGCGGGGGATACTCAACCCCAGGATATAGGGAGAAGCGTGCTCCTGTGGTGGTGTCAGCACCTTGATCGCAGGGCGTGATTTCAACTCCATGATCAGATGGTCCTTCATACTCTGCGCATGGGCCAGATCAGCCTCCAGGTTCGAGTGACAGCGCAGGCTGCACTGGTAGAAGGCGGCGATAGCCGGCAGGTTCTCCGTACCGGGTCTCATACCCGATTCCTGACCACCTCCCGGTGAGGGTGTCAGGAAGGGTTTACGGCTGTAGAGCAGGCCGGTACCCCTGGGACCCTGCAGCTTGTGTGCACTGACTGAGATCGAATCTGCATGGGGCAGATAGTGTGATCGATCTATCTTGCCGAAAGCCTGTACCGCATCTGCATGCAGATGGATCCTGCATCGATGTCGCTGTTCATAGGCTCTGATGACTGCGCTGATCTGCTCAAGAGGCTGTATGGTCCCCAGTACGTTGTTCACTGACATGATCAGTACCAGAGCAGTCTCCGGTCTCAGTGCAGAGGCGACACTCTCAGGGGTGATACGGCCACCGGGGGCCGGAAGGATGGTCACGCTGTGTCCCAGTTGCTTGAATCGCTGTATATATTCAAAGATGGATGGATGTTCTATGCCAGAGATGACCAGATGGATCGGTCTCTTCTTCATGAGAAAGGAGTTGCAGATCAGTGCGTTCGCTTCGGTCCCCCCGGAGGTGAAGAACAGCTGCTGTGCCGGCACTCCCATCAAGGTGGCGAATCGGCTCCTGATCCCGGAGAGGGCAGCCCCGGCGGCTCTTCCCGGGCTGTGGACCGAAGAGGGGTTGGCTACATGCTGCAGAGCCGTCTCAGTATAGACCTGCAGGGCCTCAGTCGAGATCGGTGATGAAGCGGCCCAGTCGAAATAGTATCTTTCCATACAACCATAATCGCTGAAAAGGGATGTTTATGCAACACATGAGCCGGGTAAAAGGCTCTTCGAGTTGCACAATACGTCTCTATGGGGTATAACCTTGAAGTATGAATATCGTATGTACCATCGGTCAGCAGCAGACGACTGTCATGACCACAGCATTGGAGCACGTCATCCTCGAAGATGCCCAGCGACTCTATGTCACTGATGAGCATGTCGCACCACTTCTGTCTCGAAGCCCGAAGGACTGCTGGTCCTGCCAAGCGGGGAGGAGCACAAGAGGTGGGAGAGTATCGAACGGATCATCGCGCGTGCACTGGAGCTCGGGCTGGGCAGAGATGCCTGCTTCGTGGGGATCGGCGGCGGTGTCATCTGTGATATGACAGCCTTCGCAGCTTCGATCTATATGAGGGGGTCTCCGTCGATCTGGTCCCGACTTCCCTGCTGGCGATGGTCGATGCATCCCTCGGCGGCAAGACCGGTGCAGATTTCAACCAGGTGAAGAACATCATCGGGACCTTCTACCCGGCAGACCATGTCTATATCTGCACTGAGACCCTTCAGAGCCTTCCAGATCACGAATACCGCAATGGTCTTGCAGAACTGATCAAACATGGGTTCCTTACCGGTGAGGCTATGGTCGAGCGGCTTGAGACCTCCCGAGAAGCACTGCTGCGCAGGGATGATCCCCGACTGCTAGAACAGCTGATTCTCGAATCACTTCAGGTCAAGAGATCGTTCATCGAACGCGATCCCAGAGAACAGCTGGGTCTTCGTGCACAGCTGAACCTCGGTCATACCTTCGCCCATGCACTGGAGACCCTCTCAGGGTTCTCAGGCTGGTCTCACGGTGAGGCTGTTGCCTGGGGGATGGCTCGTGCGGCAGAAGCTGGAGTGCTCATCGGCAGGACACCACCTGCGTATGCCCGTCGGGTGGAGCAGCTGCTGCGTGATTACGGATTCCGGGTCGACTACCGCATTGCGGAGGATGACCTGCAGGAGTTCCTGCACATCATCTCGCATGATAAGAAGAAACGAAGTGGATCGGTGATGTTCGTGCTGCAGAGCGGGCCGGGGGAGACGGTCCTGACGACACTCGATGAGAGTGTCGTCAGAACGGTCGTCAGTAGTTCTCGAACAGTGTAGTCACCTGTCGGTAGAGCCTGTTGACCCGTTCCACGGCATCTGCAGGGGGATCGGTCATATGTGAGATCTCATCCATCAGGGCTTGAGCACTGTAGAGTGTGGTATCCACTGCGGTGTGGAAGTTCTTCACTGCTTTGAACCAGTAGGTTCCCTTGTTGTTCGTATCCAGAGCCAGAAAACCCAGGATCTTCTGCTTCTTGGCGATCTTGCAGAAGGCGAAGACCTGATTGAGGCTGTCTGAAAGCTCAGAGAGCTGTTCGGCAGCGACGAAATTGCCCTTCGGCGGGCTGTTCAAGATGGCTTTTTCCGGTTTCAGGTAGGGTACGATCTTCATGATGCTCGCCAGCCTGTCCCCGGTATGCAGATCATAGGAACGATAGGTGATCTTGATGCGGTAGTTCCTCACACTCTTGGGATCTTTCGTATAGTTCTCATGCAGTGAGGCGAGTTTCTCGAAGGGGATCACGATCAGTTTCTTCGAACCCTTGTAGGGAATGATGCTGAAGATATCATTGTAGAGGATGATCCTCGATTCTCCGGCCTGAGAGACGATCTTCTCATGATCTTTGGAGAGTCCTGCCTGGGCTTCGACCGGTCTTCTGCCCTTGGGAGCAGCTGCTTTCTTTCCCTTCGCCTGTGGCTCTCTGGTACCTTCAGGACTCATCTGCGGGATGAAGTCAGGATAGATCTCCTGTACCCACTCTCTTCGCAGGACCGAAACCGATCGGGCGAACATCCTGGTGGTCTTCACGATCTCCCCGGCTACGATATAGTAGGGAGCCTCCTTGAACATGAACGACCCGGGATGGATATAGATCTTCTCAGCGGTCAGACTCCGGTAGACCCCTCTGCCGGCACGTACACAGACGAACTGGATCAGCCCTTTTGAGACGGCGCACAGATAATCATGTACCGAGCCTCCTTCGGTGACCGGGATCTCCTGAGCTGCCACGATCTCTTCGAGCTGCATGACGATATTCACGATCTCTTCCATCGTCTGGTAATCAAGGAAGAACTCCCTGCAGTAGCGTTCACGCTCTCTTCCCGGGATTTTTGCCGTATAGATCTTGAAGAGCTTGAGGTAGGAGACGAAGTCTCCATAGGGATCGGCGAAGGTCTTCTGTTTGGATCGGGATTCGGTCTCCTGTCCGACGGGGAAACTGAACGGTGAGTGGGACGAGAGGAACGCAGCTGCTATGACCGATTCATGGATGACCTGAGGATAGGCATACACTGCCTCCACGATCATGCGTGAGTGCCGCGGCAGCAGCGGGAACTGGGTCATCAGCAGGCCGATCTTCGTAAGCAGGTTCTCATGATCGAGGGCATCAAGGAGTTTGAGGGTGTTGACCGCACTTGCGATACCTTGAGCACCGGGGGAGGTGATGAAGTCGAAGGACTGGAAGTTCTGGATCCCCAGTTCTGCCATACGCAGGACGACCTCGGAGAGGTCTGTTCTTCGGATCTCCTCAGAGGTGAACATATCGCGGGCATCGAACTCCTCTTTCGAGAAGAGGCGGAAGCAGTATCCGGCAGCGGTCCTTCCTGCACGTCCCTTTCTCTGGTTGCTGGAGGCCCGTGAGACCGGGACCTGAATGAGAGAGGAGGTGAAGGTGTTCGGATTATAGAAGTTCATCTTGGCAAGACCTGAATCGATGACTGTCGTGATGTTGTCGATCGTGATGCTGGTCTCAGCGATGTTCGTCGATACCACGACCTTGGTCTTTCCTTCAGGGTCTCCAGGAAGACCCGCTCCTGGTCCTCTTTGGGAAGTCTCCCGTAGAGCGGGATGATGATCAGGTCTTTGGAGAAGGACTCATTGATCAGGGACATCATGCAGTCCTTGATCATGCGTTCCCCGGGCAGGAAGATCAGTACATCTCCCTCGACCTCGCTGCGCATCCGGTTTCGTACCAGCTCGGTGATCTTATCGAGCAGCTTCTGGTAGTCATCTGCGATCTCAGGCGGTGCATAGATGGTCTTGATCGGATAGATCTTCGCATCGATATGGATGATCGGGCAGCCGTCGAAGTATTCAGAGAAGATGGTCGGGTTGATCGTGGCCGATGAGATGATCAGACGGAATTCAGGACGCTGGGCAAGCACTTCCTTGAGCAGTCCGAGGATGAAATCGATGTTCAGCGACCGTTCATGGGCCTCGTCGACGATGATCGTACTGTATTTTCTGAGCATGAAATCTGCTTTGAGTTCCTGCAGCAGGATCCCGTCGGTCATGATCTTCAGTTCGGTCTCGAGTACGGTCTTGTCATTGAATCGCATCTTGTAGCCGACAAGCCCGGGATGGAGGTGTTGAACTGTTTGGCGATGTAGTCACTGACCGAGAGGGTGGCGATACGTCTGGGCTGAGTGACTCCGATCACCCCGTTGCGGGCATAGCCTGCTTCGTGCAGGATGATGGGCAGTTGGGTGGTCTTGCCGGAGCCGGTAGGGCTCTCGACGATGATCACCTGGTTCTTCTCGAGTTCTCTGAGGATCTTCTCTCGCTCTTTGTATACTGGAAGGTCTTTAGGATTTATCAATCGTATGCTCCCTGTGTGAGGTAAGGATGGTGTATGCATCATCGATGGAGAGATGTTCGTAGGCTTCCCGCTCGATCAGGTTCTTCATGGTGAAGGTCTGTGATGCAGCCTCATCCTCACCGATGAACAACCCGAAGGGATCTCTTTCTTCTGTGCATACTTGAACTGCTGCTGCAGTTTCTTCTTTGTGGGAAACACCTCTACATGAAGGCCTCTGGCCCTCAGCTGTTGAGCTGTATGGTGGTATCGGCTGAAATCGTGTTCATCGAGTGCGAAGATGATGAGATCGACCATGGACCCTGGTCGGTCGAACTCTCGAGCTCTTCAAGGGCTGCCAGCAGACGGTCGAGTCCGATCGAAGCGCCAACTCCCGGGATGGAGCGTTTGGTATACAGCGATGCGAGCTCGTTGTATCGTCCTCCTGAGCAGATCGATCCGATCGATGGCAGATCGGTGAGGATCGTCTCATAGACGATCCCGGTATAGTAGTCCAGTCCCCTGGTGATCGATGCATCGAGTTCGAAATAGTCATTCAGTCCCAGCTCATCGATCATGCCGAAGATCTGCTCGAGCCGCTCTGAAGCCTCTGAAGGACCTCCTGAGAGGCTGGTCAGGGAGGCGAAGGCTGTCTTGAAGTCCTTCCCGCAGGAGATGAAGGAGAGGATCCTGTCGGCAGCAGCGGCATCGGTGAGGGTGCACAGCTGCTCTCTCACAGCTGTCTCACCGATCTTGGAGAGCTTGTCGACGGTACGGAGGATCTCAGCGGATTGCTCCTGTATCCCGTTATGGGCGAGGAACGTGTTGAAGAGCCCGCGGTGGGAGACCTTGATCGTGAAGGAATCCAGGCCGATGGCTGTGAGTGACTGGTACATCATCAGCAGGATCTCGAAGTCTGCAGACATGCTGTCCACCCCGACGATGTCGAAATCACACTGGTAGAACTCTCTGAATCTGCCTTTCTGGGTATTCTCGCCCCTCCAGACCTTTGCGATATGGTAGCGCTTGAACGGTTCATACAGCTCGTTGATATGTGCTGCCATGAATCGAGCGAACGGGACTGTCAGATCAAAACGCATCGATACATCACGTTTCCCATTATCAAGGAACCGGTAGATCTGCTTATCGGTCTCGCCGCTGCCTTTTCCCAGTAACACGTCGGTATATTCAAGCGCCGGGGTGTCGATGGGCTCGAACCCGAAGGTCCTGAACTGCATCTCCAGGCTGTGAATCAGGTCCCGTTTGATGCGTTCCTGCTTCGGCAGGGAGTCGCGAAATCCCTTCAATATGCGTGGCTCGATAATCATGAAAGCTCCTTAATGTCATAACCTTGTGGAAACGAAAAACTAACAGGTTGTTTTAATCAAAAAAAATTGATACTCTTATCATACTTAAATAGAACGATTTCATCAATCAATATGAGAATATATACATGTTAATACGATACAAGATAAACGAACAGGGCAAACAGATTGCCATAGCGAAGATTTACACACAGGAAGAACATCAGATACACCCGAAGGGGGTGGATCAGGATTCCCGTTTCATCATCGAACGGCTCAAGACCAACGGCTTTGAAGGTTATATCGTCGGCGGAGCTGTTCGGGACCTGCTGCTGAACAAGACCCCGAAGGATTTTGACATAGCGACAAACGCGTCGCCGAAGCAGCTGAGAAAGATCTTCTGGAACTCCCGGGTCATCGGCCGCAGGTTCAAGCTCGTTCACATCTACTTCCAGGAGAAGATCTTCGAAGTCTCGACCTTCAGATCGAGCGAGGCGGATGCCGTCGAGGGCAACAACGTCTACGGAACGATCGAAGAGGATGCCCAGCGCAGAGATTTCACCATAAACGGACTCTACTTCGATCCGGTAGCGAAACAGATCCTCGATTTCAATGACTCCTACAAGGATATTCAGAATCGACGCATGCGTTCGATCATACCGCTGAACAAGACCTTCGTAGAAGACCCGGTGCGGATGATCAGATGTGTGAAGTACGCCATGTCCATCGATTTCACCGTCCCGTTCCTGCTTGACCGCGCGATCAAGAAGCATGCAGACGAACTCAAGCGCTGCTCCTCCTCCAGGATGACCGAAGAGATCTTCAAGATCCTGCAGAGCGGCTCATCCCGTGATATCGTAGAGCGGCTCATTCACTATAAGATGTTCATCTGGATGCTTCCTGAGATCTCAGGGTTCATCCAGCATGGCAGGAACAAGATCCTGACACAGCAGATGTATGACTCTCTGGCGATGCTCGATTCGGTGATCGCCAAACATGAACATGTGACGCGTGCACGGATGCTCGCAGGCCTGGTGGATCCGTTCATCACCATCCCGGCAGAGTATGAGAACAGTACGCTGCTGTTCAGATCGATCTTCAAGCAGATCAAGGAAGTCATTGCTCCCATCACCCCTCCGAACTATGAAGTCGAACGTGCTGTAGAGTATTTCTTCAAGCAGGAAGGGCTGAAGGTCCCGAAGAATGCCGTGCGCAAGCCATTGACAGCTCAGCAGAGAAAGAAGGCTCAGCAGCATCGGAGGAGACCTGCCGGCAGGACCGGTTCACAGAAACGACGCACTGCCAAGTCAGATACCAAGACCGAGAAGTAGCAACTTCTCAGCTCGTCCAGTCATCTATCTCAATATTGATCTCCGATATGATCACACCACCATACCGTTCAAGACTGTCTGCGATGTACTTCTGCAGCTCTTTGAGGGTCCCTGAGACCTGGAACTTGATCGGTACCCGCAGTTTTATCGAGAGCTGATAACCCTCCGGTCCGTTCTTGACCACGACCTTCTTGACCTTGATCGTATCATCGAACTCATCAAGACAGTGGACGATCATCTGGGTGAGAGCAGCTTCAGACATCGAGATCTTTCCCCGTTTACCGAATTCCGGCCGTACGATGGTCTTCTCGAAGACCTTCTTCTTCCAGGGGAGCGGGATGTTGGCTTTGAAGAATATCCTCATTGAATCGTAGACGATCTGGGGGTAGTTGCGGGTGATCTCGATCGTCGGAACGGGTATGACATGCTTACCTTCACTGTTTCGTATCCGTACGGCCATCTCGATCTCTTCTTTACTCGCGAGATCCTCGATCTTGATGATCTTCTCCGGTTCAGGCAGTTTCAGCCGTACAGCGATCTTGTTCACCATCTTCTCAGAGGTCCCTATGATCAGGATCTTCTTGAAATTGGTCTTCTGCAGGGCAGCGTGGACCTCATCACGATGTGCATCCTCATCAAAGAGTGCGGTCTTGATGGCTTTGAGGAAGATGTTCTCTTTCTTTGCAGATTTGCCGGCCAGGATCTTATCACCCTTGATGAGCAGACCGTCATCGATAATGAGTTCTATGCCGTATTTATCTGCTACGAGTTTTGATCTGAAACTCTTTCCCGTACCGCTTCTGCCAATGAGGGCAAACACCTTTCGGCCTCGCAGTTTCCAGATCGTATAGCGCATGATCCTGTTCATGATGCCACTATATACATTCTTGATGGAGATGTCCATTATTATTTACAGCAGGCAGATCTCGCACGGGTTCACGCATCTGCGGTGATACGGGTATCCGATCGCTGCACGAGGTCGTGTAACCCGGCTCACAGGAGGTTCTGGCGCCAGGAGGGGGACTGTCTTGCATCGGCTGCCGCTCACTGCTTCACGGAGTATCAGCCGAGCCGGGGGAGGTGAGATCCCTCGATGCTCAGTACGTTAGAAGATGCCGTATCTCAGGGAAATCTCCAGCTGCGTCCGTTAGCGGTACTGGCGCGGTACATACTGCCATACTATACTTTTATTCTAATGATCATGGTAGTGTGTGACCACCTGGGATCATGTGCAGGGAGGGCTCCTCATGGCTGATTTCAGTTGGGCGAAACTGCTTGTCATCCCGATATGGCTGCTCTCATGCATGCTGCCTGTCTCCGGTGCGGTGTTCACCAGAGAAGCGCCCGGGGCTGCACACAGTACCTACTCGCTGCAGGCTGAAGCTGCTGCAGCGCCCTGGATCGAGGCTGATGAAGAAAGCTGGTTCACCATCGATCCGCTGCCTTCCGGTTCATGGGCTGATTCAGTGCTCAGTATCTATCTGGATGGCAAGCTCCATGAACGCGATGCGAGCCCGGACGGCTTCAGTATCCCGGGCTCTCTCCCGGTCGCCATGAAATCGAAGCCCGCCTTCGGGGATCCCGGCAGAAGGAGCTCAGGCTAGGTGCTGATCTGTGGGTACTTGGAGAGGTGACGGTCTCCATCCTCTACCCGGCAGATGAAGCAGTGGTTCGGCTGGGACCCGATGGCCTGCAGTGCTCTGCAGCAGTTACTGTGGAAGCCCCGGGTGTCTCACCCTCTGAGACCGCCACGGTCATACGCCATACCCGATGGTTCCTGGACGATGAACCGCTTCCCGGGGATCAGCATCTTCAGCAGCAGCTCCCAGCCATGGATCTCGGTGATCATACGCTGCGTTTTGAGATCGAGACGGTGTTCGGTGGGTTCTCATCACACGAAGCAGCGTTTGTCGCAGTCCCGGACATGCTCCTTGAGGTGATCGGGGATACTCCGGAGCCCTATGCGATACGTTCGTTCGAACGACTGGTCTTTCAGGCCGTGGTCCACCAGCCCCGAAATGCAGGGGCTGCAGGCCCGTCGCCGCGTGAGCAGGTCTTCGCTCATTCGATCCCCATGGAAGATGATATCTTCTGGTATGTCGATGGCATCCTGCAGGACCGTGGCGGTGAATTCCTCTTTGAGGCTGACCCTGGTACCTATACGATCGTATCTGAGTACATCGTCGACTCCTCGTTGGTCGTCCCTGCCATCCGCTCTGCCCCCATACAGGTCATGGTTCGGGAGCCCATCGGTGCCCGGATCATATCTCCCTCAGAACCCGGGTATCCCTATCTTGGCCCGTACGATGGATCATCGCAGGGCCCCGGGCCACGACTGAGCGTCTCTGGGGATGGGGAACCGGATGCCGGCTTCTTCTGGACTCTAGAGACTTCTGAAGGAGAACTTCTGGAAGCTGCAGGAAGAGATGCCACGTTCGACCTCAGCAGGGCCGGTGATATCGAGGGTGGTATGCTCACACTCACGACAGTGCTCGATCGATGGCAGGACTCACAGACTCTGGCGTTCGTTGCCTGGGGGATCCCCCGGCATGGACGTAGAGCTGGTCTGTCCTCAGGGGACCGAAGTGGAGGTGGGGAGGGCGTTCCCTGTTATGGCTAGATTATCGAGTATGCATCCGGCCTCAGGTGGGAGAGCCGGTCCGTTCCGGTACACCTATTCACTCGACTGGATACACCCTCTTGCTGACAGTCAGGCAGGAGCCAATGCTGCCTGTATGATCGAGAGCCCCGGATGGCACGTCATCCGGGTCGTGGTGCACGATGCCTCGGGGCATGCGGCGATGGCAGAGGCTGAGCTCTTCGCGTATATCCCGTGGGATCTGAACATCGAACCGGGCGGCCCGTTCGTCGTGAGCCCGGATGCTGTGCTCAGCCTCACGATGGGGCTGCAGCCGTTTGACAGGATCCCACAGGGGGACTATTGGTGGGAGATCAGACCGAAGGTCTCAGGCGCAGCTCCGGTCAGGATCGAGGGGAGGGTACTCTCCTTCTGTTTCGGACAGACTGGCAGCGCCGAAGTCACCGGCTGTTTTGTGAGTGCTGACGGTACGCTCGAGCTGGAGGGATCGGCAGATGTCACTGTTGTGGATGAACTGCCGCCTCTGGTGGGACTTCACGCGATGGGAAGTCGCACCCATGTGAATCCCGGAGACAGGGTCATGGTAACTGCGGCGGTCTCTTCCAGCACCGGAGATCCTGTCGAAGCGAACCTGTCCTGGTCCAGGAACGGGATCGCTCAACCGTCATCCGACGATGCCTACGCTCTTCTCTTCACCGCGGGGTCACCCGGTACGATAGAGGAGATCTCGTGTACTGCCTCGCTGCCCTCAGGGTCATCCGGTACCGGAGTACTGCAGCTTACCGTGAATGTTCCGCCTGAAGGGTTTTCAGTTCAGATGAGTCCTGAGGGTCCTGTCATCCCTGCTCCCGGCAGGGTAGAGCTGTCTGTCGAAGGGGCTGTCGATCCCGATGATGATCTGCCTCTTACCTATCAGTGGTTCACGCTCAATGCCGGTCAGCTGCAGTCCCTTTCGCCGCAGCTTCTAGATGGGCGATGGTCTGCTAACCTGCCTGCAGGGGGTAATGCAGTGTTCGTACGAGTCATGGACTCCCGCCAGCTCTCTGCTGAATCCCAGCGGCTTGAGGTGGAGGTGCGGTGAACAGTCAGGAAGTCGTTAGAGCATATCCGTCTTTCCCTCTGAGAGCTCCCATGCTGAGACTTCCGGGACACCTGGTCTGAAAACCTTCAGTACCAATACCGCTGCAGCTCAGGAGGCTGCACCGAAAGACAGGCAGCAGCAGGATCATGTTTCCCCTGCTGTATGATGGAAGCAGACATGTGGCAGTGGTGACTTCCCTTCTTACCCTTCTCAAGGTGATCCCACGATACCACATCCAGCTCCTGAGCTCTCATGGTATCGTCATATTCCCTTCGTATCCCCTATGACTCGATGAGAGGCTCTGCGACGGGGGGATTTCGTACATCAGGGGTGTGAGTCCTTCAGGACAGACTCACAGGAGCGCAAGGTATCTCAGCTGGTGTTCAGCTGGTGTTCAGTTGGGCCTTCAGGGTGCTTCCTGCGGTGTTCTGCGGTCGCTCAGGGTCTTCTCTGTCCGGGGACCTGCGCAGGATCCAGGTGGATGACTCCCCGGATTCGTGTCCCGATTTTCAGCTATATGATCAGTTTTACCTGCAGATACCTGTTATTGATCCCGGTTTTATCATTGCACAAACGACTTAATGCGGTTATAGTATTCGTAAAATATTTTTTTCGAGGAAATGCATGGAAGTACAAGTAAAAGAACTTTTGGAGTCTATTCAAAAAGATGGTATAGAAGCTGCGGAGCAAAAATCGAAAGAATTACTCTCACATGCTCAGAGTGAAGCTGAAGGCATCATAGCAAAAGCGAAGAAGAAGCTGCTTCACTCCTGGAGCAGGCAGAGACCCAGATCAGGAGAAAAGAGGCAAGTTCAAAGGCTTCTCTCGAACAGGCTTCACGGGATGTGGTGCTCTCTCTTGAACAGAAGATCAAGTCAGTACTGCATGCAGCGCTCTTAGGCGAAGTCGGCAAGGCTATGACCGGCAAGGACCTTGCAGCCCTTATCGAGCTCGTCGTCAAGAGTGAGATCGCTCCTTCTTCAGAGCTTCAGGTGGAATTCTCCAAGAACGAGGCACAGAAGCTGCTTGCTGCGCTCAACAAGAGTCTGGCAGGAGAGCTGGAAGCCGGTCTGGAGATCGCTCCTGTCCCGCAGATGACCCGAGGGTTCGTCGTACGGCAGAAAGACGGGAAAGCCTATTATGATTTCACCGCAGCAGAGATCACTGAGATCCTGGCACGGTTCGTGAATCCGTATGTAGCATCACTCATGCAGGAAGCTGAGCAGAAAGGAGAGTAATAGTGTCAAGTTATTACTACCTGATCTCTACCCTCCCGACACTCGACCCGGAGAAGGGGCTTGCGCTGACCGAGGCTGAATTCCTGGTCCTGTGCGAGAAGCATCTTACCCGTAGTGACTTTCGGGTCATCTCGAGTGTGACCGATGCTGAGACAGACCTCCCGAACAGCACCCTTCGCGCATGGCTTGAGTTCGAACAGAGTCTCAATCATGCCCTTGCAGAAGAGCGGGCACAGCGTCTTGAGCATGTGAAGAACGAGATGTATGTCAATACCTTCGAGAAGAATCCGCAGATAGCTGAAGCGGTGCGTAAGGCTGTCACCGAAGAGTCTCCTCTGCTGGGGGAGAAGATCCTGGATGCGGCGAAGTTCGCTTTTCTTGATGATCTTGAAGTCAATCATTTTTTTGATCTTACCAAACTCATTGTGTATTACCTGAAGTTGAGGATTCTCGAACGCGAGCAGTACTTCGACTTCGTCAGAGGTGATGAAGAGTTTAAGAGATTACTATCGAATATACAGACTAGTATTAAAAGCTATTGAATAGTGGAGTTGATGCATGGCAATGAGTAAAGGACGAGTCGTGGGAATCAATGGGAACATGGTTTCCGTTGAAGTGGATGGGGACGTAACCCTGAATGAAGTAGCATATATCCTCCTGGGAGAGACCCGGGTAAAATCCGAGGTCATCAGGATACGTGGAGATATCGTATCGATGCAGGCGTTCGAGATGACCGGCGGTATCGGCGTAGGTGATGCGGTAGAGTTCACCGGAGAGATGCTCAGTGTGGAGCTCGGGCCGGGACTGCTGGGCAGGTCTATGACGGTCTTCAGAATCCACTGCCTGAGCTGGCAGAGAAATGCGGTTTCTTCCTTGAGAGAGGTGTATACATACAGGCTCTTCCAAGGGCGAAATGGGATTTCACCCCCTCTGTGAAAAAAGGTGATGTCGTCCGTCCTGCCGCTATGATCGGAGAGGTCCCTGAAGGGATCTTCAACCATAAGATCATGGTGCCCTTCTCCCTGAGGTCCGGGTCCTATACGGTCGAGAAGATCGTCAAAAAAGGCAAGTACTTCAATGATGATGAGATCGCCGTGCTCAAGGACAGTGATGGGAACACCCATCCGCTGACAATGAACTTCACCTGGCCGGTCAAGAAGGCCATCGATCTCTATGAGGAGCGACTCAAACCCGTCGATCCTATGATCACCAAGGTTCGACTGATCGATACCTTCCTGCCGGTCGCAAAGGGTGGTACCTACTGCATACCCGGACCGTTCGGTGCGGGCAAGACCGTGCTGCAGCAGATCACCAGCAGACATGCTGAAGTCGATATCGTCATCATCGCAGCCTGTGGGGAACGTGCTGGGGAGGTCGTAGAGACCCTGAAGGAATTCCCTGAGCTGATCGACCCGAGAACTGGGAAGACCCTCATGGAACGTACGATCATCATCTGTAATACCAGCTCCATGCCGGTCGCAGCACGTGAGGCATCAGTCTATACGGGGGTCACCCTCGCTGAATATTACCGGCAGATGGGGCTTGATGTCCTACTGCTGGCAGACTCCACCTCACGTTGGGCTCAGGCCATGCGAGAGATGTCCGGCAGGCTCGAAGAGATCCCCGGTGAGGAGTCATTCCCTGCCTACCTCGAATCAGTCATCGCCAACTTCTATGAACGTGCCGGACTGGTACGACTGTATGACGGCAGTGTGGGATCGGTAACCATCGGCGGGACGGTAAGTCCTGCAGGCGGTAACTTCGAGGAACCTGTGACTCAGGCGACACTGAAAGTCGTAGGTGCGTTCCACGGACTTTCGAGGGAACGATCGGATGCACGAAAGTATCCTGCGATCGACCCGCTGGACAGCTGGTCGAAATACCAGGGCGTCATCGATCTCAAGATGACCGATTATGCACGGAAGATCCTCTTCCGTGGTGATGAAGTCAGTCAGATGATGAAGGTGGTAGGTGAAGAGGGGACGAGCCTGGAAGACTATATCATCTACTTGAAGGCAGAGATGCTCGATGCGGTGTATCTGCAGCAGAACTCCTTTGATCCGGTAGACGGTGCGGTCGGGGTCGACCGACAGAAATACGTCTTTACCAAGATATTCGTCATCCTCGGCTCCGAATACAGTGTCGAGACGAAAGAGGCTGCACGACATCTGTTCAATCAGATACGACAGAAACTGGTCGACTGGAATGGATGTGAGTGGAAGGGCAAGCAGTTTGCCATGATGGAGAAGGATCTTGAAGAGCTGCTTCAGAAACGGCTGGTCAGTATCGATAGCGAAGTAGAAAAATATATCGAGAGATAAGGCGGAGAGCATGCACAAAGTTTATACTAAAATAGATTCGATAGGCAGGGAACGTCATCACCGTTGCCGCTGAAGGGATAAAGAACGAGGACCTGGCCGTCCTGAGTACCAGAGACGGTGAGTCTCTTGCCAGTGTCATCAAGCTCGACGGCAGTCACGTGTCGCTGCAGGTGTTCGCCGGGGGAAGAGGGGTCTCGACAGGAGACAATGTGAGATTCCTCGGACACCCGATGGAGGTCTCATTCTCAGATAATCTGCTTGGCAGGATCTTCAACGGGAGCGGGCAGCCACGAGATAACGGACCCGAACTCACTGAGAACATGATCCCCATCGGCGGTCCTTCGGTCAATCCGGCCAAACGTATCCTTGCGACCAAGATGATCAGAACGGGAATACCGATGATCGATGTGTTCAATACCCTGGTAGAGTCGCAGAAACTGCCGATCTTCTCAGTCTCCGGTGAACCCTACAATGATCTGCTCGCCCGTATAGCCATGCAGGCAGAGGTCGACCTGATCATCCTCGGAGGGATGGGACTCAAGTATGATGATTATCTCTCCTTCAAAGAGACCCTCGAAGAGGGCGGGGCCATGAGCAGGACGATCTTCTTCGTCCATACCGCATCTGATCCGACGGTCGAATGCATGCTCGTCCCCGATATATCTCTCGCGGTAGCAGAACGGTTCGCCCTTGAGGGGAAACGGGTACTGGTGCTGCTCACTGATATGACCAACTTCGCTGATTCACTCAAAGAGATCGCCATCACCATGGATCAGGTTCCCTCGAACCGTGGATACCCCGGAGACCTCTACAGTTCTCTGGCCTCACGGTATGAGAAAGCCGTCGACTTCGAAGGTGCCGGGTCTGTCACGATCCTGGCAGTGACCACCATGCCTGGAGATGATGTCACCCATCCTGTTCCCGATAATACCGGATACATCACCGAAGGTCAGTACTACCTGAAGAACGGCAGGATCGAACCCTTCGGTTCACTCTCCCGTCTCAAACAGTTGGTGAACAAGGACTCCCGTGATGACCACAGGGCCCTTATGGACGGTATGATCAAGCTCTATGCGGCGTTCAAGGAGTCACTCGAGAAGAAGTCGATGGGCTTTCAGATGTCAGACTGGGACAGGAAACTGATCGACTATGGTACCATGTTCGAACGGGATCTGATGGATCTGAGTGTGAACATCCCTCTGGAGAAGGCCCTCGATAAGGGTTGGGAGATCCTCTCTGCGTGCTTCACTCCTGAAGAGACCGGACTGAGAACAGAACTGATCATGAGCCACTGGCCTGAAAACTCGATCGATCATAAAGGGGCGTGAGATGGCTTCTGTTAAGTTGACGAAGACCGAACTGAAAAAACAAAAAGATCAACTCAAACGCTATCAGCGGTATCTGCCGACACTGCAGCTGAAGAAACAGCAGCTGCAGCTGGTGATCAGAAAAGTCGAGCACGAGATCAGGGAGTATCGCCTGAAGCAGGAGGAACTCCACAAGGCGCTGCTGCACTGGGTGCATGTGTATGGAGAGAATCTGAAGTTCTCCCCTAAGATGAGACTGGAACACCTGGTGGTCGTCGATTCGATCAAACGGAAGAAGGGTAACATCGCCGGGGTCACCATCCCGATCTTTGAAGCGCTCACCTTCAAGCGGATCCCCTACGACCTGTATGCGTATCCGCTCTGGGTCGACCGCGGGATCGAGGCACTGAAACAGATCGCTGAATTCGATGCGGTGATCACCGTACTGGAAAAACAGATTGAGCTGCTCAACAAAGAGCTGCGTACCACTTCTCAGAGGGTGAACCTCTTCGAGAAGATCAAGATCCCGGAGGCGAAGAGTAACATCAAGAGTATCTCGATCGCACTGGGAGACCAACAGACAGCCTCTGTGGTTCGAGGTAAGATCGCAAAGAACAAGCTGATAAAGGTATCATGATATGATAGTACCAATGAAGAAGATGTCGATCTTCATGCAAGAGATGGATAAGACCACATTCCTCAAGAGCCTGCGACGCCTCGGTGTGATGCACATCCAGGAGAGACAGGTGACATCTGAGCGGATCGATCAGCTGCATGAACAGCGAGAGGATATCGAGAAGATCTGTGCACGGATCGAAGATTCGTACGGAGAGTCCATCAAGAACTCGAAGCATCGTGTCGAAGAACAGATTCGTATCGAAGAGGTGCTGCGTAAGCGCAAACGGGTTCTGGAGACGATCGAGGAAGAGAGACGACTCCATCAGCACATCGACGAGGTGAACAGGGAACTCAAACGGGCAGCCCCCTGGGGTGATTTCTCTCCCCAGCAGGTCTATGCGATCCGAGACAGGGGGATCGCGATCGACCTGTATGACGCAAAGGATTCGTATCTTGCCGAGCATGGGGATTCCTTCACCTATGTGGTGCTCAGGAAAGAGAAGAAGCGCAGTGCTATCGCCATCATCGGCACAAAGCCTGCAGAACACCCTGATCTGATCAGGTTCTCCCTTCCCGAGAAGGGTATCTCCGAACTCGAGTCATCCCTGAATCTCTCCTTCAAGCGTCTTGATCATATCGCGGAGATCTTCAAGGATGAAGCACGCTATCTGAAGTCTTATCGTGAGATGCTCGGACTGATCGATGAGGAGCTTGCCTTCGAGCAGGTGCATTACGGCATGGATGGGAACGGCACGATCGCCTGGATCACCGGCTTCATCCCGGAGGATCAGATCTCTGCAGTACGGACCCTCGCAAAGGACAATGCGTGGGGACTGCTCATCGATGAGGTGAACGAGGAAGATCCGGTACCCACCAAACTCAAGAACAATGTGCTTGTCAGGATGATCCAGCCGATCTTCGATATCCTGGGGACGGTCCCCGGGTATCGAGAGTATGATGTGAGCATGTTCTTCCTCATCTTCTTTGCCATGTTCTTCGCCATGATCATCGGTGATGCCGGATACGGGCTGCTGTTCCTCACAGGGGCGGTCATCCTGCACGCTGTGGGTAGAAAGCTCACGGAGACGGTGAAACTGCTCTATGTGCTCAGTGCTACCACGATCATCTGGGGGGCTGCGACCGGGACCTGGTTCGGAAGCGCGCAGCTGCTCGAACTGTTCCGGCCGCTCAAGCTGCTGGTCATCCCGACGATCGCCTCCTTCCCCGAACTCTTTTCCGATATCACGGCGAAGGATACGCAGAACACCGTGATGTTCATCTGCTTCGTATTGGGGATCGTGCAGCTGAGCATCGCCTGTATCGTCAACTTCTTCCGATCCCTGCCGCAGATCAAAGCAGTGGCACAGCTCGGATGGCTCATGCTGCTGATCGGGCTCTATTTCCTGGTCCTGCAGCTGGTCATCGGGATGGCACTGCCGCAGTGGGCGCTCTATCTGATGGCTGTCGGTTTTACGCTGTTCGTCATCTTCAATGAGCAGCAGCCCGGCAGAAGCTTCGTGAAGGGACTGCTCTACGGTCTGGGAGGGTTGTTCAACACCTTCCTCGATGCGATCGGCGGCTTCTCGAACATCATCTCCTATATCAGACTCTTTGCCGTCGGGATGGCCTCGGTCGCGATCGCCACGAGCTTCAACAGCATGGCAGAACCGCTGCTCTCAGGGTGGACGTTCCCTGCTGCGATCCTGATCCTGCTGCTCGGACACGGTTTGAATCTGGTCATGGGGCTGTTATCTGTGGTCGTACACGGTATACGACTGAATATGTTGGAATTCTCCGGTCAGCTGGGAATGGAATGGACCGGTATTAAATATGAACCTTTTATGGAACACATTGATTCTTCATTAGTAGAGGATTCAAGACTAATAGGTAAGGAGTGATTTATGAGTATTGGATTGTTAGGTCCCGCTGCTGCATTAGGATTCGCAGCGATCGGTTCGGCTATGGGGGCTGGGATTGCTGCACAGGCAGCTATTGGGGGTTGGAAGAAGTGTTTTGCGAATAATAAACCTGCTCCTTTTATGCTGGTCGCGTTTGCCGGTGCTCCATTGACACAGACTATTTACGGATTCTTGCTGATGAACTTCATCAGTGCTGCAGCAGGGAACGGCGTGAATGACATGATCCTTCTCGCTGCAGGGGTCTTTGGCGGTATCGCAATGGGCTTCTCTGCACTGATGCAGGGCAAGGCGGCTGCAAGTGCGGCTGATGCTCTTGCTGAGACGGGAAAGGGTACTGCGAACTATTTCATGGTGATCGGTATCGTTGAGACCGTCGCGTTGTTCGTGATGGTGTTCCTCATGCTCACCCTCTGATAGAACGTACGTGTGGCACGTCAAAAAAAGGTTGTATTCACTTATGGGATACAACCTTTTTTTGTTCTATGTTATAGTATTCATCTATGAAACGACACATGACACAAGAAGTGAACATCGGCTCGGTCTCTATCGGTGCTGAGCATCCGGTAGCGATACAGACGATGTGGGACAGACCGATAGAGGATACCTCATCGGTCCTCAGAAGCATCGAGGACCTTGCTGAGATCGGCTGCGATCTGATGCGGTTCTCCATACTCGATACGGCGGCACTCGCTCCCTTCTCAGAGATCTGCAGACACAGCAGCATGCCGATCATCGCAGATATCCATTTCGATCATACCCTGCGATCGGCGCCATCGAGCGGGGGGCAGCGAAGATACGCATCAATCCCGGTAACATCGGGGCCCGGTGGAAGGTCGATGAGATCATCAGGGCCTCAAAAGATCACGGGACCGCGATCAGGATCGGTATCAACGGCGGTTCGCTGCCGGTGCAGTATCGAAAGACCCCTGATCATGTGGGAAGCATGCTCACTGTCATCTCCTCCTATATCGACATGTTCGAACGACAGGACTTCACCTCCATGGTGATCTCCCTGAAGGATTCGGATCCCGGAGTCTGTTACGAGGTCAACAAGGCCTATGCACAGCGCTATGGGTATCCTCTGCATCTCGGGGTCACCGAAGCAGGTCCGCTCATACCGTCGGTGACCAAGAGTGCCTTCGCCCTGGGCAGACTGCTCTATGAGGGCATCGGGGATACCATCAGGATATCGATCACCGGGAGCATCGAAGATGAAGTGACAGCCGCGAAGGAACTGCTCAAGACCGTCGGCCGGTATGATCATGGGGTCACGATCATCTCCTGCCCGAAATGCGGCAGGGCAGGCTTCGATACCCATGCCTTCATGCATGATATCCAGCGGGAACTGTCAGTGATCAAAGAACCGGTGACCGTGGCAGTCATGGGCTGTGCGGTCAATGGGCCGGGTGAGGCAGCACGTGCAGATATCGGTATCACCGGGCTTGGACGTGATGTCGTGATCTTCAAAGAAGGCACGATCATCGCTCATGTGACACCCGGGGAGGCTAAAGAGGCGTTTCTGGCAGAATTGAAGGTGATCATAGATGAAAAGTATCATAATTAGAGGTGCCAGAGAGCACAATCTCCAGAATATCGATCTTGAACTCGAGCGTGACAGACTCATCGTCATCTCCGGGATCAGCGGCTCGGGGAAATCCTCACTGGCCTTCGATACCATCTTCGCAGAAGGTCAGCGAAGATACGTGGAGTCGCTCTCCGCCTACGCACGGCAGTTCCTCGGCAGACTCGAGAAACCGGATGTGGAGTATATCGAAGGGCTCTCACCCTCTATCGCGATCGAACAGAAGACCACTCATCGTAATCCCCGTTCTACCGTGGGTACGGTGACAGAGATCTATGACTACTATCGTCTGCTGTGGGCCCGCGTGGGGAAGCCTCACTGTCCGGTCTGCGGAAAACCGATCCAGGAGCAGTCCATAGACCAGATCGTGGAGAAGGTCTCCGAGTACGAGCAGGGCAGCAGACTGCTCATACTCGCCCCGGTGATCTCCGGAAAGAAGGGTGAGCATCAGAAGGTACTCGAAGATGCGAAGAAGGCGGGATTCCTTCGCGCGAGGATCGATGGACAGGTGATGCTGCTCGAAGAGCAGATCGATCTCGATAAGAAGAAGAAGCACACCATCGAGATCGTCGTTGACCGTCTCATCCTGCGCGAAGATACGATGAAGCGGCTGATCAGTTCGATCGAATCCGCTCTGGAACTCTCCGAGGGGATCGTGACGGTACAGCAGGTGTACGAGGATGGCACCGAGTCACAGGAGACCTTCTCTGAGAAGAACTCCTGCACCACCTGCGGGATCAGTATCCCCGAACTCGAACCCCGGCTGTTCTCCTTCAATAACCCGTTCGGGGCCTGCCCTGAATGCAACGGTATCGGGTATGTGACGGCCTTCGATCCTCAGCTGATCGTCCCTGATGCATCCAAATCGTTCAATCAGGCGGTATCGCCACGATGAACCCAGACGCGACCTGGAATCGTTCGCTTGTCTCCTCCTTCGCCGGACATTTCGGCTTCTCTCTCGATACACCCCTGAACGAGCTGCCTGAGGATGTCTATCACAAGCTGCTCTTCGGTACGAGTGAGAAGATCCATATCAAGTATGTCAATGAACGCAATAACGGTGTCTATGAGTATGAGAAGGCCTTCCCCGGTGTGATCAATGACCTGAAGCGGCGATACTACGAAACGAACTCGCAGGGGATCCGTAAATGGCTTGACAGCTTCATGACCGGTGACAGCTGCCATGCCTGCCATGGACAGAGACTGCGAAAGGAGAGTCTCTCGGTTCTCGTGAACGAGAAGAACATCGCCTATGCGACATCCCTCTCGGTACGGGATGCTCTCGGGTTCTTCTCAGGGCTCGAGCTCTCTGCGATGGATGAGAAGATCAGCAGACAGATCCTCAAGGAGATCATCTCACGGTTACGGTTTCTCGATCAGGTGGGGCTGGACTATCTTACCCTCGACAGAACGGCTGCGACCCTTTCGGGAGGAGAGGCGCAGCGTATACGGCTTGCTACCCAGATAGGGTCATCGCTTACCGGTGTTCTCTATGTGCTCGATGAGCCGTCGATCGGACTGCACCAGAGAGACAACATGCGACTGATCGATACGCTCAAGCAGCTCAGAGATATCGGTAATACGCTCATCGTCGTCGAACATGATGAGACGATGCTCAGAGAAGCTGATCATATCGTGGATCTCGGCCCGGGGGCAGGTGTCCACGGCGGGTTCATCACGGCACAGGGGACCCCGGAAGAGGTCTCCCGTTCTCTTGAAAGTGTGACCGGTCAGTTCCTCAGCGGAAGGATCAGGATCGACATCCCCGAGGTACGCAGAGCCGGGAACGGTAATGACCTGTGGGTGTATGATGCCTATAAGAACAATCTCAAACATATCGATGTGAGATTCCCCCTCGGGAAGCTCATCGTGATCACCGGTGTGTCCGGATCAGGCAAATCGACACTGCTCAATGAGATCCTCTACCCGGCGCTGCAGGCTTCTCTGCAGAAGAAGCAGCTGCACCATCTCGAGTATGACAGGACAGAGGGGCTGCAGTTCATCGATAAAGTCATCAACATCGACCAGAATCCGATCGGCAGGACCCCGCGGTCCAATCCGGCCACCTATGTCGGACTGTTCACCCCGATACGGGACCTGTTCGCTTCACTGCCGGAATCGAAGGCCCGGGGCTACAAGCCCGGAAGGTTCTCCTTCAATGTGAAGGGCGGCAGGTGTGAGAATTGTCAGGGGGACGGTACGCTGAAGATAGAGATGCAGTTCCTTCCCGATGTCTATGTCACCTGTGATGTCTGCGGCGGCAAGCGCTTCAACAAGGAGACGCTGGAGATACGCTACAAGGGAAAGAACATCCATGAAGTGCTGGACATGACCGTAGAACAGGCCTATGAGTTCTTTGCCGCCATACCCGCGGTCAGGAACAAACTCGAGACACTCATGTCTGTGGGCCTTGAGTACATAAAGCTCGGTCAATCGGCCCTGACACTCTCAGGAGGAGAAGCCCAGCGGGTGAAACTCAGCCTTGAGCTCTCGAAGAGGGGTACCGGCAAGACCTTCTATATCCTTGATGAACCGACGACCGGTCTGCACTTCGCCGACATCAAACGGCTCATGGAAGTGATCAATCAGCTTGTCGACAAGGGGAACACTCTCGTACTGATCGAGCACAACATGGACGTGATCAAAGTTGCCGACCATATCATCGACCTCGGGCCTGAGGGCGGTGACAAGGGGGGGACGATCCTGTGCGAAGGCACTCCTGAGGCGGTAGCAGCCTGTGAACGATCGTATACCGGCAGATATCTGAGACAGGTGCTTGATGCGTAGGACACTGCTGTGTTCCGTGTTGTATCTTACCTGCCTGCTTGTGAGTCCCTTTGCAGCACAGCAGGAACCTCTGAGTGAACTGCAGCGTTCGAGTTACGCCTATGAGATCCTGGTCATGTCGCTCCCTCAGCTGCGCAGCTGGGCGCGGGAGGCGGGGCTCTCTGAGCTCGGTGACCTGCAGACGCTGCAGGAGAGGCTCTATTCCCATTACGGACTGACTCAGAAGACACTCGAAGTGAATAGCGATGCTGAGGGGGCTCGATCTCTGCGTATCGAGATCCTGCAGGCTGACAGGCTGCAGTATGGACAGACCATCAGGATGTCCGGTTCTGTCGAGGTCGTGCTTACCCGGACCGATGAGACCCGGGTGACACGCCTGCAGGCTGACCGGGTGATCATCGATCAGTCGGCCAACCGGCTGAGCGCCTCGGGGGCGCCCGGGTCGATATCAGTGAGCAGGAGACTGAGACCTCCTATACTGCCGACAGCTTCATCCTCGATTACGAAGGTCTTGACGGGGTGCTGCTGGACGCAGTGACCCGCTCGGATCGGACCAACGGCGATGGGGACCTGGTAGAGTTCTACCTGACCGGGGATCAGGTGGTCCTCGATGATGATGTGATGATCCTCAAGGAGAGCTATTTCACCTCTGATGTGGAGAACTCCTATTACGGTCTGCAGGCCTCGACCATGAAGATCCTGCCCGATGGGGACTGGTTCCTCACCGATGCGGTCCTGAAGATCGGCAGAGTCCCGATCCTCTATGTCCCCGCCTTCTACTACCCGGCAGATACACTCTTCTTCCACCCTGCCTTCGGTTTCGATACCGGACGCGGGGCCTTCATCAACACCACCACCTATCTGTTCGGGGCGAACCCTGAGGCAGAGCCGGTCGATGAGAGTTCCTTCTCCACCTTCATGAAGATGTCGTCTCAGGAGGTGAGCCCCTATACCGTCAGAGATGGTGCGCTGCTGATGTATGTGCCTCAGGCTCAGACGGATCTGCAGCGATGGGCACAGGAGAGCGGATCGTATCTCTCTGTGCAGATGGATGCCTATGAACAGCAGGGAGGGTTCTTCGGGATCGATGCGAGGATCGGCAAGACTGCCGGAATCCAGGAGCTCAGCATCTTCGCCGGTGTGGGGTTAAGTGCCGATCAGAACGTACAGTTCATGAGTGAATCGTCGCTATCGGTAAAGACCGATCACCTCGATCTGTCGCTGAGTCTCCCGTACTATTCAGACCCCAGAAGCAAAGATGCGTTCACCAACAGAAAAGAGCTCTTCGATATCGATGATCTGCTCTCCGGGCAGACCTATACTCCCTCTGCTGACCTGTCCGGCTTCATCTGGGAGTTCACCAGCAGGGCATCCTGGACCCCGGGCACGGGGGAGGATCCCTTCATCGCGAAGATCAGTCTCGAACGACTTGATGCCTCCATCGACTGGGGAGACTATGATGATGAGACCTCTGCCTATCTGATCGAAGAGATCGAGCTGCCTGATGCGGCCGTGAGGATCTCAGGTACGATCTTCAGCTTCAGTGGTGCTGAGGATGCTGAGGATGAGCAGCCTGCGGCAGCTCGAGCGCATATCTATGGATTGCCGATCCCGGAGGTCCTTCCTGCCCACGAAGGTACAGCGGCCGCTGAACTGGTGTTGGCCGAATCGCTGTTCTCCTCGGGAGTGTCCGGGTTGTACCGTGATGAGGATCTTCCTGCTGCCGATGATGAGCCTGCAGGTGCTCCTGTTCCCTGGAGCACCTCGCTGACCTATACCCTCAAGGACGCGCTGCAGCAGACCCACCAGTATGATCAGGTACAGCTGCAGTATACCGATCTCGATCATGCCCTGACCGGAGACCTCGTCTGGAAGAGCAGCCTGTTTGACAGGCGGCTCAAGATCAGCGAGACGCTCAGACCGCAGTACCTCTACTCCAGCAGAGACTCCCGGTCTGTGTCCATCCGACTCCTATGTGGACCCCTCCTATCAGGTGCTGCAGGACTTCAGTGTATCGTATGACCCGCTATCGCTTTCGTATCTGTTCCGCTCGTATCTGCTCTCCAGTGAGGATCGGGATGAGGTGATCCGCCATCAGCTCACCTATGCACCGGCCTGGGAAGCAGGTCAGACGTCCTGGAACCTCTCGGTGCTGTTCACGCTCCCTCCGCTTGAGCAGCGTACAGCCCCTTCGCTCTCTGTTCAGTACGGTAGATTGACCCTGACCGGCTCCACGGAGTATCTGTTCGGTCCTGAGACCGACAGAGGGTTCTCCAAGCCCCTCTTGGTATCGCTGAAGGCCGATCTTGCCGGAGCATCGTATGCACAGGCACGGTGGACCTATGAGATCGGAAGCTTTGAGGATTCGACACTCAAGCTGTCGGTCAATATGGCGGTGACCGATGATCTGACAGCGTTCGGGGAGGTGACCTCTCTGGTCTTCGATCGATCGCTCTCTGAGGCGAAGAGTGTGCTGACCTATCACAAGAGCAGCCTTACCTGCTGGTTCGATCAGGTCATCGACCCTCCGGAACACATCGATCCGGGATTTCAGATCAGTTCCTTCAGAATCAGGACCGGTGCTCTTTCGTATACAGGTTCTGCATGGTATGATCGTATCAGGTATTCTGCAGCCGTCGATGCCTCATGGTATCTGAACATGATCGATTATTACGATAATTCGCTCGATGTGTCCCTCAATATCGGGTTCTCGGTGGCTGAGTTCATCGATATCTCGTTCAAGACCGTTTCCAGGAACACTGCGACGTATGCATACTTCTCCCGATTCACAGATGATGCACCGCTCGGTCTGCTCGAGGACCTGCTCATGTCCTTCAACTTCTTCGACCGTTCTGATCGGGTAGCTTCGAATTTTAACCTTGATTCGCTTGAGATAGGTATAGTACATTACATGCAGGATTGGGATCTGCATGCAGATATCACCGGGAAGATCGGATACGACAGTGAAGATGATCGATGGGCATGGCAGCCTTCTGTGACCATCTATCTTCAGTGGAAGGCCCTTCCTGAGATCGATCTTGAGGCCGCACGTACGCTGAACGGCCAGTCATATGAATGGGACGTGAAATAACACAAGGCATTGGAGTGGTAATTGAGAATAGTCATTGATGATGAGAACGCGCTGCGTCTGATGTGCGGGCTCAATGATGCGAACATAAAATATATCGAGCGCATGTGCGGTATCGATATCTTCTATAAGGGTAATACGATAGAGTTCGACGGTGACCTGCCTGAGGGACAGAGCGAGGTCATCACCCAGCTGTTCCAGCAGATGGTCGACCTGGCTCAGAAGGGCTATGAGATCGACTATTTTCAGGTGCAGCTCATGTATGATGATATCTGCAAGGGCAAAGGGCTGAGTTTCGAAGCTCCGGTGGAACATGTTGCCATACGTGTGGACGGCAGGATCGTCCAGCCGAAGAGCAGTAATCAGCGGGCATACCTTACCGCCATGAGGGACCGGCAGGTGGTCTTCGGGATCGGTCCGGCCGGTACGGGAAAGACCTTTCTGGCCATTGCAAAAGCCCTTGAACAGCTCCAGAGCGGGCAGGTGCATAAGATCGTGCTGACCCGGCCGGTGGTCGAGGCAGGGGAGAGTCTGGGGTTCCTGCCCGGGGACCTGACTCAGAAGATATCCCCCTATCTCAGGCCGCTGTATGATGCCATGGAGATGCTGATCTCGCTTCATACATTGAGAAAGATGGAAGAACAGGGGGTCATAGAGATCGCACCGCTTGCCTATATGCGCGGCAGGAGTCTGCAGAGTGCCTTCATCATCCTCGATGAGGCACAGAACACGACCAAGTCGCAGATGAAGATGTTCCTGACGCGAATCGGTTTTGGGGCAAAGGCTGTGATCACCGGGGATGTGACACAGATAGACCTCCCTCAAAAATCATCCTCCGGGCTGCTTCATGCTTCCCGGCTTCTTGACGGTATCACGGGGATAGAATCGGTCTATCTGAATTCTGAGGACGTGGTGAGAAGCATGCTGGTTAAGAGAATCGTTGACGCATATGAAAAAGAAACAGAAACAGAAACAGAAACAGAAACAAAGACATGACAGACATGACGTGAGACGGATCGATCAGATCATCCTGATCACGCTTCTCCTGCTGGCCGTACTGGGTATATCTCTTTCTGACGTCTTTCAGCACAGGCTGTTGAGTGAAGTGATCGATAAGAGCGTTCTCGGTCTGCAGTCCGGCGAGATCGCCTCCAAGGATATCATAGCTGAAGAGGCTGTCTACTATATCGATTCCAAAGAGACTGAGAAGCTGCAGGACGAAGCCATCGGATCGATCTACCCGGTCTTCAGGGTCTCGCTGGTGAAGTCGATCGCATCGCTTGAGATGCTGCATACGATCAAGGCGATATTCCTCTCACAAACGCTCAGCGATGAGGAGAAGACTGCCCAGTTGTCACAGAAGGGGATCGATGACAAGTTCGTGGGCAGTGATCTGCAGACGATGTTCACCTTCGATACCGAGCAGCTGAACTTCCTGTTTCAGTTCGTCGAAGAACTGCTGATCGATCTGTTCGAACAGGGAGTCTATGATAAACGGGAACTGGCCCTGGCAGGTTCTCCTTCGGAGATCAAACTGATCAGAGTGGACAGCAGCGGCAAGTCTTCTTCCGAGATCGTCTCGGTCGATACGCTGCTGACCCGTGATCGTATCCCGGAGTACCTCACCGAGCGTCTGAAGGATTCCAATGATCTGCTCAAGCAGCTGACCGGATCTGCACTCAAGCTCGTTGTAGCGCTGGTGCAGGAGAATGTGATCTATGACAGTATCACCACCCAGATCGTGCAGACAGAGGCCCGCCAGAGCATACTGCCGGTGATCAAGACCATAGAGAAGGGAGAGCTGATCGTAAAAGAGGGGTTCCTCGTCACTGAGAACGCATTGGAGAAGATCCGCGCTCTGGAGCAGGTGGCCGTGAGTCAGGCGGGGGTGGAGATAGCTGGAAGAGTCTCCTACTATCTGCTGGTGACCCTCCTGTTCGCCGTCACGATCTATAAACTGATCGCACCCACGATCAGACGACGGCAGTTCTTCTATATGATCACTTCGATGGTTCTGATCTATATCGTGCTCTACTTCGTCCTGACCATGCAGCTGTTCGATCGAAACCTGATCAGTGTGGAGATGTTCACTCCGATCGTCGTCTTCACCATGCTCCTGACCATCATCATCGATCGGCGTGTCTCTCTGGCCGCTGCAGGGTATCTGACGCTGCTGGCAGTGAGCATCCCCGAGGTCAAAGCGATCTCCATGCTCTACATCCTCGCTGTCGGTGTCGCCGGGGCGATCGTGGTCGATCAGGCGAAGCGAAGGATAGACCTGATCAGGTCTGCTGCCCTTGTCTCTCTGATCAGTGTCCTGCTGGCCCTTGGTGCGGGGATGATCAGGCAGGAAGGTGCACAGTGGTTCAGCTACTATCTGGCAGCTGCGGGTATCGTCACGATGCTCTCAGGTACCCTGATCGTCATCGTGCTGCCGATCCTTGAGCATGTGTTCAATCTTCCCACCGTGTTCCGGCTTGCAGAACTCACCACCTCCAATCCGAAAGTCATGAAGCTCATGGCGATGAAGGCACGGGGGACCTACAGCCATTCGGTCGCTGTCGCTGATCTTGCGGAGACCGCCTGTGAAGCGATCGGTGCCAACCATCTGCTCGCCCGTGTGGGTGCCTACTATCATGATATCGGGAAACTGGATCAGCCTGAGTATTTCATCGAGAACCAGAGCGGAGATAACAAACATGATGATCTTACCCCGAGTCTCTCTGCGGTCGTGATCAAGGCGCATGTGAAAGTCGGCGTAGAACGTGCCAAGTCGATCGGTCTGCCGCAGGAGGTTATCGATATCATAGCCCAGCATCACGGAAGTGATGTGATCTCATACTTCTATCGCGAGGCTCTGCTGAAGAACGAGAAGGGCAGCAGGATCAATCCTTCGGACTTCTCCTACAGCGGCCAGCCTCCGGTCACCAGAGAGGCTGCGGTAGTCATGCTCGCGGACATCGTCGATGCCGCTTCCCGTACGATCAAGCAGCCGACGAACGCGAAGCTCGATAAACTGATCTGGAAGATCTTCACTGAGAAGATCGATCATAAGCAGCTGAACTACTGTGATCTGTCGATCCGCGATCTGGAGACGATCAAGAACAGCTTCATCATGATCCTCTCAGGACGATTTCACGATCGGATCGAATACCATGACCAGATGAAGGAAAGGAGATCCCATTGAACACGATAGATATTGAGACACAGGACCTTGAACTGCCCTGCGGGACCGAAGATCTGCAGGAGTTCCTCCAGTCGGTCTGCAGAAGACTGGGACTTGAGGATGTCGAGGTCTCACTGCAGTTCTGCAGTGACCAGCAGATGCGATCCTACAACAGGGAGTATCGCGGAAAGGATGAACCTACCGATATCCTCTCGTTCGCTCAGCTCGATGAGATCGATATGGTGTTTCCCGGTGACAGTGCACTCCTGGGTGACCTGATAATATCAGTCGATACATTGAAAAGAAATGCTAAATACTTTATGGTAGATGAAGAAGTAGAGTTAAAACGAATATTGATACATGGGATGCTGCATCTGACCGGTCAGGATCATCAGACCAATGATGATACTGAACCGATGATCATTTACCAGGAGCAGTTGCTGCATGATCTACTGAGGACAGATGACAAATAAGAGTTTTTTACACGAATGAGACGATGGTTCACCTTCAACAGCGATGTGCATGCTGCTGAGATCGATTATTCAGAGAAGATGGATATGATCCAGGGTATCGAAGAGCTCTCGGATACGACGGTCAAAGAGGTGATGGTCCCCCGTATCGATGTGGAGTTCGTCGGACATGAGATGGATATGTCGCAGTGCATATCCAAGATCACGACCAGTGGGTATTCGCGCTACCCGGTGTTTACCGAGACGATCGATAACATCATCGGTATGATCTATGCAAAGGATATCCTGCGGTTCTTCGATACACAGGAAGCATTCTCTGTGGAGAAGACCATGAGGAAGGTCTATTTCGTTCCTGACAGCAAGAAGCTCGATGAACTGCTGCGTGAGTTCAAACGCAGAAGGATCCACATCGCGGTAGCCGTCGATGAGTACGGCGGGGTATCGGGGATCATCTGTCTGGAAGACATTCTCGAACTGATCGTCGGTGACATACAGGACGAGTTCGATGATGAGACCGAGGATATCGTCAAGATCTCCGCGAACACCTTCCTCTGTGATGCCAGGACACCGATCGATGAACTCAATGAACTGCTTGAGATCGATCTGCCCGATGATGATTTCGAGACGATCGGAGGGTTCGTCTTCGAGCTCTTCGGTAAGATCCCGGAGAATCAGGAAACCGTCTCGTACGGTCCCGTGGATTTTATCGTCCACAGTATATCTGGGCATAAGATAAATACCGTCAAACTAGTTGTTAAGGATTAGTGTATTGATTGACACGATAGACAGTGTTTCAGTATAGTTTAGGCGGTTATATATAAACTATTCGGAGGTTCCCTACATGAAAATCGCTATCAATGGATTCGGCAGGATTGGAAGAAATGTGTTTAAGATCGCATTCGCAAAAGACAATATCGAAGTAGTCGCATTGAACGACTTGACTGATCCAAAGACCCTTGCCCACCTGCTCAAGTATGATTCAACATACGGAGTATACGACAAAGAAGTGACAGCAACAGCAGATGCTATCATCGTCGACGGGAAAGAGATCAAGATCTTTGCTGAACGAAACCCTGCAAATCTTCCCTGGGGAAAACTGGGTGTGGATGTTGTGGTTGAGTCAACCGGAGTCTTCCGAGAGGCTTCAAGCCCCAAAGGCGGATACAAGGATCATATCAAAGCCGGTGCTAAGAAAGTCATCCTGACCGTTCCTGCAAAGGACGAGATCGATCAGACTATCGTACTCGGTGTCAACGATGATACCATCGACAAGACGAAAGAGGCGTTCTCGAACGCTTCCTGTACCACGAACTGTCTCGCTCCTGTGGCAAAAGTCCTCAATGACAACTTCGGTATCGTCAAGGGCCTCATGAACACCATCCATGCATACACCAATGATCAGGTCATCCTCGATATGCCTCATGCAGACCTGAGAAGATCACGATCAGCCGCACTGTCAGTGATCCCTACCACCACCGGTGCTGCCAAGGCAGTGGGTCTTGTGATCCCTGAACTCAATGGGAAACTCAACGGTATGGCACTGCGAGTCCCGACTCCCACCGGATCGATCGTCGACCTCACCGTACAGCTTGAGAAGGACTGCACCGTTGCAGAACTCAACGCAGCGATCAAAGCAGCAGCTGAAGGCCCCATGAAGGGAATCCTCGAGTACACCGAAGATCCGATCGTATCGATGGATATCAAGGGTAACAGCCACTCATCGATCTTCGATGCACTGATCACCATGAAGATGGGAGAAGGCTTCTTCAAGATCTGTTCCTGGTATGATAATGAGATGGGATACTCTACACGAGTAGTCGATCTGGCAGAGAGAATCGTCTAATACAAAGGATATGTGATATGGACTTACGCTTAATCAAGGATCTAGATCTAAAGAATAAACGAGTCCTCATCCGTGTCGATTTTAATGTCCCCCTCAAAGAGGGGGTCGTTACTGACGCGACAAGAATAGAGCGTGCCCTTCCCACGATCAACTATATACTTGATCAGGAAGGTGCCTCTCTTGTCGTCATGACACATTTGGGGCGACCTAAAGGTGAGAAGAACCCTGAGTTCAGTCTTGCCCCTGTTGCAAGGAAGTTCAGTGAACTGCTCGGTAGAGAAGTCATCATGGCTGAGGATTGCATCGGGGAAGCTGTAGAGGCACAGGCACAGTCCCTGAAAGCCGGTCAGGTATTACTGCTGGAGAATGTACGGTTCTATAAGGAAGAGACGAAGAACGATCCCGGGTTCGCTGCCAAGCTGGCGAAGATGGGGGACCTCTTCATCAATGATGCATTCGGTACAGCACATAGAGCACATGCTTCCACAGAGGGTGTGACGAAGTTCCTCCCTTCGGCTGCAGGGTTCCTGATCGAGAAAGAGGTCGCATTCTTCGCACCTCTGCTCACCGATCCGGAAAAACCTTTCGTAGCAGTGATCGGCGGAGCCAAGGTATCATCGAAGATCGGTGTCCTGCAGTCGCTGCTTGACACCTGTGATACGATCATCATCGGCGGGGGGATGTCCTTCACCTTCCTGAAGGTGCTCGGTAAGAAGATCGGTTCGTCACTCTTCGAAGAGGATTATCTCCCGGTAGCAGAATCACTGCTGCATGCAGCAGCTGAGAAGAAGGTCCGTATCCTGCTTCCTCTGGACCATGTCTGTGCATCAGAGTTCTCAGAGACCGCTGAAGCGATCGCTGTTGACGGACAGGATGTTCCCGATGGTCTGCTTGGACTGGATATCGGCCCGAAGACACTCGCTGAGATAGAGACAGAGCTGAAAGCTGCCAGATCGATCGTCTGGAACGGACCGATGGGTGTGTTCGAATTCGACACATTCGCTCACGGTACGGTATCTGTGGCACGAATGATCGCACAGAGCACCGGGACTACGGTCGTCGGTGGTGGTGATTCGGTCGCAGCGGTCAATAAGTTCGGTTTTGCTGATCAGATCGATCATGTATCAACCGGCGGCGGTGCTTCCCTGGAATTCCTCGAAGGCAAGACCTTCCGGGAATCGCGGCCTTGATGAAATAGGAGAACATGATGAGACGATCATATATTGCCGGAAACTGGAAAATGAACATGACTGCATCAGAAGGTGTAGTACTTGCAAAAGAACTGGTCGCAGCTGCAGCGGGCTGTACTGCGAAGGTACTCATCGCTCCTCCCTTTACCACCATACCGGCGGTACGAGAGGTAGTGAAGGGGACCAATATCCGCATCGGTGCTCAGAATATGTCAGACAGTGAATCCGGTGCACATACCGGAGAGATCTCGGTACTGATGCTCAAGGATCTCGGTCTTGATGCGGTGATCCTCGGACACTCAGAGAGAAGGATGATCTATGGTGAGAAAGATGCGTTCATCAACCGAAAGGTGAAGCTCGCGCTTGCTCATGATCTTGAAGTCATCCTCTGTGTGGGAGAGACCCTCGAAGAGCGAGAAGCCGGAAAAGTCGAGGAGGTCGTGAAGACCCAGCTCGTCGGCGGACTCGAGGGATTGAGCAAAGAAGATATGAAGCAGGTCGTGATCGCCTATGAACCTGTATGGGCTATCGGGACCGGAAAGACCGCCACTCCTGAGGATGCTGACAATGTTCACGCTTATATCAGGGCTGAAATCGAAAAACTCTTTGACAAAGAAGCAGCAGATGATGTAATAATACAGTACGGTGGTTCTGTAAAACCCGGTAATGTCAAAGAACTTATGGCGAAAGAGAACATAGATGGGGCATTAGTGGGCGGAGCATCACTGAAATCTGAATTATTTATACCAATCGTCACGTACGATTTATAAAAACCTGGAGTTTGTATGGGAATTTTTGGCGTAATCTTATTAGTTCTATTTATCATCGTCTGTATCCTGATGCTGTTTCTGGTCATCGTACAGGATGAGAACAGTGAAGGTCTTGGAGGAATCTTCGGAGGGTCGAGCGATACTGCCTTCGGGTCAAGCTCGGGTAACATCCTGACGAAGATGACTTATATTGTTGGTGCATTGTTCCTGGTGCTTGCTCTCGGGCTTGCTTTCATCAATCGTACGCCGGAAAATACGAGTCTCCTGACAAATGCACAGCAGACCAGTCAGGAATCTACGGAATGGTGGAACCAGCCTGTAGATCCTGCAGAAGCAGAATAGAACGTCTGTACGGATAATCATGACCGCTATATCATCGTATAGCGGTCAATATGTTTTAGGGATAGGTCAATGAAAGTATGTATCGCGATCTTTTATACGGGCAATGGTCACAAACTCACTGATCTGGCCAAAGGCCTTGCCAAGGGCATGCAGGGGCACGGCCACCAGGTCGATATCATCGACGGTGTCAAAGAACAGGGCAGGAAGATCTCATTCTACGACTATATTGCCATGGGAACAGATGCGGTAACAGTTACCGGCGGCAAGATCCCCTCATCTGTGAAGGAATTTCTGGGACAGAGCGGGTCCATTCAGGGCAAGCGCTGTTTTGCTTTCATCAACAAGGGAGGTCTGCGAAAGAACAAGACCCTCAAGGCTTTGATGGATGCAATGGAGCATGAAGGCATGTACCTGAAGAACTCACAGGTCATCACCAGCAGTCAGGAAGCTGAAGAGATCGGTAAGCGTTTGCATATTGGTTAATACACGGAGCAAAATATCATGAAGAAATATATATGGACAATCATCGCACTGCTGCTCGTAACAGCAGTCCCTCAGGTCTTTGCACAGACGGTCCTGCAGAAACCAGTCGCAGTGGTCAATCTGACCAATGCAGAAATGATCACAGCATCTCAGCTCGATCAGAAGGTACGGGAATACAAGACGGCTCAGACCCAGGCCGGCGGGGATGCCTCGAGCATCACCGACGAAGGGATCCTCAAGATCATGATCAATGATATCCTGGTGCTTCAGGGTGCTAAACGCGATGGGGTCACCCTGAGTCAGAAGGACCTTGATACCCTCGTACTCAGGCAGAAGGAATCTGTCGCAGCCCAGTTAGGCTCAGCGTCTATCGATGATGTACAGTTCGCCAAGATCCTGAACGACTACTATGGATTCACTCTTGATGAGTACCGTGAGAAGATCTACCAGAACTATATCGTGGACACCTATGTTCGATCAGCCAAGGGAGACATGCTCGCTTCTGTCGCTCAACCTACAGAGAAGCAGGTTCAGGACTACTATAAGAAGAACGCAGCGAACTTCATCAATCCCGAATATGTGGAGATCAGTCATCTGTTCCTCTCTGTAGCTGATAAGAGTGACAGTGAGGTCCGTTCCCTTGCAGAACGTCTGCGAAGGAACATCCGCTACGGCGTGAAGAGTTTCGAGTCCCTGGTGGTCGAATACTCCGATGATACTGCCAGCAAGACAAAAGCCGGCAGGATCGGCTGGCTGGCGATCGATGATGCAGAACGGAAGCAGATCCTGGGTGCGGACTTCTTCGAGACAGCGTTCAACCTCGATGATGGAGAGATCTCCAGCGTCGTACGCTCTCCTGCCGGCTACCATATCCTGAAAGTCCTCAGTCACCGTGATCCGAGGCTGCTCAAGCTTGATGATACGGTCACACCGGGTAATCCTCTGACGGTACGGGAGTACATCTCTCAGTCGATGTTCCAGGCCGCCCAGTCGAATGCCTATAATGCTGCGATCTCTTCGCTGATCGCTGATCTGCGTGCCGAGGCAGACATAGAAATCCTTCTGGATAAAGAGTAGCCAGCAGATGAACACACGACATGATGCAAGGCGTCTTGCACTCCAGTATCTCTATACCTATCAGTTCAGAAAGGAGAACGGGTATGAAGAAGATACTGAATTCCCATGCAAAGATGAAGATGAGCTTCAGGAGCTGGGGGAAGATACGATCCTCTATGCCACCCATCTTGCCAGAGGCGTCATCGAGCATATGGATGATCTGGATGCGATCATCGAACGGTACTCATTACACCGTACAGTGAAAAAAATTGGGAATATCAATAAAAATATTCTACGATTGAGTATTTTTTCATTATTATATACTAAAGAGATCCATTCGAGCATCATCATCGATGAGGCTGTGAAACTCTCTATCGAATTCAGTGATGATGTGACGTACAAGTTCGTCAACGGTATACTTGATGCCATAAAGAAGCAGGAACTATGATCGAATTGAAGAATGAAGAACAGATAGATGGAATACGCAGATCATGCAGACTGCTTGCACAGCTGCATGAGGAACTGAGATCCTATGTGACAGAGGGGATGAGCACGGCGCAGGTAGACAAGTACTGCTATACCTTCATCAAAGACCATAAGGGGACCCCGGCGTTCCTCGACTACATGGGATTCCCTGCCACGGCCTGTATATCGGTGAACGAGGAGATCATTCACGGTATACCGGGAAAGCGGGTGCTCACAGAGGGTGATATTGCCAGTATAGATCTGGGTATCAACCTTGGCGGTTACTATAGCGACGCGGCACAGTCGATCATCATCGGGGAGGGTGATGATCGATTGAAGACACTCAACCGGGTGACTCATGAGTGTCTTGACCTTGCGATTTCGCAGGTGAAGGCAGGGGGCCGCATCCATGATATCTCTCAGGCGGTGTTCAAGCATGCTACCAGATCCGGCTTCGGCGTGGTCAGAGAGTACTGCGGACACGGGGTAGGGCTCTCACAGCATGAGGAGCCGCAGATACCGAACTATGTGAGTGTCGGACCCAACCCGAGAATGAGAGCCGGGATGATCCTGGCTATCGAACCGATGATCAACATGGGTTCCCGGCATATAAAACATCTTGATGACGGCTGGACGGTCGTGACCCGGGATGGCAGACCATCAGCACATTGGGAACATACCGTGCTGGTGCTCGAAGATGGAGTGGAAATATTGACTGCATTGTAATATCTTTCAAGTGAGGTGATATTATGAGAAGATTCAGGACCTATATGATCCCGGCAGTGATGCTACTGTCTGCAGCGATGCTCTTCATGTCGTGCAGCGCATCAGAACCTGTTGCGAAGAATGGCGATGAGGATGTCAATGGAGTACTTGAACGGGTCGAAGTACCAGAGACACAGCCGGAAGTACCGCAAGCTGCCCTGAAGTCTGACCTGCGGTTGCCGCTCAACCGATTTCCGGGACGATAGAGCCCCCGGTCCTGCGGGAGACGACTCGTTCGACGGATCTCCATGATGATTATGCAAGCATAGAGAGTCTGCAGAACTCCTTCAACGCTGTCGTCACACAGGTGCTCCCTACCGTGGTAGAGATCAACGTCACGGCACTGGAGACACGGCAGGCGATGGATCTTCAGGGATGGCCCTGGTTCTTCGACTCCGATCCCTATGAGCAGGAGTATGAGTCCAATCGTCTCGGCTCCGGTGTCATATTCCGCAAAGACGGGACTACCTTCTATATCCTGACCAATGATCATGTGGCAGCAGATGCGAACAGTATCGAGGTCGTCCTCGATGATGGCCGTGTCTATGATGCACAGCTCGTCGGTACCGATTCGCGCAGGGATCTGGCTATCGTCAGTTTCGAGAGTGACGAGACAGATGTTCCCATAGCGAACCTGGGTGATTCCAATGATCTGAAAGTGGGAGACTGGGTCCTGGCGATGGGAAGTCCCTTCGGCTATGTATCGAGTGTTACCGCAGGTATCGTCAGTGCGCTCGGCCGTTCAGGACGAGATATCAACAATCTCAATGATTTCATCCAGACCGATGCAGCGATCAATTCCGGTAATTCCGGAGGACCCTTGTGAACATCTATGGGGAGGTAGTAGGGATCAATACCTGGATCGCCGCACCCTCGGGCGGGAGCATCGGACTCGGGTTCGCCATCCCGATCAGCAATGCCAAGCTGATCATCGATGAGCTGATCGAATTCGGTCAGGCTGTGGATGGCTGGCTGGGGATCTCCATGCTGGAGATCGATCAGTATGAGAGTCTGCTCAAACAGGACGAGCCGGTCGACGTCACAGGCGTCTTCGTCGGTAATGTCTATCTGGATTCACCGGCCTACAAAGGCGGGATCAGAGCAGGGGATATCATCATCGGTTTCAATGACAAGATGAACATCACGATCGATGAGTTGTCCCGGTTCATCAGCAATGCACCTCTGGGAGTCGAACAGGTGTTCACCCTCAACAGGCTGGTGAAGAGTATCGGGCACGGGTGATGCTCGAACAGAGAAAGAGCGATGAGGAGATCTCAGGTTCCTCATCTCAGTTATGGCCGGGAGTCATTCCCGTGGAACTCGATGAGAACATTCTCAGGTCACTCGGACTGGGAGCAAAGCAGCATGGGGTGATGATCCAGATGATCACTTCCAGCACGGAAGTGAACAGGTTCTTCCAGGCTGGCCTTGCCAACTATGATGTGATCACTGAGATCAACGGCAAGGAGATCCATACACTGACAGACTTCTATACGGTGATATCACACGATGATACGAAGGTATTCAACGTGAACTATATACGGGAAGGGAAAACTTATACAACAGGAGTAAAGAAGTAAATGGAAAAGGAGTTCGTTTCACCTACAGTCATACGAAACAATTCACTGAAACTGGTACATCGGATCTGCACCGAAGATGGGTTCGTACCGGATATCATCTACACGTCCCTCAGAGGAGGTGCGTATCTTGCGAATGTCTTCAGTGAATACTACAAGCTGATACGAAAGGACTCCTCAAGACCGGTCTTCTATGCTGCTGTGGTTGCCAGATCCTATTCTGACATCCGCTGCCAGTCCAAGGTCATGATCGATGGCTGGACCTATTCTCCAGATCATCTGCGGACCGGGGATAAGATCCTCATCGTCGATGATATCTTCGATACCGGCAAGACGGTGAACAAGCTTGCAGAAGTGATCATGGAGCAGGGAATCCCGAGAGAGGATCTCAAGATCGCCGTCCATGACTACAAGGTACCGCTGTACAAGAAGACCCGCTGCCCCTGCAGCCGGATTACTACTGCAGGAAGCATGTCATCGAGACACCGGAAGATGACGTATGGATCCACTACATGAACCATGAGTTCATCGGTCTTGAACATAGTGAGATCGATATGAACTATGATGATGAAGAGGTACGTGCGATCCTCAAAGGGCTGATAGGCTGATTCCGCAGTCCCGCAGCACGGGCCACTGAAGACAGCATGTGAATGAATACTATAACAGAAGCCCCTGATCACCGGGACCGGTCGATCAGGGGCTTCTTCTCGTATGTTCTCATCGGCTGTGCTGCTGCGCTTGAGACGGAAGGCTGCATATCGGGATGTCGGTGATCAGAAGAGGACACTGAGTGTGACAGGCTGCACAGGAAGCGAAGAGCCGGACCCTTCTCATATAACCATCAATCGGACAGCAGGATCGCTGCAGCACGGCTCCTCGTGATTCTGGAGTCCCTGTGCTGCAGTATCTGATGCTTACAGCTTCTCCGAGGGTGCATCTTCAGCTGAGACTTCGAGGACTGAGCTGCCTGAAGTGGACACAAAGAAGGACCAATCTCCGGTCGTGTCATAGAAATCAAGTACTTGTGAGCTGGAGAAGTTGTAGTAATAGTTCCCAGCATCTGCAGTTGGTTCTGTAGGCGTTACCGTACCAGCAGCAGCATCGGTGAGATTGATCATATACAGACTGCTGTTCCCGGCGATGAGTGCATAGATATCGGTATCCGATCCAGTCACCTGTACGGTCGGGATCCTGAACTTCTCGTATCATCAAGATCGAGAGAGAGCTCATCAGCCATGACGGAGGTGAAGGTCGAAGTCGTAGGTGAGAATCCGGTAACAGCTGTTCTCAGGACATCACCCTCTTTGGTGTAGAGGAAGAAATCAGTACCGAAGATCGTACCACCGACCAGATAGCTCTCGATTCCAGTTATCGTATCAGGGTCCAGGAGGGTGAATGAAGAAAGAGTAGTACCATCATAGGTCCCGTAGTAGCTCGATCTATCACCGGAGGCATCACTGACGGTGACGAACAGATGAGAGGTCGTTCCTTCATACAGCGAGAAGGAGTCAGTTGATGGGGTCATGTCTGCACCGGAGATGATTGTTCCTGTAACAGGTCCATCCAGTGCTGTCAGCTTCACATCTGTCCCGTCCAGGTAGAGGGCGAAGGCATGGGTACCATCTTCGAAGAGAGAGCCCAGATCTATCGCCTGAGGCAGACCCGCAGGATCACCCTCGGAGGCTGCAGTTCCCTGTGCCAGTGATGAGAATGCATAGATGGTGGTATCATTTTCGTTGTAGTCATTCAGGGCGATATAATACGAGGATCCAGCATGGACAGCGCTGTTGACCGTCCCGTTCAGCGCAGTGACCTCTTCCCAACTGCTCTCATCATCGCTGATATCGCGCAGTTTGATGATAAGTCCCTGCTGGATATACATGATACCTGTATCGACATTGATGATGCGGTCGACGGTATCGATCTCATCATCAGCCGGGACGACCTGTGCCTGGCTCTGGGAGAGAAAGATCCCCGCTCCATCGAGGTTGCAGGAGAGCATGAACAGGGAGAGGAGAGCTGTCAGGATACTTACGCTATATAGTCGTTTTTTCATATGTTCCTTCTTGTGCATTATTGGCGATACTGCAGAGTGAGCTTAGCAGAGACGGCATTGTAGAGTGCTGTCTTGTTGCTGTTGTCACCGGTATAGATCTCGGGTACGAACCAGTAGCTGGTATCGACACCAAGGCCCCAGTTGTCATTGAAGTTCCAGATGACCCCGATCTCCGGTTTCAGGAAGAACGGACTCAGGAAGGACTGTTCGCCATAGCTGTTGTAGATGACCCCGACACCGATGGTGAGCGGTATGTCGATATCTCCCTGCAGGGCATAGTAGGAGAGGTTCCCCAGGAACGGGACAGCCGTGTACAGAGTCGTATCCTTCGCATACGAGAAGGTGTAGCCGAGTTCGAAACCCAGAGAGACACGGCGGTTGAGGAACGCCTCGAAGCCCATGGAGCATTACCGCCGAGATAGGTGTTATCGGTGATGGCGTTGTAGAACGTATCGCCTTCGGGAAGCAGGACGAACAGAGGCAGGTAGGGGCCTGCATCGAACGTGAACATCGTATCCCCGGTATCGTAGCGATAGATGAAGCCCTGCGATTCAGTGACTTCTGCATCGCTCTCACTCTGCGCATAGAGACTGCCGGCAGAGAGCATGAGACATACCAGAAGTATGCTTATATGGTATACGGATCTTTTCATGTATAGTGACCTTCCTTATAACAGTACCGCTTCATACTAGCAAAAAACAGCGGTATCATCAATCACAAATGCAAAACGACGATACTTTCCTGATGATTGTCCAAGGGTACTTTATACATATAACAATTATCGGTATAATTCGTTAAACAATTGCCCGTAAAAAAATTCAAGAACAGGATGGTGAGACAGATATGGCAGTGATCATTGACGGTAAACAGGTATCAGAGACTATCAAGGAAGAGCTGCGTGAGGAGACTGCGCGGATCAAGAAGCAGCACGACACAGTTCCCGGTCTTGCCGTCATCCTGGTGGGGACTGACCCTGCGAGCATGTCCTATGTGAGATCGAAGCACATAGCCTGTACGAAACTGGGCATCTATGCCCGGGATTATCAGCTTGGGGAAGATACCACAGAAGCTGCCCTGCTTGAGATCATTCATGAGCTCAATGCAGATGATGCGATCGACGGCATCCTGGTACAGCTACCGCTTCCGAAGCATATCAACGAGGACCATGTGCTCATGGCGATCGATCCTGCGAAGGATGTCGACGGGTTCCATCCTGAGAATGTCGGCAGGATGGTGACCGGTATGGAGACCTACTATCCCTGTACCCCCTATGGATCATAAAACTGCTCGAATACTGCAGCATCAGTACAGAGGGTAAACATGTGTGCATCGTCGGCAGAAGTAATATCGTGGGGAAGCCCATCGCCAACATGCTGCTGCAGAAGAGTCCCTCCGGTAATGCCACAGTGACCGTGTGCCACTCACGGACTCCCGATATCGCATATTTCACCCGGCAGGCAGATATCGTCATAGCGGCGGTGGGTAGAGCTCAGATGATCACTGCCGATATGATCAAGGATCAGGCTGTGGTCATCGATGTAGGAGTCAACCGGGTAGAGGATGCGAGCAGAAACGAGGCTACCGGCTCGTCGGCGACGTCGATTTTGAAAGCGTGAAAGAGAAAGCCTCCTATATCACACCGGTCCCCGGCGGGGTCGGACCCATGACCATCACCATGCTCATGTACAATACCATAGCATCAGCACAACGAAGGATACGTACATCACAAAAATGAGACAGACACCATACGAAGAACAGCGATCGTTCTATATAGAGACCTACGGCTGCCAGATGAACATAGCAGAATCCCATGTACTCGATGCCTCCTTTCTCCAGCAGGGCTTTCGGGCCGCGGTGCATCCGGAAGAGGCGGATATCGTGATCATCAATACCTGTTCGGTGCGTAAGACGGCAGAGAACAGGATCTGGGGACGGATCGGGTTCTACAAGCACCTCAAGCAGTCAAAAGAGCTGCTGCTGATCATCACCGGCTGCATGGCAGAGCGGCTCGGGGATGAGATCATCAGGAAGGAGTCTGCAGTCGACCTGGTCATAGGCACCAATGATAAGACTGACATCCTGCATATGCTCGGCAAGGACCTCACAAACAGTGATGAGTATCAGTTTGCCTCCTCATACTACAAGAACGGCGAGAAGACCGCATTCGTACCCATCATGAACGGATGTAATAACTTCTGCTCCTACTGTATCGTGCCCTATGTTCGAGGTCGGGAGGTCTCCCGTCCGATCGAACAGGTGGTGCAGGAGATCCACAGGTTATCGGATCAGGGGGTCAGGGAAGTCATGTTCCTCGGCCAGAATGTCAATTCCTATACCTACCATGATCGAGCACGTGATACGGTGCTCTCCTTTCCCGGGCTGATGAAAGAGGTGCTCAAAGATCCCGGCTCCATTCAGTGGTTCCGCTTCATGAGTGCACATCCCAAGGATTTCTCAAGGGAACTCATAGAACTGATCGCCTCAGAGGACAAGCTCTGCAAGAACATCCATCTTCCGCTGCAGAGCGGATCGAGTACCATACTCAAAGCGATGAACCGAAAATACGATGCACAGCAGTACCTGTCGATCATCGAACGGCTGAGACGACTCAGACCCGATATCACCTTCAGTACCGATATCATGGTCGGGTTCCCCGGAGAACGGGAGGAAGACCTGCAGCAGACCCTCGATATGATGAGAGAAGCCTCCTATATTGAGGCCTTCATGTACTACTACAATCCGAGAGAGGGGACTGCTTCTACGTCCATGCCCGGTCAGATCCCTGATGCGGTGAAACTCGAACGGCTGCAGCGAGTGATCGACCTGCAGAAAGAACTGACGCTGCAGCATAAGAGCAGCACAATTGGAAAGACAGTGCGGGTAATATGTGATAGCATATCAAAGAAGAACCCTGATGAGTTCTCAGGACACACAGAGCATAATGAGCGTATCGTGTTTCCCCGAACGGACTCTGTCACTACCGGTGATATGATCAGCCTGAAGATAGAGAAGCTGGTCGGAACCACCTATAAAGGAGTATTCTGATGCCTTGGAAAACCATTGGTTATATCGCTGCAGCATTGCTGATCATCCTGTTCATTGCCTTCAATCTTCATAACACCTCGGATGTATCGTTCGTCTTCTTCTCCATAAAGGATGTACCGGTGTTCTTCACCGTATTCATCTCCATGATCATGGGGTGTCTGATCATGCTTCCGTTCACCCTGTCGATGCATAGACAGAAGAGTAAGCCGAAGAAAGAGGAAGATCTTTCGATCGAACAGCTCTTGCAGAGTGATGATGCAAAAGCGGAGAAGAGTCCGAAAAAGAAGAAGAGACGTAAGAAGAAGGATCCCTATGGGGAGTCAGAGAGCATCGATGATCTTGATATTCGGTAACTGACGGTCTGCTTTCAGCCTGCTTGATGGATTGAATCAGCAGGGGTACCGTCTTGTGTAGCTAAGAAGTAGGTGATGATCTGTATATCGAGGTACATGGGTACGACGCAGGGGATCAAAACGCGAATCTCTTGCTTGAGCACCATACCAGTGGTAGGTGTACTTCATATGTATATGCTTGGAGTGGACTCCAGCATATACAGCGTACTCCTTATCGGGTGAGGTACATAGTAGTCTGTTCCATATCGCTACGTGGAGGTCCTATGAGGTTGCAGGAGATACTACAGGTTATTGCTGAAAAAGACCCCTTTGTCATCATCTCTGATCCCGGGAATTTTCAAGGTAATTTTGAGATTACCTATCTTGATGCAGATGGACTTCACAACGCCTCTGGTTGGGGAGCATATGTTGAGCCGATCGGACCCTACACTCTGGAAGATCTGAAGAGCTGGAACGAAGAAGATGATGATGAAGACGATGATATCGAAGGGATACCCCTATCATGTGCGATCGATGCGATCGAAAAGAGTGGGGCGGGATTGAAACAGGAGGTCTTTCTGGCTTACTTGGGCGTGCTCGGTGAGAATGCAGAACTGATCGTAGGCAAAACCAGAGAGAGTTGCATGAAAGAACTCCAGTGCGAGATCATGAATTGCTCGGACCTCGTTGAGTCCCTGACTGAGATGAATAAGCAAGATATTCTTGAGTTTTATGGCGATATACTACAGATCCCATAGTGGTTGTCAGTGATGTGATTTCTTCGTAGAGAGAACCGTGACAGGTACCATGTGGTGATCTATGCATACGGTCCTCAGAAGCTTGTAGTGGTTAGGATGTCTACCCAGAACGGGTGTCAGGGACAGTGTTGTTCATGAGAAGTGATCTTCATCTATGTCCGGGTATTGGAGACATATGCATGTAACCGGATCACAGTTCTCTCAATAGCTTTTTGATCATGGTGAAACCGCTGACTGTGCTGCCAGTCCTCTCATCCATATAGAGTTTCTATTTATCTCGATCATCATACTCCGGACTCTCCGATCCTGCTGATAGTATGGCATAGGGACTATGGACCCGCTGAATGGACGATTTCGATATACCGAGTACCCAAGCTCTCTGAAGGAGTTCTCTGCTATATCAAGAAGTTTCTTTGGGGTGTGAAAAGGATCTGATCCAATACAGATATCAGGGCGGTCCTCGTCCTGGTCGAGTTCCTATGGTAACGGTCTGCTTGGGAAACTGTGGCAGTCAATGATCAGCGCCTGTCTATGATCCTGTAAAAGAGCTGCAACCTCTTCTGTGAATCGCCGATGATGCGGTCGATACTATGCATCTAAGAGAGCCATTCGTTCAGATTCCTCAGGGGGTGATCGTAGCATCCCATTCAGTGATGTCGCAGTGTATATGACTCCCATACCTATGCGTGCCATCAGTTCATCATCATCCTCGAATCTCTCTGGATCTACAAGTAATCTGCTCACCGGGAATAGTATCGATCGGACATCGATGGTCGAGATGTCGAATAGCGTATCTGTGTATCGATCTGTCATGCGAAGCAATTCGCCCTCAAGTTCTGTATCAGATAAGAGCATATGATCCCGTTCCGTTTTTGGTATCCACTCAGAACTGTGTGGTATATGCAGAAGTAGGGGACTGCTGATCATAGTGATAAACTCAACTCTTCCCGTGATCTCTTTTCTCACTTCTGGAACATATGCTTCACTCCTGTTCAGTATCTATAGTGTGAAAAACTACTTGAGTACATCAGATGGTAATGATCTCCTGTCAATGAGGATAAGGTACCATGCCTGCCGTATCAATGCCATACTGACCAAACGGAATGCTCTGGCTATCAGTGTGAGAAGGATCTGGTAGGATGAATTGGTCTTTGATCGAACCTGATGCGAAGACTGCTCTGGTGCAGTATCGAAAGAGGGACCGGGTAGAGAAGCAGTTCGACATGTTGAAGCATATGATCGATGAGAGAAGACTACGGACCAACGGTCCGACAGCTCATGAATCGATCGTCTTCATACGATTCCTTTCTCTCATCATCACAGAGTATGTAAGAACAGTCTTGAAGGATACACCGATCAAGGAGAAGAAGGAATCTGCAAAGAGATGGATCACCAGGTATACAGTGGCTGGGGTTTTTAACAGACTTGAATCCTATACTGAAGTCTCATTCAAGGGACGATACAAACCCATTAGACCTACGAAGACAAAGGCCCAAAGAGAGATCTCCAAGATCTTCGAACTAGACCAATGATCGCCTGGCTATATTAGTTCGAGTTTTCAGGGTGATATCTCATGAGTTAAAGAACAAATGAAGAATGTATCCTGAAAACGTATATATAAAAAAATAACCAAGCTCAACCATATGGTGTCCTGATACGCTCCGATTGTATACAGAACAGATCGTAAGATCTGCTTCTGAGCGGCTTCACACCTTTCTTGATCGGGTGAACATGAA